>Ga0163217_1028302_pt1 | contig 10367 bp, 3 predicted proteins | sample SynspAceP_FD_185933 | JGI IMG/M metagenome (GOLD analysis project Ga0163217, IMG submission 185933) | Saline lake microbial communities from Ace Lake in Antarctica - Synechococcus sp. Ace-P (PacBio error correction) | ecosystem: Environmental > Aquatic > Non-marine Saline and Alkaline > Saline ... | reverse complement strand
GATGAAAGAGGGGGGCGCACAAAAGTGACCCATGCTTGGGTAACGGAGTCGAAATTCCAGCCGTAGGCAGGCAATAAAAGCCGGAGGTTCGTTGGCGTATTGGTCATCGTAAAACTTTTATCACGTTGGATCCCCTGACCAAGGCTTTGCATATGGACACGTCTAGTTGGAGGAACGACAGTAAAAGGACGAGTCGAACAACGCGGTAGTGTTTGCTCGTAAGCATTTTTTCCGAAAGCTGATGAGTCTTGCTCCTTCGTCGGTTTGCAGCATTAATTAGTCTTGGTCTATTTGGCCAATCGCAGCGCAGTGGTTTTACGTACTTCCGCCCGTTCGCCTAAAGTTTTTACGCGCAGTAAAGCGCGTATGCTTTTGAAACTTATCGTTCACGAAAATTACGCGTTCCATGCGTTTTTGGCATTCGTGCGTTTTTCGCAACCAGAATTAATCGGAGGTTGGCTTTCGTCTAATTCGATGATGGTGAACGCTTCGCAAATTCCTGCTCAGGCTCTATGTAAGATAGAGTCAAGTTGTCACGCGCCCCTTCCGGGGTACAAGACAAACAATAGCGGGTTGTTGGACGACGGCGAACCATTTCATCTTCGCTACAGGTATATCTAAGCGAGCTCGGCTTATCTTGCCACAGAGGTTATTCCGGCTTGGTTTGGTTAAGATAATTGCGATCGCGTCTAAGCGAATTGGGGATGCTCATTCAATTCGCGCACCAACTTCCTGCATGTTGTTTCAAGTAGCTCAATGTCTTGGTCACGAATCGCATGTTAAACGTTTCAATTCGATTGAGGCGATCAATTTTCCGCTTTGGCAACGATGTTGCGTAAGTGGACTTTCGGCCGCTGACATCGGACGGCTGTGGATCCTTGAGCCATTAGCTGGTCGGGCTTGAGCACTTCAATCAATTTTTTGCGCAAGGCAGCAAAACCCATTGTTCCGCTAGCCGCGGTTGGGTACCGACCTTGAGTTTTTTCTGAACCCATTTATCAGGCAGTAAACTGCTAATGAGGAATTGCCGTTTGAGATCTTGCACAATTGCCACTCGGCTCAATAGGAATGATTGGGGTAAGTTTTCAAGCGCGGATGTGCGGTTGCTTCGATGAAGAACATTACTTTTCCAATACGTGCCTTCTGGGCGCTGCAATTGAGCAAATTAGGCGGATTCAAGCTTTACCAGAGTCAAGCCGTTGAACCTCATCCATTAACATAGGTGATGAGGGGGTGTTCCCATGTAGCAAAGGGCACGTTTTCACGTTGGCTCGGCCTGACGACGATCTGCATGGCATCTTGCCTTCATTTCTTCGATGCCTGGAAGTGCTTCGAGCATCTTCAGTAGAGGGCGTAAGAACCACGCGGCTTTTTCTGATCATCGTCCATGGCACTCCGCATTAAATATTAACGCGTGAGTCACTTCGCTCGATGCTAGTTATGTAGCCTTTTCTGTTCGCTTGGTGATTGATCTTGATGCGATTCAAGTCACGCGCTTGTTTGAAGGCGACAAGAAACTCATTTTTACTAGTAAGCGGTTACAGGCCTTCTTCCATTTGTTTAAAGCAGCGCTTCGTGGAAAAATGGTAGAGTGCGCTTTTTCAATAGATCGGTGTCGTCGTCTTGGCGTCGTAGTAGGCGTGATAGGCTAATCACAAAGGACTTCTCGAATTATTATCCGCAAGCGCCAGTCGTCGACAAAAAGCAATTGAAGCGCAATAGGTGCATACAGATGTACATAAACCGTTCTTGTTCGACTTTGCATTGATTATTAGGCCACATAGGATATTGAAACAGTCGTTCGAGTTGGTCTAGTGGTCGGACGGCCAACGCGCGGCTCTACATAAGTCAGGGTGTTACAACGGTCAAGTGATTAACCATAAAACAATGTGATGGCTGAACTGGGAAGTTTTCGGCCTTCCTGCCATTTAGCACATACTAAAAATTTGCGCTGCCGTCGTCGTCCAGCAAAACAAGTATGCTGCTAGGCCGTCGGTCACGGAATAAGAATCAATGGCATTTGCTCATCGGAAATCGGCGTTTGGAGCCAGGCAAAGGTCAATTGATCGTTTATAGCTCACCACTAATCAGGCGAAGATGTCAGAGTGAGAAATATTGTCTGCTTGCATTCAAGAAACTTTTTGAGACACGCAATGCACACAGAGGGGTCTTCATTTCCCTACCAAGTCAACTCATCGGGACGGATCTTCTGCTTTCTGGCTCTGTACATGGACGGCTTAGCCGATTCAAAAGTGCTCGTTGTTATTTCCAAACGCCAGGCTAAAAGAATGTAGGTAAGCGGTAACAAGGAAACCGACCATACCGCGCAACGGCGAATATTACGGAACAGTTACGCAGTTCCTTGTGCAGTGTCGGCATAGCCAACTGACCTGGCATCTTGCGCAGGCTTGGAGTCCCGATCAGTAGCCTGTTGCTGCATGTAATAACGCGAGCGATAACACCAATCAATTATGGCTCATATGGAACTTCTTCAAGGAAATGACCTAAACGCGTCTAATCCCAATTAAGGTACTTTGTTGAGGCCATGCTCAATCTTGTGTAAAGGGTAATAAACAGTTCTGACATACTCCAGCGAACTTGCGCCTTAAATGCTGTTGCTGTGCTTGATTGCGATTCAAAATGTTTGTAAAAATGGATCCCCCCGGCTGTACCTCAAAATCCGTTGTAAGCGCGAAGTATAATGCTCCGTTCACCGGGGCTCTGGCAGGCGTTTGCACTGAGCCGTCCAATAAGTAATGAAGATCTGTTTTATTCCGGCGGCTAAAACCCGCTACTTGATACCTATGCTAGCAGCAGTCATTCTGTAGGTCTCGGGCATGTTGATACTTTGCAGCTATGCGTACGACCAAATCATCATAGTCCTTCGGATGCTGCCCAAATGACTGTTGAGAAACTAGACAAGCATTATCGATGGACGAGTAGTAATTATGACTCGCCCCAATCCATGTAGGGAGATACAAAACCACGCGGTTGCTTGTTGCACTTCGGAAGAGCAAGATACTCTCGTCGCGCCTTGCATAAAGTTGCTCCGAATACACGGATTCATTGATCCAGTCGCGCCTCAGAGCGGCCTAGTCGAAACGACCGCGCGTAGCATTTCTACTAGCCAGTGTGGCCAGCTCTAGGCTTCGAGGTATTAGACATTGCTTCACGAATGCTACATTAGAGCTACCGCGTTCCTTTGCATCAGCCAGCATTCTGACGACTGTTCTGTGAGCTCAAAAAGTCCAAACGCTCGGACCTCTCGGTTATCTCGGCGTGCCTGTACCGGTTTCTATCAGGATTAAGAACAGTGGCGCGGATACTTCCTGGAGTCGTTAGTGCGGAAGCACGGATTCTCACGCGCTGTCTCAGCAATCATCCTCACAGTTGCGAAGCAGGTAAATTTTGGTCGCGGACATAAGTCTTTGCTGCTTGTCGTAAGTACATTCGGCCAGCGAAACAGAGTTAGACCGCACCGCGTTGGCCGGCACTTGGATGCTCATCTACCCATGTCGTGCTGGCGGCTCGCTGTATGTCAACGGGCATTTAGCGTTAGCCGCTGCACTCCGGAAGACCAGCCTTGCGCGAGTAGCGGGAGAATCGGCTCCCGTTTTTCATCGTTACGATGGAACTTCTGTCATTCATTCTCTATCTTTTCTTAGCCATTCTATTCATTCTCGCTGATGCTCTCGTGTATTCTTATGTACTTCGTCGTTCCATTCTTCTTCGTCTTTTCTCTCTATACACTCTGCTTAATATGTTCTTGTCTGAAATGCTCCCTGTTCTGATCGTCTTGTGTCGCTCTGGTCGTGTGTTCTACATCTTTCTGTTTTGGTCTCTTTGTTCATGTTGATCGATCGCTTTCTGCCATTCTGGGAACTTATGTGCTCATATGGTTTAATTGAACTTTATTTTTTGTTTTGTTTTATCTTATTTCTGTCCTACGCTCTGAGATCAGTGCTTCGTCTGCGGCTTTCTTACTCTTATTCTTTGGTCAATTTCTGTGCTCTCGCTTATGCTTTGTCCGGTTTCTATTTACCATGTGTTATACGCTTATCTCTCTTTCTGGTGTACACCTTCTGTGCTCATATTATTGATTCTTTTTTTGTGTTATGGTCTATTATTACGTTTCAATCTTGCTCAGTGTCTATATACCGACGCTGTTCACTGTTATTGTGTGTTGTGTTTTTTTCTTTATAATCGCTCTGTTCTCGATCCAATATAACCTTAACCTAATAAGGTAGTGATTTTTAGCTGAATTTGGGCTGTCGCGGTATTACACACTTTCAAAATTGTTTGTGAGAGCGCTTCTTGTACCGCTTGATGTAGGCTCGGACTAAACTGCCTGCACCCAATTTAATCCACTGATAAAAACGCTGTCTATCAACACCGGTTTTTTGTTTCGCCTAAAATCGAATGCTGTAATACATTTCATCATGGGCTTTCCGCCGTGCTTTTTTGGTGTTCGCCATCGTCGCTTTTGATCCCACAATAATGACATTTGTTGTGTGCACCTTGCAGATGAAACGCTTCGAGCCGTGTGATTGGCGTCAGGATAACTCGCTGCCTTATTTCGTCACTAAAGCCTTTGTGCGCCTCGCGCGCCTTTGTCCGACTTACGGTCCGTAATGAACTGGCTCATTTTTTATTTCAAGATTCAAAGCGTCTTGCGTGTTGTATTGGGCTTAAGTAGTAAATCCATGTAAAAGCTTGCTTAACGATTGTTTTCTCTATAAAAATAGGCGGGTTTTAATTCATATGACAGATTGGCTTTCACAATTCAGTTTGGGTGGTTTATCGGGCTTTTTGTATTCGGCGCTCGATAGTTCTTATCTCTTGGCATTTGCTGGTTGCTATTTTGTACAGCTATGCGCCGTTTCAGTGCAGCATTTACACCAAGAATAAATTATACCTCGTCTAACCTATAATGGGAATTACCCTCAGTTTCTTTTTGGGCAAGCCCGATAAGATTCCCAGATTCTATTAATTTGGGAATAAAGAGTCGCCTGACCCTTAGAGCCAAACAATTCGCCACGCATCCACAAGAGTGTTTTGGAGCCAGAAAAAGATGATGTGTTTTTTATACCCGAGAAAAAATAAGCCCACAATCGAAACGGAATTTAAATCCAATTAGCCGACCGTACAATTATGAGTTAAGACCAAGTTAAGACGCTGGACAAAAGAAAATGAGTCGCCAATTGGTTTCATTACTGAAACACGCTTGATATCACCAGATTCAAAAATTTTCAGGAAAGTTGTAGAAAAGTAGTTATCACACCAAGATGAAGCCGCCCGTCGAGCGTTTTCACTGTTTGTTGAAGATTCCTACAAAGGCTTGACACAGCGGTTGAATAAATCAAATTAGTGACGATTCGGTTAAGTCCTTAACTCAATGCCGCCTGATAAGGCAAAAAAAAAGTGAAGGTGGGTTGGGTTTGGTGAGGTGTTTTTAGAGCCACCGTTAATTTACGCCCAGTCCTGGATTGGAAAAAGGCCGTGATATGAAAATCACAGGTACATGATCCAACCATCAGAAGGACAGAAGGGTTAAAGCAGGGTGTAGTTGATAGTCATCATTACAGGATAGGTATAGTAAGTTGCGTTGATTCAGAAAATGGTTACTGATTAGGTAATTGGCTTATATGGAAGCCACCCGAAAGGCAGCGATAGAAGATCAGAGCACATAAAAGCACTTGGATGAAGTGCAGTAGGATATGAAAAGACGTTAAGCAGAAGTCCTTATTATGATTTACGTGGCAATTATTCAATTAGGATTTTGTGTCTGTGTTTCTCAATGTGGACACGGCCGTTTGGTTTTTTTTTTTTGTTTTTTGGGGGGGGGGGGGGGGGGGGGGACACAAACATTTGTTGCACGGGACGGATAACCAGGTTTATTTGTGAAGCCTCTCGAACCAAATATTTTATCTATGGTTGGACTTTTTAGAAATTTATTGGAGAGTTACGTTATTTTCAGAAACATTTGGTTAGTAACCAAACAGAGAAAAATGGAAATTGAACATAGCAGCGTAAAGGCTGGGTCTCCCGTTTTACAGGATTTGTTTAAGGATATGGATGAATGGGTAGAAAACCTTGAGACCCTCTACTGATTCCTGATAGTGAAATAAAGTACGGTAGGGCGCGTAATTTTGGTTGACAGAGCCGGACCAAATTAAAGTTACTGCGACGATCAAGACGAGTAAGGGCCGTTTTAAAGTGGAGTATCTGAATGCTTTCTGCTCGGTGCCTGCTTTAGACGATGACGAGGAGATTGTGTTCTAGGAAAGATCAAGAGAACAACAGTGATTTTCATGACCGTGGTAGTGCTGTTGTTTAGTGATCCTTGAAGATAAAAGATGTGTATTTTAGTTACAATTCATGAAATTTAGGGTGTATTGTTGTAGGAGGTAAATTAATTCTCACTTTATAGGATGCGTTATACAAATAGTTTTGTAAGACGAGTATGTCTTAACAGTCCAGAATGTAGGCCGGAGTTGTGGAGAAATAAAAAACCATAATTTCAGACAACTATTGGTGACAGGGTTATTCTTTCCCCCCTTTTCCACGCCCCGGTGCCGGCCCCGGTTTTTCCTGAATGGACTGAGCAAAAATCCTGCGGTTTGGATTTTTTCTCTCCCGGTGTCAATATGGCCATAAGTCCTCTACTCTCTCTCGAGTTGGGCCTGTTGATGGTGTAGGTCGGCCTAATCCCCACCTTAAGGTAATTCCCCCTACCGCATGAACCCGATCCGGCCCATGACCTTAACCTGCAGGAATGAGATGTGGTTCGTCCTTCTAAGACTAGATTTTACTGCCGATGGACTCCTTGCTCTCAAACCCCGATTCCGTGCAAAGGCCGGCCCATCTAACCATGTTTAAAAGTTGGTTTGCGATTGCTCGCTTGATCCCCCTGGACTTGCCCCCATGCTCTGATTATATATGAGTTTCTGTACTCTGGCGCATCCGCTCGACCATCTGTATCCGACCAAAAGTTCCGGCCCAAATCGCTCATGCAACCCTGATTTTGAGATAAAAGACCATATCTTTGACAGGTAGCAAATGCCAGCCCGATTGATAAGACGGAACATGTTCTGGCCCGAAGTACGTTCTCAACATTACACGAACGATCTCGGCCAAAATAGAGAACCACCTCTCTGAAAATGCAAGGCGGCTCGCCTGCCAGCCTTGGTATGGTCGGCTGATGTGTCCCACTGAGAATACCTTATCCCGATAGGGACATTATCCATCGCAACGCGATTTTCCTTTTTTGTGTTTATACTCGACTGTAAAGAATAGGAGCAACAACTGGCACGAGATCGTTCTTGTCAGATGACCACATTCCAGGTGGCAATCTACAACGCAAAGCAGAGGATTCGCCACAAATACACCCATAGAGTGGAGTGAGTGGTTGTGGGATGTCTCGCCGTAGCCGTGGTAGACTCTCCAGTAATGCCTAAGTAACGACCCAAAATCAAGTCGTCAGACATCTTAATTCGTAAGCACCATAGAGCGCCGACAGAAGACAGTGTGTTCGCTCTCTCCAACAACGAAGTGGGCCTATGGCGGTGATTTTCCTACGGACTTGCAGCAGACGATCCGATCTGGTGAATTAGCGGAATCGCCAAATTACGTTCTGTAAACTAAAGTCAGATAAAGTATGATTGCAATACGCATACGATCGAAGGGGCTTGCTCTGATGAGAGGAATATATATATTCAGCGCAATCCTCTCGCCGTGATCCCTTAGTAAGCGCATCCCAAACGGGCGACGGAAAAAGCTCTGTGCGAAAGCATCGCTTACTCTCTGATGTTTCTCATGTATATATCTTAGATCCAGTCAATCTCTCCTAATTTGACCGGCGTGAGCAACCCTTATAGGGTTGGAAAAACATACCGAGACTATTTAACATCATTTAATTTTACTCAACTTGTCTTAAGTTTCTATTAAGAGTAGGGGTTTCATGAGATTAATTTGAGTATGTTGTTTTTTGTGGGTGAATCAAGTTTTTTGGTATAATACTAGATCTATACCTGTTTAATGGGTTGATTTTGGAGGTTGGAGCCAGGGTGACTTTTTGTCTAGCTGCCAATGTTCTCCCCAAGCTTTCCACGTTATCTGTGGAAAAGCTTGGCAAAATATCGCTTAGTGATTCAAACCATAAGCAGTAGGATGCAAAAGACTTCCTCATAGTTTATGACATTAGAGAGAGTTGGCGTCCATATCGGACAAACCAGCGCCTTGGGGTGTTGAAAGCGGCCTTCTTTAGTGCATCGTCGAATTTGGATTTTTTGCCGCAGTGTAGAATCATCATGCAAAACAAAAGACTGAGCTTGTTGACCAGCAAGCGCAAGGTTTTTAACGCATGCCTTGTTGCAAATGGTGTAACGTTCTTCAGACAAAGGTTGCTAGTGATTTAAGGAAGGTGGCTTTGTCTCAGAGGCTGTCTTGAATTTCACACCTCATCACCGTTTTCTAGATGGCGGGCACGCTCGTTTTTCACAAGCATCCGTCATTAAAGAGCAGGTGAAACTTGTGCTTGAAAGCGGTGTCATCGGAAAGTGCCGGTGGTTTGTAAGTGCTTGAAAAGTTGTTCAGTCATGCTGGCGTTGGTGCTGTGAGAATATATTTTTGCTTTTAGATCAATATTACGCCCAGATGTCGGTGCGTTTTGAAAACGCTTTTGGACGGGCAGTGAAAAACCCATCTTCTTTCATGTTCGCTGTTCTTTTGGCGTCGACTTTAGCGCCTTCGGATTAAGCTCGATTTCGCTACCTTGGCTTCCGTTCTTCACGGACAACGGGCAGAAGCAGTACTTTTTCTTCGTTACGGCGCGGAACAGTAGCAGTGGTCGCTTGCTTAAGCTCCACTCGTTCATGTTGGCGTATGAGAGGTAACCAGCCGAAAAGAGAATTCCTTTGTGAACCACTTCTTTTTCAGTGGGAATTCAGGTTTTTATGATCAATTCGTTTGTATCTAGTGATTCATGTGTTCTTTTAGTTGGAATATTGGCGTTTTTGAACCACATAATTAGTCGTCTCACGGCTTCTTAGTGTTTTCGACAAAACGGACAAGTACGGTGTCATTACGCCTATTTTACTTGTGCCCTTTTTAACAGGAATTCCTTCTGGCATTTAATTCGGATGACCATAGTGGCTTTACTTGCCACAGTGACACCACGGTTTTTAATTCTATAATTTATCGGACAAGCCAGTAGCGCTTTGCTACCGTCGAACAAACTCGCCTTGGAAATCCGTACGGATACCCAAACGCCACACAGGAATGTGCGAGTTTATATAGACCTTCAGATAATTGCATAAATGTTGTTCTTTGAGTTGAATTGCTGCTTCATCAATCAAATGTGCAGCTTAATGCTTGCTTTTGATGAGTTTTCTTTCTTGATGTAAAGCGATCATTGTCAGGTGCTATTATTCAAAAAACGGCGTTCTGCCGATATGCCGATGCAGAGGCGATTTTTGCCCTGTTTCAATTCGGTTGTTTCTTATCGACGCATGTAAGGGGAGAGAGAACTTAATGCTCCGCTCGTTGATAGTTATGAGCGGACTGAGAAGAACGGTCGATTTTACCCGCGTTCATTGCTGAGTAGTAAAAGTACAGTTTGCCTATTGGTCTGTTTATTGTCAGGTGTTAGCTTAATGGTCGCGACTAGTTATATCAAATCACTATTGTGGGATCGGGTTTTTTTGATGGAAGTTAATTGGTTTGGATTTGGTCGCTCGCGCTCTAGAAAAGCCTTAAAGTTATTTTATTTTTTATTTTTTTATTTTCTTTTCAGCGCTTTTGTTATTTGCAGTTGTTAGCATTCTTGCACGTTTTTAAACCATTTGTTCGACAAGAGTTTGTCTTAGTTTTCTGCGATAGTGTGCTTGCCAAATCAAACCAATTCTAAGCGTTTTAACCTTGTTGATTTTTTCTTTTTTCTCGCTGTGCTCGTTTTATGAGTTTGAGGTGATCTTTTCTGGTGAGAGGCTGGAGTTCGAGGTCTGCCAGGCCGCTTTACCAAATAGTCGATTGTATTCGGTTCGGAATTGGACGCTTGTGCCATGGTCTAAGTTCATTTTTGATTAGTGATAGGAGGTGTTTTCTTGTTGATTTATAAAAAAAACGAGAGCGAAAAGTGACTATTAAAAAAAGGCTTTCGCTCTTTGCTTTTTCATCATTGTATTTCTGAGCTGTTTTTTTTCTTTTTCAGGGCTTTGCCTTTTGAGCCCCCATCTGGTTGGGTTTGGCAATGGAAGCTAAAAAAGTACTTTTCAGGAATTGCTTTTTTTTTGCATTTAGGGGTATCTTTTCCTTCCAATCGGGCTTTTCCGTAAATTCCCCTTCCTTCCCTTTCCCCCCCTGGCGGG
>Ga0163217_1027008_pt1 | contig 10367 bp, 6 predicted proteins | sample SynspAceP_FD_185933 | JGI IMG/M metagenome (GOLD analysis project Ga0163217, IMG submission 185933) | Saline lake microbial communities from Ace Lake in Antarctica - Synechococcus sp. Ace-P (PacBio error correction) | ecosystem: Environmental > Aquatic > Non-marine Saline and Alkaline > Saline ... | reverse complement strand
GTCTCGCTAATTTATAGCGCCATTTATCTTATCATCTGGCCCCTTTATGCCCAAACTAGAAAATTACCAGTAAGAATTTGTGAATGATTGGTGTTGGAGCACAGCCTTAGGAATGTCAAATGCATTTACAGCAAGAGTGAATGATGTAACGCTGGATATTGCGATCCCGCAGGCTTAAACTCAAATGGAAGGTGATTTTTCAAGTCGGACTTTATGCACTGTCAGAGTATGTTGCTGAATAGCCGAAGTATGAATTACGTGCTTCGCCTACACGAAATGGATGAGAAAAGTAGTTGTAGTGTTTCTGTGGTTGCCTTTGCCGTTGACGATATTCCAAACGACTACCCCAATGAGCGATCAAAAATGGGAAGTGAATTATTGCAAATTATCAAATCGTTTACAGCTGCAGTTAAGGCCTCTTGATTCTGATGCGCGGAGAAAGGGCAGGCCACTGGATTGAGTTGGGTGGAAATGTTGAAAGTGATTTATAGGTAAATGTAGGTGATTTGTGCCAACGGCCTATGGTTTTGGACGTTGATTTGTTTCGGCCCTTTATTATAAAAAAGGCATAGATTGCGGCTTTTTCAGCGGTAGCAAAAAATAATCACAAGCAAACATTAATGGTTGGAGCTATACATTAGACGATCAAACAGAGAAAGTTTATAGCCACTTCGGTAACACGATTTGCCAGAGAATGGGCTTGGAAATACTTTGCCACAATAATTTAGGAGCTTGGACGCGTGATCCAACTTTGGTGAAAAGTTTCGCTTTTACTGAGTTAAGATTTAGGTGTCACTTTTGATGGAGAAAGAAATGGATTTGATTAGTTCTGAAATCCATCTCGATTAGTCCTAGATTTGGATTGGAATTGCTTTACCAACAAATTTATATTTTTTAAGAGGTGGTATCGGAAAACTTCCAAAAGGAAACAAACGGATGGAGTGTAAGTCAAACTACTTTCCAAGCCTAACTTGAGTAGGGGTGAAATTTTAAAGGATTTTGTCTATCGATTACGCATTAACAATATCGAGACCAATCCGCATCATTGTATTCTAACGTATTTTCTTGCGAATAGATGAATAAAAAAGGGACTAGTGAATAAGGAATTTTACTGTTTGTGCATCATCTTTTCCAATTACAAAATATCTTGCTCAGTTCTCGTTCGGCAATGGAATGGATCAACATACCAAAAATATTACGAATTTAAAATAACTGCCGACGGAGTTATATAGAATCACTATGCCGATTGGCAAGGCAAGGCGTTCCTATCATTTGATCAATCGAAAAATATCAGTTGTGGAAGGGGTGTGAAATTCCATTGTTCATCAATGGAGAGTCCGATAATTCATTTAACACCCAGATTATATGAATTCTAGCACAAAAAAATGATGGTTGGCTCGATTCCAACTTGTATTGATGCGAGTAAGAAAAATCAAAAACCAATCCCTATGTTATAGTTTAAATTACTGATACGGCTTCCTACTTTTTGACTTGGAATACCCTAGTACTACCGAATTCTAGGTATCAATCTGAATCAGACAATAATTGCACTGGATATTCTTTCCAATTACCTTCTTTTAAAGGTAGAAAAAACGAAGCGACAGTTCAATACCAGAGTTATTTCGATGGAGAAAACAGTTCAAGGTGATTTACCAGTCCGCGATATGTGGCCTACTGAAGGAGGATGAGTCGCGTTAATTAGTAATTCAGGACAGAAAAACTTTAACCACTACTGTCAATAGTTGAAAAAGGCGAGTTTCAAACTGATTTGCAAGATAGAATTTGTGGTGGACGGGACAACTTAAATTTTGGTCCTATCCAGAATGTGAGAATCACCACTTTGGGATGGCCTGCTTTTCGCCAATCAAGTTTATGATACTACATTGAGCTATCGCTTTAATTCGAAATAGTTCAGAACTTTCAGCTACAGGGGACTTAGGACCAAAACTTCTACAGCATTCTTCATTTAAACAAAAATTGATGGATTTGGGTGCAGGAAGCGACCGATTGCAATTGGTTTTGTTAAATATTTATTATGACCACTTGCCTGATGCTGAAGGAAGGCGTATTTTGAATTTGATGTTGAAAAGATTGCTGTGGGTGGCCTCTAAAAGCTATTTAAGGTTGGACCAATTTCGCTGGTTCTGCGAATAATAATTTTCGATCAAACCAAAAAAAGAGGAATTGCAATTACACAGCGTGGGTAACGAATACCGTAGTTTAATCCCCAATGGAGGATTAAAAAAATGTGTCGTTATTTCTGAAAAAATTGCCGTTCATCAGTTGTGCAAATCCGTCCCGCGGGAGAGATGGATTTATTCAACAACTATTTGCATTTAATTCCCGATTCTGCATACTTAATGGAAGAATTCAAGAGTTAGCAAAGTGAAAGTTATTTCAATTATTTCAATGTATCGACAATCTAAAAAACTTAGACCTTTGTTAGTAGATATATATCTAGTTGTAACAAGCAATACGGTTATGGAATTTCTCAACATCCATTGGCCATTCGGAATTTTATGAATGAGTTGATTGTCAAGAAGAACGGCTCCACCAAAATTTTTATATTTATTGGAAAATCAATCAGACAAATTGTTAAGAGGAAAACCATTGCTTTACAGCTCTAATTTGCGTACCCGACAAAAAATTTGGGGGGGGGGAAAAAAAATTCCCCCTTTGCCTTTTTTTACTGATAATTTATTTACTTTCTGGATTGGGAGTAGGTTTGAAAGTAGCCATTCCGACAGGAATGGATATCTGTGAGAAACAATGCGAGAATTAAAATCCTACCTAAATAAAGTCATTAGAGTATGAATCTGCCAACCACAGCAAGTGGATTGAAAAATTTGCACTGCATTTTGTTTGTGAAACTAGTTTTATTTGAAACGCAACCAACTGGAAAAATTATATGATCCAGTATGCCAATTACATTTACAGATGTAAAAATTGGAAGGAAAGGTCAGTACATTTAAAAAAACAACTCAGCTCCGATCCAAACAAACCTTGTCAGATTCGATTACCAGAATTTGATCAATACAGGAGCGAGTTTAATGGACTTTCTTGGTCATGCCTCCAATTACTGGCGGGTTTGATATAATAGTGATGAGCGCTCAAAATTCTTGAAAAATAAAGAAAGATCCATTATCTTAGGCAATGCCTGCTATACAGGAGATGTTTCATCAAGAGGGAAATATTGAGCACCTCTGAGGATTTTGTATTTAATCGCAGATAAAGGAGACCATCGGGTTTATTAGCAACAGTAGATTTAATTATTCCGGCGAGTTTAAATGTTTTCTCTAGTGAGTTTTACGACAGTCTCTGCATAAGAATTACGGGAAAAGTATGGCTTTTTGCATTGCAGCATGGCCGTTTTTCAAGTTGTTGGGCTGCCTCTGATCCTAGTTTAGAAAGTGTATTATGAGAGATGAGTTTGCAGGCGGATCCTGCATAGGTGATGAATTCTCCAATCCAAACCTTGATTTTAGAATTCAAAAATCTAGTATTTCAGTTAATCCTCGTGAAGTGACTACGGAGGTTGATTCTTTTGTGGTTAAATATCCTGTTGGAGAATAGTGGGAAAGCCAATTACCGATTCATTAACTTATAGAGGTAAATAGAAAGTTTCCTGGCACGAATGGTGATACTGTCCTATATTTTAAGCTTGAACCACTGTTTATTTTTAAACAAACTTTTAGCTTAAAAATACCAGTGAATGTGTTAAAAAAGGGGTCGGAGAAAACAGTTTTCCGGTAATTTCCTGGATTCGGATACAACGAAATAGATGAGTTGAGCGAAATAACAAACCAAGCTTCTTGTTAGTTGTAATTATTTCGGTTCAGAGATTTAATACCTATTTCTTATCCATAAAACTATGCGTGTTCCTAAACAAGGAATTACTTTAGAAAGCTTCTACTGCATTCGCTTTTGAAACAGGGCCAAAAACTACTTGATTGAAATTGATGTAATTCAGGATTTTAATAGCCCATCAAGCAATCAACTTCAGTTTTTCAACTGGTGGTGTGGGTAGAATGCGTCGCCAATCTATATTTATCAATATGCCTGATAGTGCTGTTTATTTTTGGAGAGTTAAGCAAGGACGCCTGACAATCTTGGTTCGATACGTTGGGAAAACTTTTTCTTTTCAGTACATAAAGAATAAAAGGGTTGGCGGGCAAGATCATTTGATCAATTTGAAAGTGAATATGTCAATTTTATGAATCCGAACAGATCCACGAAGCAGTTGATGTTGTCGATAATGTGCGTCAATTGTCATGCGTAAATATTGGAAATCCACCCACAAACAACCATTCTAGGGAACATTAAATATTCTTGTGGATAGTGAGACAAGAGAGAAAAAAGGATGTTCAATAACCCAACATTATGGTTGTGGTTTTAGATTCTTTATTGGTCCTTTGACTCAGGGAAACACCATATAGATGGGGCCAAAATGCGAATAGAGATTAATGGGCAAGCAATATCAACGAAGTTGTTCGTTCTCGTCTGAGGCGTTTATTTTATTGTTAGAGCCAATTCGGCCATTCAGTTGCCAGTCATGCGTAAGAGTTGTTAGATAGTGTTCCAAAATGGAAAGTACATTTTAGTTTATTCCTGATATTAATATTCAAATATTCAGACATGAAATTCAGTAATCCTGCTATTATGGCAGACATTTTCAGCATGGGAGCAAACTAAAGTGACTGGGATCTTTCAAGATTCTATTTCCTTTATTTTGCAGGTAAAAAAGGGTAAGCCAGCAACGTTAAAGGAAGTTGTAGGGTGACAGATCAATCAGCAAATAGAATTAAAAAGGCACTCTGACAGCAAGTTTCTACTTTTGGTGATTAACATCCAAGAATTGTAGGCTGCAATGGCATGGGATAGTATAGTGGAGTCACTAAAAGTTGGAAACTAAAAATTCTCTATTAGTTCTGCATTAACGTGAGTTCCCTGGTGAATGCAGAAGCCAAATGGGGTTGAAAAATTTTTTCAAATCTTCCCAAATCTAGAGGAGATTTTGAAGTGAAAGTGCAATTGTTGCTGAACTTCTCCGTTCTTACGCATTGTAAATGTCGCTAGGATGTTCAATTTCCAGCCTCCTCCTCAGTTGGATTGTATGGCATGTATATTATTGACCGGTTCCTGAATTGGCCGTTAAATGCCAAAATTGTATTTTTGAGGAAATAAAGATACTTTATTGGAAGGGCGAATCTTTTAAATTGTCTGTGAATGTTTCCCAATATTAGTGAGTTCGATATGGATAGCGTTTTAGTGAAATTAGTCAATGTGTAAAATGCTCAAAATAATGAGTTTCACTGCCTCCTGTACGAATAAAACCGATGGCAGGCAGGAGAGTCTTATCCCAGTTATTAGGGAGTTCCTACAGTTAGGTTTTTCAGGGAATTTAATAACCTTGTTAATTGATGTTTAAAAACCCGTGACGATCCAGCGCGAAAACAGTGTTCTTTCAATAACATTGGACAATACGGATTTTAGTGTTAAAGGATAATATCAATCCATTGATGGCATGTTACTTTTGATGGAAGACGAATTCATAAATGGAGAGTAATCGGACCATGAACCAGAAATTAGTGATTCAGCTTCAGATGAGAATAAATATTTATTGTTGAGATACTTCCGATTTTGCAATCTATTTGAAAACACCAAATCAGAATGAAAAAAACGGGGTCTAATTTTGGAATTCAAAGTGATGGATAACTTCCTAATGGATTTTAGAGAAGGAACAATGCCTCAAAATAAAGCCAAAATTGTTTATCGTCCGAAACTTTAGGAAAGATGAACAACCAATTACGGCTCAGGCGAATGATAGAGTGGTAACCTTTCAGGGAGTACTGATTATTTTAATCACTTTTGAAATGAAAACCAAACGATCCTTCGAGATTAATAATATCCAAATCCATGACTACATCCAACTCGATTTGTTTCACTTTAAGTGGAACAAGAATCCTGATTTTATGCAGATTCAAATCATGACCATTAGCTGGAAAAATAGTTAAGGAGATTGATTTGGCAGAAATTGGGTCATCATAATGACAAAATATGACTGCAATTATGCTTGGATGGTACTGATGAGTTTGTGATCGATAGCAAATGGTGGTTTATTTTGTATCGAGTTGATGAACAAATTTAGACGGTCAATCTATTGAAAAACATCGTGATTCTGGTGCAGACAAAATTTTAAGGCAGACTTTGGTAAAATGTACCTAATGGATGAATTTGTATCCCATTTTATCGGTTTAGTCAAAAATAAATATTTAAATGTATGAAATTAAGAAGTGTGTTAATTAGCATTTCTCTCCTGTCTATTTCTTTCGAGCACAGCTCAAGAAAGCAGCAAAGGCCAAATTTAGTATTAATGGTGTTTCATTGATACTTGCGTGTATTATCTCATCAGCGCCAGGTGGTTCACTTAGCGATTTAAGAAATTGCTTAAAGGGTCAGAATTACTGGAAACGGATCTTACTGGATATGATTGTCGAATTCGTTTTTTATGGAAATGATATCAGGATCAATCGGAAGGTTCTGGAATGTTTCACTTTAAGTTTGTAAAATGATCAGAAAGAGATTCAAAAAATATTTCTCTTTCCAAATGCGATTTGGTGATTTCGTAGCTGATGGAAGAAACTTACAAAGAGTACTCAAAAATCAAAAGAAGACTTGAGAAGTAGATACTTTAACTTCCAGTCGTTCTGGGGAAGAATACTATGTGGATTCTTTACAGCCTCTCAAAAATTTGTACTTAGGATTATAGCCAGTCTTCAAAGTTTTTTGGAGTGCAGCCTACCTTATCGGGGTCCAAATCCGGGAAGAAACGGTTTTTCATTTTTCACAGGTGTTGGATAATGAGCGGTATTGGCAATTGGAGGCTTCTACTGATAATTTCAAAAAGTAACAGTAAGTTATACTGAGAATTCGCGTTCTATTAATGGCGGATGAGCTACTAGAGAATATAATTCCAAGTCAAGTAAGATGAATACTTTAAGAATAAAATGGCTTTTACAATGAGCGCATCAATCCCGGATAGGAGTAGACTTAGAATAGGTACGGTGAGAAAAGTTTTGGAAAGGCAGTCAGTTTATGTTGGGAATATCAACCTATCTTTATTATTATTCGAACCTGAATTAAATACAAAGGTACAATGGACCCACGGCAAGTATTTTGGTCAAGTTTTTACTTATAAAAATTCAATTTAAGATATTGAGTTTTATCACACAAAAAAAAGGAGCTTCAAATTTTGAAGCTCCTTTTTGTTAGTGTTTGAATTGGATTATTCATGATCTTTTTCAAGATTCGCTCATTTCCATTTGACAGTTTCAAGTAAAGAAACAACCTTAGGCAATTCAGTGGTATTTATCTGAATACTCCGTGTTATGATTTGATCAATTCGCTGTTGGCGGTCCCAATTAAGGTTGTACAACTTTAACATCTAATTTGCCATTGTAGGAGCTATTATGGTTTAATGGTTTATTCATTGGTGTAGGAAAAATGCTGATGCTTTTCGTTAAAGAAATTTTCCTAAAGAGGTTACACATTGCTGTGATTGGGAACAGTGATAGATCCTTGTGATTGCCCGGAAAGACCAGTGTTAAAATGAATAATGTCTCAGTTAATGCACCAAAAGTATTTGCCAGTTAAGCTTAATTTGAAATACAAAAGCTTCACCTTCGTTTAAACGTTGCTGATGCTCGGATAGGCAGGAGAAAACTTTAAATCAGTGGTTTGACAACGTAATGGGTCAAGTTTAATGTTGTATGCCTGTATTTACAATGATGTAATTGAATAATGTATCCGTGTAACTGTGCCAAAACTAATGGTTGGTTGAGATAATGTCTATGCTGATTAAAGTAGTGCAGAAGAATTAGTTACAAAGTTGTGATTCGATCTAACAACTGTGGGTAATCAATAAAAGGGTTTCTATTTCCTTGAACGCAAAACATCGTCATTTCTTTCTTTGTCGATAGCATCTGGTGCAAAAGGTAGCATGCCATTGCTTTAAAAATATGTCTCTTGAGAGGTGAAAAATGGTTTGCCATAATTCTGAGTACCTAATCCACAAAAATATAGCAACGATCTAGCTGCAGTTCGTTTTGCAGCATCTCTGGTTCCAAACATTAGCTGTTGTAGAAAGAGCCGCCGGGCAGTGCAGTTCCATTAGTTACTACACAAAAGGTGGTTCCGTCTATGGGCTATTGAGTTGATTTGTCGTTGGGTAAAGGGGAATAAATCACTTTTCATTGGTTCTGCCGAGTTTAAACTTGACTTTGCGGATAAGGTGCTCCGTGTTGAATTGTGGAGGAAACCGTTTTGTGCTGCAAAAAAACGGCTACATTTCGTTATCTTAGCTTCCAGTGTAAAACACAACTTTCTAATGTATTTACAGTTAGCATTTGCCCATTTGGTTTTTCGTTAGCGATGGGTCATAAACTATCGCATCTCTAGCGATTTAGGTTATAACCCAAGGAAATTGAACCTGGAACCTAATCTTGTTTTTAATCTGTCTTCAATGCCTTCCTTTGTCTGGGGATTTTTTGTTCTTTTTTTTTTTTTTTTTGGGTTTTTTCAGTAGTAGAATAGTAGTCTGAGAATATGTTCCGTTGAAACAAAATTAAATCAACTTCTAGTGAAACCACTGTTAGCGGTATGTTTTATAATCATCTGCAGAGAAAATTGTGCAGAATGTTGTTTTTGGGCTGAATCTTACCCAAACTGCTTTGTCCCATTGCTGCAATGGTTAAAACTGCTTTCACTGACTGAAAAAGGTGTCCGTTGTTGTAGGTGTTGTAAAATTTGATCTGATAAAGCCAGTTAACTGGAGCCGCTGAAGTATTCGTACATAGTCAATTGAAGGCTGTCTAAGAAATCTCATTAACCGTTCCAAAATTCAGTTGAGACTGTATTACGGTTAATACTTTGTTGCAGTTGAAAAAAAAGGAATACAGCAATGTCGCAAGGAGTAATAATTGTTTCATTTTGTTATTTTTAATTTTACTGCAAAAAGTAAAATATTTATAACTTGTACAAAACTTCGAAAGCCCAAATGACCAAAAGATTTGAAGAATACTTACTATCGATATTAAGCGGCTTATTATTGGCATTCGCTTGGCCTGAAACTCCTGGGAATAAACCTTTTGATATTTTTGCTTTGTTCCATTGTTGATTATGGAAGCATAATCTATCCACAGAGTGCCGAAAATAAGTCTGGTAGCATTTTTGGACAAAGTTAATCTTGCCTTTTTTACTTATCTCTTACACTTTGGTGGATTTATTATGCCTCTTTACCTGGGCGCCAAATAATGGCAATTGTATTGTCAATTTCATTTTTTCATGGCTGCAGTGTGTCTTCTTTTCCCATTGGTGAAAACCCGAGGTTTGGTAAAAAAGAGGGCTATATTGGCTTATCATTCTTTGGGATTGCTTTTGAAGTACTTTGCATTTAAACTGGGAATTGTCTTGGTCGTGGTTAACTCTTGGAAATTGCATTTGCAAATACGCCAGATTGGATTTCAATGGTATGAATATACCGGTCAATCTAGGGAAGTTCGTGTGGATCCTGTGGGTAAATTTGTATTGGTGTTTTTTGTATTCAGAAAATATTGCCAATTCTGAAGCAAAGCATGATGCCAAGGCAAATCGGAGGGAATTGTTTGTGTTGCTGCTATTTCTTATCGCGTCCCATTGTTTGTGGCGATTTTCAATTCAATTCAAATTTTTATTGAAGAAAAAAAATTGACCCCGGTTGACGGTAGTTCGTAGTTTCAGCCCAATATAGGATCGCTTATACAGAGAAGTTTGGTGGGAATTTTCAGAGTCGGATCAATCGATCGAATGTTTGAGGTTGGCCCTCCTGAAACGAGAATTGATGACAAGAAATACCGATTACATCGTAGCTCCCGAAACCATCATTCCTGCGAGGGATTATTGGGAAACATGAGTTGGACTTTAATATAGGAACTGAAACGGCGCGGAGGAAAAACCATTAAAAAAGATGTCCACAAGAAAGGTTAAACTTTTTGGTAGGGGAGGGCTTGTCCAACGGCAAAGTAAGAGTATATTACTGAAGGCGAAGAGTATCCTTTCACCGCAAGGGGAAGGTTTTTGGAAAAAGATAGCCCGGAATGTATGACATTGATAACCGCAGCTTTGCAAAATTGGAAACAGAACACTCCAACAGAAAATTCCCATTTGCATTCGGAAAGTTCTAAATTTGGTGGTTTGGGTGAAGTTTAGAGAAAGTTGCCATTCAGGGGGGAAAAAAGTGATTTGAGTTTTTGATAGATAAAAAAATTTTCTCCAAAATTTTAAATTAAGGGGGGAATTCCCTTCCCCCTTCTTCTTTTTTGTGGTGTTGT
>Ga0163217_1017196_pt1 | contig 10367 bp, 9 predicted proteins | sample SynspAceP_FD_185933 | JGI IMG/M metagenome (GOLD analysis project Ga0163217, IMG submission 185933) | Saline lake microbial communities from Ace Lake in Antarctica - Synechococcus sp. Ace-P (PacBio error correction) | ecosystem: Environmental > Aquatic > Non-marine Saline and Alkaline > Saline ... | reverse complement strand
TAAAACCCCATGTCTTCCTTACATGGAATTTCAGCGGGTTTCAGATCACCCCATGGTAGCCGACTTGCTGCAATGGACGGCAAACGCATCGCTTATGGCGCGCGTGCGATCACGAGGGCGGCTACTCAGTCCTGGCCCCAAAATGGTTGCACCGGGTGTGGCGTTGCGGGCTGCTCTGTCGGCATGGTCAACTTGCGCGCATCAAGGGGAACCACAATGCGTGCTGTCGGGCAAAAGCCGCGGGGCGAACGCGGCCTATGAAGCTATTCAGGCAGCCGCGCAGGCGACGAGCTGGACCGCTTCGCAGGACGATGTACGCAACGGCGAATCCGGCCAAGACCTGAAAAAAGGGTCCGTAACGTCAAACCATTGTTGGAGCAAATTTACGGGCCTCATGACGTCGCTCGCCGTGGGGGGTTCGGACATGTGGACCAACACATTTGCTTCTCGCTGTTGGGACGTTTGGGGATGGGAAATCTGATTGCCGAGGCGACGAAAGGCCGCAAGCACAAAAAGATCGATTACCCCAAGCCCGATTTGGCAAGCTGAGCTTTGGGGACCGTCTGACCAACGGGCGTTCTCGTTTCACCAACCAACACGATGAAAACCAGCCTGCGGCATTTGACGCTCAAGGGACCCATCGGTGCCCGGTGGAACATCAACCTGCCAGAACGCCGCGGCCCTTCGGCGCCAGATTATTGCCCTGCGGGGGTGTATGAATTCGTTCGAGGAAGACGGCTCAAGGACCGCGCTTTGTCATCAACTTCCACGAAGCGTGCATTGCAAAACCTGCGACATCAAGGACCCGAACAGGAATATCGTCTGGGACACGCCGCAGGGTGGGGATGGCCGAAACTACCCCAACATGTAAGCGTGCTTACGGGACAAATTCGATCAAAGGCGTTGCTTCCGGCGCGCCTTTTTTCATGCGGAGGTTCCCCGATTAGAGGGTAAGCGGTATGCCCCTTTGGATTAGGCGGCATTGCGCTTGGACGCGAACCTTGTTAGCCTTGCGCCTTAAATACTAAATGAGGCGTGCCAGTATGATCCGTAACCTATTGTTGGACGCTAGCGATTTTTGGCGCTGACCGGTTTGCTGTTTCGGATGCCCGCAAGGCGCAATCGGCAAGCCGGTGCCTAATCTCGCGGGGAGAACATGCTGCGCGTACTAGCGATTTTGCGGACATCCGCGAGATAACTTATGGCGAGCATTGGCGCTTTGATTCCAAAAACCCTGAATTCCTTTTGAAAGCACGGTACTGGCGGCTTTTGTTCGCTCGGAAAATATCGAACGCGCTTTGCCTTGGCGCGGGTCATGCGGCGTCGGACTCACCCGGGCAAATTGCTTCTTGGTACCACCGCCAGCATGCACAAGAAGAAGACTTGCCGGCCTGATCGCGCAATCGGCAGACGAAGGTTGGGATTGCCCTTGGGTCGACGGGCTTGGTCAAAAAGCCTGGGCACAAATTGGGCGTCGGCGTATGACCGCCGCCCTTGCCCAATTTCGATGCCCTGAGTACAGAGGGCTGGGTGCAGGGGTTTTGATGTTACCACCAAGGCTTTGGCGTGGCGTCTGTCGGCGATTATGAGGGGGGCAGAGGCATCTTTGCCGGAGCCAAGCGGGGTCGCCGGGGGCAGACCCGGCGCGGGGTTGATTCGCGCGGGTCGAAATTTTGGGCCAGTTGGGGCGGAACGGAACAAGGCGCTCGCGCTGCTGACCGACAGTTTTGTCCAACAGTGACCTGAACTTGATGATCTTGGTTCGCGGCTTGCAGCGGGACGGCAGGTTGCCTTTGTACCCAGATCCCCGATGCTAAGGGCCGGGTATCGCCGGAAGTGTTTCTGTTACCTTCGCGGCTGTGCTGGCAACGAAAGCGCGGGACTTACTATGTGCTGCCTGTATTTTCGCGCATCGCGCGCTACCTGCGGCCCCGATCAACATCGACGACCTGTTGCTGACGGCGGACTTGCTTGGAAAACATCGGCCAGTTACGAGCTGGGCAATTCAGGAACTGCAAGGACGCGCCGACAACCCGCTTACCATGCGGCTTGAACTGGGCCGCGCGGCGGCGTTGCGGGCGGGTCTAACAGCCTGAGCAAGGGCGATCGAGTGGCTTTGCTGCAACCAACTGACGCTAGCCATGGGACCGCTCCGTCGGTTCCATTCCGCTTTTGGGCGATGCGCTGCGGGCACAGGACGATTTCAAGGCCGCGATAAAATCCTACGACAAGGCGATTGAACTGACACCTTGACAGCAACCCGGCAAACGCTGGGTATTGTATTATGCGGCGTGGCATCGCGAAGAACGCTTTGGGGCAAACGGCGAAGCATCGAAACGCGATTTCCGCACCGCGCTCGAGGATCAATTCCCGACCAACGCAGGTACTGAACTACCTTAGGGTATTCGTTGTTGACATAGCGTCGCAATCTGGACGAGGCGGGCTGAACATGACTTGGAGCGCGCCGTCGCGCCAGCCCGGACTCCGCTACTATCGTCGATTCTCTTGTTGGGTGCTTTTAACGGCTGGACTTGCTTACGAGAGTGCCTTAGACCAGATGGAAAAAACCAGCGCGGTTAGAGCTCGTTGCGGTGGATCCGGTGCTGAACGACCACTTGGGTTGATGTCTATTGGTCCGTGGGCGCCAAGTGAGGCCGAATTCCAATGGGCGCCGCGCCCTGTTCTTTCGTCGATCCGAAGATCAGGACAGCGAGGCGGACCCGAATACGCTGCGGCGCAAGCTCGAGGTCGGACAAATGGATTGCTGTATTTGGCCGAAGAAGGGCCGAACTTCTTAGAAGCCTCGCCTGAAAAATGACCGCAGGCCGCATCCCTCGGGGTTGCCAGCAACCGGAGGCGCTTGGGCCAAGGTGAACCTGACGCTGGCACGTCACAGGGCAGCGCAGTTGACGGGTATCACTGCTCGGACAGCCTTGTGGTACGGGCCGGCGGTCGGTGATCGGATCGCGGGATAACGCGTTTCCGACCAGCTTGAGCTGTTCATCGACGGCCCATCTTATGTGGCCGCTGCCCCAATGCATGACGCAACCTTCGTCGTGCGTGCTTGCGCGCCTGCTCGACGCTGGCGCTGGCAGAGGGGCGCGGCTGCACCTGAGAAAAATCTGCTGCCGCGGCGGGGATCGGCGGTGGATTCAGCGGACGCCGCCGCGGACGCTCATTTGCTATCGGCCCACTGCGGCGGCTGCCCGTAACCCGATGATATCGCCCGGGCTGGGGCGGATGTTGCGGGTCTGCCTGTATGACACGGCCCAGCGGATGGGAGGGATCGGCGAGGTTTGGTACACCTGCGCCCAAGTTGCCGGCCCTGTTTGGCTGGTGTTGATTCAAAACCGAATAAATCTGCCGCCCACACCCGAAGTTATTCTCGCGACTGGAAGGCCCGCGCAATTGCGCCCATGCCGAAAGAGCTGCCCGAATTCGCCAGTGCCACCGCATTCGCCGCATGGCTTGGCGACGCAAGCGCAATGACCTCGAGGGCTCCAGGCGTCCAAAACTTGGTGCCAGAGGTGGGCGACGTGCCTACACAGCCTTCAGGATGCGTTGCTGGCCCGTATATCGGGATCCGGAGCCACCTGTTTCGGCCTGCTACGAGGGACCCAAGCGTTTGCACAACGCGCCGCCGCCCGTGTCGCGGACAGCATCCCGGTTGGTGGGTGGTTCGCCGCGCCGGTGCTAGCCTAGTTGATTTTACGCGCCACGACGTTAATCGGCCAGATCGCGCCAGCATCCGGGTCAGGGTCGTGATCGTGCAGCGGTGTCGATCGCGGTCTTGGCCTTCTTCCCACGCAGCGCCTCTGATTTGGTCTCGTTCTTAGCGTGCCATGTTTGTGCAGCAGCGACAGGGCGTGGTCCAGAATCGCCTTTTCCTTCCTGCCGCCCCTTTTCGATGGTGCGGGCCCAGAAGGCGGCGCTCTTTCTGGCATCGCTTTTTGGCAATCGCCTTTTGATCACCGGCAGGGTCAGCTTTGGCTCGCGGAAATCGTCACCGATGTTTTTGCCGGTTCGCATTTCGATCGCCTTGGTAATCCAGAAATCGTCGACAATCTGGAACGCGATGCCAAGGCGTCACCGTAGTTGAACAGCGCTTGGACCTGCGCGTTCGGGGGCTGAGGCGATGACCCCCCCCACCTTGCGTCGCCGCCGAGACAGCGCCGCGGTTTTTCCCGCCGGACACGACCTGCAGGTTTAGAATTACCTTCGTCCGTCGCAATTTCTGGCCGCCGTCAGTTGCAGCCACTTCGCCTTGGCAATCGGTGGGCAGAGGCAATTCGCAAGGATCTGCCAGCACGCGCTATTTCGTTCGGTCATTTCAGCGCTGGAAAACTGCGGCGCAAACAGGTAGTCGCCCCCAGCACGAAAGATTTGTTATCCCAAAGCAGGGTTCGCCGTCGGTCGCCGCGCGCTGCGCGCTTTCATTCGACCACGTCATCGTGCAGACAACGTTGCCGTGTGATTAAACTCTACCGTGGCTTGCCAGATGCACATTGGTAAGGGCAGTCATAGCCACACAGCCGCGCCCCGCCGCGAGGCTGTTGACATCGGGCGGCAACCGTTTTGCCGCCTGCTTCCGACCAGGTGGGGCGCGTGACCTCCGGGAGCGCGGTTGCATGTTTCAGGGGACGCCATGCGGTCGGGATCAGGTCATTCACGGCAGTCATATCTGCGCTCAGATAGGCCGCCATTTGATTCATGCGGGTTTTCTGGGTGTTTTTCGTCGTCATCTACACGACCTTAATGGAAGGCTCGGAACAATCACGTCGATTGCCTTCATCTCTTGTTATGAAGGAACTTTTACGCACAACCGATCCGACAATATTCGCCTTTGCCAGCGCCCTTCTTCAGGCGAGGATATAGACTGCTTTCCGCTTTTCGACGGTAAAAACATTGAGGCGTGCTTGGGGCGGGATGGTATTTTTCCCCGTCGTTTTGATGGTTTGCATGACGATGATCACGGTGCCGCGAACGGGTGCTGGCGCGATAAATGACACCCCAACGGACTGCCCGGACTAACGACGATGGACAGCTTCGGCCCCAGACACGCTTGACGCGGGATGCTTTCCTGCGGGAAATTTGCGCTTTGTGGCAGCCACGCAAAGGATATCGCCGCGGGTGTTGGACCCTGTTTTATTTGGCTGCAACCATCCCTTTGCGGCGGGGCATGTCCGGTTGGGGATGTCATTTATCGCGCAGTACCCGTGTCGCGGCACCGTGGATTCACGTTATGCACCATTCAAACGACGGGGGGAAAAATAACCGATCCCGCCTCAAGCACGCTCATGTTTACGTCGAGCGGAAAGCAGTCTATTCCTCGCCCTGAAGAAGGGCGCTGGAAAAGGCGATTATTGTCTGATCGGTTGTGCGTAAAAGTTCCTTTCATAACCAGGAGACTGTAAGGGCAATTGACGATTGATGTCGAGCCTTTCCAATTATAGGTCGTGTAGATGAACGAGCGAAAACACCCAGGAACCGCATGATCAAAGGCGTGCCTACTGAGCGCAGATATTTTTGACTGCCGTGAATGACTGGATCGCGAACCGCATTGGCGTTGAACATTGCAACCGCGCATCCCGGAGGTCACCGTCCCACCTGGGTCGAAGCAGGCGGGCAAAACAGCGTTGCGCCCGATGCTCACGCTCGCGGCGGCGGGCTGTGTGGCTATGACGGCCTACCATGTTCATCTGGCAGCCACGGGTAGAGTTTATTCACACGGCAACGTTTGCTTGCACGATGACCGTGCGATGAAAGCGCGCAGCGGCGCGGGACGACCGACGCGAACCTGCTGGATAACAAATCTTCGGTGCTGGTGGGCGACTACCTGTTTTGCGCGCCAGTTTTCCAGCTGCATGACCGAAACCGGACAAATATGCGCGTGTGGCGCATCCTTGCGAATGCCTCTGCCACGCATTGCCGAAGCGCGAAAGTGCTGCAACTGACGGCGGCCAGAATTTGGCGAGACGAAGGTATTCTACCTGCAGGTCGGTGCGCGGGAAAACCGCGGCGCTGGTTCTCGGCGCGACGCAGGTGGGCGGGGTCCATCGCTCAGCCCGACGCGCAGGTCCAAGCCTGGTTTCAACTACGGTGACGCCTTGGGCATCGCGTTCCAGATTCGTCGACGATTTGGCTGGATTTACCAAGGGCCGATCGAATGCGACGGCAAAAAACAATACGGGGACGATTTCCGCGTGAGCGCAAGCTGACCCTGCCGGTGATCAAAGCGATTGCCAAAATGCGATTTGCCGAAAGAGCGCGCCTTCTGGGCCCGCACCATTCGAAAAAGGGGCGGCAGGAGGGAAGGCGATCTGGCACCACGCCCTGTCGCGCTGCACAAACATGGCACCGCTTTAGACGAGACCAATCAGAGGCGCTGGCGTTGGGCGTGAGAAGGCCAGGGATCCGCGCTCGACACCCTGCCGATCACGACCTGACCCGGAATGCTGCGCGATCTTCTGGCGATTCGTCGTTGGCGCGTATTCAACTAGGGCTAGCCAACAACCGGCGCGGCGACCACCCACCAACCGGGATTGCTTGGTCCCGCGACACGGGCCGGCGGCGCCGTTTGTGCAAACGCTTGGGTTCTCGTACAGGCCGAAACAGGTGGCTCCCGGATCCCGGATATACGGGCAGCAACGCATCCTGAAGGCTGTGTAAGGCACGTCGCCACCTCTTGGCACCAGTTGGACTTGCTGGAGCCTCGAGGTCATTGCGCTTGCGTCGCCAGCCATGCGGCGAATGCGGTGGCACTGCGCGAATTCGGGCAAGACTCTTTTCGGCATGGGCGCATTGCGCGGTGCTTCCAGTCGCAGAGGGAATTATTCGGGTGTTGGCGGCAGATTTATTCGGGTTGTATCAACACCAAGCCAAAGGGCGGCAATTGGGCGCAGGTTGTCAAACCTCGCCGCATCCCCTCCATTCGCTGGGGCGTGTCATACAGGCAGACCGGCACATCCGCCCCAAGCGGCGTTATCATCAGGGTACGGGCAGCCCCCAGTTGGGCCGATAGCAATTGGAGCGTCGCGGCGGCGTCGGCTGGATCCACCGCCGATCCCGCCGCGGCAGGCAGATTTCGTCAGGCTGCAGCGCGCCCCTCTGCCAGCGCCAGCGTCGAGCAGGCGCGCAGCACGCACGACGAGGTGCGGTCATCATTGGGGGCAGCGGCACCATATGGGCCCGTCGATGAACAGCTTCAAGCTGGTCGGCGGCGTTACGCGACCCGATCACCGACGCCGGCCCGCGTACCACAGGCTGTCGAGCAAGTTGATACCGTTCACTGCGCTGCCCTGTGACGTGCAGCGTCAGGGTTCACCTTGGCCCAAGCGCTTCCGGTTGCTCAACCGAGGGATGCGGCCTTGGCGCGTCATTTTTTCAGGCGGAGGCTTTGCTTAAGAGGTTCGGGCCCCCTTCTTCGGCCCAATACAGCATCCAGTTCCGGACCTCTTAGCTTGCGCCCGCATGCGTTTCGGGTCCGCCTCGCTGTCCCTTTGATTTCGGGATCGACGAAAGACAGGGCGCGGCGCCATTGAATTCGGCCTCACGGTTTTGGCGACCACGGACCAATAGACATTACCCAAGTGGTCGTTTCAGCACCGGATCCACCGCAACGAGCTTCTACGCTTCGTTCCATCTGCCGTCTACGGCCTCCGTAGCGTCCAGCCGGTAAAGCACCCAACAAAGAGAATCGACGAATATAGGCCGGAGTCCCGGGCTGGCTTGCGAACGGCGCGCTCAATTCATGTTTCAGCGCCTCGTCCAGATTGCGGACCTTGTTCAACCAACGAATACCCTAGTAGTTCATACCTGCGGTTGGTCGCGGATTGATCTCTGGAGGCGCGGTGCGGAATCGCGTTTCGGATGCTTCGCCGGTTGCCCCAAAGCGTTTCTCGGCGATGCCACGAGCATTATTACAATACCAGCGTTGCGGGTTGCGTCAGGTGTCAGTTCAATCCGCCTTGTCGTAGGGATTTTTATCGCGGCCTGAAATCGTCCTGTGCCCGCAGCGCATCGCCCAAAGCGGAATTGACCGACGGGAGCGTCCCGATGGCTTACGCGTCAGTTTGTTGCAGCACCTCGATCGCCTTGCTCAGCTGTTAGACGCCGCAAACGCTCCGCCCGCGCGGGCCCAGTTTCAGCGCATGGTAAAGCGGGGTTGTCGGCGGCACGTCTTGGCAGTTCCTGAATTGCCAGGCTCGTTACTGGCCGATGTTTTTCCAGCAGGTCCGCCGTTCAGCAACAGGTCCGCGATGTGATTTTTTTGCGGGCGCAGGTAGGCGCGCGATTCGCGATACAGCCAGCACATAGTAGTCACCGGCGCTTTCGTTGCGCAGCACAGCGCGAAGGTAAAGAACACTTCCGGCGATACCGGCCTTAAGCATCGGGGATCTGGGTAAAGGCAACGCGCCCGTCCCCTTGCAAGGCCCGACCAGGATCATTTCAAGTTTCAGGGTTCACTGTTGGCACAAACTTGTTCGGTCAGCAGCGCGAGGAGCGTTGTTTCGTTCCGCCCCAACTGGCCCCAAAATTTCGAACCCGGCGCGATCACCCCGCGCCGGGTCTTGCCGGCGTACCCCCGCTTAGGCTTCGCGGCAAGATGCCTCTGCCCCCTCATAATCGCGGACAGCGCCAACGCCAAAGCCTTGTGCGTACATCACAAAACCCCTGCATCCCAGGCCTCTGTACTCAGGGCATCGAACTTGGACAAGGCGGCGGTCATATCGCCGACGCCATTTGTGGCCCAGGCTATTGGACCAGCCCGTCGACCAAGGGACCAATCCCACCTTCGTCTGCCGATTGCGCGATTCAGGCCGGCATAGTCTTCTTCTTGATGCCATGCCTGCGGTGGTTACCAGATAGGGCAATTTGCCCGGGTTTGATCCGACGCCGCCACTGGGACCCGCGCCAGGGCAAAGCGGCGTTTTCGATATTTCCGAGCGACAAAAAAGCGCAGTACGTGCTTTTTCAAGGGAATTCATGGGTTTTGGGATCAAGCCCGCCAATGCTCGCCATAAGTATTCTCGGCGGATCCGCAAAATCGCTACGTTACCGCAGCATGTTCTCCCCGCGAAGATAGGCACCGGCTGCGATTGCGCCTGTGCGGGCATCGAAACAGCACCGGTCAGCGCCAAAACGCTAGCGGCTCAACAATTAGGTTAGGATTTCATACTGGGCACGCCTTCATTTATATTTAGGCGCAAGGCTAACAGGTTTCGCGTCCAAGCGCAATTGCGCCTATCCAAAGGGGCCATACGCTTACCCTTCTATCGGCGGAACCTCGCATTGAAAAAAGGCGCGCCGAAGCACGCCTTTGATCGATTTTGTTTTCCCGTAAAAGCGACGCTTACCATTGTTGGGGTTTAGTGGGCCATTCCCCACCTGCGGCGTGGTCAGACGATATTCTGTGTCGGTCCTTGATGTCGCAGGTTTTGCATGCACGCAATTCTGGAAGTTGGATACAAAGCGCGGGTCTTGCCGTCTTCCTCGACCGAATTCATTACACCCCCGCAGGGCAATTATTCGCGCCGAAGGGGCCGCGTTATTCTGGCAGGTTGATGTTTCACCGGCAACCGCATGGGTCCTTGAAGCGTTCAAATGCGCAGGCTGGTTTTCATCGTGGTTGGTGGAACGAGAACGCCACGGTTTTTGGTCAGACGGTCAAAAAGCTCACTTTTGCCATCGGGCTTGGGTAATCGAAAATCTTTTTTGTGCTTGGCGCCTTTTTCGTCGCTTCGGCATCAGATTTCCCATGCCCCAACGTCCCCAACAAGCGAGAAGCCAAAATGTGTTGCGTCACATGTTCGACCACCACGGCGAGCGGACGTCATGGAGGCCGTATTTTGCTCCACATTGGTTGACGGTTACGGACCTTTTCAGGTCTTGCCGATTTCGCCGTGCGTACATCGTCCTCGCGTTAAGCGGTCTAGCTTCGTCGCCTTGCGGGCGGCCTGCCTGAAATTAGCTTCATTAGGCGCGTTCGGCCGCGGCTTTTTAGCCCGACAGCAATCGCAATTTTGTGGTTGCCCTTTGATTTTTGCGCGCACGTTGGACCATTTGGCCGACAGGAGCAAGCCCAAGCAAACACGCCCACCAACCCCCGTGCCAAAACCATTTTTTTTTTTGGGCATTGGGGGAACTTCGATAGCCCCCGCCCCCTCCGGGTGATCCGCACGGGCGGCGGCCATAAGCGATTTTTTGCGTTTGCCGGGCCTTTCAAAGGGGGCAAAAAAGGCTTTCGGCTTTTTTTACCATGGGGTTGATTGCTTTTTGAAAACGGGCTGGGGGGAAAAAAAAAAATTCCAATTTTTTGGGTTAAAAAGGAAAAAAAAGGGAACCCATGCGGGTTTCTTATCTCTCTG
>Ga0163217_1078743_pt1 | contig 10368 bp, 4 predicted proteins | sample SynspAceP_FD_185933 | JGI IMG/M metagenome (GOLD analysis project Ga0163217, IMG submission 185933) | Saline lake microbial communities from Ace Lake in Antarctica - Synechococcus sp. Ace-P (PacBio error correction) | ecosystem: Environmental > Aquatic > Non-marine Saline and Alkaline > Saline ... | reverse complement strand
AAATAGCGAGAAACCAAAAAAGGGCGGAAGAATTGACGTGGCCAACAAACGAACTATATTATCAAAAACAGTGAGAAGCAAATAAGGGGGGCGGACGGAGTTGACCTTAGCCAAACAACAAGAACTTTCCTATCAAAATAAAGAAAAACAAGAAAGGCGAAGAATTGGACCCACTGCCTATAACCGAACTTTAAAAAAGTGGAGGAACATCTCAAAGAATTATTTTCACGGCTTAAAAGAAATTGAACCTTCATTACTTCACATAGGTAAGACAGGCCAATAGCCCATTATTTTGGGGCGTAGCCCATCATTGGGACGTAGGTCGATTATTCCTACGAGGAAAGTCAAAAAAAAATAATCGGTTATTAAAAAATCAGCATGATTTCTTGATGGATTATACTTAAGGAACTAATGGATTGTATGGAATGCTTTAGGATTATAAAAGCGAATTTGGAAGTTAATTAATTCGGTATAAGAATAAGTTAGTTAAAAGGTATTGGCATTTAGTTGCTATTGGCCTTTTTTTTAAAGCCCAGGAATTTCTTTCCAAACCATTAATTGCAGATAATCCTTTTTGTATGCGCCTGATTAAGAAGTGGTAATATATTTCCTTGTTTTTCAGATTCAAGGATTACGGCCACTGAATGTCTTCGATACCTTGTCCCAAACATTTACTTAATAGCAGTTTCCACGGAACCGTAATTAATTGGCACCTAATCACCCTTATTTCATCCTTGTTTCCAGGTCCTTGACAAACCTATATAGCAATCTGCCGGCTGTGCCGGAAAAAGGGAACATATGGCGCCTTCTGAAGGAAATTGGACAAGGTTATTTGCCAGCCTGTTCTTTTACAAGGATCGCCAATGTCGAATGTTGGGGAATTTATTTACACTTTTTCATAAGATCAAGGCTTACCTTTTTTCTGTTTTTGAACCGGAGCCGTCCGTCCTTAATTCAGTAGCACATTCACAACTATGCATAAATTACTTATCAAAATAATATATATTAACGATATAAATGGCCTTGGATTCCAAGACCATTTTAGAATATAATCACAAAGGTTGTTTGTTCGATATAATTCAAAGGGAGGAAAAGTAAAGGGGAACTACTTTTAGAAACAGTATTGGCTAACCACGAATCATATGGCAACAAAACTGTCTAAAACTGGAAAATCATTCGCAATATTTATTCCAATTTTAAAACAGAATATCTATTATTTAGTATCAGTATAAAACCGCACGTTTTACGGACGATATTACAAAAAATACAATATAAAAAATATACGTACCAGTTCCATTTGTCGTTCTTTTATTAGTTAGATCATTAATTAAACTTTTACCGGTTCTAAAAATATTCATTTAATAATGACCATTAAACGTCTAAAGAATAAAACGAATTAGTGAACTTTCGGAAGTTTGTAGAGATAGGTATTGAAAAAATGACTTTATAATTACTTCAAACCTTCTGAAGTATATTAAAAGGTCGGGAATAATTATACAAGTCAATTAGTGAAAAAGCTTTATTTGAAACTTTAGAGAAAGATGGAGGAGTTTATTTTAAGAAATAATGGGGCGATGAAATGAAAAGTATACAGGTAAATAACTACCTTTCTGTAAACTATGTAAATTATCAGCATTTAATATCATTAAAATGCGTTAATAATGTGTTTTAATTACTGTATATATGTATGTATTAATATTAGACCATAGACAACAAATTCGAAATCATTGACCAAACTTTGAGGCTAAAGAAACAATGGATATTTAAACTTCAAATTAGAGCTTGGAGTTTCGCTAACGATAGTGAAATATATGCGACATTTAATCGTTTGGACGAAAAGAACGTAATAAGGCAGTTTATGATTACTAAGCAGCTATACTAGAAAGGCCATGAAGTAGGCAATATAGCAACTAAAGGTAAAGAACAGTGATTGATATTAATTGAGGAAGTAAGACGAAATAAATCGATAAAAAGCAAGGAACAAGAGATGAGCGAAATGCAAAAATTTTATCCCTCAGAGCTTGATTGACGATGTTGACGATTAATTACAAGACCCACACATTTAGAAGTATTGGAGTGAGATCACGACCTGGACTAATATCACTAACTTTATATTGTGTTTTAAAAACAATTATAGCAACCATCCAGAGCTAGACGAATAGATGCGGCTGAATATGCCCCACAATTAAAAAGATTCCAATTACAAGGCACATACTATTTTTTACGAACCAATAGGAAAAAAGGCATTTTTGTGTGCGATCTTAAGCCAAAGACAAGATTTTGACGCCAAATCTTTAAAGTCATATAAACCTGGGGTAAGTACACTAGTTCAATTAAGTGAAGAAAATAGGTTTATCCGAAACTTCGCATTGGCTATGTTGTAATACAACATTGAAACCTTTATACTCTTAAATTCCGCTAAACTAGCAGACTACAATGTTTTGATTTAATGGTCATTTCAAGAAATTTTTATTTCAAAAGGAGTTCTTTGTTTTATAATTGATTTTCTAAAATCGGACGGTGACATTTTGTTTTTAATTGAACACACGTGAGAAGTAGCCATAATCCTCATAACCTAAAAATTCAGCGACTATCAAGCTTTAAAGGAATCTTCAGAATGTACTAAGAGGTCGTTTAGCCTTCAAGTATAATAAGTTTCGCTGAATAGTTCTGAAGATTTTTTATTTATCGTATTCTGGTAATTCTATTCTTGTATTGTCGTTTAGTGTTCCATTAGCGTGTAATGCTTGCAATAACAAACTATCCAAAGATTCGTTCCCCAAAATACCTGCGGTTCAGCTTATATACGAACTCGTTTCAGGATATAACTCAGATATTTTTTTCTTGATCTTGTGATTATGTGCCCACAAAAGTTTCTTCGCATTACTTATGCAATATGCACCCATTGAGGGTTTCCTTGGTGGGTCTGTCGTTTCGGATTTTTCGCTGATGTGTATTTCAAACATAATCGGCAATATTAACATACGAAGGTACTTTTGTCCGTAAAAAAACAATGTGTCCTTCACCATCGATGCCTGCCAGTGTATTCGTCGCGTCCCCGGCCATATGGTCTTCCAATACTTTGGCCTTAAAATAAACGAATTGCCTTTCTACTTTTCCCGTGTCAAATCTTCAAAGTATCGTACTTTCTCCCATTCCATTACATTTTGACTGGTCTTGCTGGCCCCGCCCCGCCTTTCTGTGTTTTTATGCGCCTGCTGCGAGGACTTCTATGGTAAAGTAGAACCTCATCCATCTCTATATCCTTCCAAAGTATACCTGTCATCACGTTGTCCCATTGCCTTACGGAGCTTGGCTGATTGGACCATGGCCCAGACCGGCTCGTATCTTTTAGCCAAGCTGTCGTTGGATCTCTATTACTGGGAAAAGCCCTTTTTTTGTAGTACTTACAGGAATATTGTCCTGTACCTGCATAAAACGATAGTTTTTGAGCTTTCCATTATGGTACGCTGCGAAGGGAGGTCGTGTGAATTACAGGATTTACAATTTGGTAGCTCCATTTTTCTGTAGCCAATAGTGCTGCGAACCTTGGCAGCGCATGCAAACAACCCTTCCTTATCAGTTGTTCCTTAAAATGCAACCTGCAACTCTTCTCGTCCGTAAAATGAACCCCAAAAGAAAATTATTCATGATCAGACTACTTAAAAATCAGTTAATATTACAAAAATTTATTGTCGATTTAGGACTGTTTGCGGATATACATCTATTTCAAATGCTTTTGTGGTGATATTAGTTTTTCAGCATAAAAAAATATTGAGGATTTTGTGTCCTATAAAATTATTTGGATTAAGTACTTCTAATTTTTCAGGTACTAAGATAGGTCGTGATTTCACATTACGTGAAGATTCAAAAGCTGTAAGAACCTTGTTAAATCAATATAAAAACAGGTTTATTTTAGGCTCGATGATTTTTGCTTTTTTGAAAGTGTGCCATATATAGTATTTTCGTTGTTTATTTTCTTTAAACGTGAATCACGGATTCAGGATCATTATTCTTCAGTCGAAGATTTGGTGGGTTTTCATATGAAAAATAAAATGGGAAGTGTGTGAGTTCTGGCATTTTTTAAAAAACCCAAACTCAAAAAAAATCTGAGTATGGGAAAAAATATTATAGGCCTTCGGGTTCACTATTGAATTTCCAAAAGTGTGTTTGGACCAGGTTTAAGAAAAATACACTGCCAGGGTTCAACAGGGTAGTTGCGTTTGAAGTCGATTTCATGATCCCAGGTTCCTTCTTGAAAAAGAACACCATTTAAAAAAAAGTTCGTGCCTATGACGGTATGAAAAACCCTCTCTCTATTTTTCCTTAAATGTGCCGCTAAATCATTACTATAAAAATCGATTAAAGATTCTTCTTTCTCCAAATTGCTCGATGCTTAAATAGAATCATGCTCCAAAACTGTTATTATATGTCCTAAAGTACAAATAATGGAGTTTATTCTATAATTTATAAGATACCAATGAATAAATTATCTTTGTTAGTGTTTAAAGGGTTATTATCAATACATCGATTTTGGCAAAAAGTAAACCTAAAAATGAGTGAGTTATGGAATTTCTGAAAGGAACTAAAAATTTTATAGTATATTTAACTGGGGCATGTCCTGTTTTGTTCATAACGAAAGTATGTTACCAGGAGCAGTAGTAACTCTTATAAACTAGGTAGCACCCTAAAAATGGAATATTAAACGATGTGGTTCATTGTTGATACGAAATACAAGATTAGAACCTTCCTGTTTTTTACGGCGCTATGTATGTTAGTTATCCTGTTGCGGCTTGCGTTTGGTGCAACAGTTCGTATGAGTTATTTTAATTCTTGATTGATGTTTAATTTATTACCTACTGTATTATGTAGCTGTGATGATTATGGGTACTGCCAATAGTATCCGAATTTCAAGAATATTTTGGAATTAATTATTTTTATGAGGTATAATTTAGGTACTTACTAAAAAAGTAAATCCTTTAGAAGTGGGTGATAACTGATACTAATATTAAAATAGGCGTCTTAGCAAGGGCCGGTGCACATAAGGTTCATTGCTCAAGGCCGCGATTGCCTTCAATCTAAAAAAGTACCTAAGAAAGGGGAAGGAAACCCTTCCCTTTGGGAAAAATTTAAGGAACGTCTTATGGATTGACACTCCAAGGCCTACCTGACCAACTATTCGCCAACAGATCCGATTCGAGACCGGTTATCCCTGAAGCGGCTTCGTAAAAGCAGCCTGCCCTGAGTCGATAATCTTGCCCTAGACCACTTCTGCCACAGCCACGTGGGTTTAAATCATTACTGGTTAATTTAATTGGGAATCAGGTATTAAATTAAACTTTTGAGCATTGGAAAATAGTACTTTTGGAAGAAGTAAGTTTTTGTGTAAATCCGTAACTTCTTAGAGCTTATTTAAACAATCGTAATAACCTTTTTTAACTACATAAAAAATGGAATTATCGGGAACTTAATAAAAAAGAAGCAAATTGAACTGATATAGTTTTTGGTACAACCATTTTGGGTTTTTCCGTTCAAACGTCCATTTTCTTTAAGCTAAATGATAATTTTATGACTGACAAACTCTTACAAAAGGCTAAACATTCAAAAGAACTTGAATTCACCGTTCTTGTCAAATATTCTGTTAATATTATCATCCCATTTAAACGTTCTTTTTTATTAGTAAATAAAACAACTGTATTTTACACCTGACCTAAATTATGTTTCAATGAATTTGTTGATGTTTCTTCCGATACTTAGTTCAATACTGCCGGGCTACTCTTTGGGTATTTCCATACTTATCAAGAAAATCAGGAACTGGCAATGATAAAAAAATAAGGCTCGTCTTGGTGCCTTGGTATTTTTTTATACCCTAATATCCTATCGATTATTTATTTACCCTCAAACTTTGATATAAAACAGTCTTTATTCTGGTGGTTCTTACCTGATCTACGATTATTCATTGGGTCCCCTGTTTTACTAGGTATTGTGCTATTTACTAAAAACAGTGGTAAATCTTAAAAAATGGATTTTATTATTAAATAGTATATACCCTTATCCGCTGGGGCTCTTTTTTCTGCCTATCTTGGAGTATTGACAACTGTCACGAAAAAATTGCAATCTGCCGATAATTTAGGGGGTGTCTGGTTTGGATGAACTAAATATCTTGTTAGCTTACATCAAAACATTTTTTATTAATTGGTATTGGGGTATATAAACTGGAAAGAGCCCCGCTTTTTCCTAATTTTGGATAGATCGCAACAACTAAAATTATTCAGTGGATCAAAAATATGATACTATTGTTTTATTGTGTTACCAATTTGCAAGTGGATTCAATACGCGTTCTGAACACTGATTAGTCTTGAGGCCCTTGAATTTTATATGAAGATTTGAAACGCTTTTGTTATCTATTTCTTTTTTTTTTATTTTTCGCGTATTTCGATTTTAGCAATTTACCTTGTTTTTGGCGTTTACAGGTTCTTTGATGATTTACGCAAGCAAACAAAGAAAAAGTATGCGAAGTCATCCCTGTCTGACTTCTTTTTGATCTGTTCAAGCAATTCAAGAAAAGTCGTCAGGAAGAACAGCTGTTTCTTTGATTTCGACATTAAGCTAAACACCCTCGCAGACAAACTTCATATTTCCGTACATCATATTCACAGGGCTATTGTAATCAGAACACACAAAATGAGCTTTCCCGATTATATCAATCAATATAGAATTGAAGTTGCGAAAAACTAATCTTCTCGAACCCAAGCCCGGATACAATTGTATTCAATTTCTTTAGATGTAGGGCTTTAACAGATAAAGCTGCTTTCTATACGGCGTTCAAAAAATGCGCAAATGACTCCCACGAATTTAAAAAACTTCATAATGCTGGATGATATAGCGTATAAATTACTTGATGTTCAATTATGAATTAATAATAAAAAAGTTGTCTTCCCGATAAATGAGACACTTTTTTTTGTTTGGTATTATTAGGGAAGAACGCTTAAGTTGCCCATCCCAAAAACAGTTGTGACGCCCAAACAATATAAATCATATTATAACAATTTTAAAAAAGAAAAATTATGATTGCATTTAAAACTACTACTCTGAATATTATCCTTGATATTGGTCGGAATCTTTACAAGCAGTGCACAGTACAATGACAGCTCCGATTTTAGAATTCGGGCATTTAAAGCGGGGGTCAATCTCTCTAATTTAAAAAATGGCCGGCGAAAACCTAAATAGGTCCTTAGGCGGAATTGTTTTGCAGAATACAGATTTACTGAAAAAGTATCGATTGTACGGAAGCCTATGACGTTTTCCATTCATGGGAACTAAGAAAAAAGGGAAGTTTTCGAACTGTAAGTTTGAACTATTGTAAACTTTCTTCTCCAGCACTTTGTAAAGTTCTATCCAGTTAAGGAAAATAAGTAATTGAGGCAGGACCTTATATTGGACTGCTTTTAAGCAAAAAGGACGAATAACCAAATCTACTTTGGATTATGCGAGAAAAATAATGGATTTTGGAGTGCCAGTTCCTAGGTTCTAGGGTATCGTGTGTCGATAATGTAGAAATTAGGCTTACGCTATCTACGGTATGTTTTGATATACTAAACGATAGGAGAAATTAAAAACAGGGGCTTCCACATTGGCACTTTCTTATAGCTTTTTAAAAGTTAGGCCAACCAAAGCCAACAATCAATTTACTTGAGCGGGCTCTTAGGCCGATTAAAACATTCATCAAACTACAACGATATTACCTGTCATTATATGTTCGAAAAGTAAACAACGAATTAAAAAGGGTATGATGTTGCCAGTGCGGGCCTTATTCATTATGGTCATCCTCAATTTTTAATTTGGACTTGGCGAGGCGTAAACCGATGATGGGTTTTTGGTCAAATGGTTTTAGATGAATGCAAGTGCAAAGGAAGCCGCTCTTTTTATTGTATTGGCTGGTGCTGGTTATTTTCCTTTAATAGTTCAAGACAAATTTAATTTATAACGATAAATAAGGCTAATGGGGAAAAAACAAAAGGATGTTCCTGAAACAGGTTTTCTTATTTGTATTTCGGATTGATCTTACCTGCCATTATGGCCTTTGGATATTCTACATTAATTACGGTTTTTTCTATTCTATAGGTGCCTTTTGATTTTCAATACCGTTCCGAAAAAGTCTTGGGTAATCATAGTGCTTTTACAATCGCTGTTTATCCATTTTATCCTTGGTTATTTGTTTGGAAACAGGTTGGAATGGAAAAAGCAACCATTACACCGATTTATGGACATTCATTCTCTTTTCTCCAGGATTTACTGGTAAATGGTTTTTCATCCTGTGGTGCCTTGGGTCGCTTTCGCACAGGCAGGCATATGGCTTGGAATGACAACACTCAGCACTTATGCTAGGTGTCTCAACCTTTATACAGTAATCCACACTACAATACGTATTTTAGTTGATCCCTCTTCCGGTCCTGTCTCCTATTGCGGTACTTAAGAACCGGATATTACTTTTCTAGTTCAGATGAGGGGCAATATATGCGTGATTTTAGGCTCGCTTTGCCAGTCGCCTGTTACACGATATTGGGTACCAATATTGTCCTGTCGAAGAGATTAAGGTAGCTATCTGGGGAAACAGAATCATTACACCGATGCCATTATTTATGATTTCAGGTATAAGCTGGTCTTTTACAATAATTCTTACTATGCTCTGGATTACTGAAAAACATGAACAATAGGAGACGGATTATCAATCTTGTGAAAACGGGGTTCAAATGTCATTTACCACTACATTTACTGCACGTTGTTGTGGGAGCATATTAAGTGTCTACTGGCTTTTTGGTGAAAAAAACCAAACTTAAGTACAGAATGTTGCTTTTATTTATGCCATAGCATTTTCTGTTATCGTTTCGATAATTCTTCTCCATGTTATGGGTCAGAAGTTTTGGTAAAGGCCCATGTCCAATGTTTAATAGAGATTTATAACCAAATAAAAAAATACTTAAAAACAGTTTTACAATGAAATGATAAAAAATTATAAGAGTTAAAGATAGTAAAGACTCTAAGCATAACAGGGGCTATTAATAATTCGCTGTCAGCAGCAATGTATTTGGACAGGAAAGGACAAGGACAAATATGCTTTTCAATACGTGGTATTTAGATACTATAAAATCGAAAGTAAGGAGTATCCGCCCCAACAAAAGGAAAAGACGATTACATCCTTTAGGAAGACATGACTTTTATTTCAAAAATCAGAAGGCAAGAAGAGAAGGACTTACACCCCTTAAATTACAAACGGTGCTTATGTTGTAAGGGCGATGAGGAAGGTGGTGGAAAATATAAAAGGCCTACATCATTTTCAATTTTTCAAAGAAATCCTTAATGACTCAAGTATTAGAATATTAATGAGATTAGGAGGAATAGTCGTAAGTGACATTATTAAAGGCCTATTTAATAAAGAAATGCATGGAAAAAAATTATATAATTATTTGTTAGCTCTTGTATTTTTAGTTTGTGCCCTATCTGTGCTCTCTCCTTCCACAAGCGTCATAGATTTAAAAAAGGTTCCATTTCGAGATTTAAGAATCAGAATTTTATATAGGAACAACGTCATAGAATTGATCGTCAAGAGCTACACCTTGAGTTATAGAAGATAATTCTAATAAGAAAGTAAAACTACGTTTTGAGGGGAATGGGTACTGTTGACAACAATTCAAATTACTTTTATGGGATGCTGCCTACCTAAACCGGTTGGGACAGAGTTCCGGATTACTTTAAGGATTTAATAGTTTAAAAAATTGGGAAGAAGCAACAAACAATTATTAGGCTAAAAGAGAACGGCTAGAGTTTATTGTTGAAACTCTATTTCTATGCAGAAAACGGAGGAAGAACTATAATAAAGTCGTTCCATTATCGAAGATCAAGTCTTTTCCAGTTTTCTAATTTTAAAACTGAAAAAATCTTCGAAAAAACCCCACGAAACCAAAGGAGGTCCGAGGCAGCCATTTGGAATATTGGGCCTATGGGAGCTTTCATTAATGCAAAAAAAGGCCAAATACAACCAATAATCTGATAAAAGCGGATGGAATGCTGGATAATGCAAGTTCCCAACTAAATGGAAGCATTCCACTTTTGAAAACTATGTGCCTATAGGTTAAAGTGGTTTCCATATGTTAACATTCAAAAAGAGTGACAGATAAAATATAATGAAGGTTGGAATGTTGCATATTTACTGGAATTTTTCAGAGGACAGCTCGAAAAAAAAGGGACCTCCTTATTCCTTTTGAAATAGGCTTATGGTCAATCTAGGTTCTAAATCAGATATAGTACAAGGAGCGTGGTTATAGTTCTGTTGATTCCGTATGCCCTTTAGGATCTCTTCTCTTGAGA
>Ga0163217_1022501_pt1 | contig 10368 bp, 19 predicted proteins | sample SynspAceP_FD_185933 | JGI IMG/M metagenome (GOLD analysis project Ga0163217, IMG submission 185933) | Saline lake microbial communities from Ace Lake in Antarctica - Synechococcus sp. Ace-P (PacBio error correction) | ecosystem: Environmental > Aquatic > Non-marine Saline and Alkaline > Saline ... | reverse complement strand
TACACCCGGCGTCAGCCGCGACTGCCCTACTGCAGTGCCAAGCAGGGCCTTTGCTGCTGATCGGTTCCTCCGCCGCCGCCTCACCCAGCATTGGAGCCGCCGCTCTGTTCGCCTCTCGTTCAACGGAGGATAAGAAGCTGCTGCCTTCTGGCGATTCGTTACAGAACGCGCGCCACCGGCTGGGTCATCGCGCCCGCGGCTATCGCACACCCTGCGCACTGCCCTGACCGCACTGTTCAAACAGCCACAGCACAATTGCAGTTGCGAATGGCGTGGTGGATCAGTGCAGGAGCAGTGATCGCCGATCTGGTCAGCAGCTTTCCCAAGAATGCGACTTGCCGCCACCTTCTTGCCCCCTTGACTTCTGGAGTGGCTGCGCGAGTGGGACGCCTGCAGCAGCAGAATCCCCGTTCGCTGGAATCCGAAAGGCAGTCTTCTGGCTGGGTGCGCGAATGTCTGCGCTGGGGAGGTGGCCGCCGAAGTCGGCTTACCGCCACCGCCTGCGGCTCTTCGGTGGAGCAGGCCGGTGCCTGGCCGGCCGGCGGTGGGATCCCGCCGACATCAAACGCGCTGCTGCCGGCGCTGCTCACCCGCCTGCAGAACGAAATCGAGCCTCTCCCGCCAGGCCCGCAGCAACCAGCTCGAGGCAGCTGATTCGTGGGGCTGTTGCACCACCTGGCGCCAAGCGCGGTGCCCTCGTCGTTCCTTGAGCTCTTCGGCCGCAGCGGCCAGGGCAGCGAATACCTCACTCGGCGGCACCAAACACCTACCCCTTTCAACCGCATCCCCTCACGCGCCCGCTTTTGGGTTTTCGGCCCCGCGCCCCACCCTTCCCCACCAGCTTTCCGCGGCAAGGGCGGCTTCGAGCAAGCTGGTGGCGATGGGGGCCGCCCCAACCGTGGGCCCAGCACTGCTTCAGCCGCACCCTGAGGGCCCAGCCAGAGCCTCAAAGCGAGCAGCAGAAAAGGGTGTTGCTCCGGTGGTGGCGGCCCTGCTGGACGCGGGCCGCTGCAGGGGAACCCGGCGGCGGCGTGGCGGCATTCTGGGCTATTCCACCGCCCGCAGTTTCAGTGGTCAGCGCCACCCCTCAGCTGCGCGCTGCACCTGCTGCGGTGATGGCCAGAAAGCGTGCTTGGCTCAGCAGCTGCCGCTGCGGTGGATGGGATGGCCGTGAGGTACGCCATTGCTCAGGCATTACCGCACGGATCCCCGCGGCGGCCTGGCCTCTACCGCCGCCTCTATCGCCGCGGTCGGGATTGTATCGCATCGTCGCCCGGTGAGCACACGGCCTGTTTGCCACGGCCGTGATCGCGAGCGCCTCGAAAACCCAGTTCATCGCGGCCAATACGCAGCGATCCAACCCTTCTTCTCGGCCACTTACGCCGGGAGAATGGGCATCAACATTGGCGATCTCTCCACCGTGCGCTTCGCCTCGCGTGCCGACCCGGAGGCCCGCCAACTACCTGCAGCGGATCGGCCGCGCCGGCGCCGGATGCAATGCCCTGGTCGGCACCATCGTCCGGCCACCCCCCCACGACCTCTACTTCTTCGCGAGCCGAGGGCGATGCTGGCGCGGTCCGCGTCAGCCCACCGGGGCTGCTATCTCGATGCTGCCGCCATCCTGCGGCGCCAGCTGCTCGCCTTCCCCTGGATCGCTGGTGCAGAGCGGCATCGATTGCCGGCCCTGCCTCCGCCAGCTCAAACCCGCCCCGATGCGGTCGAGAAGGGGGCAACGCAGAGGACTTCCAGAACACTTCCCTTACACCTGGCTGCAGTGGTGGCCAGGCCCATCAGGGCGAGTTTGTTGGAGCGCTTTGCAGCTTTCCCGACAAGCTGGCTGACTCCACCACAGGAGCTGCAGCTGCATCATTCGCTCCCAGGAGAAGCCCGTGAGGCTCCCTACGCAAGCGAGCTGATCCAGCGCTTTTTGAGGAATTGATCGCGAGGCGGCAAACGTCTCGGCGCTGAGCGCGAAAGTTGCGCGAAAAGGCTCAAGAAGCTCTCGGGCGCGACGACGCTCCTCACGAGGCCGAACGAGAGGCGAAAACGGAGATCTACCGAGAGCTCAAGGCCTTTTTCAACCAGCTCCGCAAAGACCTGCGAGAAACCGGGGCCCCTGCTGGCATGTCACCGATGAGGGCTTCCTTGCCAAACTACGCCTTCCCAGAGGCGGCCGTTCACCCTCAATCCGTGCTTGGCGACGGCTGCCCAAGCCGCTCGGGTGGCTCAGCCGATGCCGGCAGCAGCGAGGAACTGCCAACACGAGCTAACGAAACGGCCCTTGCCGCTGTCGCCATTTCGCGAGCGGGTGCCCGATGGTCAGTTTTATGCCCAGGGCGGCGGGTGAAGGTCGATCAAGTCGACCCCAGCCTCAACAGGCCGAGCGCTGGCGTTTCTGCCCTCTGGCTCTTCGCCTGACCGCAGGAACCGACGACGATTCGCCGCAAGGAGTGCCCCACGCTGCGGCCACAGTGCTATGCCGATCCAGGGCCAGGTCAAGGAGATGGACCGCCTCCGTCAGGGTGCAGGGCCACCACAGAAGATGCCCGCAAGCCGCTTCGGCGACGGACAGCGATGAGCGCACCCCAGTTCTTCACCGCAGCTGCTGATCCTTCCCGACTAAGGCCGGCGGGAAAATCTCCCTGCGATGGGACGAGACTTTCCTTCGGCGCGGAATACTGGCGCAGCAGCTTCCGCGAGTCAACTTCGGCGAGCCCCACCCCCCGTCGGGCCAGACCCACACCATCGCGGCACAGGGCTCAGGTTGCGGGGCTTCGAGCTCATGCAGCGTTGCGGCAAGGTGCAGCGCGGCGCCTGCCAAGGCCAGCAACCACACCTGGGGCTTGCCGCTACCGCGACAAGGCCCGCCGCCGCTCAGGTGAAATCAGGCAACTGTTCCATGTTACAGGGGAGTTCAAACTCAGAGGCGCTGCGTTTTCTCCTACCCCGCGCCAAACTTCTGGGATGAGGCCGGACAAAGCCCTCTTTCGTGGGCCTTGCACTGGGCCTGCGCCACCGCTTGGCCGGGCAAGGTGGATCACCGGCAGTTCGGCGCCGGTGGCAGGGAGCCCAACCGGCAGCAAGCAACGCCAAAACCTTTCCTCTTACCTGTTTTGATTCGTGCCCGGCCGGTTACCGGTTACGTGCGCCAGGCTGATGGAGGCCGCGGCCAGACCTCAAAGCAGATCTTCGGCAGGATCATGCAATCGCTCGGCCTGCCCTTGCAGTGATGGCTGCTATCGCTGTGCATCTTCTCTTTACCGCCAGCGCTTCGATCGCTGCGCACCGAGTAAACGCCGGCAATCGAGCAGCTTCCAGGCCATCTCAAACGCTGGGCGATCTCCAGCCCAGCCAGCGCAGCCCTCTAGGAGGTGGTGATTCAACACCCGCGCCGGAAAGCGAAACTCGCAGGCGGTTCAAATCGACAAGTGCGCGAGGGCAAGGGAGCACCCCGAGGGGTGGACCGTGCGCTCCAGACGACCTATTCATGGTCGCAAGGGGCTTCCTTCTCAGGCCTCAGCGCGGGTACCCACGTGGTGAGCTGGAAGCTGGCAGCAGCAAGTGCCCTCTCCCCAGCGAAGGGGTGATGTTAATCCCGGGCGACTTCCTGCTCCACTCCCACCGCCGCGGTAAGGCCGATCGCCATCTACACCGTGCTGGAGTAACACGCGGCCGACTGGCCACCGATGCCGGGCAGCGCATGGCGCTGCAACGCAGGCGGGCGTTACATGTTCTGGGGCCTCAGCTGGGCTGACGTGGTCGAGAAGCTCCCCAGCGGCCAAGACCAGCTGGGAGCCCAAACGGCCTGGCCCTCCGAGTTCCCCCCACCTTCACTACCAAACCGGAGCTCTATCCTGCACTGGTGGCCGAAGCCTCTTGCTCCAACAGCTCAAGCTCCCCGACTGCTTCCCTTCGAACAGGCGCCGCCAGGCCCAGACGGCCAGCAGCCTGCAGCTGCTGATGGCCTACCTGCCAAACCCCTCAGAGCGCTGGTGGCAGGGCCCTGGCCCACCAATTTTGATCCAGGCCCAGCTCGCCCGCCACCCCGCTTCACGCACCGGAGTCAAGCACGGTCTTGAGGCGCTCCAGTCAGGGCCCATGTGGACGATGGCAAACAATCAGCGGCTGTGCAGGGCCAATGGCCAAGCGGGCTTCCGATCGGCTCCAGGGGCCTTTGCCTCAACCTCGCGGAATTCGGATCTTCAACCAGCAGCACCACCTGCGCCAGCTTCCGCGCCATTTCCACTTCCAGCCCGACATGCTGCCACCGGACCAGCAGCAAGGAGGCCGCCTGGCGGGAATGGCTGCGCAAGCCAATCTCTTCCAGTTCCTGCCCCATCTGCTGCTCTCCACCCAGGCCTGGGGACGGCTGCGAGCAGGCAGCGCATCGACCCATTATTCAGGGTGTGGAGTGGACGGCGGGCCCAACGCGCTCTGTCAGCCGGCGCAAACGCCGGGTGCAGCCGACGAGGCGCCTGGAAGGGCTCGAAGGCAGCGGCGATCCCCAGCGTGCAGACCGTGCTCCCAAGTCCTTCGCCAGTTGGCCTCCAGGGTCGACGCTCCGAGCGCCCATCCCACTGCCATATGGCGGGCTTTGAACTGGGAAGGCAGCAAGGTGAGGTGCTGGCCCAAGCCGGAAGCTGGCCTGCCCGATCACCAGTTGGCGCTCCTTGCTGAGCCAGACGACCGAGCAGCCTTTGAGAACGCCGGTTGGTGGTGCTTGCGTGCACAGATGATCCACCCGAAAGGCACCGCTTGAGCGATCGCGCTCGCTCTCCGTCCGACGACTGATACTACCTCACACCCAGCAGCCCCATGAGCGACACCCGCCTCACCGGTTTTGCCATCTCCAGCGGACTCCTTCCTCAAGGCGGCTTCAACAAAGCTGCCCGAGAACAGGCGCAGTAAGTTGCCACCCTTCATTCTCCAAGTTTTCCGCAAAACAATCCCCGCCAGTCCGGGCCTTGAACTACGAAGCGCATTCGAAGGTGGCAAAGGATCCGATGATCCGGCCTTCCCTGCGTGTTGAATCAGGACATCCGCTGCATTCGTCAGCGCACACGGAGCAAGGCAACACCTTAGTCTTGCTTGGATCGATAAGCACGACGACGCCTACCAGTGGGCCCGTCGCCACCTGTTCACGTCAACCGCGTCTCCGGGGTGCTCTGGCAGGTGGTGGATGTGAGGCAAGCCGAAAGGCGGGGGGCGAAAACAAACGCTGGCACAGTCCAGCGCCAGCTTCCCTCCCAAGCTCTGAACCCAACGAACGGCACGCGGCCCCAAGAGCTGCAATGACGCCCAGCCACAAGCTCGCGGAGGGACAGGCAACGGGGCGGGACGCGGCCCTCTTCTCAGACCTGCGCAACGACGACTTGATTGCGTGCTCGGTGTGCGAAGCTCTTCTGCCAGCCGTACGCGCCGTATGGAAATGACGAGCCCTTGGCACGGACTGATCGAGTTGGCTGCCCCAGGACTGCGTCGGATGGCCTCATTCTCCTGGCCGATGCAAGCCGAGTCGAGGCGGTGATTTGAGGAGCTCGAGCGGCAAAGGCCCGGCCACATCGGACCCAGCGAGGTCGTCCACAGCTCTGCAAGACCCCAGAGCCAGGGCCCACTTCCTTCGTGATCACCGACGACAAGTGCTCCGAAGCCATGCTCTCGGACGCCGCTGCGAGCAGTGCGAGTAAGTTTCTGCACCGCCAGCCAGCGCAAGTTGGTGGATCGACACTGGAACGGTCCGGTGAGGGTGCTGAGGTGGTGCCGGTACTGGCAAAAAAACCGTTGTGGCCATGCATCGCACGCGCCTGGCTGGCCCAGCGAGGCCTTGCCGATGCCGGTGGCCTGGCGGGTGCTGATTCGACCACCTTCACGCGCAACCTCGCCCACCGACAATCCGCAGCAAACTCACCAAGATTGCAGCACCGAGGGCCCTTGCAGCGCAATCGAGGTATTTCATCCTCGCATGGCTGGGTTGATGAACTTTCCTCAAGAACCAGGCCTGCAGGTTCGGGTGTTTGACGATCAGGCCCGCGACTCGTGCTGGCAGCCAGGCCGAATGGATGTCGCCGAACCACACCCTCGGGCTGATGAGAACTCTACAGCGAAGGAGTGCAGAAGTGAGTGTTGCCAATGGCTGCCGCCACCCGCAATGGACTACTGATGGCACCGCCGTGTCGGCCGCGGCAACTACCCTTCCACGCGGACAAAAAACGCGGCCCAGATCTGGCCAGTGTTCGATTTGCCCTGCGGGCTGGTTTCCGCCAGCGCGGGCTGTGGGAGCCCAGAGGAGGCCAAACAGGCCGCGGCTGACCTGTTGTCCAACAGCCGCCCAGCCCCCTTGGTCACCGCAGTGGTGTGGAATGCAGGCGCAGATTTCTCGTGTGCCTCATTCCGCCTTCATATCGTGCTGGCCGGTGAGCAGCACGCAGACGACCTGTTTCATGTCGGCGATTTCCCCACCAGCGCATTTATGGCAAAACCTTTGGTGCTCAGCCGCTGCGGTGTCGAGATCCTGGCCGCTCCCGCAAAGCTGCGCATCACTACCGCGACCAACGACGGAACGCGCGGCCTGGGCCACGGCCGTGCTCCAGGGGCTCGGACTCTCGACGATCTCGACCGGCGCAGCGACACCCGCCAGTTGAACTACCGATGTCGCTGCTTTCACGGCGAACACCCGCTCTGTGCAGGCTTGAGGATCCGGCGACGAGCAGCGGCTTCCTTGTCGAAAACTGCGTCAGAATTCCAGCAGTGAGCAGGGCAGCCTGTCGGGCACCTGCGTGACCGCTCGCATCAGAAAAGCGGCGGAGAGCTCAACGGCCTGCTGAACGGGAAGCTTCGCCACCCGTGTGATCAACGCAAGCGAATTCCGATGACCGAGTTGATCCAGCCATTGCGCTAGCAACCATGCACCGGGTCAAGGCCTGGAGTTTCGATTCAGATGTTCATCCCAGGGCTCGATACGACCAGATGCCCTAACCGCTACATACTCAAATCGCCGACCTGACCAGATCTCACGGCAGCAATGTCGAGCAACAGAAAACGCTCCCTCCTGCACGTTGCAGCCACTCGCGCCCAAAAAAACGGAGTAAAAGGTGGGTTACCCCCCTTCTGTCACTGGGCCAGGGTTCGGCCGTATCTGAGTGTGGAATGACATTACCTCTCTACGTGACATTCGCCAAGGCGCTCCTGACTGATCAATCTGATGTGATGAAGGGCCAAGAATCGGCGGGCAAACTTATCTCGGATGTCGTGCCGCTGAAGAGCCATCGATTGCCCATTGCTTGCCATTCAGCGTTGGCAGCCGCTAAACCCTCGGGCGTTGACTCAAACTATTTCGGCAGATTTCAAATCGCCGCTGCCGCGCCTCGCTGAGCACCTGAAAGAGCACCTGCTGCTCAACGCCTTGAGCATCTCGAATCCAGTGGCCCATATAAGCGGGCATGGCCTTCCAGCGCAGCCCCGATTCTCCAAGCCGATCCCCCAGCAGCACCGGCGCCCAGCTCAAGCGACCAGCCTCCTCGCGGGCGTCAGCTGTGGAGCCATGGCGCCGGAAATATTCCGCTTGGAGCCGGCTGTTGCTTGCCTGTGGATCGTGGATGACCTCGTGCGCCCAGGTGGCGTTAGTGCCGGTGCTGCTGGTTGAAAGCATGGCGCTCCGCAGCTGGCATGCGATCGAGCTCTGGCATGTTAGAAAGCCGACCCAGCGCGACTGATTGGCACACAACAGGCGGATGAGGGTGGCTTCTGCAAAGCGGCTGGGCGCTCAGGCTCCTGGCCGCCACCTGAGGCTCTGTCGATCGCCTTGCGGCGGCGATCAGCCTTCTAGCGGCCTCGCCTTGCAGTCGGCTGAATGAATGAATTGACTAACGGGGCGGAAGCTGGCCCAGCGTCTTCAGGAAGGATTTCACCGCCTTCGCGCCTTACCTTCTTACGCGGCTGTGCAGCTGGGGCCGGCAGGATGCGAACGCTTTGAGCCCCTTTCTTGGGGAAAGATTCCGAGTTCTTTGGCTTCGGCAAAGCCGCACCAGAAGGGCAGGGCGGGAACCCGCAGGTGCATGCCGGAGGGTGAGCAAGGATCGGATTGGCGCCGCTTGAGCGGTGACCGGGAAGCAGATTGACGTGGTGACCCGCCGCCACTGGCTTGCCGGCTTGCGCAAGGCGTGGTGCCCGCTTCCAGGCAGGCTGAATGAGATCGGCCACGATCGTTTCTGCGGGCGGATGGACCCTCTGAGGCTTTACGGCTCGGGCGTTGAGCGGGTTTATGGGTGGGGCCATGGACCAGGAATTGCGCAGTGACCCCGCAATGGCACGTTGCGGCGAGGGCAAGGGCGGCGCAGCCCGCTCGCGCTCACGCCCTTGGCGCCCGCCGCAGACCATGAGGAAACCTTTGGCGCGACTCAACCTCTGGTCAGAAGGCGTTTCTTGACGTTTTCCAGCGCCGCACCTTCCTCATTGCTGACGGGCTGAGCGGTGATGTGTTCACTGCTTTTGCAACGCCCCATCTGGCCAATAGCTGTAATGAGTGGCCCTTGTGCTGAATAGGCTGGAGAACGGGATGAATTGGCGGCCCTGCTTGGGTGAGTCGCCGGGCGGCCTTAGATCTCGACCGCGAGCCCTGCGCCCTTGGCGGGTGACGGCTTCAAATGAGCGGCCCAGAAGGTTTCAAGACAGCAACAACCACGAGTCGCGGGCGGTTGATCCGCAAGCTGAGCTGGAAGACCTACCTGCGCCGCAACACGGCGCTGGAGCTGGTCTGACTCGTAGGTGTGATTGCAGGGCCATTGGCCCTCAGGCCAGCTCCGGCCCTAGGCTGGACACGTGCCTTGCGCTCCAGCGGTGGGCTGTGCGTTGTGGCTCACCCCCATGGCTTCTGCCGCCTGGCGAATCGAGAGGGCCCTCGAGGATGTGCAGCCTGAGCACGCGGCCTGATTCGGCCGGAAGTTGATCCAGCATCGCTGTCGAGCTTGCCTGACTTTCTGCGGCTCTGCCTCCTGCGGCGACCTCAGACAGCAGGGATCAAATCCAGCAGGCAGAAACCGGTTTTGAGGCTGCGGCTGACCAAGCTTTCCGTGGCCGGAAACGGCGTGGTGCCTTTCTTCATTGCTCACGGCCGTGACACCCGCCCAGGCGGGACGCGATCGCGAGATGGTGACGCCAGTGCGCCCGCGATGTGGCCCTGAGGAGGCTTGGGCTGGTTGCTGCGCTTCCTGATCCGGCTCACTGCTGTGGTGAGGGGCCAATTCTTGGCGACCTGGATCGCGGCTTATCGGCTCGATCAGCCGGCGATTTGGCGAGAGAAGCCGCGCCCGGCTGGCATCGGCGAGTGCAGGGAACTCCAGGATCAGGGCATCGCGTGCGGGGGGACGGGGGCATGGCTGGTGTGCGAAAAAAAAACGCGCACCACCAGCCCGAAAACGCAGAGAAGGGCAAAGCGGGAGCGGATGAGTGGCGGCACCACGGACCCTTGATCACGGCAGCTGCTTGCCCGGATCGTTCCTGCCATTTTACGGCTTGCCCCTGTGACGCTGCTGCCGGATGCGGCACCACCGAAGCAGGCGAGGATCAAGTTGAGGCGGACTTCAGTGGCTGTATGCAGCCGCATAGAAACTCGGGCAGGCTTTTTGGCATCAGAGGAAGGACAGACGCCAGCCGCCACCACCGGTTCCCAGCGAGGAAGATAGATCGAGAAACTCGCTGATGATCACCGCTTGCGAGGCAGGACAAAGAGGAAAAGCGGTTCGCGGTTCGAACGGTGGTTTAACCGGCAGTTCCCCCCCGGCTGGCTGGTGGTGAGCTCTGCTGTAGTGTGGCTCCAGATTCGGATCCGTCCATGGTCTGGCTCGCTGGGGATGAGCAGGTTCTTCCGGTTTTCGATCAGGCCCAGACGATTGCAGCGCTTTCTCCCTGGACGGAACGTCGCGTGTGGGGTGTGCCGGCGCCTGAGTAGGCCCTCACCGCTCTGGCTGAGCCGGTCCAGTAGCGGCCAGCAGCAGGCTGGATCCAGGGCCAGCCGGGCGGTCCTCAAAGGGACGCAGCCACCAGCGATCAGGAAACCTTCGGCTGGAAATCGTGGGCAGGCCGGCGTTTTTTTACTCCTGGGCGAAAAGGGGAGATTCTCCTGCCAACTTTCATTGCTGTTGGGATCCCGGATTCCCCTGCTCAGTTTGCTTGCTCCTGCGGCGGTTCGTCGGTAGGCGGTTCGGAGCAGGGCCGGTGTTTACTTGCATGCCCCGCGGGGCCGGGCGCCGCTTTGGGCACGCCCCTTCGATCAACATTTCGAGATTGAAGGGAGAAGGGGATCCAAGTGGAGGGCCTGTTTTTCTTCCCCCCCACCCGAAATCTTCTTTTCTTTTTTTTTTTTCTTTTTTT
>Ga0163217_1018352_pt1 | contig 10368 bp, 3 predicted proteins | sample SynspAceP_FD_185933 | JGI IMG/M metagenome (GOLD analysis project Ga0163217, IMG submission 185933) | Saline lake microbial communities from Ace Lake in Antarctica - Synechococcus sp. Ace-P (PacBio error correction) | ecosystem: Environmental > Aquatic > Non-marine Saline and Alkaline > Saline ... | reverse complement strand
GAATAAATTCCAAAAAAACCTAATAAGAACTTATTATAATTGGACGACCAATGCGAGAACCACTATTTTTAGAAGATCCCATTTAGGGTAAGACAAATTTTGACCAACCTTATCGCCAATGGCCTATAAATTTACAAAGAAGGTTTATAGAAGTAGAAGCTGTTGTAGTAAGTAAGACCCAACGGAAAGTACTCAAACCGCTTATTAAAGCTCACGGAGATTCGGGAATCTGCATTAAAAGGAAAAACAAGAACCATTTTAAGGAGTTACCAAGCGAGGACCAATACCGAAAAAAATTACGGCGGTTATTGGCTAAGGAACTTACCATTTCGAAAACTCACAGAACTTTAGCGGAGATCAGTCTCCGAAGTGACGAAAGAATAAAGTAGCTCGATTTTACGATAGAAATTCCTTCGAAATATCAAAAAAGCCATTGATGTCTCCCAAGGGAAATTGAAATTCGCCCAAAGTGACTTTCACTTCTCATCATAGATGATGATCCGGCCATGCCTAAAATTAGTTAAAGAAGTTTGTCAAACATTTGGCTTTGCAGCACATACCTGATAATAACTTTCTGATTATTTAAAAAGGGAAGAGCTTATTTACGATCATGGTCTGGACCGATATACAAATGCCCAATCAACAGGTGTGAGGATTAAGCCAATTACAAAACGGCAAGTACGTCCACATTATAACGTCACCAATAGTAGCCATGACCGGTAGAAAAAGACTTAAATAAGGAACATTATTCTTGAGACAGGTTTTTTCAATACCTTCTAGAAGCGCTGGTACAAAGAAATGTCATGGGGCGAAGTATTGACCAAACTTTCCCCGAAGCTGTACACGAAAAAACCCGAAAATAAAATCAAAACAGATATCTCTTCTGGTTGCCAACTTATTTAATTTGGAGATCCCTGCATTTTAGGCGATGAAATGAGGAAGGTATAGCTGAATTTACAGACCTTTGTCTCCGATACTGCCGCTAACATTGAAAAACTAAAAAGTAGCAGTAGATGATTTTGGATATTTCAAGAACAATCAACCCGTTGGCCCGGATAGATGCACCTATCAGACAATTCAAATAGTTACAGAAAGGAGGTGGGCCCATTTGGTAATGTGGAAATCTGTGGAAAAATGGCAAAATGATCGCGCAGGATTTAAAGCAAACCTATAGGAATGCTTAGTAATAATCTAAAAAACGTTTTAATTTTGGCTATTATCGTAATTGGCTACAAGTCCAAATTATAGTGATTGATTTTGTGTGTAGTTAAATGAGTTTTTCCTATAATCGTGAAGCAATTTTCGGCGGCTTTGGATTTATTAAAATGTTGATTGCTTAAGGGCTTTACTATTGTTCCTTTTTCATTAGTCGGCCTTCGAAAAATTGTGGTCGATGTTGCTCGACTATTTACCTTCGTGTGGGTGAATAGACCTCCCTTGGCAGGGCCCTCTTTGGTCAACGAAAGACGGGCCGTTCAGTGACGCGGAAGAACGACCTTTTATTACGTTCTGTGAATTCGCGGTAAATCGCGGCCGAGAGTGTATTGCTTAAATATCTTCGTCAACATCTTCCAGGAAAAAACCTCCACTTTTTTACCTAAGAATGATTGGCCTTCCTTAAAAAGAAATCCGCAAATAGTGGCAAAAAATCTTCAAAAAGCGGTCTCCAGAGACGAATTTCAAACAGAAAATTCATTGATTCTATTGAAACAAATTTCGTTCTAAAAGTTCCATTTTTCAACGGCCTCGGTCAGGTCTTCATTGGTTGCGGTAACAATACGACATCTACATCTATTTCTTTGGTACTATGCCTACCCTAATCGTTTCTTTGCTGCGTTAGTGCCCTTAATAATTGAATTTGGTTTTCATAAGAAAGTTCCCTTATTTCATCCAAAAACAAAGTTACCTTTATTGGCAGCTTCCAAAATGCCCTATTTTATCCTCCACGGCTCCTGTGAAACTACCTTTGATATGTCCAAAGAATTCGCTAGTCGCAATTTCTTGGGAATACCCCACAATCTTACAGCTACAAATGAAAGTCCCTTTCGGCTTGCTGTTGTCGTTGTATTGCGCGTGCAGTGACTTCCTTTCCCGTACCACTTTCTCCGGTAATTAAAAACGGACATGTCCGTTGGAGCCTACAAGTTTAATATACTCGTTTAATTTTCTAGGAGGCCTCACTTCATACCCGCTACCAACTTTATTTTCTTGAGTTTTCGCCTTTCGGAACTTCCTAATTTATTGTTTTCGTTTGGCGAATTTATTGGATGGTCTTTACTTCTGAACTCAATGCACTGTTTGAATCTGCATTAAAATCTCCTCTGGAGTAAAAGGTTTGGAAATATAGTCATAGGCGCCTTTTTTCCATAGCCTCACTGCTTGAGCCTACCTCAGATTAACCGGTCAACTCACAGATTACTGGTTTTAGGATTTATGCCCTTTATATCGGGATAGAAAGCTTGTAGTCCATTCATTATGGAAGTCTCAAATCCGTTATACTAGGTTATAAAATGGTTTTCCTTTAATTTTAAGATTTGCATCTTGGGCTAAAACTAACATCTACCTCATATTCGTTCTATCAAAAAACTTTTGAAGCAATTCTTGACAGAAAGCGGCGTTCATCTTCAATGATAAGGAGCTTGGGGCATACAATTCATTACTATTTACAGATTGAATAGTAATAATACCATAAGAAAAGTTATTATGCCCTATAAATTATCATAAAAAGAAGGCGGATGCATAAACGCCAATTTCCCCCTTCTTACCAAACAAACTGGATACAAACAATAACTCAAGTGATACTATAGTTTCTATCCAATTGCCATCCTTGTCAGCCATATAATGTGCAGATGATTCATCTTCTCCAATCTTTAACTTCCAAAAATTATATTGGCTTCCTGCTTATTTACTAAGCCTTACTGATGGTCAACTGAAGGAAATCAGGTCGAAACCGCTGTTGGCAACGCGGCTTCTGGTAAAATTACTAGTTTCTTATTCAGAAAAGTCGTCCTGAGCTACCACCAATTTGAGTAGCTTCTCCGCTACCCCCTTCCGGCATTCTTGGCAAATGCTGTATAGACTTCCTTAATGATAATACGGCCTAAACAAAAAATAATTTTTCATGATTTTCATTTTAATAGTTAAACCTTGCTACTAGGATAGAAATATGATACCACAAAAAAATAATTTTCTTTATATAAAGCACAACACAACTATTAATAAGCTAGTTATAGAATTAAAATTAAATTTCCTGAACTGTGTATTTTTGGGTATCACCAAATTTTAATGGGTAAAACATAAACACTATTCGTATATATCCTTTTCCAACTTACCCTTTGTTACGACGCTAAATACTTGTACGCGAAAATTCTAAGGTAACTACTCAGGTTTATTCAATTTTCATGATGAACAATGCAATTCCTTATAAAAGAGCTATAAAAAAAATGGGAATCGCTATTAAACGATCCCATACCGTAAGCTGTTACTTACAATATTAAAATAATAGCATTGCTATCTTTCAATCCAATCTCCATCCTATCCAGCATAAACAGTACCCCTTTTACCTTCACCAAAACTAGTTCCAAACCTAAATTTGCTGGGAGTTGTCCACAAATGCCTTATTGATTACCGCTGAACGGATAAGAGGTCCCGATGGCAATTTGTTACTGCCACTTGGTAACTCTGTAGTCTGTACTTCGGAAAATTTATATGGGCAATGCTTCATTTTCTGTAACACACCCTTTACTATTTATTCTCTTCGGGCACAAGCCTTCCAGACTAGTCAACGATAAGGCAATTTCCAAAAATAACTTTCTCATGATTTCTAATTTTAAATTTATTACCATAAACCTCTAGGAAAACAATACCAAAATCAAAAAATAAAGTATAATTATATGATTATTCAGTTATTTAAATTAGCCGGTAGCCAATGAATTTAATTGGGTAATACTGGGTATTACAGACATGAACTTGTGTTAAAATTACACACCTTTTATTAAGGCGAGCATATTATATAATGATTCAAAAACGCTTAAAGGTAACCAAGCCCTTAATAATATTCAAAAGGACATTATTATTTGATCGATTAAGGAGTTAACCTTAGGATACTTTTCTTGTAGTAACAAAGTAAGCAGCAGTTAACAGGTTCACAAAAAAAGGGCTGCCAAAACGCAGGCCCTACTAATTCAATAACTAAATAAAACTACATACTTAATGCATTACATATCGATCAGTTGCCTTCGGATCAACATACAATTTCAATTGGTTCATCCGAAAAAGTAACCTCCAATTTGTATTTATCTTCCCTCACATATGCTTTGTTTATTACGGCCCCAGCATGGTCTTTCTCAACGCTTTGGTTAATTGTATCCGGTAATTTATCTACATTCATATTTTTCTGTGAAACATCTGGCCATTAATTACTTCCTAATTCCATCGTTGAAAATTGGGGAGCTGCCAATTACAGGCTTAAACTTCCCTGCCACGCTGTGGCGAAAAAACAAAAAACTTTTCATATCATTTTTCATATCTCTTTATTATTGGTGTTGTTGAATATTTAATTTTGTGAAAAGGGATAGAAGGAAAATTGTTGCCAATATTTAAATTAAAGTATATTATTATGTAAGTAACTTACAATCAAAGAGTTAAAGTAATATTGTCAATGGATTTGGAATGTGTAAAAAAATTGTTATAGTACCCAAAAAAGTGTATACATCTTTATAACACTTTTGTTGGGACTAGGACATTCCTAACTTTTACATCAAGCGACAAAGTGTATCTCCTTGACAAAATGGTCGGACACAAACTATATTCTGGCTACAATTCCTATTTTACTTGATGTGCAGGTTTTAGCAAAATCGTTTACCGTTAAACTGGGTTGAAGGTACAATGAACTTCCACAAATATGAGTATTCAAAAGGCCATGGCCCCATTCCATAGTCCGGGCAATTCCCAGGCTTTTAATCCTTAACCTTTCTTTGTTTTGGGTAATAAAACCTTGTTTGGCATCCACAAATTAATATATTAAAACTTACTCTCCCTTTATAATTGCTAACGCGCATTACCCAAATCTACCGGATAAACAATGAGTAGAATTCTTTAAAATACTTACCTGCTCCGGGTTTGGACATGTCAAACTTTGGGCAGACTCCATTATTTGAAGTTGAAATATGATTCATGGGTGTCCTTTATCCAAAAATGGACCCCCTCCCAGGCTTCACCTTCATCTTTACCATACCACATATGCGAATGGGCCGGTTAATCTTATCCTTTAAGATTTCTATTTGGTGACCAAGTTACTAAAACCCATTGTATCTTATCCAAAAACGGCACATGAGGTTCCTTTTTCCAAGAATAATTTTATAGTTTCGAGTTTTTCGGAAGAAAGATTACCTCGCTCCAATGCCTTGGCGTATTTTCAAAGTCTTGGCTTGCAAATTCCAAGAGTATCCAGCCCATATTTTTTTGTATTTTGGCTACCACTACGGAACAATCTTGGGGCAACAACATTATCTATATTCTTTATAAAAAATAATATTCCGCATCCTGATTCATTTTAAATTCTCAATCCAATGACCCATGCCGCCGGCCGAAACAATAAGGTGTCGTCCGAATTTCGGAACGGCTTATTGTCCAAAAGTCACGGCAATGGTATTCAGTAGAGGGTTTTTGAAGCGATAATTTACGGTAAATGAGGTTTGAAAGAGTCTTTTGCACTCGCTCCCTGCAGTTTAAATTCCCCATTGAAACATTTCCCCGTGCTGTCCGAAATGGTAAAATGCAGATTAGCTTGGTTTATTTACCTGTGCATAGGCAAAATTGCCCTCCTGTTAATGTTCCTCGAAAGGAAGTTGCACTATACTACCATAATTATTGAAAATACAAAAGACTTTTGGGTAAAAAATCCGAAATTCAACCCTTCCGGCTCAACAATCTCCTGGTACGAAAAGGTATTTTTCTTCATCCGTAGACTTGTGTTCTTGCCAGCTATTCCGCTTAGGATAAGGTCGTAAAAAGCAAATTTCTCGTACCTTCAAAAAAGTTTAACGTCTTATCCTTCGGTCCTATCCCAAATAGACCTCGAATTTTCGGTTTTTTGGTCGTTAAGTATCCAAAAAAATTGAACATCGCCTTAAACATTTCGTGATGCAGCTCCAGAAGGCTGGTACGAATTTTAATAGTGAAATTTTATTCTTGGAATCTTCAATAGTTTTTTAATGAAAGTTTTCTTCCTGGGCTTCAGAAAATTTAGAAATTCCATTAGACACTATTGCTGCCTTTTCCAAACCTTACAAAAGAATACCCTCTTTAAATGTGTCTATTTGGTCTATGGACTTTTTCTTGAAATCACCTTCTTTTCTAATGATTTTTGGGCTGCTTCCGTTAATTCATTATTTTCTCAGTAGTTGGTTAATATGGTTCGTGCCGTTGTAGCCTTGTTTTTTTATCACCCTTTAAGATAATAAAATTCCTGTTATAATTTTTCCCAAAGTATCCTTGAAATTAAAGAAACATTTCGTTCACGTCGTTTGCTAATCCCTTAAAGTCATCCTTTCCACGCAATATCAATTTTGGTCAAAAATAGATATTCGTAAGTATTCCGTATGCATAGGTTTCCAATATGATCGCAATAACCCTAAATAATAAGCTTCGGAATAAACTTGGTTTCCAAAAGGCTCTGTATCGCAAGATTAAAACTTCTTTTAGCTTTTTGGATCAGGGAATTTTCCAATTTTCATCTTGTCCTCGGGCAATGAGGCAATAAATCTTTGGGCTCACAAGTTTCTTTTCTTCTGTCCCATTTATCTTGAAAAATCTCTTGCATATTCGGGTACCCAAGCCGTTATTGCTATATTGTCGCCAATTCCCGAGCCCAAGGTTGTTTTACGGTAGCATTCAGGATCCCAAAAAGGACTACTTTAATAATATTTGAGGGGCTCTTGTTTAAACTTTTCTTCCATGCAAGTCGGTATTCCGAAAATTGCAATAACTGGTAAACAATAAATACTGCAGGACGTAAAGATAGCCCTTTAATAAATATAGCGGCACCGATATTACATCACCAATAACCCATATTTACCAATTTTCTAGTTTTTCTTTGCCCATAAGCCACATTCCCACAAAGAAAATCGCCCGTGTTAAATATCAACATAACTGTCCAGCTATCAAACTTATTCAAAAAACAAGTAAACCATGGCAACGAATAAGATCGTAGAGCCGATAGGAATTTAGGCGCACCATTATTTTTTCTTTCTGCAGTTGTAACGGTAATTGCGTATAAAATGGTCTCAAATCTACTTTTCTAGGTCCATTGCTACCAACCATATAAAACCTCATAACAAAATAGTAGGCATTTGATCAGCATGTCTCCCCAATAGCCCAAAAATCAAAAGTATATACACGAATATCCCGGGTACTGAAGAATTCCACTAGGGAATTCCAAGAATGTGTTCGCGCATGGAATACCAAACACTTAAAAAACCCAAAAAAACCACCCCCTATTCATTTCTAAATTATTAAATGCGTGGGCGTATTCTTGATTACTGTGACAAAAATCCAATCAAAAATAGTTCATAATCGCTTTCTGTCAGATTTTATAATTTTCATCTTTAACAATCCCCTAGGCCCATTAATCAAGGAAGTTTTAATTCAAGCATAAGCACCCGCATCACCAGATCAATATTCTTCGTAAATCTTTGCGTGCTTAAGGTTTTTCAAACCGTAAGGCCAGAGGGTCCTCAGATTTTAATGAAATTAATAATATGCTCCTCGAGACCGTCTTGCAGAGAAAGTAGGGTAAGCTCTAACGAAATATCCATGATTAATTTGTCTTATCGCAAGCCAATTCCCGTAAAAGTAGCGGCGCTTAAATATGGGCCCAAATTACCTCTTCCGTTTAAAACTTTTAGATTTTAATTAGGGAAATTGGATTTGTAACTTAAAGGTCAGGTAATCAATAATGGGACCATCATGAATTTTTGACAGCATAACACATGTATATCCCTCAAAACTCCAAAAATTATGAATTGTATGTGAGGTTTTCCCCTTTACAGAATGTACCTGTATGTTTCTGGGTCCGACAATGAAAAATCGGTAATATCATATGGTGTAAAAAAACTAAGTCCATGTTGCGCATATAATTTTATATAAACGTCTTTGGCACCCCAAAAACAATGGTAAGTTTTTCTTTACCAATGCATCTGAAATTTTGCCACGGTCATTGATATTCCTCCAAAGGAGTATATTTGATTGGCCAATTCTAAGAATCTTATCCCGTTGCATTTCAATATCACTCCAACTTCTTTTGAAATCAGAAATTATATCCCCGTAAATTCGTGCGATGGGTTAATGGAGATAAACTTACCATCATTTAAATGCGGTTTTCCTGCTTCGTCATTAAATACAAATCATGATCAACATAACCTCTTCTCCAACAAACTGCCCTTATACTTAAAACCCCTTCTATGCAATTCAGACTTCATTCCATCATGCGTTTATGCAATGCGGAGTAATCACAAATCCTCGAAAGTTGGGATTCCGTTCTTGAACTGGTCCAAATCAAGGACCTTAGCGTATCTTCTACTGTTATTGTTTTGTAAAAGAGGCATTGGATTATTTAAGTTTATTAACTACCTTTGCAAATGTCAAAAATTAAGATAATTGTTTCTAGACTAAAGTAAAAAAAAACGCCAGAAAGCAATAGGTAAAATCCAAGATTTTCTTCATTTATATATTTTTGCTTAATACTCTGTCTATTGTTAAAGAGAATATGGACCAATTAAAGTATTAATAAATATAAAACATATGAGCAACTAAAACTATTCCTTACTACCTATAAAGTAAAAGATATTTAGCTTGGCCAAATGGGAGAAAAGAAATTGAACTAGCAGAAGCCGAAATGGCCCGGCCTAATGTCCTTAAGGGAGGAGTATGGAAAAGAACAACGTTAAAAGGGGTCCCGTATTGCCGGTGTTTGCATATGACCATACAACTGCCGTCTTATAGAAACTTTGGTTGCGCTTTGGTGGCGGATGTTACTTGGAGTTCCTGTAATATTTTTTCTACTCAAGATCAAGCTGCAAGCGGCCATTGCTGGCCGCTGGGGGTGCCGTATATGCTTGAAAGGAAGAGCGAAGAAAGAGTTTAATTGGCCATGAACAAAACCTTGTTTTTTGGTGAAGATCGTCAGCTTTAAACCATGATATTGGATGAGGTTGGAGACCTTACCAACATGGTTCTTGATAAAATATCCAAATGTAGCTACAGGTGTTAAGGGACTTCTGAAAGAGACTACCCTGTGTCATAGGCTATATGAGCGACGTTAAAAATGGAACCTTGCCGATGCCGGCCATTCAATTGTAACGATTCTGTTACCAAGTTCTTAAATTCGACAACAAAATTACGATGTAGGAAAGTGCTGTGATTGCCAATTCGCAGACTACACATTACCATGGCCGCTGGCAAAAGAAGTGGTAGTTGCCGGATATGGTGATGTAGGCAAAGAACTGCAGCACTTTCAAAGGAGCTGGTTTCCATAGTCACTGTACTGAAATTGATCCAATTTTGCGCCCCTACAGGCTGCAATGGACGGTTTGAGGTGAAAAGATTGGATACGTTATTGCAATGCCGATATCGTTATAACTTACCACGGGAAATAAGGATACTTATTCAATCACAACATTTTTAAAGCGGATGAGGATAAGATTATCGTTTGTAATATTGGCCATTGACATGAAAATAGGACATGGCGTGGTTGAACAAAAAAAACTATGGCCTATACCAAGGATGAAGATAAAGCCACAGGTTATTAATATTACCATTGATGGTAAAATATTATTCTTTTGGCCGAAGGTAGATTGGTAAACTTTGGGATCTGTACAGGTCATCCAAGTTTTGTAATGAGTTAATTCGTCACGAACCAAACCTGCACAAATTGAACTTTTGAACCACAAGTGATTAAATACAAGAATGGACGTATATCATGCTACCAAAAAATGTGACGAAAGGTTGCCGCTTTACATTTGAGCGATTGGCGAGTGGAAACTGGAGACCTTTAAGACCAAGAGCAAGCAGAATTACATAGGGGTAACTGTAAAGTCCTTTTAAACCGGAGTATTACAGGTATTTAGCATTTAACCAGATATAGAAAGAATGTCTGGACCACCTTTATTACAATAGATCAAATCCCTTATCTTACCTAAACAGATTAAGGAATTTTGTTTTTTTAATTCCCACATAAACTTAATGATCATACTCTTAACAGGAGCAACTGGAACCTTGGGTTCTAGATTGTATTTTCTCTTTAGAAAAACTCCGCTTTTCAAAGCATTGAAACCATATACCTTCCTGTACGGAAAAAAAACTTCGGTG
>Ga0163217_1104340_pt1 | contig 10369 bp, 4 predicted proteins | sample SynspAceP_FD_185933 | JGI IMG/M metagenome (GOLD analysis project Ga0163217, IMG submission 185933) | Saline lake microbial communities from Ace Lake in Antarctica - Synechococcus sp. Ace-P (PacBio error correction) | ecosystem: Environmental > Aquatic > Non-marine Saline and Alkaline > Saline ... | reverse complement strand
CGAGTCTTTAACGAGATAACAGCTGGATTGAAAATTAGAAAGAAGTCGAGTGAATCATGCTGATTATCCGATGCTTTCATTATTGTATTTGATTAATTCAGTAATGCTATGCTTAAAAGGAGAAACGATGATGGTGCGTGGACATGCGGAATAGGTACTCGATCTGCAAAGGCGTGCCCGATCAGGCGCGAACTGCGTCTCTCGTGGATCTTTTTCGGCATTAGGTTCAGGCAGCCAATTCGCAGGCGGCCGGATGTCTTGGCGCGCGGACGGCCTATCCATTACTGCACCACCTCGAGCGCGAGAACAGTATAGGCGGGAGTCGGAGGGCAGTTTGATCGGAATGAGGACAGTGGTCCTTGCAGGCAAGCAGGCTAGGGAGGCGGATTTAGCGTTTGCGGGCGGGCTTCAAGGCCCGACCGACAGGTGATTCATGTTCGCCGCGGCGCTGCGCTGGGCATGGTCGGGGCGATGGTAATGCCAATGCGCGCATGGCCGCGTACGGGTCTGTCGGTGGGCGAATGGCGCTCAGGCATAGGGTCAACCCGAAGGGTCAGGGTCAAACCTGCGCCTCGGTCAGTCCATCAGGGCGGAGATATTCGGCCATTTCGGCCTCTAGGGAAGGGGTGGTAATTACATCGTTTTTGGGCGCGACTCAAAGACGGCGCACCAGCTCGGGTCGTGTGCGCTCGAGTAGCCATCGATCAGATCATAAGGTGATCCTCGGACAGGGGGGGCGGGTTCAAAAACCGGGTCGTGATGGGTTCGTCCAGGCGGTCACAACGCCTCGCACGGATCGATCCCTGGCTGTCCGCCGAGAACGAATGGCCGTAGCCGTAAGCGGCTTTTTCCGCCGGCCGGCAATGCAAAGGGCGCGAGTGGTGTGGTTGACACATATAGAAATATGAAGATCCTCGTGCCGCGAGTATTTCTTACCTAAGTTGTTGAGGCGAGGCACTCCTCTCACGTTGGGCGAAGCGGCGCGATTTAGGCTTGAGCCAATGAGTTTTCTTTTGTCCATGTTTTTCGTGGCAGCGACCACGGCTTCTCGCACGTTATTGAAGAGCAAGGGTGTCCTTCGTTACGGAACCGCACATTCTGTCAGTAATACCAGGCGCATGTTGACAGTGATGAAACCTGGTAATGTTCGCTCGCACTCTCGTGGCTCTGATGAATTAGTCGAGAGTTGCAGAGTTGTGATGAGTTGGATATAGAAAGCATGAATTTTTTCAGAGCGCACGCTGAGAGTACTCGCTCGGATCAATTTACATGAGTGCGAGCTCCCCAAGAGCAGCGAGACATTGCATATGAGGGGCGCCCTTGGCGTTGCGGATTATTTTAGAGAGAGTATTTCTTACGAAATCAGGCAAGGTGTTTGAGATAGTGTCTAATTCTCAGGAACACCTAATTAGGGTGTGACTGTTTTTAGGTCTGAGCGCTCAAGGTGTTCCTCGCAAAATATCGCAAGTTTAGGATAATTTTGTAAACGCTGCTTGGATTGTTCCAAAACGCTTATATGTCTTCTAGAACGCACGATGGGTTTGACTTCTGGGCAACGGTCTCTATAGAACGACAAGCAATTGTCGGGTTTCATCAGAGGCAGCATTTCGGTGTGGTATTAGTGTATGAGATCTTGCTAGAACCGTTTGTGGTCCGACATTCGGGACATAACCTTACGAAATTAGCAGTTAGCGGCTCATTTTCTACTTCTATAGCTCTCGGGCTCACCGAACAGCCATTCGGCCACATCATACAGAAGGGATTGATGCAGTATACGGTTGTATGAAGACGAGGACCATGTAGACTACTGATCAGTCACTTGGGTGATCTCTCGTCGCTTAGTGGTAGTTGGCAGCGGCGATCGTTTGGTTAGCGGTGTCTAGGTAGTGCACAAAGTACGCGACGCGTTCTAGTGCGGGACGGTTCTTAAATTTGCATGAGAACCAGCAAGACCGCTTGTACTGCGCGCGCTAGAACCTCTTCTCGCTTGTTAGTTGACGATGGCTAAGTTGAATTTGTCGTCTTCACGGCGCGGGTATATGTTCATAGAAAAGCGAACACCTTCCATTCTCATTATGTTTTTATATATAGACGTCGCATATCACGTGTGTGTGGTTGTATTAGTAGCTAATAGGGTTGTGGTGAAACTGTTTCTGTACTAGTCTGAATTCGGAGTTTATGTAGCGAACGCCGCGGCCCGAACCTCAGTAATTGCTCTAATTTTTATAGAACTTCATCGCTGCAGAGTGCTGATAAGTGACCTTCATGTATTTGATTGGCGAATGTTGCAGAATCACGTCCGCTAAACAATCCAAATTTTGGCCAGTTACCACGTGCGGTATAAACGCGCTCCACGCTCATATGGTCTGCCCGTGTAGGTATCAGCGCGCCCGTAGAAGAACGGTTTTGTATCAGCCGTAGAGAGCTAAAAAGAAGAGAAAAGAGAAGAGGAAGAAACAAATTTTAGCCGGGCGACGGCCGCACCCAAGAGAAACACAATTGTCGGTGAATGCGTGATGTTTCCATGCAGGAGTCAAAATACGTACCACTGTACTGACCAGGTGCTGAGCTATAGAGCGTTTTGATGCTTTCTGTACTGACACGCAGCGATGGAGCTGTCGTTACGTGGTTTCACTGTGACCAACTCTCCGCGATGGGCGTCAATGGCGCTGATATAAGGGTCCAGCCATAGTTATCGAACGAACTCCTTACGTAATGCGGCGTTTGCATATGAACGGCGCCGTCTGTTTGTGTGAGTGGACAAAGAAGCTGAAGTTTCTTGACACGTTTTAATTCGGCTGCGCGAAAATATCGTCATATTTAGGCATCTATTCGTCGTTTATGTTTAGGTTGTTGTCGAAACAACCTTCTTGATCCGATATAATTCTCGCAGTTAAAATCCTTTCAGGATTAGATGCGCCGCGTTCAAATTGCTCATGAATAACGGACTCTGGCGTGACTCGTAACATACGATTCATAGCTTGGCTTGTTCCGACGTACGTTGAAGTAGATCACGTGAATGTCGAACGGCAATGTGAGTACTATCGACTGGGAATGATCAGATCCTGTAATGTGTAGTATTTGTGGGAGTTGAATCTCGATGCTGTTAGAAGAGTGGAAAATAGGAGACTCGCTCTCTTTATGCTTGCTCTTACATTAGCATCAAGACTAATTATATATTCCTCCGTACATGAGCGTGCTTTGCGTGATGCTCGTCGTCCTTTTTTTTGCGCGGCGGGCATGTCTACAGAACTTGGCAGCTCATACGTGTCGAGGGAGCTGATCTGCGAGGGGTGCCGCGAATTATTGTACAGTCTTCTCATTTTCTAAGTTCTGTTAGCCTCTCAAGTGTGTTTTTAGGCCGGCAATTGACACCAGGGAATAGAGCATCATGTTGGCATTCCTGAATAGGAAAAATTTCAGATTCTATCACAAATGTTAGTCGAAAAACAGTCTCTGTGGGGCCCGAGATGCAAGTTTTGGTATTTTTCAATACTTATCAGGCTCCGATCTGGTAGTATCTTTTATGGGTAGCTGTTACGCATATGCGACAATTCTGTGTGTGGTGCAGTCGACTCGAAACATTTCGACTGATGTGAGTTGTCTCTTACACGCGCGCAAAGCGACAGACTCTAACACGCTGAAATAGTGGGGTCCGTGAATCAAGTATATCACTTAGACGGTTTGCTGATCATATTGCGTTGAAGCGTGCCGTTTTTCGCGCTCAGCAAGATTATAAGATTTGCTGGAACCGAAGACGGAGTTTACTCAAAGCCAGGCTAGCGTCCTGAGGAGTCTGTTGCTGATTGAAATACTCAGCTCGAGAAATATTTTGACTTGGGGTAGTAGGGGGGCGCAACACAGAGCGTAGAGGATTGTTACGGTAGTGCGTCGGTTTTGCTGCTGCCGTTAACTTTTGGATGATGCGACCTCAAAAGACAAGTGACGGTCGAATGTCGGTTGGCATGTACGTACAACTGAGCACAATTGAGAAGGATCCTTAGCCAACAGGGATGGGCGCCTGTCGTTAGTTCGCCGCGAGTGTGCGGTCGCGCAATAGAAGCTTTGTGTGACTGGGATGATTTAGCTGGCACGTTTTAGGTACCCAAGTGATTGGGTTCGGGACGTCGCGCTCATTTCTGTGGACCAAAAGACGAACAACCAAAAGCTAGACTAAAACTAGAGGCTACGTTGGGGGAATGAATTCTTGTCAAGCGCTGTGCAGGAAGAGAACGTGCAAATTGTCGGTCAGCTTCGCACGTTGCTTGGGCGCTTGAGCTTGGCAAGAGGCGGGATGGAGTACGGCCACGAGGTTGCACATATCAGCAGCTCGGCGCATATAAACGGTAAGGGACAGCTGTGATCAATAGGAGCAAGTTAACTATAAGATAAATAGCCAGAGCGAGTTTGCTATAAGACCCTCTCTCGGGCTCGGAACTAATGCGAATAAATCGCTCTGACGTAAGAAGATAGCTAGCACTCGATTGAGTAGCGCGGATGTATCGTATTGCATTGCGCGTCGCTAACTCGCAGATCTCTCTCGGACACATCGAGCCGGCGCACCCCGGCGTGGTGTTTTTCTATTATCGCGTCTGGCCAATCTATATAAGAATTAGACAGAGCACTGCGGACGGAACGCAGCGTTTCGCTTTCGTGGCGAAAGCGGTGATTTCCTGGTGGAAGAGCTGCGGCCGCTAGGAGATGCCCTACTTTCTCGAGAGCGAGGAATTGTTGTCTCGCGCCTACCATGTGTATGTTATCAGAGACGCCAGATGGTTTTAGAAGGGTTTTTCACACTGGACCGGGCACTTGTTTCGTACTCTCTCTCTGGGACACGTTGGTCTGTGTGACTGATGCAAAGATTTTCTGGGGATTAGGCCAGCGTTGGTTTATCAGTAGTATGAGAAAGGCTGAGTGCGACTCAGTCCGTGTATAGTGTGATCGCTTTGGAGCCATGCTAGAAATAGGTGTGGTGTTTTGGGGTTGGAAACCAGTCGTGCAAATGCACTGTGAGCATCGGTGAGGACACAGTCAGCTATTCAAGCTCCAAACGGCTGCCAATAATCGGATTGTCAGATGCTTCGAAAAGTTCTCTGCATTCTGTCGACGTATTCGTGTCGAGAATGACGGCCGCTGGTGAAAGGACAATTTGCTTTATTTGTGTAGACTCCACGGTCAGGGTGACGGAGGTGGGTACGGTGTGTGACTAGTGACGGCTGTACCTTACGATTTCATAGAATCACGTAGAATGGTGGCATGCGCTGGTTGATTCTAACCTCCGACTTCAACAACGAATACGCATCGGCATCCGCTGTTCCGTCGGTTCCTGCGAGGTTGATGTGCTTTAGATACGATACCGACAAAGGCCATTACTCTCGCGGACACGAGAATCAAGACTGACCCGCCCTACGGGCGAGCAAGGTGACAATAGGAACGTCTCTGACTCGTGCAGGCTTGTTAAACTCGAAAAGAGCCAATAGAGCTATTAAAGACAGATCTTTGACCAACTTCTGCAGATAATCGCGCACGCTGTGTTTGAAGTAGACAGGATCCCACGTACCTTGACTCCGTCGGGATGTAGTGTGTTGGTAGGAAAAGAATTATTAGCTACTATGGTGCGCTTTATTGGCTCACGCTTAAGCTCCACTAGAGTTTGTTATAGCAAGGGTCGCATCGCCCATGTTGTGCAGAACTTAGGCTACCGCTGAGAAGTTGTGTAGAATGTGTAGCACTCATCTGCGAGCAGGGCTGCGTTCCCACGCGAACTTATTGCGCTGAAATTAGATTGTTGGCGATTCTGATATATTTAGAGCACAGGCAGTTTGGCAGACGTTTGACACTAAAGAACTGTGACAACGAAAACAAAGCAACAGAGAACGTGTATTTCACACGTTCTTCTCGTTCTACACTTTGTGCACCGCTCGCCTGCCCTCTAGCGTATAATAGATATACTCTGAATATGCATAGTCTCAACAAGACGTAGTAGCAAAAGCGTGCCGCAAGTGAGCTTTGTGAGTTAGTTAACTGTGATTTTACACTTACAGTACTATGACGCGCATATGACGCCGCAAAATTTTAGGTTATATTGTTATAGGATATTAGGACAGTGTTTCATATTAACCCACAGTCTCGCTCTCCTGTGTTGTGGCGCAGGGGTATTTAAGCGTTGTTGCCTGAACTTGGGTTCGATCGTGTGTCCCCGACACACGCTGCAGGCTGTATTGTTTCCCTCTCTTCTGGCTGTTTATTGTAAGACGTAAATTATACTGACTGCGATTTCTCAGGCACCCGGGCTCTTGACTCGCGCTGTAAAGAACGTCGTGAGAAGCCCGCTGCGCTTAAGCGACATGTCGCGCCGCCGCTGAATGTTGTGCAAGCACCCGAGACTGCTTCGGGTTCGCTAGGCTTTCCGCGAGAAAGATCAGGACTGAGCCCGCTGCGGTTTCCTCTCCGGGTCTCCACGCACTCTTCAACCACCAATAACTTTGCTCCCCTTGCGTCTGAGGCGCGCTGTTCGTCTTTAATTTTAGTGCTCGCCCAAGGTGCTGTCGGGCGACGCGCGTCGCGACCCATAGGCAACATAGGGCTAATCAGACTTTTGATTCTGTTATCTTATTCTTGACAAGAACGGATGCGAACTAAACGTATGGTTTTCTTGTACAAAATCTGACATTTCGCTTTTGCAATTTTGGCCGAACGCGGCTTAAGCGCCGGCTTCTTGCCTGGGTCCCCTGCTCACTGATTAATATTACACTCGGCTAGCGGGGTTATTTGAGTCTCACATCGCTTATTAAGTGAGCACTCTTATCGTGTGAGTTATGCAGGCAATGTTTACTCTGTATCTGGTCTTTCAGGCCTATGACACACATATAACTCGGCAGTGACTATCATGCTGATCGCGATTTGAGGGCACTCCGTTGAATGTTTTGCCATATAGACAGTGTGAATTTTCTATGGACATCAGATGGCTCCGGTCAGCGGGCGCCGCCCAGGCAAAGCGGGAAGACCAACCTCAGCCGCCATCACTTTTATACGTTGACAGAATACGCCGCGCGTTGACGGTTAATTCGGTCAGTGGGGCGTCACTGACCTAGAAAGTCCGGCTGGGCTGTATATTCTCTGCCGATTCGAGGCTGGGGCGCCTTGAGAGCCCCGTATGGTGTATGAAATCCTCGCCGAAACTTTCGGCTTGGGTGTTTTCGGTGTCGAACAGGATTCGGCCGCTCGGTTGGATGGAGCCGGGCTCGCGATATTGTGGCCTTTCACCTCGGCATAGAGACGGGTTCGGATCTCAGGGACTTCGCCGCAAAGGCGCGGACCTTAGGCGCGGTGGTGGCGTGCCAGCTGGAAGGGAACGTGACTACTCTTCGGCGCAGACCGAGTCATAGGCCTGCTCGGTGATTCTAGATTACCGCGTCATAGAGATGTGCGCTGTGGCGTCGGGTCTCGGTATCTTCGTCAGAAGTTGTTCTGTGTCGCTATAGCGCCGGCTTGGCAGGACCGGTGTCTCGGGCTGAGTCGTCACGGCCACCCGCCGCATGGGCCTGTTCAGGCGGATGGTTGCTTGTCGCGATAATATGATGCACCGCGAGGCCATGACACTGAGTGCGCTTAACTAACGTCCATCACCGTGATCCCGCTTTGGGCCCCAATGTGCCTTCGGCGGGCGCCTTGAAAATTCACTCCCGCCGCTTTGGGTGAATTGGGGGCTCGCCAGGCCCCCCGCCCCAGTCTAATATATACTTTGTTCCTCCAACGCAGAGTTTAGCGGCGTATTATTAAGGCGAAGCAGGCATTGGGAATTTCCTCTATACTTTGTAAAGTGGAATAGCACCCCAAAAAGGGTGTAGAAAATAAAGCGGTTAAAGGGTTGTAATAAAGGAAACTTCTGCCGGCTTTGAACTATTTAATATGTTATAATTACTCTCCAAGAACGTTTCTCTATTAGGGCGAATCTACTTGGTGCGCCCGCTATTACGGAGAAACATGCACACTACTAAGGACAGTTGTTGGCTAGTACCCACTCTAATTTGAGACCCCAGGTGCGCAAATTGTTCAACACCTGAGGTGTGCAGGATGCGGCTTTTTATAACCTAGCTACCGTGTGTTCTACCCTACTGATGCCCCAGTTGCCAGAGCTTAGCATTTTTTTAAAAAAATTTGATAGAAAATGAAAAAACCTTTTTTTTTAGCGACTTTAAAAGCAAAGGGCAATAGCAATTGCTAAAAAATAAAACGAATACCTTATATGATGAAAGAATATTTGTCATTGCTATACTCCTATTAACAACGACACTTACCTCGTTGCTCAAAGAAGATATTTACCGACCCACCGCTCCACGATTTGATTGAATTTCTAAAAAAATCACAAAGAATTGGCGATTAATTTAGCCATTTTTTACCCCATCTTGCATTTTTAAAGGAACCTTTTCAAAAGAGCGAAATATAAAAGCCTTAGAAGAAAAGAAGAAGGCTATGCGGTACAAAATGCATTGGAAATTTACTTTTTTACAACCTAAAAGAAAAAGAAGTTTTAACTGGTGGACTTTTCCAAAAAAATACAAAAAGACCACCAATGCCATCCTCGCACAAAATAATATCCACTTATGACAATATTGATATTCATATAGTATCAAGACTTGTGTTAAACTTTAAATTGTCGATGGAATTATAAGCTGGAAAATACCGATCGTTGAATATTTTGTATATATCGGACGCTATTCCCTACTGAATTTAGCTTTTGTTGATTATATTTTAGGGTCATGCTGTTAATTATGGACGCATAGGATTAAAATTTAGCGATGCTTTGATCCGGAAAAATTACTCTGGCGTTATGAAAAAAAATAACTAAAAAATCTGGAAAAACAACCAAGATTTTAATGAATGTCATATGAAACAAGCTAATCTAAGAAAAGGTTCCCGGTATGACAGGGGAACGCGGTTAGGGAAAGTGATGAAAAGTTGGTTATTGTTTAGGAGATAAAATTTGACGAGTAAGGAAATAAAAAAAACTTACCCAAACAATTGAATCTTTGGTGATGCTTTATAAGTAAACTACTTACTGCATGTTGCTGAACAACTGAACACTGATTAGCGCTGATTACTGCCTCTTGTTAACACTGATTACTGATTACTGATTATTAAAAAAAACTACCAATGTTCGTTAATCAAACATAAAGCCAACCTTGCTTGGTGGTATCTTTGAAATGAAAAAATACGTATGGATGGTTTTTTCATTTCTTACTTCGCTTAATATTGCAGTGTTAACACATGTGATCCTAAAAACCTGCTCCTGATTGGCAAGCACTCCCTTTAGACAGGCAACTCTCTCTTAATATCTAATTGAAATTAAAAGCATTTGTGATTTTTGCTCATCAAAAGGCAATCGCAACATTTACGCGAATAAATAGGTTGCTTTGTTTTTCTAAATCACCGACTGCCCATTAAAAAAACAACCTTCCCAGCAGCACCGCTTTGAGTTCATCGATAAAAATTTTTTTTAAATCTAACCCACATTAAGGCCTGTTCTTGTGCTAAATTTTCGTTTAGGCGCAATAAACGCCCTTCTAACACCAAAACGATATATTATGAAAAAAGCCTTCTGTTCCCGCTCTAAATTCCTCGTTCTTGAGAAACCTCCACGTGAGAATGGGTTGTATCATTAAATTACGCCGTACAAAAGCAATATCTATCCCTTTAGGCCATTTTTGAAATTTATGAGCGGGCATGCGGTCGAAAAAGATCAAGCCTTGTATTTTTTATGAACGGTCAAAAGCATAGTGCCCCAAAAGATTGTACCGTATCCGATATGAAAAAAGCCCCTGCCTGTTGCTTTTTGCCCCACAAGCTCCACACTGCGTCTTCATCATCTAAAACCGACAAGATTTGCCTCCAATTTCGTTGATTGATATGCATCCTAAACTAGACTAACTTTCTCCTTGTGTGACGTCTTGTTGCAGAGCAAAATGCTTGCTAAATGAAACCCAAAGATCAGTTCCCGTCATGGAGTCTGTAAACGCTACATTAGCCGTAGCTTTGAATGTCCTATCCTTTTCGAGTGATTCCCAACGGTATGTAAAGACGGCATGATGTTCTATTTTACGAAGCTGAATCCGAATACCGTTAATTTGCCACCCCTAATCACGTACTTACAGCACATCTTTAAAATTCATTTGTAATACCTCACCCGCCTTCAGGTGCCCCCAGTATGTCCAAAATTATTTCCGAAGGATGTGCATTTAAAATATTTAGCAATTGTTTTTCTGGTGATTTCTATGGCCGTTTGTTTGTTTGATGCCGAAACGACTCAAAACTTATGGGCTTTAGAAGAAGGGATTGCTGCGTACATTCTGTTAAGGGTGTCTTGTGA
>Ga0163217_1084322_pt1 | contig 10369 bp, 8 predicted proteins | sample SynspAceP_FD_185933 | JGI IMG/M metagenome (GOLD analysis project Ga0163217, IMG submission 185933) | Saline lake microbial communities from Ace Lake in Antarctica - Synechococcus sp. Ace-P (PacBio error correction) | ecosystem: Environmental > Aquatic > Non-marine Saline and Alkaline > Saline ... | reverse complement strand
TTTATGTAAAGATATATTGTTAGGCTGTAATGTTGGGTCTTCATAAGTGAAGTGACATTTAAACTCCACTTTTCCTGATATTTGGGTATCTTGTCTACGGTACTTACTATATTGGGCTCTTCCTGCAAAAATTGATTTATCTTTTTGCGATGCTTCTGGCCTTTGCACAATAGATTTTACCGCAACCCTACGACCGCACTGCCATGAGCATTTTACAGATAAAATAAATTCGCAATGATACCTATAGGCTATTTCCGCCGTCTATATATTTTTACACCAACGTAGATTGACAAAAATATTACTTTCCCCGATCAACAAGATCATCATGGAAAAAAACCAGGCATTCACCTTGCCAATCCATATTGTCTTCCCATCCAGAGCCAAATGTTTTAGTTCCGCGTTTACCGTTGGGTTTCCAAAGCATTACCCTTTATAACAGTAAATTCCGGAAAAAAATTCCTGGTAAAATAGATATCGTTGGATAAAAAAATTCTTGTAAAACCAACAGATACTGCGCTATGAATGATCTTACTGATCTGATAAATTGAGTTACAGACCAAATATAGTAAGGCAACAAGCGTATAGCGCCAATACAGGCGCTTTTATAAAACATAAGGGGAAACAAGCAAACGAAAAGTGTTAGTGTTTGTAATACCAATTATGCAGGCCACCGTAAGCCTAACCTGGTTACATCCTCACTAATTCTATTCATTAATCTCCCAGTTCTGTTCTTTTGTAGAAATTAAGGCTTAAAAGCTGATATGGTCCAAAACACTTCATTTTTTAGATCGTACCTATGTATCTGGAAACATGAATGTTTTGTCCTGCCTCAATTAGAAAGTAAAAAAAGGCCAGATATAAATGCCGCTCCCACATAATTAGGATTGTATTCCAGAGGCATTCCTTGCGCTCGGACTTACAATTCATTGCCATATAACCCTTCTACGACTTCAATGGATTTTTTTACAAAGAAGCTAACCAGTTAATAAAATACGGCTATTCAATTGTGATTACAAACCGACAAGGAGTTTAAATCGATACTTTTAAAATTTTTTTAGATGTTAATTCTTTCATCCTGATAGTAAACAGAAATTGCAGCATTATGGATTACAATTCGCAAAGATAGTTTTTTGATCTTAAACAAATTTATAAAACACATAATATACCGAAAAAACTAGCTAGATTAAAAAATATTTAATCCTACTTTTACCCGACCCCAGAAAGTTTTATTTATGTTTTACTAAAGTCTTAAAAAATCTTACAAGAAGCACATTAGGGTAAAGTTATTGCAATGTATTTATGCATTGACACGAATCGAAGATGATTCGCTTGAAAAAGACAGAAATTTTTATGTGAGAGTAAGCATAGAAAACATGTACACCCTTTACTTGTTAATGCTGAGTCTTTCAAGAATTGCACGAAAGGCACAGAATCAGTAAACCTTTCTTCCAAAAAATATCTAACAAACACCTCGATTCCTTTCAAACAAGAAAAGTTTTCTGCGTAATAATTATTACTTCTTCAATTTCTGTAACAAGTCTTTAAAGATGAGTTGCTAAAAGAAAACTTGAACAATTGGTATTAAATACGAGGAGTATATTTAAGATATATATTAGTAGATAATGGAAAGCCATTGTATATGCTTACTATAGTCCACTGCCACTAGTACATACGATGAGATAAAAAGCTGTTTTAATCTGTTTCGAGAGGGGGGGGGGATCATTGCTCCTAACGAAAAAGATTTATGATTATATTGGAAGATGATATATTAACCTGGGTAGATTGATATTCCTATCGTAAATAACTTAATCTCTTAAAGCAGTTAAAAACTTAAAGGAAAGTAGTGTTCCATCTTAATTTTACCACCCCTTTTAAGATAGGATGATATGGTGTATGCCAATAGTTACTTTTGACGAAACGCTACTGAACTAATTCGAAATTGAAAAATGAGATCGAAGGTAAAACCCCGAAATTGGATAAAGATAGGAATTGCATGATATGATTCCATATTATTAAAAATGGCCAATTGGGATGTTACTTAAACTTTCCATCGATATCCGGAAGATGTTTACATTAAACGATTTTTAGGGAAAATTGCCAAGAAATATTCAACACCTAAAAGTAGATATTCACCAATGGAATATTGGGGGGGGGAATTATAAGTTGGTAAGAGATAAGGAGCCGGCAAACTAAAAAAAAGTGGTAGAGGTTTATGTAAGTAAATATTCCTTAATTTTCGCCAAAATAAAAATTAAACATTGAAATTGACTACAGGAATTCTTGAAAAATCGATCAATGTTTATGGCGACATACTTCTGACTTTTAAAAACAATTAAATATTAAAAACAGAGAAAAGATTATTCTTAACCTAAGTGTTATTTTCATACTTGCTTTTTTCGTGTAAAGAAAAACAGCCTCCAGTAAAATCGAAGCCTCCAATGTATAGTTGCTGCTGACAAGAGATGCAGCCTCAAAAGTCTTCAGTAATGGATTCGATTTAAATAGAAATTGATTTGGATCGAATCGATCAAAACGCACAAACCAAGAACTATTTTACTTTACAAATACTGTGATCTCCATGATGATACCGAACGCAAAAAAGGTAGCTGTGGATGTACTATTCCAGAATTCCAAAGAATACTCCAATTGCACCAGGTGAAAAAAACTGAAATGTGGTTAAGTTCAACTGCTTGGCAAAACAGATTACCAAAAATATTACCTTACTGCCAACACAGCAAAAGGAACGAAAACTCTTACAATTAAAAGCATTTGAACTCTAAAAGGAGGCAGTTCTGTTAGGTCCTGTTAAATTAATTAGATTAAATTATGTTAGACAATATCCATATTTCCGTTATATATTGTGTATGGTTTATTTTTTATGATAGCCCGCAAAGAAACGTCAGAAAGCCAGAGAGAAATTACAGAGGAGTTAAAAAGAGGAATAAAGTGGTTACCAAAAGTGGATGACGGAAAAAATATTCGAAATTCAACTGACAATGATTTTACCTGCATAATCGAAACTTATGCGAAAAAAAAATTATCGTTCCTCTATTTCCATGGAAATGAGTAAAAAATAACGAACCCGAAACAGAAATTAAATTCTTCTTGGAAGTAAGATATTAGGACACAACCAAAAGTTGGTGCTTTTTTGTTTATAATATTTTGTACATTAAGTGTTTATTTATACCCATTTACCATTGTATACAAGTAATACGCAAATTCAAAAAAAAGATGTCCCTATTGCAATGGCACTGAGCAGCATTTTTAATTCCAATGGACTTATTGGCCCTATTAGAAGAATTAAGTCAAACGACAAAATAGGGGTGATTGATCAGTTGCAAGGGATGGGCTTTCACGATTTTAAGTTCCATGCTTAAGTATGAGTGAAATCAGTTGATAGCTCTATGCGACGTGGAATGATTGAGTGTTAGAAAGAAACTGCGCATTTAGAAAAGGCCGAAATAAAAAAAGCCGAAGTTATATTAAGACTATAGAAATTATTGGAGATAAGATGTGATGTCGTAATTATAGGAGTACACCAAGATCATTGCTTGTCAACAGCTTCAGATGCGTTAAAAGCGGATAAAGACGTTATGTGAAAAACCCTTTGGCCAATCATTGAGAAATTAACCTTTATGCTAAATCCGCTGCAGCAATGTGATGAATGGTTGCAAATGGGCATGGCAAAGGAGTCAGCCCCATTTGTAGATTGCCAATTAGATTTGTCCATTGCCGGAAATTGGGGGAAATTCGCCTAGCAAACAAGCATGGGCCTTATCCAGGTTTGATGAAGCTATTCCGTTTGCCAGATTACCCTACACCTGCTGTGTGGATTATTAATATGTGTTGGACCTGCTCCCAAGAACCTTTTAATTCCAATAGTTCCATTTTAATTTCAGGGTATTGATTATGCAGCGGGATAATGACGATTGGGGAGTGCATCTTAGAATTATGCCCTATATGGAGATGCAAGCCAATACCCCAAAGATCTGTAATGCGTTTGGGCGTAATTCGCTGTATCCAATGATGCTTCAAAACACCGGATACATTGCAACGTCTATGAGTATGATGGTTTTTCCTATTCTTATTGGAACATCTACCAGATAGATATGGTAATTACGGCCGAAAGAGATCATGGTATCTTCTTTATCGTATAATGCACCCTGTTTGGGACCGTAAAGGTATGGAAGTAATCGCCGAAAAGGATAAAATGCCAAAGTATACCTTGCAACAAAAAACCAATGAAACTGTCTGACAATCACACATTAAATTTTTTAGCAGTTAAAAATCCCGTGACCTTCCAAAACTAAAAGCGCCTTTAAAAGTTGGTATAGCTGCTTTGTTTGCCATATTGGAAAAACATAGGCTTTTTAAAACGGCAACTCAGAGAAATATGGGACAATTCTTTGGCCAATTTTCGATGATAGTTCCAATGCATCATTTAAATGCGCTATTACCAATAATGTTGGGAGTTCCAAAAGTTAGAAAAACATCAAAATTATCATTTCAGTAGCTTAGTGATGTGAGTTGGTTTTGAATTGACTAAGTAGTTATGTGCACATTTTGTTATATCAGCAAATAGCGCATTTTCAATTTTGTTTTTTCCCATCAATTTTTATGTCACTTTTAAGTAGTTCTAATATGGTTTCTCCATTATAAACAGAAGGCGTCCGCAAGGTTAGAGAATAAGTAAAATAATGTATATTTTGCGGACATAATATAATTGGGAGTTCTTAAATTTAAATCCACATCAACCAAACTTTGTTTAAAAAACTTAATAAATAAATACTTAGAAATAGTTTGATTGTGATTTTATGCTCTTTAGTTAACTATACTAATCACAGGAATGTTCTGGAAGCGAAAGTTTTGATGATAAAGGGGGTGGGTCCGTGGATCCCCAATTTATTGAACAAATGGTCTTTCCTATCTTCAAGCTCACGGTAGGCGTATGTAGAGAAATGTCCCACGAACCCACGTAAATTTTCAAAAAAAATGGGACTATAAAAGTTTCGGGTACGAACCAAAAATTGGTAACCGAGGATGAAGCACCGGAAAATTTCAGATAAAAGAAATGATTTGGTGTTGGGAAATACCCTGGCCTCCGTTCTGCTTGGCTAGGGAATATGCTGGAAGCTTCAGATAAAGAATGTAAAGAATACTTTGGAAACTTTGTAATCTTCAACAGTTTAATGCCGTTGTGATCCATCTATTTACTACTCTGACGTGAAAACCCCTCATCTATGAAAAAAAGTGGCTACTTAAGAAAAACTGTATTTATGGAGCCCTTGGCAACCCAAAGTTACAAGAAGTATGGACCTAGTGTTGTAGGTAGGAGGGAATGCTGGTTGCGCACGGCTATAAGCGCCGCAGAACAAGGGCTTCAGATTGCGTTAAAATCATGACCGTACCTGTTTTGGAGTAATGCCAGTAGCGAAATTAGGTAAACATACCTTGTTATATACTGAAATTTTGAAAAGGATTCTAAAAAAGTTGTGATTACCGAACATTATCCCAAGAGATCTCGCCGAAGCACATAAAGACCAAATTAAAAAGGATAACATGTGAAAAGTTATAGAATATTCCCTGTTTTAAATTGAGGCGGTATATGCAAACTGTTGATGAATAAACAGCTATGTAAGATGCGCACAATACTGCAAACCTCCGAGCGCATTCTGTTTTGAGGCGCCCACTTTTTTGTACATCAAACCGGATTGTTGATAGGTTTTTGGGCCGGTATGCAGAATTTCTTATGGACGGAAAGTGTAGATCAATATGGGAAGAATGGAGAGAGCATGGGAATTATGGAGTCCAAAGCAAACCCGAACAATCTTAATGGGGATCTTCGGTGCTGGGCGTTCCTTTGAAGCGACCATAAGGAAACCTTTCCTGAAGTGCCTTGGGCAAAAATGCCAGTGCTAGAGATTATGCCAAAAGTCAAGGGAAATGCAAGTGGAGTTAGCGTAATGATTCTTATCAAATAGACGATGCGAGGAAATCTTCGCATCATAGCTAAGGCTATTTATGTTTCATCGTAAATGCAAAAAATACGGAAATGCCAATCGAAAAATGAATGGGTATCGTATCTAGTGTAAACGGAATCCAGAAGATTGTCGGGATTATATATTTACCTGATGATGCTAAATTCTGGCCGCATTTTCCGATGCGTAGTTGAAGGAAACTAGGAATGGATGTTCATTATCAGACGGTGTTGTGAGGATGAGAAAAATCCTGACTTATTTCTGAGGCACTTTTTACAAGACGCCTAAATATATATAATCCCTTACCGAAGTTTGTATTCAAAAAATATTTACAATTTATTTAGCGCCGCAGGAACTTCAGTACCTCAACATGTGGTCTGGCGGACCAGGTAATGAGAACTACGGCAAATGGCGCGTAGCTTTGCTGCCTCACTTTGTAAAACAGTACGATGGTGACCCCAGAGATTAATTTATTCTGGTATGGAGAATATATGAATCTTATCGAAAAACAAAAAATATACACCTATTCCAGGCATTCAAGAAATTAGTTTGTGGGGTATTCATCCATCTAGGAAGTCTCAATCTAGTTTAGATATATGAAAGATTAAGTAAATCTATCATGAAAATAAAATAATTGCGACAATATATTTTTGTGGATTTGATTGTATGACTCAGAAAATAAGTTGAATCAATACTAGTTTCCAAAATTAAAACGTTTGAGCAAAAAAACCGGAGTTCTTTGCATTGAAATGAGCAAGAAGATGGTAATTAAAAATAAAAAACAAACACCATTTTTTATAAAGTCAGAGACTATAGCAATCCAAAATGTTTATCTCCTTGTTAAACGAGCAGATAGACCTGTACTTTATACAGCTGATATTTACTCAGTCTGTGCAATGGCGAAGTAAGGCTAATGTACCTTACACTTTTTATTGGAATTATTGGTGCATATGTTGTTTCATATAAGGGGAGGCCAACATTGACGAAACATATCATTGAGAATTTCTTGGCAGATATGAGAAAATTACACTATTTATTAATGGATGATAATTCGATCCTTGAAAGAAAATAAAAATTAATGATGTAAGAAAACCAGAAGGGAGTCTAGTTGATGTGCAGGGACGCCAAAGCGGGAGCCACCATAACCGAGTAAAGGAAATCTTGAGACGGGGCCTTATTCTGCTATGTAGCTTGCATTATGCCCACGGTCCCATAATGTTGAACTGCAGGGAATTATCTACCTCAGATATGACAATTAAATTGAACCGGTTACTGTTAATGATACATGTACAGGAATTTATCAAATGTATGCGCTAAAGACTCTAACGATGAGAGTAAATTGACTACAAGGACCGATAGTTTTCAGATTTTCAAAGAAGTATTCCCTTGTTACCTATCCTTATATTGTCCAAATCTTCCTAAAATTGTTCTGGGAAACCGATAGCCTACAAACCTTATTTTGGATAATTTTTGCTACTGTGGAGATCAACAACAAAGTTATTGCTAAAATCAGTTCAGCCCCAGTCGCCGGTTGAGGTATTGGTCTGATTGAGCGGTAATTGAGATAATGACTAAAAGATCACTTTAAAATTTATTCCTAGCGGCCATTAAAATAAATAGGTGAAGACCATATTCTGAAATTAATTGCCAATTTATTGATTTTTGTAAATTCGGGTAAGCATACATACGCTTATATTGTAGCCGAATTTTTGGAACCTTTATATAAATATAGAAAAAGTGATAAGTAGAGTTAAAAAAGAATCAAAATATATAACATTATTTAAGATGATACATTCTTATTTATCGATTGCGAGCTTTAATACTAGCTATTTACTACGGAAAATTTGTGGAACGGATTTTTGTTGAAAGGATAGGAAACCCCGGCAGTACGCCTAGGATAATGTAGATTATGACATTGCCACCTGAAGGTTATTTTTAATTCAATTTTTAAACAAGCGGGATGGACCAATTTTGGTGCAATAGCTGCGACCGATGTTTGGACCGCCCCGCCTTTTATGGATTGTATGGGAAGTATTTTTGCAGGTTAGCGTGCACGGACTATTTTCCGAAATTTATCATAATGCATATGGTGAGCATCAGTGAAGTGTGAATATATCCTTGGAAACCTACCGCAAAACAATTTAGCGCTTTTTTCGGTAGTCGCTTTTGATATGTTGGAACGTTTTTTGTAGGACCCGCAAAAATAATTGAATGGTATGACGGAATATCGAGAGTGTGTGGGATTTTGGTGGCCCATTCATTATTGTTACTAACATCTTTCCACATACTGCCATATAGATAAATTAATAAGTAAGCTCTACCAAATTTGGGTCACTATCTGCTTATTGCCATCATTGGTGCTTATTCTCTCTTTTTTGGAGATTAATTTCCTGAATTGTACCGAGTAATTAAAAATATTGACCAATGACCCCGATGGCAACACCATTGTTTCCAATTTATTATAAACTTATATTGCATTCTGTGCCATTTCAGATCCCATGCTACCCATCTCCATTAATCACGCTGTATGAAAAACGGAACCCTTGATAGAAAGATATTTTACGAACCATTAACGAGGGAATCGTGGCCTAATTTGGGCTGCTGCTTCCATGACCTTTTTTGGAAATGTGGAGAAATTAAATGGAGCAATGTTAGCTAATAACAAATAAACGCTGCCTGGCAGCCATATGAAATTCGCTTAAATGTTGGGTAAGTTCGGCGGCAACTGGCCTTATTGCAATGTTTCTGCCCCACATACTTCGGAGATACCGCATTTAGGTCGCACGCCTAATTATTATCGGATATCTTTAAAGTCGAACCAAAAAAAAATTAATCAATAGGCTTCTTTAATTAGCCTACCTTTCATTGCATCACCTTCGCACTAACACAGATAGACATTGGAATATAATGGCCTTATTTTGCATGGATAACCAAACCTTGGCCATGATCTGACTTGACCATAAAGGCATATGAATCTATGAAAACAAGCCTTACTGGTAACCCCTTATTGCCAGCCATTTAGACCATGCGTATGTAGTACCTATATTTTAATAGCCCCGAAGATTTCCAACTACCAATAAAATCTCCTATATAGTGGAAACTCTAATAACAATTGGACCATCACTATTCGCATTTTGGGTTTATACCTCCAAGAAAAAAGTCTTTGTAGATATTAAGAATTTATTTCTCATATACTTCTTTGAAGACGGGCAATAAATACTCCTTTACAAATAACTCAGCCACCATTTACACGATTATTAAAGGCGATAGGATCATGTACTTTTTGTATAAGGATACTAGATGCAAGTAGTTATCCGATTCCATATTAAATAAAAACAATCCAAAAGGGCATATCCAATCTGTGCAGGGTCAATAAAAAATGAACATAATTAAAATAGTCCCTAACATGTCTAGGGCCATAATAACCATGACCCAAAACCTCTTAATAATCAATGGATCTAATTCGGTTGGTTTTTGTTGCCATAAATATAATGTTGTTTTTGGTTTATTATTAGAGCACATTATAACTGTAATAATTCGCAGACTGTAGTTTTAACTTGCTTAAATATACCAACTACCTCCGGATTCTTCTATGAGAGTTGGCCATCGCCTGGAATATTATTAGGATTTAAGAAATCACGTTTTGCGTCCAGCTTCAAACCATGTTTTGTTACAAGGGCTGGAATTACCCTTTCCAAAACTATTTCTCTTTATTTTTAATGTTTGGAGTGGAAAATCATTTGGCAACTGTCCATTTTCCTCTTCCCAATATAACTACAAAAACTTTGGATATTTTCTCATGTTTTGCAGGACTTGGATTAATGTCTAAAAATGCGTTTGATGTATAACTTTTTTTACTTAGATATCTTTGGATTTGACTTTCCTAAAGATGAGGACGGTAACTAGCCAATAGCGAGGTTTATAACCTTTGCCAAACGGACGCAAGATCTGTTCAATAAATCGTATTCTTTGAAAATTGAAAGGTTCTATTAGTGAAAGCTTGGGATATGTATATTTTATTCCTTTACTCGTTTTTAAAAAATTTGATCTTTCACTCTTCCTTGGATTGTTTAAAATAACCTTCATATCGTATTCGCCGATATCCCGGGGTTTTAAAATAGTCCATTTACCACATCAAAAAAAAAACTTCCCCGCTTTTATTTTCTCCCGGTTGCTTTTTGTTATAACCCTTAAAAAAAAAAGAAACAAAATGTTTTTAAAAAAAAAATTAAAAAAATTTTTTCCCCCCAACCTTTTCCTTTTTTCAGAAAAGGGGGGAAAATTAATTTTTCAAACCCCCCCTTTTTTTTTTTTTTCCAGTGCTTTGGCCTTTACAGGTTTACCTAATTTTACTTTTGACCGGATAAAGATTGGTTATGAATCTCTCTTCT
>Ga0163217_1083969_pt1 | contig 10369 bp, 16 predicted proteins | sample SynspAceP_FD_185933 | JGI IMG/M metagenome (GOLD analysis project Ga0163217, IMG submission 185933) | Saline lake microbial communities from Ace Lake in Antarctica - Synechococcus sp. Ace-P (PacBio error correction) | ecosystem: Environmental > Aquatic > Non-marine Saline and Alkaline > Saline ... | reverse complement strand
ATGACGACGCGGAGATGAAGACCGAACAGGCCAAATACATTGCTCGCTGGATGAGGTGTATCACTTTAGCATTCCCCGACCGCAAGGATCTCCTTGTCGACCTCCGGATGCACGCTGCTTCGCGCGCTTTATCACCGCCGCTATGAGATAGCGTTGCTTCCCGCCCGCTCAGACTATGTCTGATGTATGGCTTCTACAGCACGTCAAAGCACAGGGTGCTGAGGCGATATGGGACTTCTTGTTTTCCGACTGATTATTGTCAAAGCTGAGGCCAGATTTAGGACAGCGGATTTCGGATGGCGGACCTGAACAATGGGGGCACTATTTTCGGTAAAGGCCGATTGCATTAGTGGGTAGTAATCCTCGGTTCGGTCGCGGCTGAGGGTGTGTACTCGCTTGCCACTACTCGGATTGTCCCCCCCCCGCATCGTAATCACTAACGAACGGTTATTCTCCGCCAGGTCTCGCTGTCCTGGGCCGTGCGAGCAGGTGGAAGGTAGCGGCGCGCGTCTGGCCGCTCATCGGACAGCATGTATAAGAGCCTACGGGTAGTTGTTGGGTTCTTCGATTTGGGTTTGTGTCATGGGGCGATCGTTGCATGTTCGACTTTGGGCAGACTCATATGCAATTCGGCTGGTGGCGCTGTGCTGGAGTGGCGAGCCTCAGGGTCTTTATCGACCAACTGGCTGAAGCAGCCGCACCGGCTCCTTCGGTGGTCGGTTTACAGCGGGTATGGAAGCTGTGGTTGGACGGTGGCCGGCGCAGTGGTGGCTGAACCCCGCAACAGCTTTCGGCCTATCAATTGCTCAAGCTGGTTTCCGTATGGAGGTCGCATGTGGGCATGAGCTTGAGGAGAGCAGCGCCTGCTGTTCCTTAAGCGATCGGCAAACGGACTACAGGCAATGTTGCGAGTGATCTGCGCGGTTCACGGAACGGGGAATATGCCGAAGAATAGATGGCAGGCATCCTGCGCAAGCTGAGTTGACGATGCCGCCACTTCCTCGGGCGGAGCTGATCGGTGGCGGCAGGTGATCAACGCGTTCCGCTTCTCCAAGCGATTGGCATGCGCAGGGAACTCAGGTGCCGGTCGCTGGCGCGTGGGTTTCGTGGAGGCATCCTCAAATGAACCCACCCGCCGCGGCGCTGGCTCGCTTCGATCGCCAGTGGCGGGGAAGCGGGCTGAATTTTTCGTTCTTTGCCGTGGGCTTGGACTGTTTATCGGTGCTGCGTATCGCATATCGGTGTGTTCGATGTCCTTAAGCGCACCAGCTCCGGTGACAGCCCAGCCTGGGTAGCTTATCGTGGCTGGTGTAACGACTGGGATTCAGACGCGCTTCGTCGATTGGCTCGCTTGTAAATATTTCGAGGTCAGACCCATGCCAGTGCGGACGTTGACGGGTCCTCGCGCGATTCGTCAGGCCGGCAACGCTAACGGAAGCGGCTGAAAAAGCAAACGGAGCTCTCGAGGTGTGGCAGAGCACCGGTGTCGTTGCCTCATGCCACGGCAGTCCTGAGGGACGCTTGCGAAGTGCGAATGATCTAGAGGCCGTCGTTTGAGTCCTTGCCCGATTGCTCGGTATATGGCGCTGCTCAGGTCGTGCAGGCGCTTGCGGGATGCGGGATAATGACGGTGAAGAGATCGGACGATGTGTCGTTGGTGGGCGGGGCACGCTGAGCGATGGTTCAGGGAGAATTGGTCCGGACGGCTTGGATCCGAGGGAGCACTGACCTCAGTCGAGTCGAATCCCGATGAGGTGGTGGCGATTGTGCCGCGTTCAGGCGGGCATCCTTCACGGAGAGCTCGGTGCTGATGCTCACGTGTGTCTCGCTTTGTTTTGGGCCTCGAAACGATCGGGGGGTGAGAGGTTATGTTCCTCGCACACGCGATTCTGTTCGTAAATCCGACGTGTTTCAGGCAATGGGAGGCGTTGAACCAGTCAGCGGTGGGGAGAGGATGGCGTGTGCGTGCAGGGTGAGGCGTAGGATGGCGGCGGAGGAAGACAAGTCTCGCTGGGGAGCGGTCGCGGTGGCGCCGTCGTGCGCGGGGGGAGGTTCCACGGCACCGCGGGGGGTTGCGCAGGTGCGTCTGTTCGATCATCGATGCCACGGCTTGTGCAGGTCTCGGCCACGGATCGAACCACGGCCGTCAGCAGAGCGTTCTGATCAGGCGGCTCACCAGTGAGAATAGAGATCGGCGCTTGCTTGAGGATGGCTCACCTAAGCGGGGAGGAACGCGCAAGCGCTCCGAGGTGCGTCGCTCAACCGTGCCGCCTTCGGTAGCAGGCCGAGCGGTCGTTGTCGGACGCGGCACTGGAACTGGGCCCCTAGGAGGGCGGAGCGCGGCCTAAGCGAGCGGCGGGTGGAGCTTGCTAGCGTGAATGTGCAGGCCTGTCAGCGAAGACAGATCCGTGGATATGTAAATGCAGAATCAAGCAGTGCTAGCAAAAGGACCCCTATGGCACTAACCGTCGCTATTGTGACGGAGCGCACAAATCCGAATCGGGTGGCCTTTAGCGCGCGGTCGAGGAAACCTCTGTGGTTCGTTCAGGATGGATCTTTTCCGAGCGCACTCGTGGGTTGATGGACGGCCGATGCGGCAGGTGTAGTGGGCTGGTGACTGCCTGGGAACGGAGGGATTGTGAGAAGCGGATGGGTGTGTGGTACAACCGCTATGTAGAGCGGCGGCACGGTGGCGCCATCGGTACCCTTGGCTTGTATGGTTGATGAACTATCTCGCTGTGTATCTGGACGTCGCTCGCGCGTCTCGCGCTTCGACCAGCACCGCGATATGTGGATAGGTTTCGCTGTGCCGCCGGAGGGGAACTGTGATGCGCCAGTTGAAGCGTGTCTTCGCCAGGGCTCGGCTGGATTTCCGATCTCCCAATGGCAACGATCCGTTGCGAGAGTGCTTCAAGTTGGGTCCGAATTGAAGGCCTATTGGCCGAGTGCTCGGTGATCCGAAGGACGGGCAGTGGGAAGCGGCTCGATTCGCTGGCGCGCAACGCGGTCACTGATCCTTTTTGCGGCAGGGCTTCCCGGCTTTCGAGGATATGTGCGATGCTGCTGTTTTGGCCGTGCGCGGGTGAAGGACGCGGTGACTCTGGCTTGGCGGCCCGGTTGACCGAGGCTCGGAGACGTCAGCAGACAGTTTTGGGAGGCCGGTTTGAGGATGGGTTTAGGTGATGATTTTTCGCAGGATGATCCAGCCGGCGCTCTGGCCAGCGGTCGCGTGGCAGCGGATCGCTTTCGGTTAGGGTGTACCACGCTCCCGTGCGCCGCTGTCCAGCTTGCAGCCGATCTGGAAAGACAGATGTGGTTGGAGCTACGGCCGGAGCAGGGGCCACTGTGAAGAGGAACTGACGCTTGTATTGGAGTTGCCCTCCGGTGGACTCCTGCGTGGAATTGGCTGAACGCCCCGATTGGGCCGGTGATGGCTTGGCCGATGCGCCTCGCCCCCGGCGTTGTTAGGTGGCCGGCCGATTCACCTTTCTGCGTGCGGTGCGACCGAGGGGCTGCGGTGAGTGTATCTACGGGGGTGTCGTTACGTTGAGTTTGTTTCGGAGGACGGCATGGCTGCTTGTCGTGGTGTCCGACTGTAAGGCGGCGTTCGTAGTTGCGGGACCGGCGGTCGTCGAGCGGCGATTGCTGCCGGTGGTGGTGGCGTGGTTGGCTGGTGGCGGTGGCAAGCGTGGGTGATCGTTGTGAGTGCGGTCATTGGTTACCCTAGCCTACTATGAAGCCGGGGACGTGAGCGGGAATTCTCCCGCGTTGGAGCAGCTGCAATGCGAGCGGGGAACTGGGGGAGGATTGTTGATATGACACTGGGGCCCGGGGCACTGTTCTAGGTCGATGTGCTGGTTTATGTTTTGCTTTTGTGCTCGGTACGCCGAAAGATTGAAGATCACTCTTGGTACCACGGACAGTGGTGCTTGATGTTGAGAGTCTTCGATGATGCGGAGGCTATGAGGTTATGTGCGAGAGCAGTTATTTTCACGAGGTGACAGGGGCCCGACGTCGTAGGGATGCTTCTTTGATCGCGAGGGGAGATGGAAGGTCTGTTGTGTTAGGCATGGGCGAGTGAACGGTTTTGTATACTCAGCGGAGTGTGCCTTCGTACCGTTTGTCGGAGGAGGTGTGAGAATTTGCTCCATGAGCGCAGATAGGATTGTGGAGAGGCTGGAAGGAGGCCAACATCAAGAGAGTGGAGCGTGAAGGTGATGGCCGCGACGGCGATGGGCAGCGGAGGAATTGATGCCGGTCGAGGGGCCGTTCGGGCGCTTTGGAGGGGGTCTCTCTTTGGCGTAGCGCGCGCTTCATGTCGCTTAATCCTAGCAAGTGCGAATTAGGCAGTGCAGCCTGGAATATCTCATAGCGTAGCTTAGAGCTGTTCAATGTTTGGGAGGATGTTTCCAAAAGAGTGGGCGGTGGGGCGGCCGCTGAGTGGCCGCGCCCACATCGCGGGCCATCGGCGTCGCTTGAGGCCGGCGGGTTTCTATTGGTGTGGAACTCGGGGTGCCGGGTGATGGATGCGGGAATGTCGCCCCTTCTGGCATACCTGAGTGTTCTATAAGGTGTGTGTGCTAGCGTGGTAGTCTGCTGGCTGCGCAGGTCGAGGCCTGGAAGGACGTTCGAGGCGTGAGCAAAGACTTGTGCACGGCTGTGGTTCGCCGACCGATGATCTCGTCGTATGCCGCCGGCGAGACACCTGAGTTGTGGGTGGTCTTGCTGCTGGCAGTATACGGGGCGCGTTTTGCAGATCTCGCAGATGAGTTGTGTGCCGCTTCGGGCAGCGCGGCGATGGCCCTGCGCCATACGTCTTTGCGATGTACAGGGCAGTAGTTGTGATGGGTCGGGTGAAGGCCCGGCACGCAAGATGGCCTCACTTTTCTTCGCACGGGGTGATGGTTAGTATGCTCGCAGGCCTCGGAACGGTGGGTGGAGTGCGGTACAAACGAAAGTTCGAATGGACGTGGCCTGCGGATACTTCTGGATCGCGCGAGAGTGGAACAGGATTTTCGAAGAGCGCTGGTGCGGGATTGCGTGGAGGTTCAGTATGGCTTGATGGCGCCATGGAGTGGATGGGACTGATGTACGAACGCTAAGTAGGCGTTTGCTGATTAAGGAGCGGAGACTTACCTGCTCGAGCTTGCAGGAGTCCTTCACCGCTAAAGGGCGATCGTGACCTTGCCCGGGATTGATTCAGTGTGTGTGGCTGTTCCGTGTTGAACGTGTGCGACCAGTAGTGGGGCTTGGTGTTGTGATAGGGTCGAGGCGATAGTGGGTGTTGGCCTGGAGTGTTGTTGGGGTATGGGCAATGGAGGGCCGTGTGGTTGCTGTCGCGGCTATTGACGCATCCCGCTCCGGCAGCTGCACGATCGGTTGGGTCCAGGCGGGTGTTTTGGGCGGGAGATTATCCGAGCAGAGATTCACCGTATAGAGGTGGTGTTTCCGGGTGCGAGGTGTAGTCGGTGACCATCGGACGTTGGTGGCTCGTTTAGGACAATTCGGTTCCGGGCTAGGCGGGCCTCGTGTTGGTGTGTTTGCGATACGAGACCCACACGCGGAGGTTAGTATGTTGGATTCGGCTCGGAGTTGAGAGGCCGGGCCTATGGAGAGATAGGTGTGTGCGGTTGCTTAGTGGCGGCGGGTGGATCAAGCTCTGGGCACATTCGCGGCAGTGCAGGTGGAGAAGTGTTGAGTAGGAAGGGATCGGCGTGGCGAGTGCGCACCGGCCTGGGGCGCGAGAAGCTAGATCTGGGCGTAGAATGGTGTGCGATCGATGCATTGATCGGGCAGCAGCACTGTAGGATTGGTGTGTGACGACGTGTCCTGATTCGAACCCAGGGGCAGGAGAGAATCCATGTGCCTAGCACAGAGGGTGTCGCAGCGCAAGAGGTTGGATCGGATAAGGGCTCTTCGCCTGGGTGAATAAGCTGTGGTTGGGGACTGTTTGGGGGGAAGGTTAGAACACTCAGGTCGCGTGCAGTCGCAAGCCGGGTGGAGGGCGCGGAAGGGGAGTTCTGATTTCCTAGTCCTGATCTCGTTGTGCTTCATGGGTAGAGGCCCGTGGCGCGATGAAATGGCCGGGGGCGGCAGTCCAGGGCTTGATCCGGTAGTGGTAGGAGTCTGCATTCGTAGAGTGGAATAAAAAGAAGGGAGGGTCGGAGTGAGCGCAGATTCAGGGCTGGCGGCGGCCGAGGCCCAGGTTAAGCCTAGTGTTGTTGGTTTCTAGTGGGTGGCCGGGGGTGGGGATAGGGTGGTGTCCGGATGGGTGGGTGGGATTACAGGTGGTTTTGCTGACAGTGTGACGAGATTATGGAGACGATGCCCGTCAACCGAGGGTTGTCACTGTGTGATAATGACTGTCGGCGATGCGTAAGATGGGCAATTTTGTGAAACTGTTGAGTGGTTTTATATGGCGTAGTATGGATATTCCACCGGGTTTGATCGAAACTGTTATCATGGCATGTGGGTGTGTTGCCCTAGGGGTTTGTGGCCGGGACACACTGAACACCTGGTGCCCGTCCGGTTAAACAATATTGACTTGTTCGGATTGAATCAACCGGCGCAAGGCCAGGCGGCGTGCCACGTGAGCCATGTCGTAAACACGGGCTAGCCAGGTTTTCTTATTGTCATGAGCAGACCCTGGCATGGGGTTCAAACGTTTCGGTCAGGTGGGATGTGGGGGATAGATGGTCGTTTCAAGTAAAGAGGCTCAGGTATAAAGGTGGATGATCTAAGTAGTATTGTGCTTGCTAGGGTGATGCCGCAGAGCCGATCGCTTGTCTCATGCCTGTGCGCAGGAAATAGATTGCGTGGGCGGGGGGCATGGGGGCTGCGTTGCGCGTGTTCCATTCGGCGGGATGTTCGGTCGAGGTGGTCGGTGGGGTTAGACGTGCCGCGTGGTGTCGGGTGTTGTGTGAGTGAGAGGTGAATGTGCGTGACAGGTATTGGGCCGGAAGAAGTACGCTATGGATTGGGCTCAGTCATGGCGCCTGTTAGGATGGGTCGAAGAGATCGATATTTTGCTATTTCTGGTTTGTTGCAGAGGGCTGGGCACATGGGGTGTCTGCTTGTATGTACGAAGCCATGGGCAGCGGTCACCCCGCAACTTGGGACGGTGCCCTGGCGCGCTGTGAGTCGCGCAAACTTGCCAAGGCAAGACCCCAGTTGCCCGGGGCGGGTGATAGTTTCTCATGCATTGTGCTTGAGGATCGTTAGACAGGCAGGGCAGGGCCAACATGGCTCAGGCATGATAGTCGTGATCGCTTGTTGATTTTGGATGTCGTTCTATGATGCAGACGGCATGGCCGACTGAGCGAATAAGGTGTGAACATCCGAGGTGTGGGATGGGAGTATATGTGTGGTGAAGGGAACGTAATGGTATGCCGGTGTTGTTTTTTTATCCGGCAGATGGGCATCGCACGTGGCGGGTGGTTTGTGCTTGGGTGCTATCGTATTTCCCGGCGTCCATTTGTGACGGGGCCATCGGTTCGGGGGGCGCGGGCCCACGGCCCCGTGTGCGGTGCACGGATTTGTTTGGGGCAACCGGGATGAAACGGTTCGTGACCCGGTGGAAGCAGTCGTCGTAGAAACCGCTGGACTAACAGTTTTTAACCAAATTGGGCAACAAGTCTTTTGGTGGATCGGCTGTGACAGTTCGATTTTAGCGTGAAGGACTTGGGCTATGAGGTGACTGTTCGGTTCATGAAGGGGGGTTACGCTGGTTTCAGAAATTCGATGTATCGACCCAATTCGAACCGTTTCCATCCCCTGTAGCTGTTGAAATGGCAGAACTGGTTTCTTGAAACCTTGGGGCGTGCCCTAGTGCAAGGACTGAATGAGGCGCTTTCCGCTGCTCTGTCCTTTGATTTATGTATCCAACGTGAGCTGTCTCCACACTTTCCGGTCTAATGGCCGGCTGGATTTTGGTCTAGGCGTCTCGGTCCGTCGCTTGCGGTCGTGTCGGCTTGGAGCGGCCTTTTTACGATGGAAGGGTGAGCGATCACGGGAGTGTGATCGAGCCTTTTCGGGCGGGTCCTCGTCGTTGCGTTCTTGGAGGATCGGGACTGGAGGGTGTTCATGCCCTGCCACTGTGCGCGTCATAAGCTATTACAGCGATAGGTGCTACGGGCCAGATTCTGGGGTTGGCGCTTTCGGGGTGTGCTTGATTCTTCCTGCTCCGGGTGGGTTCCGATGAGGAGGCGTTTGCGCGTTTGTACATGTGGTGCCCGATCAATTTCGATCGACAGTAGGCCGATCAGACATGTGCTTTTTTCGGAGGGGGCGTGCGCAGTCAAGGCATGCGCGATCTTCTGTCTAATACATCTGCGCTGTGGGCCCGATGTGGGAGAAGTCTCGCATGCGACCCTGGCCGCAGCGTGATCGCGCAGGACTATCTTAGTCATGGGATGGCGGCCGCCTTCTCCGACGGGACGATTCCCACATTACCGCTGTGGGGTGTTGTCCATGGGTGTGGAATGGATTAACAGTCGCCGAGGGCGCCTGGCCGAGGAGACTTTGGGCTATCGTCGGCCATGGGTCATGATACGAGTGCTGGAGGCTGAACGCACTTGGTGAACGGTGGTCTGGTGATCCCTATTAATATAGCGTCTAGGCGGTTGGACCACAAGTGTAGGAGGATGGTTGTGGTCCGGTAGATTGTGTTCAAGGCCGGGCGTGTCGAGCAGCCCCAAGGCGATGGCGACTGAGTGCGTGATTGATTGGCCCGAGGGGCATAGTTGCAGGACTACCCGTTGAGTCGGTGATGTTCGAAGTTTACTTGGTGGCCGCATTCAAACGGGCGCACTGTCAGGCTAACAACTGTAGGGTCGTGCAGGCTTAGTGATATGGCGGTCTTGGGGGTGGAAGGAGGGCGCCTGATAAGTCCATGAGGGGCCGGGCGGAGTTAGCTGTGTAGTCACCAGTGAGTGCCCAGGGGTCATCGGGATTGTTTTGGGGCTGTGCAGCAGGGGCAGTCTTGATGACTCCAAGTGAACTTTTTTAGAGGCATTGATCTGTCCAGTGGAGGTCGAGAGGATTGGCAGGGACGGTCTTGAGTTTAGGGTAGTAGGTGACGAATACTCGGTTCGTAGGCTTGCCCCGAGTGACCATTCACGGTTGGAGAGTGTTGGGGATTTGGGTGGGCGGTGCCGTAATCAGCGGGTCGAGCGCGAAGTCAAGCTTGTCACGTGAGCAGCGAATATGTAAGGATTGTGGACGCCGGGATGGTGGGGTCGGCGTCAAATATGCGATCGCAAGTCGATGCTGGGCATGGCGAGACATCTAGCGTAGGGGTGGTGCCGAGGCGCGCGGCACGTTATACGCGAGAGAGCGTTCCGGGCGATACCCTTGCGTGCGTCATGCGCTGTTTGTCTCCGGCTCGAGCCGGTCTTAGCTTCGGGAGTGCCCAGCAGTGGCCGGAGTTTCCCCCCGTTGCGATGCTGCCTGAAAGTTAGGGGGGGTGCAGAATGTGGCGATTCGCCGCATCAGACGTCGATTGCCGGCTGATGGTTTCCCAGGCGAGATAGAAGAGGCCGGCCGGCTTAAGGGAGCTGTCCGATGGCGCGTGGCCGGGGGGCGCAAGCTCAGAGGGCAGGCCGTCCGGATCCGCTGTGCGGTTGGAGGTCTTGCCGTCGTCTAATATATGTCAGGTTGGATCGTGCGTTCTTGTGTAAGGTAGCTCTTGATGGACGCTGAGATTGATGCAGGCTGGGCACTGGCCGGATTCAGGTTGTCTGTGTGTAGCAGGTGTTCTAGGCTCTCGCGATTTGGTGGCCAGGTTATTCAGCTTTAGCGAGCCTTTCCGGGGGCGGACTCGCCGTCCGGGACGCGTATTATTTTTCCGGGCAGCGCCGTAGCTTTTCAATTCCGGCCCCGTCACTGGGGTTGGCTCTCTTCCGTGCTACCATGTTGCCGTCAGGGGGAGACTCAATCACAGGGCAGTCTGGGGACTGGGGAGGACAGACGGGATATAACAAGCTCTGGGGTGGCTTCGTAGCAGCTTGAAACACGCTACCTTTTCTCTGCGCGATCCAAGGAGTGTCCGGTGACGCTGTGGTAAGTGTTGGTCCAAGGCACCGGAAAAATCCTCTGGCTAGCGGACGGATTAGGTCGCCGGCATATCGAGCTACGTTTATCGATGCTGACGTGTGGCCGTTCAGTCAAGGGAGTGTGCTTTCATTTCCTGGTACCTCGGCTAATGGCGAAATATGAGAGCATCGTCTCGAAACCCCATCTTCCTGCTGGAGGTTGCTGTCATCGATCGCGTCCTTGTTCTTCCGGTCTGTATGTTTGCGAGCTGCTCATTAGCGGCTTGGTGAGGGCTTTTAGTTATTGAGTTTGTCGGAATGGTTGCCGCCCATGTCAC
>Ga0163217_1048636_pt1 | contig 10369 bp, 2 predicted proteins | sample SynspAceP_FD_185933 | JGI IMG/M metagenome (GOLD analysis project Ga0163217, IMG submission 185933) | Saline lake microbial communities from Ace Lake in Antarctica - Synechococcus sp. Ace-P (PacBio error correction) | ecosystem: Environmental > Aquatic > Non-marine Saline and Alkaline > Saline ... | reverse complement strand
AACCAATGACGCGTTGTTTAATTAAACCGGTATTCGCTGAACAATATTCTCTTACACTCCTATTGCTTTACGAAGCCCGTACGGGCCATCCACAGGAGAAAAGAGCAAGTAAGTGCGGAATGGCATTTCATTGTGTGTCCTTAATAAATATTTAAATTATGAATTACAATAATGTTCTTTAAAGTTTGACGTCCGGCTACAGCTTTCTAACTTTCTGTTCTTAGGAAATGACTTACGAACCAGCTTGTTTTGACTGCTTTCAAAAATCGGGATTCTTGATTGAGTAACTCATGTGTCTTACTCTTGCCGCCCATTTTGACGCGCAAAGCACACGCTGATCTCACACCAGCTTAGAGAAGTGCACGACCTTGTTAGTTGGATTCGTTCTATACTCAGATACATTGCTGCATTTCCAGCAATTGAATTTTAGGTGCGAGTGGACTTACGACAATCGGTATAGACGCTAGCTAGTGATGACATTATTTGGACTAGTTTCAATCGATACTGCACCTAATTGACGTTGCACATGAGATATTTCGCTCGCCCCAAATTATTTAGTGCTGATCGGATGTTTAGATACGTTTTCTATTCCAAAACTTAACATTGACGGCAACATAACGCCGTTATTTCGGCATCTTTTGACGGCTTTCATTATTCTAGCTGAGCGACCAATGTTCTTGAAATCCAGCGGTTAAATTCGGGCAGGGAACCATTAGAACTTGTGTGGAATTATCAGGCAGTGTGATGACCAAATACCTTGAAATACTCTGCTTCACTGCCTGAGCGATCAGCACCTGCCTTTCTTAGCACACACTCCTGCACCATGCTGCTGCTTGGCAGACCCACCCGCAGCGCTATGTGACGATTCTATTCCAGGCTAATCATTTATATTTACCTTTCTGCTTTAGCAATGTTTGCGGAAATGATTTAATTTGTTATCAACTAAGTTAGCCTTTCTATCCAATACCGCCCCTAAGCAAGTGTCATTAAATTAGAAACAGCAGATTGACCCGAGCGGTAACTGCCTTTAATGAGGCTCTAAAAGAACTTCGATTACCATTGTTATCAGAGCGTTAAACGTACAGGGCTATAAGCCAATTGGCGAAATAAGGTACTTACTGTCATTTTTATTGTGTCGAGTGGACCTGTCGATCAACCCAATGATAATGATTTCAATTAAGACCGTCGGGAGTAAAGGCAGAGTGGTTAAGCACCTTGACCAACAACTAAGATTACTTGCGCAAATATCTTTCAAACGACCCATTACAAAGGTCAATCGCCTGTCTCTTTCATTACCGCCAAATATGAGCAAGCCCTAAATTCGTTGTCCTAGTGTATAGGTACAATAAAGACCATCAATAGATTGGCCGATTATCTTCACCTCACGTGGTTTCAAATAATACCTGGTTTAAGCGGTAAGTATTGTCACGAGGAAAATCTTTGATATTTCGTTCACAATAAAGAAATACCCGTACTGTCTTATTTGTCTTTATGTTGTTGCTAACCTATGTTGCTAGGCAATTTTTCGGTCAGTACTTTCGGCTTTTGCAATATTGCCCACATGGGAGAGTGTTTATTGCAATAGTTCATGACTTCAGTTGTATATAAAAAAATAACTTATGATCTCTTGTTACTATTCCGTATCCCACGAACCATCTTCCATTTACCATTTTTCAAAACTTGTCCGCTGGAACATAGTGACTGTCGCAATATAGGTCGGCCCCTAGTCTTCTGCGGCGAATTTTCTAAAAAATAGCTTTGAACTTGATTTCTTTGTTACACAATTATATCTGGATTGGGTGTTCTTTACCTGCTTTATATTCTTCTAGAAAATATTCAAATACCATGTCCCAGTACTTCTGCGGCAAATTAATTTTGGTGAAGGTAAATACCTAACTTTCGGCAACAGCCTGCGCATCTCAGCTAAGTCCTCAGACGCGCCGCGCATATTCGTCATTGTCATCTTCACTCCCAGTTCTCAATAAACAACCTTCAACTTGGTAAGCCTTCCTGTGAGAGATAAGCAGACACTGAAGAAGTCAACCGCCAGCCAGACATGCTACCAATGACCTTTATTTCAGAGTTTGGTTTTGAACTACTTAAGGAGCATTAATGTCAGTCAACGAACTATTACCTTTTCGTTTGTCGAATTACTGCTGTTCATAGCGGTACATATAATTAGCAATTTTAGCCGCGGGTTTATAGTTTCTCATAGTTGTCAATAATTGACTACATTTAGTTCCGCTTTGGTTGGAACTCAATTCAAACATAGTCACCACATAGCGCGATATTGTCCACAATGTACCAACTACCAATACTGTAATCGAAATTGCCCTTAACGTTAGGAAGTCCGATAGTTGCAGTCATTACGACGACTTGTTCTATTTGCAGGCCTTCTGTAATAGTAAAGATAGCCAGTGGTAGGAATATTTGCTCTTAAACCTGACTTGGTTGGCCGTTCCGCTCCCATAAGTACAGGCGGTGGCATTTCTTTCAAACTTTAGGGCGCAACTGTTGGACATCATTTAGAGTGATACCTTTTTGACGCAGGTTGTCCCAAATCCGGGTCTCATCAGGTCGCCCCTCTACTTGCACCCAATAGGTTTACTTTGTTTTATTTTTGGTTGAAGAATTTTATTCGCAAGCATTACCCGCTCATTAGTCAAAACCAACAAACCCTTCACTTATCACGGTCAAGCCGACGGGCAGCCGCATATACATTCGGGATAGGAATAAAAGTCTCTTGAAAGCGTTTTGCGATCCTGCTGGTCCGTTAAATTGAAGTCAGCACCATGTAGGGTTATTAAAAAGCACCGGGTTTTTTTAGGCTTGCAGCGTTTGTTTGTCTTGTTTTTTCTACGTTGACTAAAATACGTTTGATTGTCGAGGTTTTTACACGAAGATTAACAGCCTGAACTTTATGATCAGTATTTGATGTCATAATTAATGCACGAAAGTCGAAGTTTATTCGTAAGTCTCTTTTACATTTCGCATGCAGTTGACAGCCATACAAAACCATGTCATTTACCAAATCTAGAACGTTATCTCGGTATGTCTTGTCTCGTTAAGAATTTAATTCACAGATTAGTGATTTATTTTAGACACAAAAAGCAAAGGACTACTATCTTGCTTTATATGTCTGTTTAAATGTTTTTTGGCTACGTACTTGATTATCTCTCTGGTTCTTCGCCATTTAAACGATGTTTTCGCATGTAAACCTTTCGGACCTTGCTGGATTTCATAAGGTTACTTCCTGGCCGCCTTGACGTTGAAACGGTATCCATCCATCTTATAGCTGGAATAATGGTGCAAATTCATATCTTCGCCGCCACCTTCTTCTCGGCACTACTGTGAACCCGAAAACCCTTAGCATTGTTAAACCACCTTCACTCTTGCCTGACCTGCCAATTTTTACTTCCTTTTTTATCCTTGGAAATTATAGCAAATTGCCCCCACTTCTATTAGAAAAGCAGTAATGTGAGACTTACAATTTAAGCATCACAAGACAAAACTGTACTATTTTCTTAAACCAGCATTTGTCAAGCGTAAATTAAGTATTCTGACACTTTATTAAAAAACTGGTCTTGTTTCTCATTTTTGCACTTATTATCTACCTCATGGACTAAAGGAAATCCACTGCATTTTGGACGCGCGAAAGCAAATGATACCGTCAAGAACAGAAAGTGAAGGCCACCGCGATGTGTTTACAAGGTGCATGCTCAACAACGACGACTTTACACGCCAATGGATTCGTTTATCGAGGGGTACTTAATACCTTTTTTAAACATCGATTCTCTTGAAAAGGGCAAATTCAGCTAATGCTTACTGTTGCATTACCAAAGGTTAGGTGTTTTGTGGCCCATATTTACTGCAGAGGATTGCAGAAGGAAACTAAGGTAATTGCAAGTGAAACCACCATATTCACGAAAATACCAACATCCATTAATGTGTACAATGGAAACCTGCGCAATAGATAAGGGGAAGGAAATGTTAAATAAGATTTAGAACAAACATTAATCGAAGCCTTTGATCTTTCGCGCGCCAGCCATCAGTCATGGAATTTATGACGGTAGAGCATCTACTACTTATGTTACTTGAACAAATTTCTGCTTGCTCAGAGACGTTGAAAGCCTGCTGTGCAAGCTATAGAGCATTGCGCACTGGACTCACCGAACTTCGGTCAATAAATGACGCCGTTGATGTCGGAACAACAAGCAGCGAGCGAGAACACAACAAACATTAGACGCTCTCCAACGCGTTATTTGCAACGAAGGCAGTGTTTACGTGCAATCATTCTGGTAAAGGTGAAGTAACCGGAGCAAATGTGCTCGGTCGCTATTTTTAGTTGAGCAAGATCAACAAGCCGTTTATTATTCTCAAAAAAGCGGATTACTCGCCTGGAGTGTTAATTATATTTTCACATGGTGTGAAGCAAAACCGTTGAAGAATCGAAACTTGCCACCAGAAGAAGTTCAGGAAGAGGGAGTGAGAACCAAGAAAACCAGTCAATCTGTTTCTATATACAACTAACCTAAATATTCCCGCCAAAAGAGGCAAGATTGATCGCTTATTTGGCCCCCGTGATCAAAATTAGAGAGAGTATTCCAGATATTCTGCCGTCGTCGCAAAAACAACCCGCGTATTGGTTGGTGAAGCTGTCTGTTTGGTAAACTGCAGATTGCAGAGGCTTTAGCGTATCGAATTGTGGCAGGAAGATTGTTTGCCTGATTGTATATCGCATCATCTACCTGTTTACTCACTCGATCTAGGTGCTTTGTTAGCAGTACAAAATATCGCGGAAGAATTTTGAAAAACGCTTGAAGGGTATTTTAAGAATTAAGTAGCGACGCCAGATGCTATTCTTTTTATTGATGAAATCCATACTATTATTTGGTTGCTGGTGCAGCCATCTGAGTGGAGTCATGGATGCCTTCTCGAATCTGCTCAAACCCAAATTAAGCAGTGGTGGAATTACGCTGTATTGGTTGCAACAACTATCAAGAGCTATCAAAGTATTCTTTTGAGAAAGGAACCGAGCACTTGCTCGTCGCTTCCAAAAAGATGGATGTTGCGGAAGCGAGTTGTCGCAGCACGGACCAAAATTTTAATGGGTATTGATAGTCTCGTTAATGAAGTAACACACAAGTTGTTGCGCTTTACCCGCAAAAGCGCTTGGCTGCGGCGGCAGAGCTTTGCGGCTAAATACATAATGAACGGCATTTGCCGGATTAAAGCGATCGACGTGATGGATGAAGCAAGGGCGCTAGTCAACGTTTTGCCAGCCTCCAAAGCGTAAAAAGAACAATTCAACTCAGCTATACTGAACAAATAATTGCCAAAAATAGCGCGTATTCCCGAAAAGTCAGTGTCAACCTCTGACGAGAAGTGACTTAAAGATCTTGGCAGTATCTTAAATGGTTGGTTTGGCCAGACCAGGCGCATTGATATACCTCTCAGACGCGATTAAGTTATCTCGTTCGGGTCTTAGGTAACGAGTCAAAGGCCGATTGGTAATTGGTTTATTCGCAGGCTCAACAGGTGTCGGTAAACCGAAGTTAACCAGCAATCGCGAAGGTCATGGGTGTGGTTGGCTCGTTTCGATATGTCTGAAGTACATGGAACGTCATGCGGTTTCCGCGTTTAATCGGTAGCACCCCCAAGGGGGTTTAATTTTTTGGGTTGGTTAAGATAAGTGGCTTATTTAACAGACGCGGAATTCAAAATCGTTTGTGTTGTTATTCTCTTCAGAATGAAATGGAAAAGCACACTTCAGATACTTACAACATCCTGTGCACAGTGATGGACTCACGGCACAACTGACCCGACAATCATGGTCGCAATAGTTGAACGGTTAGGGAATGTTGTGCTTAGTCTATGACGGACTAATGCAGCGTTCAGCCAAGACAATGCGCAATCAATTGGTTTTAAAGAGCCAAATCATAGCCACGATGCAATGTCGGAAATTCAATTAAGACATTCTCACCTGAATTTTAGAAATCGACTCGATCGCTATTTTTTGGGGTTTTTTGGTTAATCATTGGATGGTGAGGCAGTTATCTACAGGTTTGTTTGATAAATTTATTATTGACGTTACAAGCCCAGCTTGATTTCAAGAAAGGCGTTTTTCATTGAGGTGTTTGAATAAAGGCACGCGATGGTTAGCGAAAGAAAGGACTATGATAACAAATGGGTGCTAGACCGATGGCTCGGTAATTCAAGAGAAACTTAAAAAAGAGCTCGCGGCCTGAGTTATTGTTTGGGAAAACTAAGGGCAACGGGTTGGTAATAAAGTTGACCTTAAAAAGGATGAATTCACCTTTTGTATATGTTCCTGTTACGAAAGCGAAAACACTGAAGCTTAATAGTCATTTTTAGAATCTAGCTCATTAACAGTAGAAAAATAAAAAACCGCGAAAGGCGGTTTTTTTGAAACTTTGTATTTGCGTGTGCTTTGAATGACTAAGGTCATGTTAAACTAAGGTTTGTTTGAGTTCGATAGCGTTTCAATCAACAGAAATATATTACCACTGACTTAACGTCTCAATCCGATATTAACGCGCCTCGATGTAGATGCATACAGGCCTTATACTAAGGTGTATGGAGTCAATCTTCAACGGTAACTTGTGTCACCTGTAAATATACGAATGAATGTTTACGGCATTACTGAAATATGGCAGTCACTACGTACCATTTTCCAATCAACTCGGGAACATGGGTTTGGCAGTGTATCTAAACACCGTTACCTTCCATTTCAATACAATCTTCTTTTGCCATCTAAAGCCAACAACGCTCATATGGTTAGTCTATATTTGGCCGCGCAACAAGTTAACCCAAACGTACTGGAATGTAAGGCTTCATGTGTTTTTTACGGATACATGCCAGTTATCTTCAAAAGAAACGTTCATGCGGGTAGAAGTTCTGTTTGTTAAATTCATTTTTTTACCAGGCATCAACCTGATAGCCTAAAATAAAGATAGGGTAGGTTTTACGTCCGGCGGTTAATTGAATTTGCCTGCAATATAAAAAAATACCAGTGATCGTTTGCTTCATGTAGGTTCTAAAAAAATTATATATAGAGCAGAATAGCCTGTGCTTGAGTTTATCCCGTGACGGCACCCGCGGACTAGGTCACCATCCAAAAAAATGCTTCAAATAAAGATGGATGTTGCCATTCACAATTGATAAAACCCATATATTGTTTCTTCTGATGCAGGGAAACATGTGCCATCTCTGAGATGCACGTTGTTGATGTACTTTTCGTATTAGTGGTATATTCAGGTTTATTCGTTACTAATTTTAATCTGTAAATCTTTATTTTAGATGAAGAACGCGTTTTTGACTTTTACTAATAGTTAAAAGCTTTGCCAGCACCTCTTGATTGATTGGCATTGATACATTGCAAGCACGTTTGGCCGATATATTTAGTCCTCCGCTGCGCCGCAAAACCTAGACTCCGCTAGGTTCCAGAAAAAAATGTTGCAGTATTAGTGGGGGCTCTACCACAAACAAAATTGCTCTTTCGGTCTGCAGATAATTGCACTCAAATTGTTGCGTCATACCGAATTTCAAATCCAAGTTTCCTAACGAATTGAGAATGCAATCTCAGGGAGGGGATGGCGATCTTTATATTGATCTGGCGTCAAGGAACGATTCTCGAGAAACTTGTTTCACAGCCTTAACGTAGCTAAATGTGGGGTTTCCATTCTGGCAAATTCTATAAGCCCATATTAAACTTTCTTATGTGTTGAAACCTAGTGCATACAAGGCAGTTTTTGACAGATCTTCCTAGAGTGTGTGAAAAAAACATTGAATTTTTTGTTTTCCAAAAAACCCAACAAAAAAAACACCGGCCGGACAGAAACTCCATATTAGCCACCAACCATGAACGCCTTCATTTTACAAACTTTTCAACTGACTGTGCATGTATCCCGCTTCGTTGCAAATTAAATAGCATTGAGCATATCTTCGGTTATCCAAGTTTGCGTACTTGTTTGGCTAAACCTGATCTAATTCCAGAGCGATTTTCTTGCGTATCTTTGAAACACTGGTTAATTGAACACCTAAAAGTTATGTATTAAAGTGTGACTTGGTATTCCGCTTTCTCTTTAGTGATTTACGAAACGACTTAGACACATGAAATTTGTCTAAGTCTAAGTATCCCTCGAGGTCGGGGACCACCAAAGATAACGGATCTTCAATCGCCAACACCATGAAAATATTCCGGACTGATATTGGCATGGACCAATTCTGCCATTGACAGGTCACCGCCCAAATGCAGAGTAGGCCATTTAGGCTCAGCTAGCGCAAAAAATCGACGGCGGGAAACAATTTTGTAATTTGATCAGTTAAATAAGCTCACATCATGCGGCTCCTTTAGAGGGAATAAGCCGGCATATTTTAACGGTGTTAACCGATTACTGAGCATCCAAGAAGCTTTTCCAGCATCGAGTGCAAAGCCATACAGCCAGTGCCAGCTGATGTAATCGCTTGTCTGTAGACATGAGTCGCTTGACGTACGCCTGCAGCCCAAAAAAGCCTTCAACAACTAGTTTGTAGCATTACCTTCGCAGGCCGCTTTTTTACTTTGATATTAACCATCTTCATTTCCAATTACCGTCGAAAAATTAACTAGTATTTGGTTGAATGACCACATGGGCTATGGAACACACCCATAACATCGATTTTGGAAAAATATCACTAGTTGCGTATCTTTAGATATTTGCCTGTGGCGGCCCATCGTTATCGGCCACAGCACTTCATTTCGAGCTCATTTGTTTAAGTGCAAGGGACAACGTTGCCGTTCTTGGCTTTTTCCCATTAAAGCGGTCCGCCAGTAGTATTTTTTCTTCACTACGAAAGCTGTTCTCTGCGGTGTATAACATGCACTCTGAAGGCAATGTTCGATAAATAAAGTGCTTCCTCTTACAGCTTATTACCGCCGCCCACGGCTTAACTTTTTGATTTTTGTTAAAAGAAACCATCACAGGTTGCACGGCAGAAACGCCTTTGCCATAAAATTTGCTGTTGTCGGATGGGCAAACCAAGATAGCTTAGCAGATGCGGCCGTTGAGAGAATTAGTGGGCATCACAAGTGTAACGCCTTGATCGCCAAGTGAGCGTAAACTGGGCCGCTTGGATAAGTCTGTTTTATTAATATGACAAAGATAATTTCAGTATCAAATTTTTTTCAGCATGTTTTTTGCATACGTACCATAGATCCGGTCCTGGTTAAGCCTTCAGGATCGCCAGGCCAGTTTTCAAACCTCGTGGTGGTGTGTTAAATTGACCGCCCTGTTGAATGCGTGTAACAATACGGGAAAAAAAGTTAAATTTGCTTCTTGCTTGCGATACACAGCGGCTGAATAGCGCTGCTGGTCCAGAACCCTAATATTAAGTTAAGGGTACGTGCCTGGTTTTGTGACCATGTAAATCTCCAAATGCGGTCTTATAGTATAAGACGATATTGGGATGATTATTTTCCCATTCAATTATTGATCTTTGCGTGTATGCGCAGAGTGTATAACTTCTTTAGGAAAGGCTCTATGCTTAATCACGTATATCTTGCAATTGTTTTGGATACTGAAGACGTATTGTTTCTTTTTTGTGCTAAATATTAATACAGTTCAGATTAGTTTTGAGTCGGTTGAAAAGTATATGACTAATCAATACCACATTGTAATCAACAAGTCAAAAGCTACTTAGAAGCTTTGGCCCATGCAAAAAGCAAACTTTGATTGGTCTTTTTCCCGATTGGCAGGAATTATGCGCGGCAAACCAAATTGGTTTCAAAGTGATGCCGCACTCCCGCCGCTGTTCACGGTTTAAGCTGTTGAATTTTTACTTTATGGAACAACAGCAACTCCCCTCAGCATTTAACGTAGGCTATCTTTCTTTTGAGCCTTTAACCCGTTTCAGGGGATTAAGGTTGGCTCGGTTTTTCGCTCTCAAAAAGAAAACTTCCCTCCTGCAATAAAGGGTTGTATCAGATATTTATCTTCAAGATGCAGTAATAAGGGTTGTTGCTTTTTTTAGAGCATTCAAAAGTCGCAACCTCGATTTCATGAGCTAGCCTGTTTTGGGTGCGCCACTGCATCTCTTGATTGGATAAAGCGCTTTTACTAAGCACTTATTTTTTTAAGTTAAATAACCCTCTGGCTACTATTTTGCTCATAAGGTTAAGCCTTCGTGTTTGCAAAAACAAAACGCATTAACTGCAGGTGGCAGTCACGCTTGGGCGTTTTAAAACAAAAAGAACTTACAAAAAACTTTCTGACAACGAATTAAACGTGTTGTTTTGGCCGCGGGCGGTGCACCCTTTGGTTTATTTGCCGGGGAAAAAACCATCCTCTCTTCTTTTTTTCCCTTTTTT
>Ga0163217_1012205_pt1 | contig 10369 bp, 11 predicted proteins | sample SynspAceP_FD_185933 | JGI IMG/M metagenome (GOLD analysis project Ga0163217, IMG submission 185933) | Saline lake microbial communities from Ace Lake in Antarctica - Synechococcus sp. Ace-P (PacBio error correction) | ecosystem: Environmental > Aquatic > Non-marine Saline and Alkaline > Saline ... | reverse complement strand
CCGTTCTTAGAACAATCTGAACAAAAAGTCAACCGTGAAACTGGAAAAAGCCATGGATACTATTTGAATGTACTAAGCGACAATAACGAGAAAGCAAAAAATAAACTTCAAACAAGGCAACAATCAGAATGATGAATAAAGGAAAACACTGACATTCCAAATGAAGAAAACAACCCAAAATGAATTTGGGGTGTATAGCAAACTTTACCTTTATTCCTGGCAACAAGCTTTTGTTCTATTGATGATTTTGCAGTGATGCAAGGCGATTTCCCCGCCCAATGGGAAAACGGGCGGCTCTGGTTGAGGTTGTAACGACAAGCAACTCCAAGAACAAATGGCTTCCAGTGTATCAGAAGTCTGTATTATGGCCCACAATGAGAAAAGGAATTCCCCAGACTAACACACTATAAATAGAATTATACCACATAGATGGGTGATGGCGCTGGAAAACCAATAGCAAATGTGTTCTTTGCTATCTTAACCAAAGAAAAGAGTCATGGCATGGGAGGTGCGGTATCTACGAAGCCAGCGTGGAATGTTTGCTCTCACACAAAATGGTGTTAATGGTTAGGGGGGGGGGGGGGGAAACTATCTTAATTGGTGGTGATGAGGAACAGTAGACGCGAGCGAAGTTTATTAATACGAGAAATGCCCGAAGTATTAATGACCGTTCATATTTCCCATTGCCGTTAATAAAAAAAGACTGCGGAATGGGCGTGAACGAGGAACAAAATGGTGGATTCCCAATTTACAGGCAAACATGGCAAACATTTTTACTTATAGGAAACGAGTGATATATTACCTGAAGAAGCCATGCAGGTTATCCAAAACTTTAAAATGCGCAATCCATTGAAGACTTGCGTTCAATATTGGCGTAATGGAAAAATTCAGCAACTACGGCACTACCTTTGATACTGCTGCACAACGTAAAAAAAAGATATACGGATACTATTGGACATCGCCAATATGCTTCCGCGATAATTCTGACATCAACTTACAAAATAATAGGGCATACGATAATCAAGGGGAAGGAACAAGCTTAACCAGCACACTTTCAGAAAAAAAGAGCCAGCAACTGTAAACAGCCTACTTGTAAGAGGGAATTGGCGAATTCCTCGAAGGACAGATTGCCAATTTAGTGGGGTAGAAGGCGAAAGAAGCCGTAGTATGATAATACCGCCGAAAAAGGCAGGGGCCAATAAATAGGAAGTAGTAGAGTTATAAAAATCAAGTTAAGAATAATCTCAATCCAAAGAATCATGAAAAAAAACAAAGAACAAACAAGTTAAATAATGTTTCATCGCCAGCAGCTTACGTAGTACGTAATAGGGTTTTGTTGTTGCAGTAAGAGTGATGGGCTTAAGCCCAGTTGGCTGTAACAATTGTTCGGAAAAATACCGTTTCCCAAGCCCCAAGCGATCCGATTGTGCCAGCGGCTTACAGCGAATGACCCGTCCGTTACCAATTGTAATTAAATTAGAAAACGAAGGTCTGAAACTATTGTAAATCCCTAGAGGGAATTTTAAGTTTGTGTCCCGACCTGTTAAATAAATCAGAATTGAATAATGGACATAAAAGAATTGAAAGCAGAGAATCAACAGCAACTGCTGTGTGATCAATTAATTCATAAAAACTACTAAGATGAACAGCAAACAACAAAACAGCAGTGGCAGGCGAAGGAAAAGAATATGCCGTATCGCCTACATCACCATTCATCTGGCCTTATTGTAAGCCTTTGTCAACATGAACAATGAAAAGAAAGATGCCTTTGCAGCTTACCATATTAAACAATCCCTGGGCTTGGCTGGACAGGTCTTCATGGGCCTAATCGGAATGATTCCCGTTTTGGGATGGATAATAAATGTTCGTTGGGCATATCTCGTATTGCTCTTATATGTGGTTATAAATGGCCTTATGAACGCTTCAATGGCAAAGAAAGCCCTGTTTCCCTTCTTGGGGAAAAATTTTTTGGAATGGTTTAAAAAATTTAAATATACAGTTCTTTCAACCGCTAATCAAAAACTACAGATGCCAGCGTATTCTATCCTATTAACAATCATTGTGTTTTTGTTTTCTTGCAACGAAAAGCCCAAAAAAGAAAAAGCTGGCGCTGTGATGAGGTTTGGAGGACTTTTTCCAAAATGCGCAATCAATCTTCAATGCCGGGGTTTGATTACTGAACTCAATAGACAATGAATTCTGTCCATGAGTTATCCGAATTATTAAGAACAATATAAATTCGAAATTGGTGCTGCGAAAACACATGTAATCAGTTTTCGAGTGCAGCATGGTCCCATTAATGTAATGTACTTTGGCGATGGTACTCTGGAAACAAAGGGCTTCATCAACATCAATTGCCCTCAGATTCCACTACGAACTGGCTAGAAAAGAGCACGCCAATGTAGTAGCTAACCAACGCAAAAAACAGGCAAATTAAAAAAGCCTTATTATTAGCCCTTATTACTGGCAATTTACGAAGTTATGATGACCCCTTGGTGCCATTCGAAAAACTAAATAGAACCAAAAAAAATTATAAAAGGCAGGGTCACTTTAAGGCCAATGAAAAATGTGGCCCAAAGAATTCACTGGAAGACATTCCTCCTTTAATGACACATTATTATACATGTCAGCTCACATGGTTCGAAACTTGTGTTGTAAAAAAAGAATGAAGTTGAAATTTAAGAGAGGCGACAGCAACATGTGCTATACATTTAAGTTCTGCGTTTCATTTACGAACTAATAACTTAAAGCAGATAAAAAAAAGTATCGCTGGTAAAGGCTATCAAGGTATATACTTTACAAAAAACTAAAATTCGGGTTGGAGAATACATAGATAAGTCCTAATTTTTTAAAAATCAATATAAGACCCTGAAAATAAACTTTATAATCCTTATGCGTGTAATCTGGGGGCGTAGGAACGACTTAATCAAAAACACCTTTGAAGATTGATGCTGAACGGACAAATGTTTTATTGGCAAAATTCCGTTTATCCCGATGATGCTTTTATTGGCTTTGCCCGCTATGGATGATAGGAATGCTGCTATTATGGAAGAAAACAATTCCCTTGGCCTTCGAAAACGTCAAGCAACCTTAAAAATCATTTACTTAAGTTTTAAGAAGGATACTATTGGCAGAAAAGATAGCGATAATAACCATATACCTATTTAAAAATGGCCAACCAAGGCAATGCCATGCATTCATAGAACCTATAAGTATTTATGGATTGAAAAAACAAAGAAAAGAATTTACAAGTTGGCATTAGTGTATCCATTGAAGGCATCTCTGGAAGACGACGAGCCGAAAGGCCAGTTTTACTTGGAGTTTGGGATACACCGGCGCAAGAAATGGAAGACAAAAAGGCATGGAGCCTTTTCCTTAAAAGTAGATGGCAATGCGGTACTGGATCATATTTCCTTTGTTCCTGATACCGACCACAATGATAACATAGAGTTAAAAAGCGGGCAAAATGAAAAAAACAACCCTAGTTACCTTTAAAGGTAAATCAAAAAAGACCTGAAAAAAAACAGCTCGGTAAAACTGGAGGCCCTTTCATTTCTAGCGAGGAAGGGAAATTACCGGCTATCAATGATCCATGTATCCACAGGGAAGTTCAGATTATGCGGATGTTTTTTCATGAAAGGGCCCGGACGAGACCATAAAGTTCTTTGATGCTATAAACTACGGGCTTAAAATGACCATCCGACAGAAAACGCTACCCTTTATTCGGACGAAGAAGATTTATTTATGCAAATGTCCAACAAGGTTGGATAAAAAACCAAGATGGGCCAAATGGCCCTATGATTGCCAATGTGTACCAAAATGAATATGGATTTTTTGGCTTGGAACCTTCCCTAAGGCATCTGTAATGCATAAATAGCGGCATTTCGCTTGGGAGGACGTTACCATTGCAAAATTTAATGGCAAGACGAACGCAGGAGGAGGCCAAAAAAAAATAAGTGGTTATTGGTACCGAAAAAACAGTTATAATGTTGACGGGCGCCTTACCATAAGATCCATTCTGCGACCTTGACAATAAAACGACTGGAAGCCATCGGTGGAAGGACCATCAAGCATACGCTATTATTATGAAGAACAACAAATAACATTCCCCAATGCTTCAAATATTATCAATGCCTTCATTTACAATAGTTAATACCCAAAGAATAATAATAAAATAAGCCAGTGATGTAGTGTTGATTATCGTATCTACCCCGATCTGAAAGGTTCTGTTGGCTTAAAAAAAGGTTTAAAGAGTATTTAATAAGAACCAATAAAATTACCAAAATCATGCAAAACGCAATTTATACCCACTATTGGCGTCTTACTATTTCCAGGGAACATGAACGGGCAAAATGTATATTTTTCAAATATTTGATTCGAAGGGAAGTTGTTCCTAAAGTAGGAAATACAATACGGAACAGCTACCCTTCGCTAAAATAGGAGCAGAATATTTAGTTAAAGCCTTGGTCTACATATCGGAGAAACGAGGTGCCCAATAACATATTGAAGTAGTATCCTGGGGATAAACTGGGCCAGTCGCGTATTCTAAAGAATCAAGTATACAACAACGATTGGCATAGCCAACAGGACCTTTGAAAATACCACTACACCTTATCCTCATCTGACGCGCACCATGCTTCGTAATCACAACGGCTATATTAAGGGCTACCTATATATACAGAGACAAAAAGACCAATAAAATATTGCGAGGAGCATTTTTTAAAAATTAATACAATAGCCATTTAGGACCTATGAAAACCACAACCTTATATTGTAATTGAATCCTCAACGGGCGCCTGTGCCAAGATAGCCTAAAACAGGCAAAATAAAAAAAAAGCGACAAGGTCACTACGTCACCCGAAAAAGGACGAGCGTTTAAAAAATTGCCCTCCAATATTTTATTGGGTGTCTTTTGTCTCTTTGTATATATAGGTTAGCCTAATATACGCCGTTTGGAGGTCAGCATTGGGATTGACCAGGATAAGGATAACGGGTGTAGTGTATTTCAAAAGGTTCCTGTTGACGGTATCGCATCGTTGTATGCTAAAACTCGTCATTTTTAAATACGAACGACCAGCCCTATTACCACTCTCAAGTACTTATGAGGCAACACGTCGTTCCAACCGTATACAAAAGGAGCTCTACATAAATTCCTACCAAATATTAAGGCGAAAAGTGTGTACTAGTGTTACAACGTATTGAATTGACTTTCTAATCCTTACGGAAAATACTTCCTTCGGAATCAATTATTTAAAAATTCATCGCCGTAATGCATGTTTCCTGGAAAATAGTTAAGACCGCCAATAAGTGGATATAAATTGCCGTTTCCAATGATTTTGTATTATTGGTTCTTATTAATACTCTTTAACGCTTTTATTTAGCCACAGACCTTTCAACCGAAGGGGTAGATACGGATAGTCAACACGTACACACTGCTTATTTTATATTATTTCTTTGGTTATTAACTATTGAAATGAAGCGAATTGATAATATCTTGAGCATGGGGGGAAAATGTTATTTGTTGTTCTTCATAATAATAGCGTTATGCTGCTTGTGGTTCCTGTCACCATGCGATTCCAGTTTCTTTTTTTTTTCATCAAAGTTATGTAAGGCACGCCCGTCAACATTATAAACTGTTTTTTTCATCGTACACGGTACCAATTACCACCACTTATTTTTTTTTTGCCCTTGGTTCGTTTTTCTAATTTGGCAAATGTGTAACGTCTCCAAGCGAATGCCGTCTATTTTATGCATTACAGGATCTCTTTGCGAAGGTTCCAAAGCCAAAAATCCATATTTCATGTAACACATTGGGCAATCATAGCGGCCATTTGGGGCCCTCTTGCTTTTATCCAACCTTGTCCTGCGGACATTTGCATAAATAAATCCTTCTTCGTCCGAATAAAGGGTTAGCGTTTTCTTCCGGATGGGTCATTTTTTAAGCCCGTAGTTATCAGCATCAAAAAAACATATTAATGGCGTCTCGTCCGGCCCTTTCAGACAATCGCATATCTGAACTTCCCTGGTGGACTACATGGATCATTTGATAGGCCGTAATTTTCCTCGCTAAAATGAAAAAGGGGCCCTCCAGTTTTACCGAGCTGTTTTTTTTCAGGTTTCTTTTTTTTAGATTTACCCCTTTAAGGGTAACAGGGTTGTTTTTTCATTTTTTGCCCGCTTTTACCTCTATGTTATCATTTGGGGTCCGGTATCAGGGAACCAAAGGAATATGATCCAGTACCGCATTGCCATCTACTTTTAAAGAAAGGCTCATGCCTTTGTCTTCCATTTTTCTTGCGCCGTGTATTCCCAAAAAACTCCAAAGTAAAACGGCCTCTTCGGCTTCGTCGTCTTCCAGAACTGCCTCAAAATGGATACACTATGCCAAACTTGTAATTCTTTCTTTGTATTTTTCATCATAAACTTATAGGTTTCTATGATTACTGCATGGCATTTGCCCTTTGGTGGCCCATTTTTAAATAGGTTATATGTTTATTATACTATCTTTTCTGCCAATAGTATTTCTATCTTAAAACTTGAAGGTAAATGATTTTTAAGGTTGCATTGGAACGTTTTCGAAAAGGCCAAGGCGAATTGTTTCTCCCATTATAGCAGCATTCTTTATCATTACATAGCGGCAAAAAAGCCAATAAAGCAATCATCGGGAATAAACGCGAATTTTTGCCAATAAAACATTTTGGTCCGTTCAGCATCAAAATCTTTTCAAAGGTGTTTGATAAGTCGTTCCTACGCCCCAGATTACACGCCACTAAGGATTTATAAGTTTTATTTTCAAGGGTCTTATATTGATTTTTTAAAAAAATTAGGACTTATTATGTTTTCTCAAACCCCCGCGAATTTAGGTTTTTTGTAAAAAGTATATACCTTGATAGCCTTTACCAGCATATCTTTTTTACTGCCTTTAAGTTTATTAAAGCGTAGATGAACGCCAGAACTAATAAAATGTTTATAGCCACATGTTGCTGTCGCCGTCTCTAAACAATTTCCACTTCATTTCTTTTTTTACCAACACAAGTCTTCGAACCATGGAGCTGACATGTATAATATCGTGTCATTAAAGGAGGAATAGTTCTTCCAGCTGATATTCTTTGGGGCCCACATTTTTTCATTGCCTTAAAACGTGGACCCTGCCTTTATAATTTTTTTGTTCTTTTAGTTTTTCGAACCTGGCACAAGGGGTCATCATACTCGGTAAATTGCCCCAGTAATAAGGAGCCTAATAATAAGGCTTTTTTTATTTTGCCTCGTTTTTGCGTTTGCGTTAGCTACTTTACATTGGGCGTCTCATTTTCTAGGCCAAGTCGTAGTGGACACTTACTTGAGGGCGATTGATTGCGTTGCATGAAAGCCCCTTTGTTCCAGGGAGACCATCGCCAAAGTACAATTACCCATAATGGGAACCTATGCTGCACTCGAAAAACTGATTCATTTTTCCCAGCACCAATTTCGTGGACATTTTATATTTGTTCCTTAATAATTTCGATTAACACTCATGGAGAAAGATTCATTGTCTATTGAGGTTCAGTACTCAAACCCCGCATTGAAGATTGAAATCCGGCATTTTGGAAAGTCCTCCAAAAACCTCGACAACGAACGCCAGCTTTTTCTTATTTGCTTTCGTTTGCCAAGAAAAACAAAAACAAACACAATATTGTTAATAGGGATAGGATAACGCATGGATTGTAGTTTTTTTTGATACGGTTGAAATGAATGTAATTTATTTTAAATATTCCTTAACCCATTCCAAAAATTTTTCCCCAAGAAGGGACAGGGCTTTCTTTGCCATTTGAAAGCGTTCATAAGGCCAATACCCACATATAGAGCAATTACGAATATTTGCCAACGACATTTATTACTCCATTCCAAATCGGGAATCGAATTCCGATTAGGCCCAATGCCAAGACCTGTTACAAGCCAAGCCCGGATTAGTGTTTATACCGTATATGGGTTAAGCTGCAAAGGCATCTTTTCTTTTCATTTGTTTCATTACAAGCGTACATAAGGCCACATTTGATGGTTTTTGATGTAGCGATAACGGCAAATATTTCTTACCTTCGCCTGCCACTTGCTGTTTTTTGTTTTTGCTGTTTCATCTTAGTAGTTTTTAGGAATTATGATCACAAGCAGTGCTGTTTGATCTTGCTTTTCAATTCTTTTATGTCATTATTAAATTTCTGATTTATTAACGTCGGACCACAACTTAAAATTCCCTCTAGGGATTTTACATAGTTTCAGACCTTCCGTTTTCAATTTATTACAAGTGTAACGGACGGGTCATTGCTGTAAAGCCGCTGTAAGCATCGGAATACGCTTTGGGCTTGGGAAAAGTATTTTTCCGACCCAATTGTTACCAGCCAACTGGGCTTAAAGCCATTCATCTTTTTACTGCAAACCAAACAAACCCTATTAGTACTACTAAGCTGGGCTGGCCCGATGAACAATATTTTAACTTGACTTTGTCTTTGTTTTTTTCATGATTCTTGATTGGATTATTTTTTAATTGATTTTATAACCATCTACTCTTCTATTATTGGCCCTGCCTTTTTTCGGTGATTATTTATCATCTACGGCTTCTTATTTCGCCTTACCCATAAATTGCAATCTTCTTCACGGGATTCCAAATTCCTCTACAAGGTTTAGCTGTTTTACAGTTTGTGCTCTTTTTTTCTGAAAGTGTCTGGTTATACTTTTCTTCCCCTTGCATTATCGGTATGCCCTAGTTTATTGTAAGTTGCATGTTCAGAATTATCGCGAAGCATATTGCGATGTCCAATAGTATGCCGTATGCATTCTTTTTTTACGGTTGCTGCAGCAGTATCAAAGTAGATTGCCGTTAGTGCTGAATTTTCATTTTTAAGCAATAGTTGAACGCAAAGTCTTCAGTGGATTCCGCTATTTTAAAAAGTTGGATATACCTGCAAAAATTGGCCTTTTTCAGGTAATATATCCACTCCGTTTCTATAATAAAATATTTGCCAATGTTGCCTGCTATAAATTGGGGAAGCCAACCATTTTTTGCCTCGTTCACCCACATTCGCAGTCTTTTTTTATAACGGCAATGGAAATATGAACGGTACTATTTAGATACTCGGGGCATTCTTCTATTTTAATTTAAAACTTCCTACCTTTACTTCAACTTCACCACCAAAATTTAGATTACGTTTCTAACATTAAAAACCATTGTTTGAGAGCAAAATTTCCACCCCCCCCCCGCTGCCTGTTAGAACCGCCAGGCTCCCATGCCATATTGCCTTTTTTGTGTTAAGATGCAAAGGAACAATTTTGCTACTTGGTTTTCCAGCGCCATACCCATTTATTGGCCCAAAATTTCAAAATTTCTATGGTGTAGTTTTCGGGGAAATTCCTTTTCCGCATTTGTGGGGCATATTATCAGACCTTCTGATAACTGAAAGCCATTTGTTCTTGGAGTTGTTGTACGTTACAAACCCTCACCAAGAGCCGCCCGTTTCCCAAATTGGCGGGGAAATCGCCTTATGGCATTCCAGCTGCCAAAATCATCATAGAACCCAAAAAAGGCTGTTGCCAGGGAATAAAAGGCTAAAAAAGTTGCTATACACCCCAAATTCACTTTGGGTTGGTTTTCTTCCATTTGGAATTGTTCATTGTTTTCCTTTACTTCATCATTCTTGATTAGTTGTTCTTGGTTTGGAAAGATTTATTTTTTTTGCTTTTCTTCTTATTGTTCCTTTAGTTTTACCATTTTCAAATAGTATCCATGGCCTTTTTTCAGTTTCACGGTTAACTTTTTGTTCAAGAATTTTCTTAGAAAAAACAGCCCTTCTATCCGCTTGCATTCTCACCGGTTCCCTAATTTTTTCAGGATATTGGCGCATTGGCTATTTCGATTACCCCAAAAACAAAAAAAGCATTAGAAAAAAATGGTTAACCTAAGGCCTAACTTTATTTGTTTTCATTTTACCATAAACTCATTTTAATTAGACAGAAAAATTAACTGATTTCGGTTTATCTTTTTGCTGGGAATCCAAAAATTTTCTAGTGATGTATGTGGAAAAAAACAGTCCCTTATATGGTAAACATAAGGTAGCACTGGTGTAAAAAAACCGGCCTTTTTTGGTGTTAAAAAACTTGTAAAGGGTTTAGGGAACAATTGGAGTTTTTGTCCGGAAAAGTTTTTTTTTATTTTTTTTTAAAAGTAGGGGGGCAATTTTTTAATTTGGAAAAATTTTTTATGGGGGGGGAAGTTTTTAATTTTTTAAAAAAAATCCGCGGTTTTGGTTTAATTAAAAAAGCCAAAACTTTCTGCAAACAGTTATTCCTTGGTTTTCTGAAGAAGTTTTTGTGCCTGAATCCTCTCTCTTTATGTTGT
>Ga0163217_1071119_pt1 | contig 10370 bp, 14 predicted proteins | sample SynspAceP_FD_185933 | JGI IMG/M metagenome (GOLD analysis project Ga0163217, IMG submission 185933) | Saline lake microbial communities from Ace Lake in Antarctica - Synechococcus sp. Ace-P (PacBio error correction) | ecosystem: Environmental > Aquatic > Non-marine Saline and Alkaline > Saline ... | reverse complement strand
TGAACAGGGCAGGTGGTTGTCGATCGTTGGCTCGGGGGCGACTATTGACCAGTCCCGCCTGCCGTAAATCGACAGCAGATCTAGGATCGAGACCAGCCCGATCTCCAGGCAGCCAGGCTGGCGTATTCGTTTCAACCAGGACCGTGAGGGAACGTCCGTAGAGCAGAAAACCATGGGCCAGCACCACTTCAAGCCGCGACGGTTCGCGACAGGAAGCCGTTACCGCAGCATTCAGAACGCCTTGGAGAAGAAAATAGCGCTGTTACGGATGGCCAGATTCACCTGTGCATCAGCGACGGTGCACGGTCAGGGAAAGAACGAAGGAACGAACGCAGCATGCCACGCGCAGGAGGGCAATCCGCAGGCTATCGCTGCTCAGTCCGCGCTCGATTCACGTAGAACAAAAACAGCCATGCATGGGGCCGGCCAAGGATTCCAACGAATGAACGAGGATGGACGCACCAGCTGCGGACGAATTCTCCAGTCAGGCTCGGGCCCAATACACAACGCGGTACTGTATCGACACTTCCGGCCACCTGGCAGGGCCCAGACATAAAAATCAATCCCCCATGAGCTCTTCCAGTGATGCGTCTTCAGTGCTCCTGATCACCGCATATTTCTTGTCCGCCTGGCTGCCGCGTGTCCCGGCCGGGCCAGCGGCTTCCCCGGGAGGTGACCAGGCCCAGGGTGCTTGCCCGGCCAGTCTGTCGCAAAGACCAACCAAGACCCAAGACCAAGATTCCAGGAACAAGCCATCTGCCACGCACTGATTTGATTGGGTCTTTCAGCGCTTGGTGAGCGCAGGAAGCAACGTCTCCTTGCCGGAAACTCCTGTCGCCTTTCGCGCAGAGCGACGATCGCTCCGCCATCCACCTGCCCTGCGATGGGACCGCTTCCTGCTGCCCTTCTCGGCGGGCCGTCTTGATCCGATCACGGCTTCGCCCTGGCGGCCGAGGGCTTCCGATTCCGTGGCAACCGGCGGCTCACGCTGCCTGCTGCCACTGAACCGCCGCGCAAGGTCCGCACCGTAATCGCCGACCCTGGCTTTCGTGATAGGTGCGCATCTGCATTCGGCCAGCTAAGCCGACAGGCAGAACAACGGACGCCTCCAGTATGCGAGACACGCCACCGACAGCAACGCCTGTCCGATATCGGCATCGAAGATCACTTTCGCCCCAATTTAAACCAGGCTGACTCACCCAGCCAACAAGCCAGGACCAGACCGCCGAAACAAATGTACATGCATGCCGTCGTCAGGAATCCTTCAGACACCAACGTCACAGTTCCATAGCACCGATGAGCGTGCGATCGATGCTCGACTTGCTGCTGCGAACCGCTGTGTCACCCTTCACCCGCTATCCGAGCTCCCCCCAGAAGGCTAGGCCAAAAAACGCGCTGCAGTTCCCATAAGGTTGAGATCGGCCCACCACTTCCGGCCGCTAGCTTGATGCTGAACACTCTAATCGTGGGAGCCGTACGCCCGTGACCCGGGCGATCAGTCGAATGCGATCTTGGAGGACAGCCCATGCCAGCGCCGCATCCTGCGCTTGTGCTCCAGCCGCTGACTAAGTCGTAGCCCTATCCAAGCCTCCACAGCAGGGAGTATTCGGCATGTCGTTCTTGCAGATCGCCATCCAAGGTATCTAGGCACCTCCCATCGCGCATCGGAACCCTGCCGCCATCGCCGCTGTCTGGCCTAGTTTGCGCGCTAGCACCCACCCCACCATTTCCGAATCCGCTGCCTTGCCTTAGGCGCGGCGTTCCTCGCTGTATCCGTCATCCACCACTTCTCTCAAGCCTTGCTTCTCTCTCTCTTCCACATTATCATCTGTCATTATGTGCGCACATCACTCATACGTTTACTCTTCTATAATCTCTCACTAGCTATCTTCGTCTCCTTCTATCCTATTATCATCTCTATGTCCCTATCTCATTATAGTCATCTCTCATATCTCTCTCTATCTTCTCTCCACCCCGATCATCTCTATCGTTCTATACACCTTCCTATGGCCTCACCTACGGCTATCTCTCTCTCAAATCCAATTCCAACCTCTCTCCTCTGATCTATCCTTTTTACCTCGTTACTCCTCTTGTGCTACTGCATATCTCTTACTCCATTCCTCTCACTGACATCCATTAATTTACCTATTCTTCTATCATATAATCTCCGCCACACTACTCCCCATCTCTTCTATCTCATCCATAGTTAACCTTGTTGGTAGTGCTGCCACCGATTCGCGACGTGCGGCAAGCTGATCCACCCCAGCCCGTTGTGGCATGCTCGCTTCCTGAGCTGTGCAGATTAGCGGCCTTTGCCCAGATACACTCCCCACATTGGCTAGCTTGTCGGTCGCCGAAAGAAATCACATCCCAGGCCGCACCAGGCTGAACAGCTGGGCGGATCGCCACCGCCTGGCAGAAGCGTTCCTTGATAGCATCCCGCGGATTCCAATCCGGGCACTGGCCAAAGGCGCTCTGGACCAGCCTGAGCAGTCGTAATTCGGGCCCTTGCCACCAGAGTATGGTTGTTTGTCACCGCCGGCTGTCGTTAGGCAGCACATCCGGGAGCCCGCCTCGATCCGCCTGATCGACAGGCGCGCCGGGTGGCTCGCGGCAGTGGCTCTCCAGCAGTCGCCTGCTCTACCAGCAGGGAAGCCGTCTTCGAGCAAGCGCACCTGAATCGCCCCCGCCCCCTGCCGGACAGGCTCAACACTTCCAGGCAGCGGCCGGCGGCGACCGGCCAAGCCCAACCCCGCATCCGGCTATTGTAGCCATCAAGTGCCGCCCCAAGCGCCAGCCAACTGCCTGCGATCAGCAGCTCTTCTGCCCGGCTGCCCGCTGGCAAGCGCAGCCCGGCCCAGAGCGATTGAAGTGTCCTAATCTCCACATGTGCGGGTCGGCTGATGGGCGTTTACCGCCTTCTGAGGGGGCGATGGCCAACATCCGCACGAGCGCGGATCGCGAACTGTAGAACAGGGCCGCCCCGACTCGCGGCCCACTCTCGGTGGCTGCTGCGTCGACGGTTCCTGATCGGCGGCGGGACAGCCTGAGCATCACAGCTTCTGGACCGAAGAGTCTCTGGCGCCTGCTCGGGGACCAGCCGTTTATCCACCATGGGAAAAAACTTTTGTTCTGCCGGCGTGAGCCTGGTCAGGCCGCTTGACGAGACGGCAGCGAAACTGAAGCGCCTATGGCCGACATGACAGGGATTCCAGCAATGACGCCACATCCCTTGGTGGGACGTGCTGAGCTCCACCCTAGCAGTGGCCCGCCTGCCTGACCAAGCTTGCAGGCCTGGACGCCACGTCAGCTCTGCTCAACGCTGTTCGGCGCCTGGATTCCGAGTGACGGTTGCAATCTCTGTCAGGATCACTAAAACCTGGGCGGGATGCCCCTATGACGGACGCCATTTTATGACCCGATGCGAGAACCGCAACCGCTCAGGTTGAGCCACCGCGCGCCCCTGCAACACGCGATTGTGGCCCGCACTTTCTCACCCTCCGGCCTGCACTTCCGGCGATGCTTCACCTGTCAGGCGATCCTGGACCAGCTTGAACGACGCCGATCCGTGGAAAACCAGGGAGCTTCCTCGTTGGAATTCCTACCGAACGGAGCTGTGGGAGCAAGCCGCTGGTGGATGAGCCAGCGCTCCACGACGCCGTTCCTAGTAGATTGATTGCACCAATTCCCTTATTCTGTGCGTGTTCAGCGAGGTTGCTCTCCGCGCACCGACCACACCTGCTGGCCGAGCGCCGCGGCTGGCCCCAGCCTTCCGCGCCCTGACTGAAGCTGGCAAACGCCCAGCACCCTGTCTTCGCCAGCCGCAGCCAGGCATCAAAGAACGAAGAGGGATCGAACCTTCGAAAGAAAGTTTGCCTCCGTAACTCCTTAAGCAGGGTAAGTCCCTTGCATCTCCCACTCGCCACCTCTTCCAGGGCGATCCGAGCTATCAGACGCTCTCGCCGAAGCCGCCTCGCCTGGAGCCTCGGCACATGCTTGAACCGCCAGAGATTACATGAGATGTGCCCTATATAATACCCCGCCCCAGTGCTCCGTCGCATCATCCTTCTCTATCCTCTTTGTTCCGAGCAGAGGTACTATCCTCATCCTGTCACCCACTCATGGTCAAGCTCGTCATGCCACTACGCATCTGTTATATGCATTACTGTCGTTCCTCATGGTGATGCACCGACCTGACGCCCACTCGTTTCTCTGCCCGCACATCAACTCCACCGTCATGCTATTGAAAGCGCCTGGTGTCACCCCATCGGCTTAACCACATCGCCACCACGCACAACAGCCGTTCCTACCGCCGCATGTCTCCTCTGTCCAGGAAACACTTGCCCTACTCTCACCCTACCCCGACGTATCCCCGCATCCTCGCGGTATCAGCACCCCTGGCCCTGCGAAGCTGTCTCATCGCCGGCCTCCATGATGCACCGTCTTGCACCGAGATTGAGCTAGGCAATGCACTTATCAGGCCAGCCCCACCCCCACCCAATTCGTAGTGAGTTATGTCCTGCGCATTATCTGCCTCCTCTGCCATGGTGGCCGGCGGGTCCTGTAGGATTCAACCTCCTGGCTGCCATCGCCTGAGCGCCTCCCCCAAAACGCAGCTTTTGGACTAACTCTGGTCATGCTGGGCTCGCCATCATTCGGCTCGCATCGCAGATGGATATACACCCGCCACCTGCACTGGCATCGAGCCCGTTGGAGCACCGCCAACAGCTGGCCCCGTCTGCCCAGTCAAGCCCAGACTGGTTCATGCCCGTATCTAGCTGCCGGAGATGCAAGCGCCAGCGCGGGCCACTGCACTGCCAGGCTCTGCAGAGCAGGGCGTGGCTGGCGCTTGATTCGTGGGCATCAGCTGCCATGCAGGCAGCTTTTTCCTCAGATTTTCCCCGGTTCGCGGAGTTGCCCATCACCCTAGGCAAGGTGGCCTCATCCCCGCCGGCGCAGTCCACGCCGCCGGGCAGGTGCCACAACCGAGCGGAGGCTCCCCCCGCAGGCCGCCTGGCCACCGGCAGGCACGGGCCCGTACCACGGCCTTTGTTACAACGCCAGCCAGCTTTCGCACACCTGCCAGGCAGCCTGAGACGCGAGCATTGTTGCGGCGATGCTTGGCCTGCTTTCGTACCTCGCACCCAGGCCCTGCGGTGGGGAGGCAGCCACAGGGGGGGCAAGCCGTGTCGTCATGCGGACCATTCGTGAGAGGGAAGTAACCCAAGCACCGGAGCGGACCCTGGTGTTGAGCAGACGGACGGTGAACCTGAGCAGGGCCCATGTCGCCGAAGTTGGCACCCACTGCAGGGGTCGAGCACCGGGACACGGCCTTCGGCGCAACGCCGCCGACGAGATCACTGATATCTGCTCTCTTTTCCGCCTCTCTAACCTCCAACCCACCATCTGACTCTCTCACAACAGCTCACTTACTACTCAATATATATCTCATCTTGCACACCTCTACATGACTATGTCGTCTCTATGTCTGCCTCTTCCCGCAGGTCACACTGGCGGCTCCCACGGGTATTCTCTGTGTAAAATCGTCTCTATTGTGATCTGCCCGAGCTTGTGCAGATATACTGCTTCCCGTAATGCTGATCCACAAGCAACTGCTCACGTCACCCGCTTCATACGCGCAGCCACACCAGCGGCAAGACTGCGGTGTTATCCTAGTGACTTCGACACTCACCACATCTCCTATATTCACTCTGATTCGCCTAGTAACTTATGACGTATATCTATATTACTACACATGTCCGTGCGCAAGGGTGCCAAGGCACGCGCACGCCACGGACTGTCGTCTCATGCCCCGTCCTGTGATACAGTGCCCCGCCCCGTCGGGAGCACCGGGAGGAAGCCACCCGCCACCAGTCCGCGGTCCCGCGCTACATGATACTTCCCTCCTACTATTCTCAATAAATGCTCTTACTCCGAGCTGTAGTCTTCACTATACATCTCTCTCTACCTTTCTCTCTCTTGTCTAAATATAATCTGCTCATATACATTATATATATATAATCTCATATATCACACTCAGTATCTCCCTTACTCTTCACATTTGTCATTCTCTAATATCTATATTCACATATATATACTCCCCTCATCGTTCGAGTACTCGTGGCGCGCATCGCGTTCATAGCCCTTCGAGTGGAACATCCTGTCATATCTCTTCCCTGCAGCACCATCCATCTCACCTGCGCGACCTCACCTCGCTCGCTTCGCCAGCAGCTATCTATCAGCGATTGGACCCCTCGTGTTCCACATCCAAATCTTTACTACCATTCACTCTACATTATCATGACTGCGGGGAGCGCCGGCACGCATGGCAGACGCCTCCACCGTCTAATGCATGGCCACGCCCACTCCGACCGCTCTGGGCGATTTCGCTCTTACCCCTCCCGTCGAGCTAGACCTCCCTAATACCACCTTAAGCGGCTTCCTGCATTTCACCGCCACTATATTTCTTATGGAGGCCCTTACTTCTCTCTTTAATTCCTACTTCCACAACTCTCTCACAATCCTCTCATGCATACCATCTATACACGGACGTCTTCGCGTGCCAGATTCTTTCTCTTTTCACTTCATTTAATCACGCTAGCATGGTCCCTCTATTCTTTACTCTTTAATATAACTTTTTTCCTGCTTCTCTCTTTAACTGAGTCTAGATACTCCACGTTCTATGTCAAGATCAGCGTCTGTATGCCTCCCACACTTTCTCACCTCGCCCGTTAGCTCTATGCATCTGCGCTCTTACATCCCGTCACATTCGAATCCCCGTCCCATCCAAATTCACTCTACCGCCTATCTCTCCTTTTCAGATCCACATGTCTACTTATCGCTTGCATATCTCTTTTCATCCTCCCGTTTCTAGCTATACGCAACACATCCCTACCCATAAAGTAACTCGCTGCAAAGCCACTATGCACTAAGCTTCCTGTATTCCCTTATCGTGCCAGACTGCTACTAGCGTCTCTGTCCCATACCCTATGCTATTTTCAGAGCTCTAAACTTTGAGATTCCAAGAAGCCCACCTTGTGGCCTATAAAGAAACACATCCTCCTCGAATTTACCTCCCCAACTGTCTTTCTATCCAGCCACACATACGATGCTGGCCGTATCACTCGGCTGCAGCGTTCCTCCGCCAACTAATATCAACAGTGATCGGGGCACACTTCCTACCCACCGATGCAATCTGACCCTGCTGATATCATCCGTTAATTCGCTCGACCCCGCGAGCTTGGTACATCAGTCCCCGCGCTCCTGTAGCTGTCTTGGCCATCACACACGTCAACATAGGATGTGAAAACGAGAACAAGCCGGCTCACCTGCCCCACAGGTATGCGCCCACGGCCATCCGTGTTCAGCACACCAGCCCACGCGCTCCACCTGTCAAAACCAAGCACCTGAGCCTGCTTGCCACCTCCTCCGCCACACTTGCCTCGTACGGAGGTCTGCGCCAGCCGCATCGGAGGAGTCCCCCGGCGCCCAGTGGGGCGCCGTGATCGCAGCGAGAAGATTCGCATTACAACGTCCAAAGGACAACCGCTCACCCACTGTCGCTACCGTCAGATATTCTATGCCTGAGCGCGGTCGGCCCTGCGGGGGCAACTCGATGAGTTGATCGCGCCTGCATCGCCGACGACCAGCGCCAGCATATTGAAAGCTGCACTGAGCCAGTGGGAGCGTGATCAGAGGCGGCCAATTCCCCCGATCACATATTGGCCCATCCCTCGGCCCGATTCGATGTGCGGTTGGCTTACAAAAAATACAAGTGCTCACGCCGCGGCACTTTCCCTAGGGGCATCCCGCTTCCCGGGTTTCGACTCCCTTGCGCACATGCAATCGGCAAACAGGCCTGTGGTGACGTTCTCCCAGCTATCGATGGCCGCCGCGCTCGGGATCACATGTCCAATCGAGAGCGATCCCCCTGAGCGCAGTATGACAGGAATGGCTGTCGGCGCTGAAAGACGTTGCACGTTAGCGAAGTGCTGAGGGATAACCCGCACGAAGCCGCAAGACGATCACCGTGCAGCAGCAAATCCACTGCGATAAGTGACTGAATCGTGCTCCAGCCTTCGCTTCTTCCTTTGAAACCATCACATGGCCCCCACTGTGATGTTGAAGCGGCTCGTAGGAGCTTGAGAACGAGTGACCTGGCCTCACGTGCTCGACCATGAAGTGGTGCCAGTTCCGGGCCGATGCGCCATCAACGTTCAATCAACGTCTGATCACGGGTCCTCCCTACGGTCGATGGGTACTTCCACTTCGATGGCCCTGAGCCAGCTCTGCGCTTCCCCAACCTTGACTGCTCCATCCCGCCCAACGCCTGGTGAGTAGACGGGCCGCCATCCCCCAATGCTCCCGTCTCAACCCTGCTGGCCCAAGCTGCACTGATGGCGTTGTCAAGCGATGCTACGGCCACGGTTGGCCCGCCGGTGCCCAGCGGCCCTCCCGGGGGGGCCAACAGCCGTGTTCACCCTCCCAGGAGGAGTGGACGCGCCAGTGCGGGATCAGCCCCCTTGCTGTATGGCAAACCTCACAACCGAGAACTGAGGACTCTACTGGCAGCTGATGCCACGATCAGCCAGCCAACGCAAGCCTGCTCTGCCGAGCCGGCCAAGTGCAGTGCCGCCGCATGCCCGCATTCCAAAGCTCGATACGGCATGACCCGCTGGGGCAATGACTGGCCCAGCGGCCAGCTGTGGCGTGCTCCAACGGCTCGATCCGTGCAGTGCCGGGTGTATTCCCATCGCGAGCGACAGCCCCGATTGATGCGACGCCGCCTGGACCGCCCTTGCAAAAAACTGCGTTTGGCCGGCGCCCAGGCATGGCCACCAGGGCTTTCCACAGGCGCCCCACCTGGCCAAACTCGCAGGAACCCTGCGCAGCCCATCCCTCCACTACGGACCTGTCCGTGGGCTGCCCTGTAGCCATTGCCCGCTCCCCATCTCGTGCAGCTCGCACTGAGCCGGCATGGACGTTCCGCCAGGGTGACCCTGATCGCTATGCCACCGGGGTAGGGTGAGCACACCGTTTCCTTGACCCAGCGCCGTAGTTCCCGCTTCTCGCAATGGTACGCGATGGGTGCCCAGCGCTTTCCAAACGCCTTGTCTCTTATAAAACGGGCTGCCCAGTCGTGCCATCACCATGACCAGCTGATCATCGATGCCACCGACTGCCATGAACTGGTCAGGATCGTGTGACCCTGCTCGCAAAGAAGTGCCAGGTGATCGGAACCGAGCACTGGCCGAGGCCTCGGCACCAATCCCTGAAATCCTCTGCGCTTCAAAGCACCCCTGCGAGCTCCAGCCGAGCAGTTCGCGAGAGCGCTGATAAGCTCGATCGCCCCTGTAGAGGTGCGAGTGTTTAGTTGGAAAGCGCCCCTGCTAAGCGAGTTACAGAGGCAACTTCTGTCGAGGTTCGAATCCCCCCTCTCCGTCTTTTATGCCCTGGCTCGCGCCCCGCTTGGCGCCAAGACCGCGTGCTGCGTTCTGCCCCCAGCTTCAGCAGCGGCGCCGCAGGCCTGGCCAGCCGCGGGCCAGCTCGGCAGCAGGCGTGTGGTCCGTAGCGGGGCACACCCTCGCTGGAACACCACCAGGATAAGGATGGCCATCAAATCTCCACATATGCGGCTCGTGGCGCCCTGCTCATCCAGCGCCTTGCTCCACAGCCTCGCCCTCTCCTGTAGGCCTTCACGAGAAGCCATCCACCTTTCTCCGCGATCGCCGTCGTTCACCTGGATCCAGCGATCGCCTGAGCAGGTGACGCCATTCGGCTGCGCCGGTAGACAAAAGCTGCCGGCCACCAATCGCGTCAGAGCGCGCGGTGCCTCAACACTGACGGTCGCTCCATCAAAACCGATCCATAGAACTGGCGTCCCGTCCATAGGGGCCATCACCCATTTTTCTGACAGAATTGCAACCCGTCACTCGGCCAATCCAGCCCCCGAACAGCGAGTACACTGACGCGCGATCCAGGCCTGCAAGCTTGGCCTCAGGCAAGCGGCCACTGCTTTGTGTTGCGCGAAGCACGTCCACCAGACCCCAGGATGTTGCCCTGCGGCCCCGCGGGTCGATTGCTGGGAGAGGAATCCCTGATCATGTCTCTCGCCATGCCCCGCCTTCAGGTGCGCTGCCCGGCCGCGGATGCAACGAGGGGCCTGGCAAACCACCGCCACCCCGCGGCACCAGCCAGAACTGCACGAGTGTTCACTGCCAACTCTGGAGGGGCCAAGTGCAGTGGCACTTGGAAATCAGCCCCCAGCGTCAGCTGCTTCAACTCGCTGGCTCCGGGGCCGCCCCGCCAGGGGGCCTCGGATGGGCCGCGAGTCCTCAGCGGAGACTGGGGCTCGCAATCGTCTGTAGCAG
>Ga0163217_1026314_pt1 | contig 10370 bp, 8 predicted proteins | sample SynspAceP_FD_185933 | JGI IMG/M metagenome (GOLD analysis project Ga0163217, IMG submission 185933) | Saline lake microbial communities from Ace Lake in Antarctica - Synechococcus sp. Ace-P (PacBio error correction) | ecosystem: Environmental > Aquatic > Non-marine Saline and Alkaline > Saline ... | reverse complement strand
ATGGATCTCGACGCCCGTACTTGGCATCACAGGCACAACCACAGACGCCTGCGCCTTCATAACCCACCTTACACCAGTTCATTTCGCAGCTCACGTTATCTCTATTCTCCTACACTACACATGAAAGCAAAACAAGACCCTCTTCGCAATCGGCGACCCTCTTAACCGCAAGATCCCTCTCACAGCAATGCTTTCTTGAACAGCAGCCATGACTCGGACACCACCTTATACTCAGGCAAACAGGCTCCTGAACTCATCAACGAGCCTGCCTGCAGCTGCTGATTGTGAACTTGTCTCATGCAAAGCGTCATGCAAGCCCTCCCTCCAGCGGCCCACCCTTTTTCTCACCAGCCTGCGCACCACGCCAAAACCCCTCTGCAAACTGGTGATGGACGCTGGTGCACTTGAAGCTGGCACTGGGATCCTATACCCCAGCTCCAGTGAAAATGAAACAACCGTGTAGGCGGTCCCCGCGCTGACCATTGCTGGCCCACGCTGAGACCTGGCCCTTCAAACCTGCCGGGCTGCACGCCTACTCGTGAGAGCTGGTCTGGCAGTTGGCCCACGACAATTCGCAATGCTGCTCACAATGGCTGAATCAGCCAGGATGGCGACTTATCAACTTTCAATCAAGCCTGGCTCGTTCCATCAACCGAGCATCAAGGCCTTTCGATTCACAAGGAGCTTCTTTGTGACGCCCGGCAAGGGAGTTTATTGTATGATTAAGGTGTGTGGACCAAGGACAATCCAATGACTAGATTGTCGATACTGCTCCTATGGAGAATGAGTACGCTCGCCCTTTTGCTTAAATTTAGTTTGCAACTCAGCACTGCATTCTTCTTACGTAACCAGAAGTTCACTATTGCGACAGCACTAACCCATTGCATCGAGTTTTTGACTGATGCGATGATCCGGGAACTCTGGCCCCCCCATACCCGGATTCATCTCCAGCAGGTGAAGCGAGGATTGAGAGCAATACCAAGAATCGAATCTTTGCTTGCGTATCGTGGTCAATTCCTGTTGGCCACATCCCTTTATACTGTGATTTTTGCTCAAATCATGGACCAGCTCCCAGGATGTTGACAATACATTTGGCTATAGCATCTTCCTCGCCGGCTTTCTCTTCCCTTGGGCTTGTTTGCCGAGACACGAGCCGGTCGCAAACGATGATCATCGAACATGCGAATCTTCTGAAGAAGCTAAGATTTTTCCGCGCATCTGGCTTACCAGCCGTGTGGTTGCTAAATGCTTCTAAATTTTACCATTATTTTTTCGTTGTTCACCGTGTTTCTGTTAATCAGCGGCAGTTTCCTTGGTTTCGGCCTACTTGCATTTTTCCGCTGCTTGTCTGCTGGGCGCTTTTCGACAGCTTGATGGTGCTGGGTGCTCAACGTCTTTCCGGATGTCGGCAGGCCTCGGTATCATTGTCCACGTTCTGGTTCTGCTACGCCGATCGTTTATTCTCCCACCCATCTTGCCGCCGTGACGCATCATTGATGGCGTTCAATTCCATGCCGCCTTCATTGGCGGCGCGTTCAGGTGTTGTTGTTGAGGGAACATGCCGGCTGGAGCAGCCTGACCTATATGACGATATGCTCGTTGCACTGTGTGCTGTCGCTTACGCCGTTCCGCAGGACACTCGGTGAAAGTGGATGAACTGTAATGCACTATCACAGTTTCCATCAGGCAAGGCCTACAGAAGTATCCCACCGCTTGGCTCGGCTGGCGAGTGGATCAGTCCATTCCTATCAGCGTCGCCACCACCTGCATCGGGTGTGCAAGACATATTCACATAATGAATCCCGGCGACTGTGGATCATCGTCATCAACGGCGCGGGAAAGCACCCTGCTACAAGCAGATCACTGGGTACCACCCAGCCCCACCACTCGCGGAGCAACATTACCGTCGTGTTGCGGCCGATGGCTTGAGCCTCGGCATGGTTCCATCCTATTTTCACCGCGTCAGAATTGCCCTTTCAGGCGGCCAGCTCCTTGGCTACGTCGATGAGATCGCCCATCTGATGCCGGAAATGAGGCCTTTGCCGAAATCGAGACTACATCGACCAGCCAGCTGCGCGTTTACTCCAGCGTTATCAAATGCGCTTGGCTCTTCATGTCCCACCCAGCCCCATCGCCCTGATGTGTTTGATCGTCGACGAAGCCGCTTCGTCAGTGGGAGGATCCTATTTCCAACATAAGAGTTTTGCCGCATTCGTGAGTTCCGTAGCGGGGCACTACCTTGTTACTGTCAGTCACGATAAAGAGCTATACAGCTATTTGTACCGAGCTATACTACTCAATTCTGGTTAGATTCAGGGAAGATCCGCGAAAAGTCATGGTATTACATAAGCCTTGCTGCTTTCAGCGTTGAGTCAAGCGCCAAAATTCAGCAGGCTGAAAATAACAAGATACCCAAATCAATTTCGGTACCCGGCAGGCTAAGTTACAATATTGCATGTTCGCATGAGAGGTTGCGAGTTGACGTAGATTCGCGTTCGACAGCCAGTCTACTTCGCATTTGCATTGCAGGTTCGCAATACAATGAAGCGCTTAGTTCTAGCTTTGTATTCAAAGACAGACTCGGCTAATGATCTCGTAACCAATACTGATTTACAAAGGCTTCAAGCTTTGAAAGCATATTCACCCGGTGGCATCATTACTTCGAAATCACTTTTTAATGCCTCTTGGACTGTACTTACTCTATTTCACACGGCGGCTTCAGTCAGGGCACACACTTGTTGAACAACCATGAATGGCGGAGCAAGCATTGCACTTTAGTGTCAGTAATGTTGGAAAAAAAACCCCTTTTGCAGTGTTACCATTGGCTAGATGCACTATTAGTTGTTCATTTCACAGCAAGTGGAGCACCGGAGTCTTCTACAAATAATTAATAACATATTAGCCCTACTGCAGGTAATTGCGCCACGTATTGCTATCAGAAAACTTGCCTGTTGCAGGACATCCAATCGCTAGGCTTAGGCCGTGTGATGCGTTGTGAAGGAATAATCCAGAGCCGCTCCTTACGCAGTCAGATTAGCTGCCAAGTGGAGTATTTGATTTTCTTTTCAGAAGAAACTTAGAGGAGACGTCAAACAAGAGGCTTCCGTTATGCGATTAAGCGTCAGACAAACCAATTTAGCAAACTAAGTCTCACTTATCCTTGGTGTGCTTGATTTACTGAGACATTATTGCCCTGCATGCGAAAAGTTAATTATGGGCCAGACAAGATGTTTGCTTTAAAACTGAGGCTGGACTCGCCAGGACTATAATGGCATATCAGTCTATTCAAGAAGAGACTCGATCGACGTGAGCTACGGGCTTTTTGCACTCAATCCAACAAACCGCTGGTGTTCATCTGAATTATGGAGCAGGTGTTGTCCCCAACGTTCAGGAATTACGAGCTCAAGGATGGCATGCTATGGCCTATGAGCCTCATATCTCTGCCACTTCACAGCTTAGTCTCAAATGTGTGTTTGCTCTCAAGCAATTACAAATACTTATGCGCTTGACGGAATCTTTTCGAACAATGTCTTGAGGCACTTTAGGCATTCCTGTTCAGGAGTGCAACGAATGGAACGCTTGCTACATGAAGGGGAGCATGTCAACACGCAACACCAGTTTTGAACCTCATTACACGAGGTTCTCACTTGCACTTTCTTCACCGGAAAATCAAAAGAATCTCTTGATTGCAACTGGCTAATCTACAAGCTTGTAGGATATTGTCATGAGACTTTAATCTGTCGTGTCAGAATCTCGCGTCTCCTAAGCAATTTAGTTTACCTGTTATTCGTTCTGGTTATGCCGCATAACCATTCGATCCTCTTAGTACCAATCTGAGCGCACGTATTGCCCCAAAGGACCCCCTACTAGAGCTCGAGAGAAACCATTGCGTTGTTATGGACGGTTTATGAATAACGAGAAGACGATGCACCGAAAAACATCTGAAATGGTGGCTATTGCACAAGTCTGAATAAACGCGCCTCTGTCCGGTATCATAAAGGCCATTGTTTTGTGGTAGTCGATGGAGCCATGCGCCTCACTCTTTGGCTAACCGGTGTTCAATTGATCGCGTCAATTTTCATGCGAAACTGATGATTCAGCTGGGAGAAACAGCCAGCTGGAGACTCACTCGCTGTTTTCATGCCCGCCATTCCAGTTTTTGCACTTTTGATGCCAAGAGTAAGTATCAAAACATCACATGCGCGATACTGAGCGTTTTCAGTGAGAGTATATTTCAAGTTGGTAGCTCTCTCTTTACGAAACTTATCCACTGAAGCTGGCTTGCAATTTCTGATAAATTCTTGACTGCCCTTAATCCCGTGGGAAGCATCCACACTCACAGAGTTAAACGTATCTTCAAAACCAGTATACCATTAAAGTGTGAAAACGTGATTTATCGCAAGGAGATATGGAAGCTTTGATATCGCTTACGAAGTTGGCTGCTATCGAGGCACGGATTTGATTCAGGATCGGAACAACATTGATAATTGCCGTTTATTACCTCCTTACTATACCCATGGTCTCAGCATTAAATATGATTGGCGGAGTATGTCTAGTACCTCTATGCTCATCATCATTTCGAAAAGAATCTAATGGGTTACTTTCATATGCTCAGAACTTTAGACGTTATGCTTTTGCGTGCGCATTAAAGCATGTCGCAGAAGGGGATTTTATGTTTATATCGTGACGCAAGACCCTTGTGATTCTGTACAGCTTGCATTTATGAAGCATGTGGCGGGTGTAAATGTCGAGCCGACGCAGCAATACTCAGAGCTTTTAAAGCTGGCTCGCCCAGATGAAAATTAATGCAGTGGCATTGCAACAACCAACGGCACCTGAAAATTCTATGAGTTTGCGACACCGTCTTCTACCGCCTCATGATCTCGCTCTGAGCCAAGAGAAGCTTCGTATCATTGAAAAACATTGTCCCAGTATAATTCACTGACATGTTGTTTACCGTATTTGTGTTCAATATTTCAGGATAAGATTGATGTCGAAAAGTCGAGGGCCCCCACCATAGTTTTGGAGAGTTGCAGACGATTATGCTCCCTGGTGTTAGATAGAGGATTACTCCCTGACGCAAGACAAAAAAGCTATAACGAGTAGGAAGCAACTATCCTACGCAGGGCTAAAGGTAATTTCGATGGGTTGATCGTTTCATGTTCCCATATACATTTGAATTTGAGAGTATCATTATTTCTCCGCCAAATGATGATGGTTTTGTCTGAGTGGGAGGCCTCGCACCCTTTCTGCAGGTTTTCGAGAACAAAAGTCCAGGCAACCAGAACAAAGCCCAGTCAAGCTGAGAGCAAAGTCCCTGCGAGTTCTAGCCATCTGCAGAATCAATACCATGCTCAACTTGCTGCTGTTCTTGCACAGCAACCTCCTTGCACCTAACAAGCCACTGCGTTGTCGATGGACTTCATCACACAATGAGGAGACTTCGGTTCAGTAAGGTGAAGGACGGTTTCTAAACGTATCTGTCCGGGCGATCCGGTTCAATAATCACCCACGTCTAAAAACGCCGCCTCATCACTTCGGCCTCAAGCTTGGCGCTGCTAAACAAATTGGAGTGTTATTTCGCTTGGCAAGTTCACCCTTGTTGGGAATTCAGCATTTTTACCTAAAAGCGGCCTGAGGTTAAACCAGTTAACCCTCAGCTAGGACAGATCTTGTGATCTAAAGGGCGCGATTAAAGTTCATCAGGTAAGGCAACGCTGAGCGGATCGTTATCGATATGCAAGGCGCTCAATCTAACAGCTCATGAATCGTGGATTTGACGCCTATACAAGTCACTTCCTCTGCTATCGTTAGCAACCGCGATCTCATGAAAGTTATTCTTGTATTCAATGCGCATTTTTTTTTTTTTTCCCGACTCTTTGCTCTGTGCGCGCTCATTTCGTAATTTTATTACAACCGAATTGTATTCGTATCTGGAATTCTCCTACTCTACGCTAAAAGGATGCTGCCAACTATTGGCGGTGTCAACCAGCGAGCTATCCGAGAGGCTTTCTCGTAAGCCTTAAACCATATATTCTTGTCAGTACCTCTTCGAAGGTGGTTGACGATTCTTGACCAGCATCAACCTTTCGACAACATATATATGTTGTTTATCCTATACGGACTTATCCCGCTATACATTCAAAACGTATCTGATTAATCCGCTAGTCAAGTGTACTATTTGAGAAGACCCAATATCGCGGCAGCTGATTTATGTTAGCGATCTCTAGTCTTCCCGGACAAGAAGGCTCATTCATCTAGACCTGCCGTTGAGCGCTTGCATTAAAATATTATCAGGACGCGACATTTGTTCAAGAAAATTTACGATATCTCCTGATTGCTCAGAAAGTTTACGATAATAGTATGGCCTGACTCGCAAATTTTGTTGAATGATATACCGGCTGTATATCATCGCAAAAACATAGAAGGGCCTTATTCGCGGCATTTTGCTTCGCTTGGCAAACTCACTGAGAACAAACCATCAATGGCCATAGTTGTTCAGTTTGCAACCGAGAGCGACGCCTTCTGGTTGAAACTGGCGATGGAACAAGGGCTCGGAGCAGATAACTTATCCTGACCTGCTTCTCCCTGAACAGATCTATATCCCTACAACTTGTGTGCATATTTGTTTTCATCATGCATAAGTTTTTTTGCCGCACTGAGCAATGCGCTGCGGGGCACCGGTGATTGCAGCGATACATTCAAGCCTGCCGAAGTTGTTGATCTTATCAAAGCCTGTTTTGCATTCCAATTTACGATTTGCCAATAGCTAACGGATGAACTGCTCTTAGCGCGATGCTGCATTCCGCGAGCATCTTATCTTCGCATGGCACTCAACAGGCGGCAAGATTTGTTCGTGGAACGAAGCCGCACGACTTCAATATCTGCAGATGAGAACGTAATATGCGAGCCGAGCAGAACAAAAAGCTTAATATAGCGATCTTACTCGCCTCCTTGCTTATCTTTTCTCCAACTTCGCCGGAGCCTTCGGAATTTCCCGACTACAGCCCGGATGCTGCTGCAGTGTTCGAAATATTACGAGGATTGAAGTTGTAAGTTGCTCAGCAATTTACGATCCTTGGCGAAAATGCAAAACTGCCAAACTCCCACTCATTGAATGTTGTCGCCAAATCGCTGACCGTTGACCGGTTCTTTACCCACTTATGGGTAAACTCAACATTTCATGAACACATTCGGATTGCTGAAATGTCCAGGTTTTGTGTTACATGACTTTTTTCTTTTTCTGGATACTTCATCATATAATAATGCATGGATATTTTGGCTACTTTAATCTAAAGCATTTATCGGTTCTCACGGATACTTGGCCTTGTTGACAAAGCCCATGCAGGATTCTACAGAAGTAGTATTGAAATATCCTTTATAGGAGGATTGAAGATGCTTTGGCACAGTTTTCACTCAGATCATGCGCCAACTCCCGAGATGTATGGGCTTGACGAGCAAGTTTGACAGGTGATCCACTTCTGCGTGCGCCCGTATTGCAATTTGATAACCTGAAGCGCTTTATTGCGCTCTGGATGCTCCTACTATTTTCGTGTTTCTCCTTCGGATCATTGCAAAACCCACAAAGCTCAACCACCGCCTGTTGCAAAGCATGCAAAGTTTGATCGGCGGGGCAAGTAGTTTCGCCTTAATGTTGTCATTGTGCTTACCTGTGACTACGGATCACAACTTCTCTCCATCCATCACTCCCACCCCGGCGGTTCAAAGTCTGCATTCACTGCTGGTTAGAGCAGAGGTTTATCGTCTATATCTGGCGCTGCAACTTGACGACGATTCAGTTGCGATCACTCACGCTGGTGAAAACTTCGGCAACCGTCTCTTGACTGCATGAACTAGGCCACCCACATCTTAATGCCAATGGCACAATGCCGACTGGCCAACGATAATGTTTTGATGTTGCAGATGATTTTACGCCAAGATTCTTATTGAAGCTTTGGAGAGGCTCTTTAGCTGATGCAAAAGCGCCAACAAACTTTACTAATCTTGAAACAATACGTACAACGCATGTCTACGATGTGGCTACGCTATATGAATGCATGAGCCATTTTATCTACTAACGATTCATGCCTAAAACCCTTGATTCCCCTATTGCTGCACTTTCTTCCGAAACGCCATTGATATGATATTGCGATTGCCAAGCGATGCCTGACATTCCCCCCACCCAGGCTGCAAATGCAGTTACTCTAGAGTCTCAGCCTGATCAACAACTCAATAGTTACCGGATTGCGCAAGACGTTTAGGTCAATTGAGAGAATGAGTGGTTGTTAAATCCTCCTGTCGGCTTGCGCATTGAACCTGTTTACCCACATGGATCAGTATACAGATATGCTCGTAAATTCACTACTACTTTCCTTGATTGCAGAATGAGGGTTGAATGATGATCCTAAGACTTCGCATCAAGGCGATATTTTCTGCTATGATCTACGCCCTGAATTTCAGTCTAATTATGCGGTATTATATTCAGTATTTCGCTGCCGGGCTGAAGTGAAGTTTTTATCCATGATCTGCTCTTGTGAGCATATTATCCACTGCCCTCCTCCTTTTCCGATAGCTTCTCGAATTGCTTGAGTATTTGTTAAAGACGATTGTTCCATATGCATTCTAAGAAAAATATTCGATGGCTGCTGACTGGATTAAGGTCAGAAAAAAATATCCATCCATACGCTTATGATCGAATATATTTATCTTGATCTCGACACCCTGTACCTTGGAGTTGGACTTTTTCTCCTGCCCTCAAAGCGCTTCTACTATGCTCCTTCAATTGCAGGAGTCTTTCCCTTTCGACATCAAACAAAGCCCTGTCCATTCTAGCTAACCTTCTGGGAAGGTTACATGTAGGGAGTAGAGCTCCTTTTTAGGAGTCCCTAGATATTCTTGCATCCGTTGATCTTGTCATCACACTTGGGCTGAGGAGGATAATCACCTTGTGCTTTTTCAAGACTCAAAAATCTTGCATAATACTTTTCCCATTGGAAGCTGGTGTAGCGTTTTAAGCTTCTTCCTTTAAGGCTGATGCCTTTCGGTTTCAGATCACCACGATTCCAGAGCGTGAAACCCACCCTCCAAATCATCTGGCGGAGCAGATCCCGCATTCTCCTACTTATTCTGCATGACGTACTGTTAGGAACCGAGCCGTGCAAGCTCCAAAGCCCATTCCCTCCAGGAACGGGCAAACCAAACCCTTCATACCGATGGGGTAGGTAGAGATTGACAAGACATGCTTTAAAGCCAAGCCAACTCACCATCGCTCACGTAGCCCAATATGAAAATGTCGCTAGCCAGTTGATGCCACAATCTTTTCTTTCAAAATCCACATTCAGCCATCCTTTCTGCAAGCAGTACAAGAGAGGCGCTGTCTCACACCTCGGTCATTATTGATAGGTAAAACTCCAGAGGAGGTCTATTCTTCCTTGGCCAATGTTCCTTATTGATAGAAAAAGGTTTCCAGGTTGAAGATCCCCTGTCTGTCTTTTTTGGATGCGCATTTGAAGCCAGGTTGACCAAAAGCGAGAGCTGATAAAATCAACATGACTTTCTCTGTTGTGATCTTGGGAAGTGCTTTGAGGAAAGGACGCTTTTGCTTCGAAATTTGGCCACGAATTTGTCGCCAGCGTACGCCCGTTCAAACGCCCTTCAAAGCAGCCCGTCGGTCTTTCGTTTCAATCGGGTGTTCGAGAAAGCTTCATTGTCATAAGCGTGTAGATGAGTGCTCCGGCATCGCCAGGAGAGCAACCAGAAGTTGTTGCATGAACGACGTCAAAAATTCTCCAGGAAAGTGGACCACCCCTGTCATGGTTCGCCCCAAAATAGATTTCTGCCAATCCTTTCTCGCGCAGAAGACGTTTGGCCCATAGCGAAATACCCTGCCGAGATGGGGCAGGGCAAAAAAGCCAGTGTGTCATGGAAGAGTCACCGAAGGTGTTCAGCAATGTATGAAAACTTTCATTGGTTCCACGTCTGAGGTCAGGGCAAGGACCTCAATCAGAGAGGGGCCGGCATTAGTATCACTCATCCAGGCTTGCGCCCAACCCGTTGACTTCACATCAAAAGGCGACCTTTAATTCCCCTTCATCGCTTTCACAGCCTTCCAAGGCTTTTCGATCATGATCTTTCAAGCCAGGGGGCAGTTAAACCTTACGCCGTGCCTTTTTTTTTTCCAATAGCGCTTTCGCGCCTTTTCCGATGCCGGGATCCCCCAGTTCTTGGATTGATGGCCCCGGGGTCCAGTTGCTTTCCAAAAGCCCTTGAGGATTGCTTTCCCTCCAGAAGCTTGCCCTGTTTTGGCTCTCCTTCCCGCCCATCGCCCCCCAAAAATTTTTTTCCTCTCCCTTTCTTGGGGGTTGGGGTGG
>Ga0163217_1118369_pt1 | contig 10371 bp, 14 predicted proteins | sample SynspAceP_FD_185933 | JGI IMG/M metagenome (GOLD analysis project Ga0163217, IMG submission 185933) | Saline lake microbial communities from Ace Lake in Antarctica - Synechococcus sp. Ace-P (PacBio error correction) | ecosystem: Environmental > Aquatic > Non-marine Saline and Alkaline > Saline ... | reverse complement strand
AACGGCTGCCAAGGGGCCAAATGAGGGCCGCAATTTGTGATAGGGGCTTTGCCATGCTGGCCCCCCGGCGGGGCGCAGATTCCCGCCCCGCAGCCCTGTCGGTCACGAAACCATGTTTCTTTGTATTCCCCTCCCTTCCCTTCTCTATCAACCTGGTCTGGCGACTATGTGTGTTCTCTAACGCGCTGCAGGGTTGGAAAAACGGAAACAGCTAGCTCCGTCCTTTCCGATTTGCGCGGCCAATGGTACGCACTGTCTTGGGGATCTCTATCTGTTTTTGGCGGATGCTGTGGTTTGATTGTGCGTTTTTGTGGGCTACAACCCTCATGCCCTGGGGCAACCCAGCAGCGGCATATGTAGGCTGGTCGAACTATCCCCAAGTTGATTCACGTTATCGCGAGCCGGGAGCGTGAGATCCCGAGCGGAGTTGCCTGCATGCGCGCGTTGTTGGGCAGTTGCCACCGTGAAGGCCGGAGATCGACTGCGCCACTAACAAGGAACTGCTGATGACAGGAGTATTTGATGACGTGGAGTGGTGGAGGAGTTACAACGCCGGCGCAAGCGGCGATGGCAGCGTTCCACTGACAATGCTGCACGCGCCCGATTGCCCTTGACCTTCTGGGGACTGGGTGGAACAACGGCGAAGGCCTACGCGCCGGTGATTAGCGCAACTCAGTTCAGGTGCTCGAGGCCGGGGCGCATGCCGCAGCATTGTCCAGCGTTACACCTGCGCGAGGCGGTATGTCTGGGCAGGTTTGAGCAGCTGGATGTGCCAGCGGCCCGGAATAATTCCATATTGCACTGAGGTAGTAGCATAGCTTGGTTGTAGGTCGCGGATCGCGATTGGCTCGGCTTCCCGGCCTGTGTATTGGTCTTATAAAGCAAGTTGGGACGGGTGTGAGGCACCCATCAATCCCATCTCCGCGCCTCAGGCAAAGTTTGCTAGGCCATGTGTCTGTCCGGCGTAGATTGCTTGCATGTTGTGGTGGTTCCAGAACGCGAAGATCAGGACGCCCGTGTGGGCCGTGCCTCCTTGATCATGGCGCAGACGTAGTCGAGTGGGGTTCGCCTCGGTTTCCGGCCCCAGGGTGATTCGACTGTAGCGGCAGTGAGCGAGGGCGTGGGCACCCCAGGGATCTCAAAAGCTGCGGGTCCAGGGACGGTTCGGGGGGTGTGTGGGATTCATATCATCCGTGCGGGGGGTTCAGGCCCAGCGCTTAAGGCTTGCTGTGAAGGTGTTGAAATGCAAACGATTTGAAGTACTGACTCGGTGAAACGTCTCAACGAATGGAACTCAGACAGAAGTGTTCTTGCCCCATTGAGGAACAGGAGAGGCTTGCTTCTCCGGGGATTAGCGGTTGGAGGGCGTGTGTCGGGTGGTGGGTAGAAACGGGCACCGGCCACACAGGGGACGAATCACCACAGGGGGACCGTGAGGTTGTTGAGGAATGCATGAATCGGGGGCTGGGGCGAAATGGTTTGTCAGGGTTTGGTGCATGGGGAGGCTTGTCCTTCCCCAACTTGTCGGGATGCCTGTTCGATTGCCTTCCATTACTTTGTTGTGGAATGGCGAGAGCAGCTTTCCAGTTTCAGGTAGGTGTGCCAGGCGGTGCGACTTACCGACTGACAGGCCAGGTGTTAGCTTGTTGTCTGCGATGCTTGGTCGTGCCCTGCAGTGCTGGCCTGCGCCGGCTTCCTAAGGGTCGAACAGTATTGAGGTGGAGCCTATCGGTTGTGAGTGAAAGGTCTGGGGTTCTCCAGCATGATCGAAGTTCTTCCGGGATGGCCCACGCTGACCTTCCCCGAAGCATTCGGCACGGGAGTTGTGGTGCCCACTCAGGCCTTGTTTGAGGTGTTCAATGTTGGATCCTGCGTGAGGCATGGCCGACGGCGAGCACTGGGCATGCTTATGCAGGGCGCTAGAAGGTTTGGGCTTTGAGCGACACACAGCCTCATGGGGCCAAATGGTGGAGTCAGTTGCCCCATTGGCGAAGTTGATGCTTTGCCACCGGAAGCTTTGGCCTTTGATCACAAGATGGGATTTCAGGGTTGCCGAGGTGCCTGGTGCCAAGTGGGGTGAGGTCTACGTGGGAGTGTGCAGGGGAAGCGTGGGGGGGAAGCATGGGGTTTCGCTGATGGCGCGAGCTGCGGTGTTGTTGGCCTGACGATGCCTCCCGGATCGATCAAAGTCTGCGGAGGCGTCAGGAGGAAGTGATCGGTTTGGAAAACGGCTGACGAACAAGCCTGATTTCCCAGGCTGCGCCCAGGCCGTTCCCGGATGTCAGGCCCGAGGGCCGATGCCCAAAACGGAACAGGGGCGATGGTTCGAACGTCCGTTGGACAGCTGTGTTCGGGCCTGGCGTTGCCTGCGGCCATAAGTATCGTCCAGGGCCACGCCGGGTTGGCTGCGCTCGCTGGGATTTCTTGTGTTTTTTTTCGAGGGACCGTGTGCTTGCGTGCTGGAAGTGACCTACCCGCGGGGGGCGGGCAAGGGATTGGCGTGGCGATGGCCCGGCTCCTCACACCGGCGGCGCTATTGACCCGAGATGTGGCTGGTGAGGCCTTGCGACACTGAGCGGTGCGCAGGGCGTGCTAGCCCGGGGAACATCCGGGTAGTCACCCCGCCCCCGTGATGGGAGGGCCATGCTGGCGCTCGAAACTGGCTGCGGGCGGTGGGTGAGAGGGCATGGGGTGGCGATCGCCGGATGTCAGACACGGGTTCAGGTCATGCCGAGCGGTGGGCAGGACAGCATTTAAGGAGTGTAGCAGGTGGAGGTGAGTTGCTTGGGGCCGTAGAGGCTTTCGTGGTTGCCTGACCGTCTAAACTCACCGCTGCCGTCACCGCCGTTTTCAGGCGGAAGGCCAGGGACTGTGAATGCGCTTGAGGTGCAGTTCTCGATTGGCTGGGGCTGGGGAGCCGCAGGGTGCGGGGCCGGCGGTTTTCTTCGCTACCCTCCGATTGAACGCGGGACGAGGTGGCGAGCGGGCGAAAGAAGAGCGAGGGCTGATGGCCCGGCGCGTGGTGGTTGCGTTGATTCCCCCAGCTACGTTTGCTGGCGATTCAGTGGTGCTCGTGACCCAGACCCGCGACTGGAGATACCGCACAGGCCGGGGACGGGCCAAGCTGAGGGTTGTCTGGTAGTTGGATGCACCATGCGCATTTGGGGGCCGGCCCGGCGCGCTGGAATCGAGAGTGCTTGCGGGTTTTGGACGATTCGTGCCGCAGGGAGGCGTTTGCCTGGTTGGCCCGCTCCCCTGCGTCAGCCCTTGCGGCCTGCTGCGGGCGATTGGGGATTGAGCCGGTAGGAGGCCCGTGGGGCAGGGCAGCTCTCAGCCGGGGATTGGGGCCTGGGAGGCCTGGAGGCGGTGCCAGCTGGGCTACGCTGCTGGAAGCGGGGACAGACCCCCCGTTGCGCGGCGCTCACCCAGGCCCCGAGCTGGCCGATGGCGGCCTGATTAGCTCAGGTCCTGGCGCGCTAAAGCCTTCGAGGTGTTTGGCTTATTGACGGGTGACCAGACGCTCCGATGGCTTGCGCAACCCGCCTGGACGATACAGCTGGTGGTGAGAGGGAGGCCCCAGGACGCCTGGCGGTATCCTCCACTGGCTGAGTTCCAGCACGTTCCGGCACGTTCTTTCGGTGAGCGGGCCAAGGGCGCACGTTCCGGCACTGGATCCGGGCCAGACGTTGGAACGAGAGCGTTCATTCGCCAGCTCAGCCGCGAACGAAGGTACTGCAGCTGCGCGCCCGCCGCGCGTGATAGACACTGTTTAACCCCAGTTGACGGGCGCTGGTGGGGGCAGGCCCGCCGATCGGCCTGTGCGCCGGGGTCGCGGCCCTCATGCGTGCACTTCTGGGCGAGGTGGCGCTGGCCGGTATGCTGCCGAGCTCAGTATGACCGCGGGCTGTTCATGAGGCCAGGTGCCACCGTGGAGGGCAGCCTGCTGTTGGCCGAGCTTCGCCGCCCAAGGGATCATCTGGTACGCTACGGCTCAGCGTGTATGGTGCTCACGGGGCGCACGACCCGGTGGCGCAGAGGTGTATTCTGTGACAGGGGCCTTGCTGAGCTGATGGCCCAGTCGGGCAGCTGGTTCGGCCGTCCGCCCAGGTGGGTTCTGCGGGATCTGTCACCGGGTGGGTGCCGTCGTGATTTGGGGGCCAGTTTTCATTCTGAGTGGAAAATGGGCTGAAGGCAAATCTTGCAGGCTTCGACCGCTCCTGGTGTGCTCCGATGGAGATCGGCCGCACGCTCCACTTCCGATGGCCTTGATTGTGGGGGAGCCGAACTGGTTGAGGGCTTTGCGGGCCGGGCCGTGTTGCATCCCCTACCGATAATCCAATGAGTGGTGCCTGCTCCACGTGGCCAATTCAAAAGGTTGATTGTGGAGGAAACGGGGCTGGTTTGTTTGAGGCCCCAGTCGGGGCCAGCCGCCCAGTGTTTTTTATGGGTGCGAAGGGCCTGGTCCGGGGTGCCGGGCGGTGTGGCCCGTGCGCCGCATGTGATCGGGGGTCGAGGAAAACATTTGGGCGTGGGTGCAGAGCGCGGCTGACTCCCACGGGGTTGAGCCTTAAGCGAACGATTTTTCAGGATAGCCAGTTGGAAGCGGGATTGCGGCCCGCCAGCGCCGAGCGGGCCGCCTGCTGCCTCAGCGATTCTGGTCAGGGGTGTCGGGAGGTGACGCCTTGTGGCTCACCCAGCACCACCGGATGCCGATACAGGGGCGGAATGCCTCCCCTGGGGGCAGGGCCGGCGATCGTGCTGCAAGGCTCCAGGCGGTGGGGCCGCCGCTGCAGATCCGCACCACCGCGTGGTGTGAAGAGGGCCGCATGCTAGGCGATGCGGTGCGATGGCGAGGGGGCGGGCCAAGTCGGGATGGAGTGACGGGGTGCAAGGTTAGCGAGGCATGGCCCTCCGGCGCCCGTTGCATGGCGGTGCCCGGTGAGGTAGGCCGGCGACAGGGGTCCATGCCGCCTACGCACCCGGGTGAAGCAGCAGCGTGGGCAAGGGTTAGGTGCAGCTTGCTGGCACCAGCGCTCAGCAGTCCTGGTGCACCCATGAAGCGCGGTCGGGCAGCATTGGCGGTGTTTGCGCAGCTTTCGGTGAAGATGGTTGATCCACGGGCCTATGCATCATCTCTATGGGAGACGCGAGGTCCGGGCGCGGGCCGTCGACGCTGATTCCGGTGGGGATGCCAGGTTGGCCAAGCATCATGGCAGGTCCGTAGGCAACGATGGGAGCGGGCGGCCTCCAGTGAGGCGCGAGCCCTGGTGGCGGTCCGGTGGTGGTGTGGCGCGCGTTCTTTGCAGCGGCTGCCCTGCGATCTGGTGGCCCTGGAGGAAGCCTGTGGCTTTCGGAGCAAATTGTGTGGTCAGGGGCAACCGGATGCGGTGCGCCCCAAGGCTGCGGGCCCCTGGGGGGGAGGTTTTTGGCGGGGTCTGGGATGGGTGGCAGCTGGATGTGGCGCGGGGGGCGCCTGCTACCCCGAGGGTTGAGGCCCTGGCTGAGGCGTCTGGCGTTGACCAGTTGTGCCTCGCCAGCGGTTGAGAAGGGTGGCGTTCTATTGTGAGCGGCGATTGATGCCGTGGGCTCTGTGGGCAGCCGGCAACGCCTGCAAGGGCCCCGTGTGCTGCCGGCGGGCGTCGGGAAGCGAATGCTTCGTTGAGTTGACGGGGGGGGGCCTGCGGATTGTTTGCGGGAAGGAATGGTGGCTTGGGTGAGCCTGTGGAGGAGGGGGCAGGCGAGTGGTGTGATCGGGGGGGCGCCGGCATCGGGAACGACGGGTATTGGAGGCCGCCAAAGATCGGCGCCGCAGTTTTTCTGGCTTGTGGGCCAGTTGTGGAGATTGAGGGTCGCTTGGTGGGAGCCAGAAACTAGGCGATCGCCTTGCGATGGGCTTGTATGGCGGGAGCCGTTATCAGTTTACCGACAGGTTGGCGCGACGGATGGGCCTGTGGTTCCGAGTTCGGGGGGGACCTCCCTGCAGCATCGAGATCCGCCCGTGGCGGGGCTTGGCGGCGCGGCAGGGTTACGGACCTGTGATTGTGTATCCCGGGATGGGCACGATGGTCGTGCGAGATTCATGATTCCAGGGAAGTCGACATTCTGGCTGGCGCGCGCGGTCCGATTGCCCTTGGGGGTGCTGGGGGTGCCGGCGGTTTGGGAGTCGGGTTTGTCACCGAGGTGGCGGCGCGCCGCATCGTTTGAGTGCGCACTCGGTAGTGAAATGCCGACGATGGGGCTGGGTGTGTTGGTATCGGGTTCGGCACAGTTGCCGGCCGTGCAGACCGGAGTCACACCTGGGGGGGAGCGGACCATGGCGTGGCCCTGGCCGGCGGATGGGGCGGAGCGCGAAGATTAGTCTAACCCATTGTGGGGGGGTGCTCGCCGATCGAGGGGGGGGCAGGCTGATGGGCCGTTCAGCTACGAGTTGTGAGTTGTCAGCTCGGGGCGGCCTTTCATTACGCGGGGAGATTGGCTGAAATTACGGTGCGTTGGTTGGTTGCGTTCCAGGCTGGAGTGAGGGCCGGACCGCTGAACGCCGGCTCGCCCGCGACAGTCGCCAGTGGGGGGTTGCATGGGCAAGCGTGGATGGGGTACTGAGGATACACGGCGTGGTTCGCCTCATACGTCGTTGCCCGGCGTGGGCTGTGTCGAAGCCTTCAACGGCGTTTTGAAAGGTCCGATTTGATTTTCGCAACTCGGCGCACCAATGATCGCTTAGTGTTGAGAAGGGTGGATGGCAAGCCGTTATGCCGCAGGTTGCTGCGAGGTGGGGCGATGGGCCTGACAGAGGGATGGGCTGCACAGCTGAGAATTGGGGGCAGGGAATGGATGTGTGTGCGCCGCTGTTGGAAACTGGCCGCTACGGGATTACTGGCTGTGCAGGAGTGAAAAGGTGAGTGTTGTGTGGAGGAGCAGGCCTTCAAGCTGGCGGGCCCACGCGAGTGTTTGGGCATGAGCAGCTCGCAAGAAGGCCCTTGCACCTCGGTGTCGCCGTGCGGGTGTGCTCGACCGACAGGCCCAGGTGGTGGTGCCGCAGTAGCTCACGATGGCCGGCAGTATGCGCCGCCGGTTTTGCGCGCCCTGGCGATGCGGTATTCGTTGACACGATGTGCCCGTGGAGCGCGTGATGCTTGAGGGGACGCGGCTGGCCCGCGACCTGAAGTTCACTGCGGCGACGACTCGGGCCAGCTGCGCTGAGCGTGTTGATCAGTGGTGCGCCGTTTGAGGGGGGTCGCCTGCCAGGTGGTGGGTCGGTCGGCTCTTGGCGGCGGATGTTGCGCCTGGTGATAAGCGGGGGTAAGTCGGATGTTCGCACCAGCGAGGATCGACAGTGTTGTGGTGGCGGGGCGATGGGGTTGGTGAGGCTTGGCCTTTGCTTCCGGTTTGGATGCCGGTTGGTTTGAAGGCGCTGTTAGGTGGTCGCACGCGCTTGCTGCCTGGCGCGGTTCCGAACGCCTCGGGGTCGCTGTTGGGTTTGATATGGGCGGGGCATTGAAAACATGTTGTTGTTGCTGATTTGTGCCTTTATTGACCTGCTGGTTTGTCGCTTTACACACTGTAGCAGGCCGGCTGCGTGGGTGTGTGATTTCAGGGTGGGGATAGCTGCTGGGCCCGGGTGCTTGGCGGCCGGCAGGTGTTGGGCTGGTTGCTCAGGGCCCGCCTGCATCCTGTTTGCAGGGGCGCTGATTTGTTGCTTAGGGCGGTCTGGAGCCGCCCGGGTGGGGTGGTCCGGGATGTGGAAGCCCGATGGTCTGGCTTGTCTGGCTGGGCGGACGGGAAGGGCCGGTTGGCTGCGATGCGGGCGCCTCCGGCCCCCAGCATGGATTGTCGAAGTGGCCCGTCTGCGTTGCGAGGGGCCTGGAGCAGGGCGGTTAGCCGGATGTGTTCAGCGGGGGTGCTGCCGCGGATTTCGGCGATGTGGAGGAATTGTGGGCGGGATGTTGGTACCATTGCCAGCTGGTGAGGGAGCTGCTCGGACATCGTTCCGTGGGTGGGTCCAGGTGGTGCTGTTGCTGTCGATCCCGAAGGCTTGGCTTTGGACCGCTCAGGCTAGCGATGTGTTGTGCTGCTTGTTGCTGCTGTGCAGGCCACCGTTGTTTGGTTGTGGGTGCTGGATCCAGGCTCGGGGTGGGGGCGACCTTATCGCCCCAGTGCCGCCAGCGGTTTTCGGAAGCTTTTGGGATTAATATGCGCACGTTTGATTTCGGTGCGGATTGCAGGGTTGCTGTCGAAGAAAGATAGGTTCACCAGGGTGGGGGTGGCTGCGACCGACGCCGATGACGCCCCAACTCTAATGTGTTGCGCGGGAGATGGCTGTGGGGCCGGCCGGAAGCGCGATGGAGGAGGAGGGTGATTCCATTACCCCGGTGCGAGGGCTGGCTGGGTGAGCGGCTGGGGGTCAGGTGAATGTTAAATCCTCCCAGTGGAAGTGCGTGATCGCTCTATTGACTTTCTATTGACGAACATTGGCTGGTGTGTTTCCTGTTTCATAAAACAATAGATCGTTATTAAGCTGGGGGGCGTTTAGAGATGTTGCATGTTTTGAGTTTGATTCCATTCAGTGGCACGGAAGCTTTGGCGCGATTTTGATGCGGTCACGCAGGTTGGGCTTTCAAATCAGTCCTTGGGACTGTTATTTGTTTCGAGTGAGGATTCTTTGGTAGGGTGAGGTACTCCTGTTAAGGCAATCCGTAAATCGGGGATGTCATGTTTGAGCGGGTTGACTAAGATGAGGAGAGCTCGGTTGCCGCCTGTTTGCGGCCGGAGAGGGGGTGTTGGTGCGTTGTGTTAGTGTTTTGCTGGATGGGAAGGCGCCGTTCCGTTTTTCCGTGAGATGCTGGTTGGATCGAGGTCGTGAGGTTTGGCGTTAGGCAGGGGTTGTCTGGCGGGGCCGGGTTGTGATAGGAGCGTCGGCCGCCAGAATCTTTTGTCGGCTCGGGAATTGGCAAGAGAAACCCGCGAGGTCGAGGCTTCGGTACAGGTGGCAAATAGGATAAAGAGGCATTGCGGGATTCCTGATTTGTTTCAATTCGCTTGATGAAGTTGGATCTCCGAGTGCAATAGCCGGATGAAATTCTCGGCCAAGGTAATCGGTGAGATCTGGCATCTGTTGGTGAGGTGGTATCCAAGCTCGTTTCCCTGCGTCGGCGAACCCGGTTCCGCGGAGGTGTGGACCTGGCGGATGGGGATCACAAAGGATTCGAGGCGTGGACGGAGTCTGTGGGACTGGCACATTTGTCCTCCAGGTGTGGTGGGCAGAGTGCTGTGGTGGGTTTTTCAGAATGGTCTCGGGCTTGAGCGGCCGGTTGTCTTGTCGCGGCCGGCTGGGCCAAGGAGCCGTGTCCGATAGGACCTTTTTGCGGTGGTGGTTGTATGGCGTGGAATGGGGAGGTGGGGTGTACCAGCAGGTTCATGGGGAATGTAGTTCTTTTCAGGGATTTGGGGGTTCGTTGCTTGCGGCAGGTTGGGGGATATTTCAACCGTTGCAGTAGCATCTTGAGCTTTAGGTCTGTTAGGCGGTTGCCGTTTGTCAGGCTGGGTAAGAGTGGGCTTGGCTGTGGGACGTGAGTCCGTTGTCCGTTTTCCGGATGGGCCGATTGGGCCTTCCCGTCCGGTTTTGGTGTAGAGTTTTGGGGATTGATGTTTAGTTCAGGTCTGGAGGGATCTCGTGGGGGGTTATAAGGAGTCGTCACTTCATACAACAGTTTCGATTGAACGGTTTAGATAGGCGGGGGGCGATTATCGAGCACCATCGCCTTGATACCGGAACGGACCTGGTACGTTATTCATGCGCGATATGGTTCAAATCGAGGGGGCGCGAGATGAGGGGGCTCTCGCACCTGAATGACGCGGTTGAGGGTATCGATGGGATGCTGGCCGTGATGCAGCTGTGAGGCACCAATCCACGTCGCCCGCATGACAGGGGGGTGCGAGTTTTTGCGACAAGATGTCGAATTTTGTTTGTCGGGGAGCTTTGGCCGATTGTAGGTGTCGAGACCGGCATTTAAGGCTCGGGCTGGTAATTAAGTCGTTAGTAGGAGAGATGGAAAATTCGGACGGGGTTTTGTCGGGAAGGGAATTCCGAGGTCGTTTACAGGCTGAGGGGCGCCAGTGTTTTTATTATTGGGAGGAACAAGATGCTGGCCGCCCACGTGGCTGATTTTTTTTAACCATTGGATTTCGAAAAAGTTAATCTGACGGTGTGCGGTGGGGGGCAAAACAAGGGGTTTTTTATCTTGGGAGAGCGTTCCACGATTTCCATCATTTGGTATTGAGGAAAAGGAAAGGCGGGGGCCAGGATTTGGAGGGCGGGGGGGGGGGAAAAAAAATTTTCTTCTTTTTTTTTTTTATTTTTTTTGTAAGAGAAAA
>Ga0163217_1065667_pt1 | contig 10371 bp, 6 predicted proteins | sample SynspAceP_FD_185933 | JGI IMG/M metagenome (GOLD analysis project Ga0163217, IMG submission 185933) | Saline lake microbial communities from Ace Lake in Antarctica - Synechococcus sp. Ace-P (PacBio error correction) | ecosystem: Environmental > Aquatic > Non-marine Saline and Alkaline > Saline ... | reverse complement strand
GTGGTCAAACGGCATTCTTGCGTCTATCTACTTGCTCGTATTGTAGAATCACTTCCTTATGACCGTGCCTCTCTATGACGTCTATGCCGCTCTACCTTAAACAAATCTGTTTATGTCTTTATGATCACTCGGCGTAGCGCCGCTCTATCCGTCTCCATTTTAAGGAGCGGTGCTTCGAGATCCTCTTTCTCACTGCGTTTCTTTTCTGCCGACTTCTACACTTGGCTATTACTCGGAGTATCGATCTACATTAACTTATGGCTTAGGCACCCACCATTTGGAGCCTGTGCTGGTCGGCGCTGTTTTCTCAGCTTTGCTGACGATCGATAGTTGCGAATCTTTTCCGTGCGGCACCATTGAGTTTCTAGGTCCAGCTATGTACTTCGTATAATAACTTCCAGACTTTGTGACCGTCCAAATTGGAATTCATAGCCTCTTTCTGCATCAACGGTCCACTGCTGATGCCTAATTGATGCGCACTTAAACTGCCTACATCGGGCTCGCTCGAGATATACGGTGAGACAACATCAGTGCTTACCAGGCATCGGGCATCTGCGGGGGCGCGTGATGTCTTTATACCCGAGTTTAGTATTGGCTAGGTTGGAAGGACTGGCACGAGGCACGAAAGAAATGCCATCACGACCCTGCGGCCTATTTCAATGATTCGCATGATACGATTCAACTAAAATCGATATAGATACTGTGTCACTGCCATGATGGAAATGGACACTGACTACGGTTTAATTACACCATCAACGAGACCTGGCGTTAACCAATGCGAGTTGCCCGTGTCGCTGGCGTTCAATGTTCAACTCTGACGCTGGCTTAATACGATCTTTGGTTTGGCCGAACTCGTGTACTGAGCGCACTGTTACAGCTAAAATTCCGGCTAGCTATCGCTTACTACGTCTTCACATTCTTTCCACGATCGCCCTCTCAGCAATAATCTCACTGTGATATTATTGGCGATCTTTGGCCATCAAATCGCTGCAAAGTGAATTGAACCGTCGGGAGAAAGTTATACGATCCCAGCTAAGATACTCCAAGTCATATTCTGACCTTCACACCCTTAAATCTGATTCCTGATGAGAAATGGTGATATCGTCAATAGGCGAACTGAGATTCAAGTAGCTCCTGATGATACTCCTGGGACGAAATTCGATACAGCGCATCAATATTCCCGGAGTAAACCTCCTCACTCATAAGTTGCAACCCAATCGCAGACACGGACTATGTATTGCTTTCAAACTGGGATGCTGGGCTCCTAAATAGCGGATATCAAAGTATCGGCCCTGCCCTTCTTCAGACATCGCAGAGTTGGGATGAAGCTGAGCGATACCCCTCAGGAAGTTCCTTCCCCGTGTTAAGAAGAAGCTGTCTTTGCAGACCGGATTGTAGTAAGCTTATCTGGAATGTAGATATCGACAGAGAACAAACTCGCCGGCTATAGGAATGAATGTTGTCGATGTGCAGCGGACTTTATTGAGACTTGCGAATTGGATGGGATGAAATTGAGCACCCACAGTCGAAGTCCGCTGAACGCTAATTCCATATCCGCGTCCGGTATGCTAAGAGAGTTCCGGGATGATCCTAAGCGATACGCAGCTATCCAAGTCGACCCGCTTGGTAACTACATTCCGCCTGAGGAACAATTAGCGAACATCACTATCGAGCAGGGCCGGATATGATTCGAGCTGAAAATAGCTTTTTGTCGGCTATGTTCCCTTCTGGACCAAATGCCAGGTTTTGCTGAGGTGAGACCGTAGTCTGAAGATGCCAAGCGCTACCTAAAAAGTAAAATCGACTCTGGGGAATTGGTGGTACCTGCTGAGCGTACCGCTTATATTCTCTAGTTCTTAATGAAAATCAACTCCGCGGCCAGACACAAAGACTAGCTATTGTCAGTCCCACATCTGTCTGCATCCGCATTTTCTTGATTTCTATACTTTTCAATTTAATCAGTTTCTTTACGAGGACTCTATTTGTTTTTCTCGGTTCTTATTGCGAGGCCTTTCCGGCGGTTTCAATGATGCTATGTTTTATGGGTCAAGATTGGTCTGACTTCTCTTTCTTCGGACAGAGCATTGCGGACTTATTTCAAGAATGAAATCCTATAACCTCTCTTGTGGCACGTGTGGAGTATGGTATTCATCGCCTTAGTTCGGCAATAGCAACCGACGGACGGTTGTAGTAGTAGCTTCAATATTCTAAAGCCAAAGTTTCGAATCCAATCAGATCTGAGCGGTTAACCGAAAAATCGAGCCCGCAGTTTTAGGAAGCGAGCAGAAGCGCGTGTTCTTCCCATGTCTATGACTACTGCCACCACAGCTACTTGCTTTTGATTCCAGTTCCTTTCCTCTTCCGGAAGAGGGTTCTGACATCATAGATTTCCTATGGCGGCTTCCTTCTTTTGGAAGGAATTTGACGATTCAGGGTTGATCACCTTTATTTCTTGTCCAGTTCTATTATAGCTGGTGGGCAGGAGCGAAAATTAACAAAACAAGAAAACCTATGAAAAAGTTACTTTCACTTCTTTTCTTATGTAGTCTTGTGCGAATTAAAACTTCCGCCACAGCTTGGATGAGTTTGGTCACTGGCGCGGAAATAACCCTGAGCTGGAAAGATATCTACAAACGAATTACTTAGCCTATCGGGAGATTAGGCCAATCAAGTCAGCCTTCCCGATCGAGTTCAGCGTAGGTTTCTTCTTTCGTCCGAGGACTCGCGATTTATGGAAACAGCAGGCGAGATATTCGTTTGATGCAAGAGGCTTTCCTTGTTTGGAATGCTAAAAAGCTCAAGAGTCGAAGACAATTCAAATGGCATTTAGGGCGCGCTACCAGCTTTTCTAATGCCAAAAACCAAACTTTTCTACCAAGTCAAAACCAAATTGCGTATACTTTGGCAGAATCTAGAACAGACAATCGACATCCGCAGCATGAGAATCTGGCTATCCTTCGCAATTACAGCGAATGCTTTGATTCGCTTCGAAAGTGCTTGCAAACTCCGTCCTCCAGGTGCGCAGCTCCGCTCTTATGGACCTCGGCTCCAAGTTGCTAGTTTTTTCTCAACAGGTTTCGACGGTGTGGAATGAATTACGATGGAACATTCAGCTCAGGGATATGTCCAGTCAAGGAAAAACTCTTCGGCAATGCGCTTCAGCCGGCAATGGGTTTCTACTGGGCCCGGAAATGACGGATGTGCTACGAGCAGTTCTTCAAATTAAGCACCCTGGAGAATGATCTTGAATTGCTGAAGGCAAATAAAATTTCCGCTTCAGTGCTGGAAATAAAATAAACTGAATGAATTCCAGAGAAGCCCGATTCTACGCCAGAACCATTACTTTCCATTCACAATGAATCTTGGAAAAAACAAAGCTATGCTAGATGTATCAGTGTATATAATCCATATGCTAGCGAATGTATGATTTGCAGAGCTTTTAGGCACTGGGAAATCTCAAGCAAATGGTCCAAACTTTGAATGGTGACCTATGCTGGTGCAGGGAGGTTCAATACATGCCTTTCAAGCCGGATTGAAGATGGGGATGGTCGATTGGGTGGAAATGATTATGATGTATTGCCTATGGTTAACGATGACCTTTGCCTATTTATAGAAAAAAACTACAGCAAATCAAAGGGAAGATGAACTCCGTCAGGAAGCAGTTCGATTCAACAAAGAAAATACATTCAATCAATTGGAAATCGTTGGTCAACGTCGACTTCGAGATCTGCGAGGACCGAATAGAAAAATAGCACTTCATGATTCTCAATTGCGAGTGGCCAAAGCGAGAATTAAGCTTACTCCTAACTGCTTATTGCAACCAATTGAACAAGACTTTGAGAAGAAGTTGCCTTCGTGCCCCCAGCAATTAATACTGGGACTATGAGTACTCGAAGATCAGCGCCATCACTAGACCAATTTATAATTCGATTGCTATGCTGGAGATGCCTTTCAGCTGCATCGCTTAAACCTTATTATAATTAATTCACATGGAAACCTAAAAACTAGGAAATCGATACCTATTTGCGAGGATTGCTATTTGTCCTTCGGGAATCACGATCGGGGTGATCAGTCCATTCGGCACCCGAAACTGTCTGATGCGGAACACAATCACGGTGTGGAAGCTTTGGCCTAATCAACTCTGGACCTGCTCGATGCATCACCAGCGTCAAATTGAAATGAGCCTGGAGATTGTTCCAATTTTTGTGGGAATGGATTTATATTCCCCGGTACTCCACTGGAAAGATCTTCTGGATTCTAGCAATCCAATGGTGATGAGATGACACGCGGAGGGCTGTTGGATAGCAAAATACAAACCTCCATAGTAGGTGGAATGAACAGTGGAGGAGAAGGAGGCTTCTATTAACCGGGAAAAATTCCAGGCTGCATGAGCGTTCAAAATGCCTGTCAGTAACGTCCAAATTCCCTGGGAGAATGCGAAAAAGCTATTGTGAGTTTCCACAGGAGAAAAAGTCAAGTGGCTCAGCGCTTAGCGTTACAATCTACTCCCCCAGAATTGTCACTGCACCAAAGAACTGCTTGAAGCGCAAAGTTCGAGGCTCAGGTTTTCCCTGGAATTGTACCAAGCAGCTGCGCGAGAGTGTGCGGCTGGAAAATTATTCCGAAGACAACAAAATAGCAGTATTGAAAATTCTGGATGCCTTAAAATTGAGTTGGATGTATTTGCTGATTCCAGTGGTGTAGTTACGCCACGTAATATTACGTTAGGTGATGATAATCAATACCGGAACTTCATTTTCAATATTGTGAGGTTTTGATAAAAATCTGGATTAGCTCGTTGCCTATGAGTCCAGATTTTGTCTAGGGTAGCTTGTGGGAATCCAATCTCCTTCACAGCGCGGGGATTTCCAGGTCAACTATCAAGCAAAAGTTATTTAGCATCGATCCCTATTTGAATCCGGTACTCGTGCGGCAATCACTCGCGCAGAGACTGAATAATCCAGGAGGGAAAACTTCTTTCCTGAGAATGGTTTCTCAGCAAAAGTGAAAAACGAATACGAGAGACTAAAAATGAGGAGTTGCGATCCCTCGTACTGGCTTACTTTGGTTCGGGCAAGCGTTCTGTTGTTGATATGTCAAAGTCCCTAATTCGAATATCCAGCTTACGAAAATGCGTGGAAATACCTTGTTCTAAAATTAGGCGATATGTACGCAGTAGAAGCCGGTTTTTAGATATCGAGAAGAGATAGTGACAATGGGTTTTTTGCCGATTGATGCAGCTTTCGGCAAATTGGCTGGAGGACATACCAGTATGATTGAATCGACCAAAAACTAAGACACTGGAAGTTTTCTCTTGCTTTTCAATCCCAATTGACTCAGTTGACGCGGGACAGGAGTATTTTCAAGTAAAAAATAGTCTGGTCAATGGACGATTGCACCTGCGAACTCAAAAAGCCAGCTAGTTCCCATACAAGGTAGCCCTTCAAAAGTTGGATATTGAGTTTGGTCTCAAAAGGTGACTGCGCATTTAATAGCTGGATGGTCAATCCCGAAGTTGAGATTGAAAAAGCTGCAAGCAATGATGACAAAGAGACGATATCAGACTAAACAACGAACGGCAATAAGCTTGCTTCCACTTTTCTCAAGCTTTTCTGGATTTGACAAGAAAACCTTTGGGCTGACAAAAGACAAAGGTGATATAAGAGAATTTTGTCCCAGATGGCATTTAGGTATAATAAAGGGGCATTTTGAGCTAAAGTGAATCAGAACAGATTCGGAACCCTTAATTTCCGGTTCAAGCCATGCTTTACTTGTGGAGAAGTGAAGGCCGACTTACTCAAGGGTCAAAGCCAGTTGATTGGATTTTGGTGGCACAAAAAGCCTGTAAGCTAATGCCAGGGGGAGCATCACATTAGGTGCAAGCTTGTTCGGTCTGTCGGTTGTCGTTTGCATTGGGGTTAGATAACTTCAAACCCGATCATTTGACATCGAGGCATCTGCCCCCGGACCTTTAAACTATTTGAAAAACCAAAACAACCCAAACCATGAATACCAAGTTCCTATCAAAATTGCATTGATGATGGCAGTTTCTTTTTATCAATCATGTATGGTGATGCTTATAAATTCTGACATTTTCGACCATTGTCATGCTTAGTTACCACCAGAACCGATATTATGGACCATTTGATTGATCGCTTCCAAATTGGCGATTTCCAATGATGCTCTTTATGTGACGGAAATGTATGACAACAAAAAACAGCAATTACATCACATAATCTACGGCCTTGTCATTTCGCAACCACCTTAACAATGCTTTTGAAAAAATCAGACGCTGATCGCTGATGTGCAGTGGATGAAAGAACGATGATTCCTCATCACTCCTCAGCCAGTCGATGGTAAGCAAAACAAAAGCTTCACTTAAAGATTTCAGAACACAGCAATTAGCTGAACATCTCGAAGATCAGATTGAAACAAATCGCTCAAAGAAAAGCGATGATTGAAGGAATAGAGAATCAACATTAAAAATCATGGGACTAAACAGATAGACAAACTACTTAAATATGTTGCGCTGCTATATATCGTTGGCTTTCTTACAAGCGTTCGCCCACATAGCCCGACAGATATCTAGCGATACAGCGTATACACATTACCTGAAGCAGGGAAATTGGTCTCCAAACCGGAAAAAACCGGATTCCAGGCATGGACGGTTAAATAATAGGTATTCCAGGCCCTACCCTAAACTTTTTCAGGAAGGCGCGTATAACGCCAATAATTTGCTATCGTCCAAAAACGAAATGGAGGTAGAAGACTTCTGTGCTGCGCACGGAATCTTACTCCTAATTTTTTTGAAATGGAGTTTCCCTTCTTTGACATACTTCAACCTTATAAAACGCTGGAGAAACCCGAAGTATGAGTTTCCTTTTGATATTCAATCCCGGACCTATTAGGTTATCATTCACATACTTTATGCTGCAAGAGCCAAAGTGAATTTATGGTTCTATTGGTGATTGAGCCAAAGAAAAACTTTGGAAATACGCTCAGATTTGGTGTATTCCTAACTTTCGGACTGGGACTGAGCAGAAAGCCCATGACGTCATGCGGAAGTCTAAAGCGGGGAAACATGAATGATATATCATCAAAAAGGTACCGCTACCCCCATAAGCATGGTGATCGCAGAAGGTGGATTTTTGGAGCCAGCTCAACTTCTGAGAAAACGCAAACGAATGGAAGGAAGCCGGAGCATCCGTGATATATTATTACAACGCGTTTTTAAATAACGTCGACTCATGACTGAGATACCCCGAATTAAGGCCGGGGATAAAGTTCGGGTTCGAAATGATCAACGGTTCGCTCTTCTCAATCTGGTTGACTTTTGGTGGGGAAAGACCCTCTATTTAGTTGCCGCTGATGGCTTGGATGTTCCCCTATTTGTCCCGAAACAAACCTTTATCGCCAATCGCAGCAAACCTACATATTTATCGGACCGTCCCCCAACTGGGAAAGTGGAAATCCGCGCCAATGCGCTCAAGATGGTTCTGGAAACAACCTTCAGCGTTCTTGGAAGTGCAATGCCTCTTAGCACGTTTTATCCACGTCACCGATAAGTCGGGAGACTTTATTGAAAAATGGCCAAAATGGGATATGCGAATGGGGGGCACGGCTATGCAAATTGAAATCCTTCTACAGGAAAAGCCCAAGAAATGAGGAAAACTGGGGATGAAATATGCGGAAGGGCAAGATTGAAAATGGCAATAATCGGGCATGGACATTCCAAAATGAAAATTGAAACATGAGACCAAGTCATCAATGAAAACATGTATCAGATAACAGACAGTAGCATTGATGAGTAATGAATAATCCAATATTGAAGCTAATGATCCATGGAAAAGTCTATGGGAAGGATCAAAAATGGAAATGAAGGATTCCAATGGCTCAATATGCAGGAATGAATAGTTTTCAGAAGCATTAATTACGAGTGATTTTGAAATCAAACAGAAAAAAACTAGTTTCGACAACAAAGACCGGTCCCCTGTTAATGAAGTCGCTATCTGAATCTCACCGGAAATAGTGTGGCGATCACGTCTTGGAGTATGATGGTTGCTGCCTCTTGCCCGAAGGAGACCAAGAATTAAAATTTGAGGCGGGAAAGTCACCCGGTCAACGATCCAACAAACCTTACGATGATGCGCATCACCCGATGCACTTGCATGGCACATTTCTTCCGAGTGATCAACGATAAAAGGGGAATATCCCCGCTAAAAAACACACCGTTCAACTGTCCCAACGATGCCAAAAAATGGACAATTTGAGTTTGAAGAAACTGGAATATGGGACTGGTTCTTTTCATTTCAGTGTATCTATAATCATATGATGGGCTCGGCCTTATGGCGTAGGGGTAATCTCCGACGATACGCCGAGAGATCAAGAATTAAAAGGATCTTCATTAAACAAGATGCTCAATGAAGGGACAATCACTTACTTCTAATTTGGGGAACTGCCGAAATCGCCTGCCATATGACGAGGGGTCAACCTGATAGTCATTAAATATTCGGATCAAAATTTTAATCTGAATATAGGAATATGGTCCGATAATCAGAATATGGAGCTGAGTTCACTACGAGCCGCTACTTATACTGATTTATATTTTAGGGTTTTTGCCTTGTGAGTAAGGTAAATATTTGGAAATTGAGGATTCAAGAAGCCTAGATGAAATCTAGCACGACTGCTATCGTTGGTATTCCGATTTCTTTGACTCCTTATCGCTTAATTTTGGATGTAAGACATTGATTCAACAAACTGAGACCTTGAAACTCAGAATAAAACCGCGAGATTATGATTATTTCAGCACTTCAATTTTTCAGTGGTATGAGTATCAACTTAGAGTTTGGCTGGGACTAAACCCTACCAGAAACACTGGTGGAACTCCATATTACAAGGGAGAAACCACCTGGTCTGCTGGGGTTAATTACATCTTCTCCAGAAACCTCTCCGTCAATGGGAGCTATGATAATCGCTTTGGAGCGCGGAGGATTAACGGTTAGAGTTTTAATAAATAATTTTTCCCACGAAATCAATAAATCTTATCATGGATCATTCTCAATCTCATCAACACCATTCTGGATAACGGACAAAGTCGATCATTCTTCAATGAAAAGGGAAAAAGAATCCAATGAGGATCGTGGGCACATCATGAAAAAGATGTTTGAAGATTTCAAGGAAACGGTTCTCGGATTCTCAATTAGTCAATTACACTACACATCGTTGTGCTTAGCCGATGATTCCAGAACTCTTGGGTTATGGAGCTTCGCTTCAATGGAGGATCGCACTTCCAAGTTTGGCACTTCTTCATCATCTTTTTTTATGGAGGTTCGGCCCCTTTTTTGAAAGGATTGGTAGCAGAACGTGAAAAAGGAAGCACTTGCCAATGATGACTTTGATTGCACTAAGCTATATCAGTTGCCTATTTCTCAACAGCTCAGCCCAGTGAGTCTTTGGTCTTGGAGGCAAGATCTTTCTTTTGGAACTGGCCAGCTTAATAGTGCATTCTATGTATATAGCGGCATGCGATAGAGATGGAATCTGATGCATGGAGCTCAACCGCTTTACGCAGGAACTTGCCAAAATTGATGCCTTCCACCGCTCGAAGGATTAGGGAAATGGAAGATCATGGAAGATTGTACTATTGCTGATCTTAAAAAGCGATGACATCATTTTAGGTGAGACCGGGAGAAAAAGGTTCCTGCGGGATGAGTAAAGTGATAGACGGTGAAAGCTAACGTCAATGAATCCATGCTTACCGGAGAATTCAAAACTGTTACCAAGCCACAAGGCCTATGGACACGGTAATGAGGTGGTTCAGTCAATGGACAATGGTACATTTAAAATCAAAGTAAAGGAACATTGAGAAGCATTTCTTACTTGTCAACAGTGATTGAAATGGTTAAAAGAAGCTCAGGAAACAAAATTCCAAAAACCCAATAAAATCTAGCAGATAAAGCAGACAGCTTGGTTGTTCTATATTGCTTTGCTGGAGCATGCGCTATACATCACTACAGGTTGACCATCTAATGAATGCTAAGCCTCGCGTAAGGTGATCTTGAATATTGCTTGGTTGGAGCGAAATGGTGCACTTAAATGATCATTTCTTGTCCGCCATGCATTGGGTTTAGCGGTTCCTTTAGTGGTTGCCATTTTCCACATCGTGTTTCTGCAAAAAATGGATTCTTGATTCGAAATAGACACAGCCTTTGAAAAAATTCACGAAAAATTACGGCCTATCCTTATTGACAAAACAGTTACCGCTTGACCAAAGGTCGGATTTTGGCCGGTTTTCCGTTTCAAAAGCGTTTTGAGAATCTTTCAGATAATGAAATTATGCAACTAGCAGCTTCAATTGAAAACAGTTCTGAA
>Ga0163217_1049350_pt1 | contig 10371 bp, 14 predicted proteins | sample SynspAceP_FD_185933 | JGI IMG/M metagenome (GOLD analysis project Ga0163217, IMG submission 185933) | Saline lake microbial communities from Ace Lake in Antarctica - Synechococcus sp. Ace-P (PacBio error correction) | ecosystem: Environmental > Aquatic > Non-marine Saline and Alkaline > Saline ... | reverse complement strand
ACAACTGACGCGGCAGTGCTCGCGATTGCGCGCAGGCGTGAGGATGACCCGCGTAAAGGGGCGCTGGTATTTGGCCGGCTTGCGTGGAAACTGGCTGACTGCCAGGGCAAAAGATCAGCGCTGTGCCGAACTTTACATATGGAGGGTGGACTCTGCGGGTGGCTCGGCGAGCAAGGCAGCGTACGCAAGACCCAGGCATTTTTGCCGGCTGAAGGGCAAGATCCTCAACGTCGAAGGAAGCGCGCTCGACAATATGCTTCCTCCGCTGAGGTAGGGCACCGGCTGATCACCGGCGCTGGGGTTTGTGGCCATCGGCCGCGACGAATTCAACGTCGAACCAAGTTGCGTTAGGTCACCAACATCATTATCATGGACCGACGCCGACGTCGACGGCTCGGACATTCGTACCGCTGGTTGTTGGACCTTCTTCTTCGTTCAGATGCCGCTGTTGATCGAACGTGGCTATAATCGATATATACGCTCCAACGCCGCTCTGTACAAGATCCACAACAAGCGGAAGCAGGAGCAGTATTGAAGGACGACGATGCGCTGGAAAGAATACCTCACGCAATCGGGCTGAAGATTCATACCTGTTTTGTTGACATGAACGACGCTCCGGGCTTCACGGCGAAGGTCTCGAACGTATCGTGCAAGAGTTCGCTCGGTTCATGAAGACGCTGAAAACGTTTGGCGCGCTTACCGCTGAATTGATGGAAGCATTTTATCTACTGCGCGTTTGAACTGGTACCTGGCTGACAAGTCCTTCTGGAAAGCTGGTGGCTCAGTTCTTGAGACCATGGTTAAAACCGGAGAGAATCCGGCCAGCAATACGCTGTAAGTTCTGCGCAGACCAAGGAGCGCCATTTGTGGCTACCCGAGGTGGGAATCCATTTCCCACGCGCCTCGTCCAGCTGTACTGCACCTCCGTCAACACGTGACCTGTTCGGTAGTAACGATTTAACACGCACCATGGCTGAGCTGGGCGAGAAGGAAGCTTGCCAGAGCTGTTGCAAGAAGGGGCTATATGAAAACGCGGCTCACGAAAGGAAAAGCCCATCACCATTTCAAGGCAAGGCTGGAATGGATGATGAGCGAACGCTCTCGCCTGGCGACCGACACCATTCAGCGCTACAGAGGGCTGGAGTTGAGATTTACCCGGACAGCTGGGAAAACAATGGAATGCGGAAAGCCGCCGCATGTTGCGGGGTGATATTGAATGATGCGATTGCAGCGCTCAGATCTTCGAATTACCCTGGATGGGCGACAGTCGCAGCGCGTCGCGAGTGTCGTTGAACCAACGCGCATGGCGGTATCTCAAACCTCGACGTGTACTCGCTTCTCTCTCGTCCCTCTAGTTATAAAAAATCGGCTTGAGCCGGCTTTTTTTATTTATATATCAGTACGGTTGGAGTTCTCCGGGCGAATTATTGATGACTGAGAGGATTATTTGACCAGCCACAAGGACTCGGTGAATTCCTATTACGTTGCACCGTTCCCAGGAGGGCTTAGGTGTGCTGGTTCCTGCTGTTCGGCTTGAGTCATCTAGCATTTTTTGATTATTAAAGCGTCATTTTTGCGGCGCTGGTATATTGGCGGAATTTATATTCCTTAGCGGCATGTTAAACTGCCGGGACTATTAAAGGATACTTCAATGAGTAGGGATGCTGGATTGGGCTTTAGCTGTCGGGGTTAGCAGCGTTAGCAATAGCTGCACCCAGGGGGCGGGGCGGATACGCAGTAGTTTGCTTGACGAGGAAGCAGCCCATTCATGATTTCATTGTGCGCGTAGGTGCAGGCCGGAGGCATCATTAGCCGATCAAGGCGACGTACAGCGCAGGCCGTGATCGGTTGACCCGGCCGTTTCAGATATGACCGCTAGTACTGTTGGGGCCGTACGGGGCTTTGCGCGCAACGATTTTCGGCAGGGGGACTTCATGTATGCGCTTTGGACCTGGAGGTAGGCCAGTGTTTGCGAGAGAACCTTATTGTATACAGCGGCTGATCTCTCGTTGGACCTGTTCCCAGTCGGTGCCTCGCTATACCAACCTTCACAGCGCGAAAATTCTCTTCTTCAAATAGCTATTTCAATAGGCATTTACGGTTACGCTGGGGACGATTTTGGGCAGGCCAGCAGATCTGTTTGCCATCCTGAGGCAGGGTTCACAAATTATCCATGACAGTTATCTAATGCCTTCCGTTCAAGAGGTCATTGCGTGGACGATTCGTCTTTTGTATTAATATAAGCTTTTTGAAAATGCGCGAAACGATACCTCGGCATTTGGATATAGACGGAAGGTTCAGGAAAGGAGCATGTTTTTTGGGCTTCTCCAGTGCACTATACGAGGAAACTGGCCACGAGCAACAGCAGCTCTTGCAGGTCACGAAAGTATCCTCCTGGCATTCCATGGCGCGACACCGATGAGTTTACAAGGATGCCTAAACCGGGCTTGCCCTTGACACGCCAATTTAAACAACAGATGAGGTTATTCGAATCGCGAAACAGCGTTCGCCCTCGCATTTGTTGATCGCTGGGATGGGTTCAAAGAGGAGATCAATGACCGCATGGGCTCCTGTTAGGCGACAAGCGCTTCGCATGTGTGATTTACAGCGGAACTTCAGGACAAAAAGAACATCGTATGTCGCGATTCGGCCGGTGACGGATGTTCGTCATCATTATCGGGGGGAGACTTTTGGCTCGTTCCAGCAATGGATTCGTCTCAACCAGGTTAACTCAGCAACTGTCGGAACCTTATGATATTGGGTTCGATTGATCTTCAGACATATCGGCCAGCGGGGTTATAAACTGTATCCGCAACAGAGCAACGCTTCTGATCAACTGGTGCGGGCAGGGGCGGATCAGCATGTACAGGCCAAGCTGACTGGCAGAAAACCGAGTATGCCTATATCCAATGTAGATAAAGAGCTAGCGCAAGAGGCAAGCATCGAAGGGCAGGGAGATCAAGACGCTATAGCTGATATGGAGCAGTTCGAGCTGATTACCAACTAATTAATATGGCACCGCAAGGTATTAGGGGCTGAGGCATTGCTTAGATGGAATCACCCGGCCAGGGCTTTGTGGCCCCGCTAGCTTCTTACCGATGTCAGTGAGTGCCACAAGGCTGGACTTGGGTGTTCGGATGGTCATAACCGCCGCACATAGGCCCAGCTCAGGAGCTCGGCTCGCCGTAAGTATTGCGTCAGCGTCAATTTTTGCGGGCGATACCACGCAAACAATCCGACTTTGTTGCGGAGCTTGCTTTCAATGTAGCAAATTCGCTTTGCGGAAACAGCAGGCTTTGAGCTGGGGAAGTGTTGGAACAAATGCTATCACGATATAGATTCAGGGTTGCTGTGGTATTCGCGCGCTTGTAAACGTTTGGGAGTAAAGATCTCGCTCGACGACTTTGGCACAGGTAATTTCAACTCTGGCACTCAAGGCTTGAAGTAGACGTGCTTAAATTGACCGCACGTTTTGTAAAGATATGTGACCAGTGCTGGTGACCTGGCGATTTTGCGGCGGGGTCATCAGTTCTTTTGCTCAAGGTGCCTTGACTGCGAGGTCATCGCCGAGGGTGTCGAAACCGCTGCAACACGGGCAGCGCCTGCTATGGAGCTTGGGTGTTGGAAATGGCTCAAGGCTATTTATATCGCAAGCCTATGCCGCCGCGAGCTGCAGCTGGATTCAAGTCTGAGGAGCCCCAGTCGCAATATTTGAAAGAAATTTAGAATCTATCCTAGAGATCTTCCGGTAGGAAAAGGTCGAAATAATGTTACAAAAAGGACCCATTTATCGCTCGGCAAACAACATATTGGTAATGGGATTGCTGCGTTCAAAGAGCTTAATGCTGGGGCCATGGGTTCGCGGCTGTATTCAGAATGTGTGGCAGTACCTCATACGCTGCTTGGACTTGTCGTTATAGGTTGATTCTCTATTATTACGTGGGCGCAGGGGTCAGTCATATTTTGGCGCTTTCAGTCTGTTCACGCTATAGCTCGCTTGAAGGTATGCCCGCGATATCGGGCGAAATGCAAAGCGTCTGGGGACTCCAGGATGTACATTTTGTTAGGGCACTCCGTGAGCGGGCCACTATCGGGTTTGTTGCGGCTGCAAGCAGATCGGCGCGCTTTGCCAGTAGGTAATGGTTTGCCCCTCTCCGTGCTCCTCAACGTGCCTCCTGACTATCGGGGGGCGCTCGGAAAGGCGGATCTTTGAGGAGCTATAGGGCTATGGGATCGAAATTACATCGGACTGGGCAAAATTATTATTCCTCTAGTTATGGGGCTACGAGAACTCAGATAATTTGATTGGGCAACTTGCTTGACAGCTCTGTTCGACGATCCGGTAGTCGCGAAAGTTTTGCCCGCGCTACTCTTTCTCGGACTTCGGCATCTTCTACCCCAAAAACAAGGCAACAGCGCTGTTATGCAAGCGGGCGTCGACTCCCTGGGTCCCAGCGTAGAGGTTGGGAAGTAACATGGAAGCCAGATGCCCATAGCGAACTGCCGGATACTTGGCTGACTCAGGGGCATTGTACTTCACATTGGACGATCCAGACCTGGTAGTCTCGAACAGAGTTGCTCAGGCTGTGCGATTTGGCTGAGCCAGGCCCTTGCTCTGTCCATTGACAGGTGCGCGATAGGGACTTCTTCCCAGTGCTCTGCAAACGCGTACATAGCCTGTAACTCATAGTGGCGCAGCGTCACTATGGCAGGCTGGAGTGAAGGCCCGCCACAGTGCCTCCACGGAAAATCATTCAAGCAATGACATTTGACGGAGATAGCAGTGCCCCTTCTACAGCCCTGAGGCCGGACTGTTGCACTCGTATCAAATGCCCACAGTCGGACGCAATATATATGACCTTGGAGAGATTAACCTCATGCAGGATCACCGGTTCCTTGTCGGCCAACACTGCAAGCGCTTACCGAGCGATTCAATGAACTCTGAGCCCTGCCCCTTTTTCGCGCTCCATGACCTGATTGGCTATGGTCTGGATCCAGCGTTTGGCAGGGCGCTCAGGGTGCAGGATTTGACGGACGAGCAGTTGCACGCCCAGCTGGAACCGATTACTCTGGCTGGATCAAAGAACCGCCTGAGCCAGTGGTCCAGGCTTATTTGAAATCGTCAGTCAGGTCAGGAAATTCAAAGAGCTCACAACCATCTCCGTGGGCTGCGGCTGCGACTCGACAGCGGCGGGGCTGTGGCGCGGCGGGCCCACGCGTGACTCCTCGTGGGCGATGAGGTCTCCATTTTTTGCCCTGAGCATCAGTCATTGTGGAGTCGGCCAGCCGCAAGGTCCTTCAGGGTAATGGCCTTTTCCACCTGATCAGCGGAACAGGTAGTTGATCAAAGCGGTCTGCAGGGATGTTCGTCGTCGGTGGGCCGCGAGGTCATTGGGCCGCGCGGATCTCCTGCGGTTTTCGTCCCGGGCCGATCAGGTTCCTACGGATATTAGCGGCGTGCGACTATGACTTCGACGAACGGCAACGCGCTTGTTTGTATGCGGTGCCAGGGCGCTGACCAATGATCGCCGGCGAGGTGGGCTGAGCGATATCGCCCAGCACTTGCTGTGCGAGAGTCCTCGGAACATGTGGCATTGCGGTCAACGGCTTGACTGGTATTGGTCGCAATGCATGGGTTGGCAGCACCAGGGTGCGGTTTCACCTGTATGCAGCGCGCAGTGCTGATGGTAGGCCCGGTCATCGTATTTCACCAATCATGATCACGATCTCGGTGCTTCACGTCAGAACATTGTGCAGCGCATCGGCGAAAGCTATGGGTTATCCAGCCGACCTCGCGCTTGGTCGATGATCGGACTCCTATGTGTTGATGCAGAACTCGATCGGATCTCGATGCAGACGATATGGCCGCGCCGACTTGCTCATTGCGGTAGTCGGAGGCATGGAAGAGCCGCGTGGTCGATTTACCCGGAGCCGGTTGAGCCGGTTAACCAGAATCAGGCGCGGTCGAGCATGACCGCTTGCGCAGGTACCGGCGGCAGGCCCAGGATCATTGAAAGTGGGAATCAACGTGTGTTGATGTACGGAATAACATGGGCGGGGAGACTCTCGCGCGCTGGAACATAGACATTGGCGCGGAAAAACGCCCGCGACTCCTTGTAGGCCTACTGCCAGGTTTCATCTTCACCAAGAATCACGCTCGAATTCGCTGCATCTGTTTGGCGGCTCGATTAGTGCGTAGGCCATAGATTTGACAGCGCCTTTGGTGCCAGCGGACCTCGTCGCCGAAGCTTACGAATGCGGCCTCGCGTTGATGCGTCGCCGGCGCACTACACTTGAGGAACAGGTACGAACCGTTGAGCTCAAGCAAGGGCGGATGCACGTGGTAGTCATTGAGTTCCATACGGTACAGGCTCCCTATCAATGCAAACGGTCTTGAGCGCTCATTCCCGCGCTGGGATACCAGAGCCGGTTGGCTCTGAATCAGCTTCTGTCCCTGTTGGTGATTTCAACAATTCTTAGCACGCGGTCGCTGTCCTTGGGGTACAGGCGCAGGGGCCAATCTCACTTGATGGTACCCGGGCGTTGTGCCAGCCTACCTTGGGCCAGGAATTCACCCGATTGCTCGCCACTGGGGATCACAGGGGCGTTTTGGCGCAGCCCAGGGCGGCACGCCGCGGGATAAAACTTGATGGTGGTCCCGGCAGCATGCGCGTGCCTTGGGGAATTATCAGGAGTCCAGAGCCTTCGGCCAGGACGCCGTCCGCGAGTCGGCTTCAACGGCTTGACGTGAGTTCGCGGGCCGTTTCTTGCGGTAATGGAATGGTTTGGCCAGCGCGAAAAGGGGTGCCCAGCGAAAAAGGGGCACATAGAGCAACTTCCTTCATTTGCTCAATTGCGTCTGCGGTGGAACACCGCTGCAGGAAAAAAGTTTCCAGGGCTCTGGTGGTTGGCCAGAACAACGCGGGCTTGGTCGGCGGAATATTGTCCCGGCACAATTACTTCGTAATTCGATGCCACCAGGTGTTTGGCAGCCAGATAGCATGCGGCTCACCAAACTGATGATCAACCAAATCGAGCGCAGTTTGAGCAGAGGGTTATTGAAGGGCCGTGAATGAGATCAATCAGGCGGCACCCATATTGCGGCGCTGGCGGCCAGCAGCAGATAAACACAATGACGCGCAGGGGCCGATCACACTGACATTATTCGGATCAAAAGGTATCGACCACAGCGGCCAGTTCTCAAAAATCAGCGTCGCCGTCGGGCAACGCTTTTTGTTCGGTCAGTACGCCCTTTGCCGGTTTTGCGCACCAGAAAGAGTTGCAATCGGACGCTACTCGCCGGCCTGAAGGTCACGCAGGCTTAATCGCAACGGTAGGTACGCGGTTTCCAAGTCGGCGACTAAGTGTCGGCAATCTGTTGCAACAAACCGGAGCGGGGCTTGCGGCAGTCGCAGCCAGCGTCTGGGGTATGCGAGGCAATAACGGATCAGGTCGACTTTACCGCCCTGCTCTATCTTACAGCGCATGCAAAATGTTGATGCATCGCCTGCAGCTTCGCCTCGGGAAAATAAAGCCGGCGCCATATGCCCCCCAGGGGGGAACTTTGGAATATTTCTTGGTGGCCACCGCCCCCGTCCCAGCCCCGCCTTGCCTCGCAAACGCGCGATGGAATCGATGAGCCTGGCACGGTATCCACTCCTGCCAGGCTTTGATTGGAAATATTCCGAGTCTGGTTGATTATACGCCATCGCACGGTCGAGAATGATTCAGTTTCATATAACACCCCAGCTGCATGTGCCAGACAGTCCCTTGTATCCCAACAGCGAAATATCGGCTACACCCAGGAACAGACCCGCAGACCCGCCGCCAGCAGCGCAGTAACGCGTTGGCCCGCACGCGCTGCATCCTCGGCATTCACAGCGAACGCTTGATCGTCAAGAACGCGATTACCGGCTCGCGCGGCTTGCAGGCCGCTCCAGCGCGGCGCGATTGGGCGCTTGCTCGGCAGGCGTCACGGCTTCTCTGCCTTCAGACCAATGGCATTGGCAGTGCCTGTTTCAGCGGCTTCCTGAAGCTGCCCAGGGTATATCTCCTGCTGCTACGGCTATCAGGCCTTGACGAGAGGAAGTTGGTACGCGACTTGTTGGCGGCACGCCTAAGTGCTTCGGCTTCCGGCAGGCGAGCGGAAAGCTTACCGCCTGACGCGTTGAGTCGAAGTCCAGCGGGGAGGCTGGGTTGACCGCGCGTACCCGCATTGATACACGGCAACATCGATCCCTTCATCCTCATAACGGGCGCGCAGGCGGATCGAAGATAAATCCTGTACCTGATTGGCCAGATTCTCGGGTTTATGACCTTTATTCGCCGTACTGCTGCCACCGCGACCTGAGGCCGCTTTGCGATCCAGCTCCAGGCCTTCTCGAATCAGATACGCAAGACCACCAGCGCGGCCCGACGAGCGCATTAGGGATCCTGCTGCCAGTGGGGAGCTGCCGCAATACCGGAAAGATGCCGACCAGCGTATCCAGCTTGTCCGCAGCCGCCAGCCGCAGCGCCAGTCAGGTGCTGCAGGCCAGTTCTGCGCGGCGGCCGCGTGGCATGTGTACTGCTCGTTTTAGCGCCAGGGGCTACGTCCTCGGCTTCACCATCGGTTTTTGGGAGTAATAAACGGCGATGGCCTGCACTCGGGAAACGCCAACCATTTCGGTGGCCAGGTCACACGCGCTCGCAAGCCGGCACGGGCTTGCCTTGTGCGGGCGGCGGCCACCGATTCTTCGCCCGGCAGATAAAGGCAGGCCAGCGCTGGTGAGATGCGCTGAAGGGCTTATTGTCGCAATCACACCGTAACCCCAAAACTGATGCCTGGAACACACGTTGGCCCAGGCGTGCGGTGCGGACTTTCCACGGGTTTATCTTGCCGCAGGAAGAAGAATTCGGCATAGTCAGACGCGGCCGCACCCACCTTCTCGTTACCTCTGATTATGAATGACTCTGCGCCGGCGTCCGTGTGGATCTCTAATATTGTGCCTCGAATAATGGCGGCAGCAGCTTGCCGCGTAAGACCGTACAGCTAGCGTATACAATTTGGGTGCTCTCTCTGCTCGCTCATTCGCTCCCGAGATCTAAATAGCTTCACGTGAGTCGGCACACTCAGAGGGAGATCGCTCTCGAGAGATGCACCACATACTTACGATGTAACCAGCGCCTGGGTCCGATCGCAGGTCACGATCGCTAGTCAATGATAGTCTTGCTGGAGATGCCTGTTGATCAAGTCCATGGCTTCGGCGGCTAGCTCTTCCACCCGCTGGCGAGGTCAATACTCGGAAAACGCTCGCGGCGCTTGGCAAGTCGGCAGATCACCATTGGCCCTTTGCGCAGGTCATCCTCGGCGTAGCTGGCTGTGAATACTGTCGGATCTCTTGTGCCGGGTGATGGAAAAGCGGTGCCGCGAGAAGTACGCGGCATGCTGGAACGGAATGTGCGCCGTCGACGAGCACTGAGATCATACCATGTTGCATCACTCTGCAGCACTGGGTCGGCGCAGGCGTGTGTGCTTGCCTCCGGCCCAGCGCGATGCGTTTTGGGAAATCGGCATGCTGCCAGAGCAGATCGACGATGGCCTGCAGCAGATCTTCGGCCGGTTGCCCGGGAGTGCTCTGCACCGTAAGCAGTTTGGGTCCGCTCTGGTCCATGCTGGCTACGGGTGAGCCGCATATTCTTGGCGAAAGCCTTCGGCGCTGTGGTGGTTTTGCCGTCGCTTATTCAAGGCGGCTGGTAAACGGGGGGGGGGGGGGGGGGGGGCCGGGGGCGTCCATCGGCTGCGCGTGCCGATCGGGCTGCTGTGTTGCCAGTTGCTTCGCAACCACCACGCCAGGCGCGCGGCGCGGGTAGTTGGCCGCGCGCTCTGGTATTCAGGCCAAGCGGTCCTTCACGACTTATTCAACGCGGCCGAAAGCTTCGCGCCAGGGTCGTCAGCGATTTGGGGGCAGCTCTGTCGAGTGCCCGTTCTACCAGGAAAATCCTTGAGCAGCATTATCGCCTCCTTGGTTATTGGCAGTACTTTCGTCACGCAGTTCGTGGGCGTGGCCAATCGGGAAACGAGTTGCGAGGGCCTGGCAGATAGCTTCTGGCGATGGCGCGGATCAGGCGTACGCACGCGCAGGATGTCATTGCGTGTGCGCGCGGGTCAACCGAAGACTGGCCCGGCGTGTGCGTCTCCAGCAGGTGGAGCGTGCGAGGCCTTGATCACCATTTCATAGGCTGGCAGCGGCAAGCTCAGCAGCCAAATGGCAGCGGCTTTGGCTTCGCTTTCGCTGTAGCGAAGTCTCGAACAGCTTCACAGCTGCGCTTGTCCGACTTTGGCGTCGTTCGAAAGGTTGTAAAGGCTCGACTTTTGCTGCCTCCCGTTCT
>Ga0163217_1039844_pt1 | contig 10371 bp, 12 predicted proteins | sample SynspAceP_FD_185933 | JGI IMG/M metagenome (GOLD analysis project Ga0163217, IMG submission 185933) | Saline lake microbial communities from Ace Lake in Antarctica - Synechococcus sp. Ace-P (PacBio error correction) | ecosystem: Environmental > Aquatic > Non-marine Saline and Alkaline > Saline ... | reverse complement strand
ATCCACCGATTACGGCCTTGCGCCGCAAAGCAAGCCTTTTATTGCCCTGAAACCTGTGCGGCCCAATATGCCGGAAAGTTGCTGGAAAAGCGAGCCATGTTCGGTCTATCGCAAAAGGCGGCTTTTCAGCGGCGCTTGAATCGGATACAAGGCTGTCGTTATTCGACGCCGCCGACCGAGTCAAAGCCCGTGACTCAACCGGGCGTCACCCCCATTACAGTGTCCTTTCTGCGAATTGACTGCTCCTTCCGCCGCGCGCCATATTGATCTTCAGATTTATTTGGCTGCTCTGCAAGCCAAGCTTTTGCCGCGTTATTGCCAGGTGAGGGTAGAATCTGCGGACCGCTTAGGGCAGCCCAACCGCCACGCACAGGTTGACAGGTCGCGCGGGGTGACCGCCACCAATCAACCAATTGCACCCGAGTGAAACATGAGATGCATCCTGGTCAGTTGTCCGTTTGAAAGCCTCGTTCTATACGCGCTGACGCACCTTCCCCACTTCCATGCCGCCCCGCTGACCGCGCAAGAGCGGGTGGCGAAAACTTCTTCTGTGGCCTCCAGCTGCGATGTTGTTCGCTCCAGTCTGCTGTTTCTTCCTCGACGCCCACGCCCGTCCCGACTCCCCCTGTCGCTGGTATCATGGACGCCCCGCCCGCCCTGCCGCATTTTGCTCCAAACTGCGCCAGGTCATGATTTTAGCACCTATGCCCACCGGTACCACACCAGGCTTCGACACGTCAGTGAACTCAAGGGCTTGAAATATCGCCCTGCGACGCACGCTCTGCCTGCCTTATGCCCTGCGATGGCAACCTGCCTTGCTGGTCGAACCACTTCAATTGCCCGGGGCGTCCCGCTACGCGGACTGCCATCAAAGGTCAGTTTGAGGCCTGCGCATCGCCTGATCATTAGACCAAACCCGTAAGCCAGAGCGCACTGGAAGCGGTGTGTTATAACTACATGGAGGCGCAAACCTGCAACTCGCCATCCGACATGCGCTGTAAGAATATAGAGGCAACGACCAGCTCTCTCTAAAGCCTCTGCGTGACCGAGTTGCAAATGTGCCGGATTGTGAACCACTGCTTACCGCATGCAAGAGGCTGAATTATCTGCCCCGCCGAACTTCAAGGCCAGCCGGAGTTAAACCCCATCGCCTGAACCTCTCCAGCTTAGAACCACCTGACATCTGTTTTTTCCGCTCAAACCACCCGGCCCCCTGCGCCCGAAAAAGAGGACGTACCCATGATCACACGACGCTACTGGCCGCCGCCTGCTGTTGCTGGCAGTGAAGTCTGAGCGCTGCTCGGGCAACACAATTCAATGGACGGCGATTATCGCCCTTCTGGGCGACCCCGCAATCGGTCAAAAACGCGATGCGAATGGCGCCAAAGGAGAGCAGCATCAGGAACTGATTTTGGATATTGGTTGGACTTTTCTGAGCAGTTTGTCGCGCGCATGCCGAGTGATACCAAGACTTCCGCCAAGCGGCCGGCATTATTTAGTCGCGCCGAGGATTGTGATTGGGTAATCCCCGACGCAAGCGGGTGGTGTTCTTGCGCGGCATGCGCAAGTGAGCTTTGAAAAACGGCGCATTCTATTTACTGACGATACATAGCAGCAACGCGAATCCTGCTCCAAGCCCAGGCAATACACCCCCTGCCAAGGGCAGCGCAGGTATCGAGCACGGTACGCTCTTTTGCGCTGGGCGACTTCGAGATTCCGCGCTCGCACGTGGTTCAGACGGCGGTATTCAGCGGTGATCTGGGCGACCTCAGGGATGTGGCCGGGGGCAGCATTATTCCCGGATTGATAGCCTTTCTGGATCTGGGATCCACTTGCATGCGCTGGATCAACAGGAAGAGGATGTACGCTCGCCGGTTGCACGGGGGGGCGGGGAAAATATAACAAACAAAAAAAACCCTTTTTTCCCGGGGGCCCCCCCACGGGGCCTTCAGCCAGCAAGCCCAAGGCTCGAAACCTGCCAGGCCGTCGATTACGCCACCGATCAATTATGGAGAACCTGACGGTTTCCGGCTGGTCCTGCACCGGCAACCGGCCAGCCGACGTCCCAGCCCGCACCTGCACATACTTTGCTTGCCCAGGGCCGGCGGCATTCTGGCAGCAATTTTTGCTGAAGCGTTTGGGTTCAACCTGAGGGATGATGGATGAAGCGCAGCGCCAGGCGTTGGCCATCAAGGCTTGCGCGTCTGCTCAAGCAGCAGGTGGTCGGCAGCTGCAGCAATCAGCCTGCGCCAATCGCAACGAACTCAAGAGGTGAATGAAGCTGGCGGTGGACCAGGTTCGAGAGGTCAAGCACCATTCCGCTGAATTCAGTGCTTGATAGCCGGGTGCAAGCCATGGCTAGTTCTGTTACGCCAGCGCCACTGACAATGTCCGAGAGAAGCTCATTCAATCGTTGCTTTCGCGCACCTCCAGGTGCACACGGTGCCCTTGATTGCCCAGTGCGGGCCTCTATCTCAGGTGCTATTTCTCGCAGCATTTTACGGCGGACCAACTGACTCTCTTTCGGCATTGGAACAAGTCGCTTTGCTTGCAGGCATGCGGCTTGGGCGCCGTACCGCACCTCGTATCAGGCCTGGCACGCGATGACAACACTGGAGCCAGCGGTTGTACGCGTTTGTGATTTTGTCTACTTTGCCTAACATGAAGAGGCAGATTCGTTCTGACTTCCAGCACTCTCCTTCACTCCGATCTCGCAAGGATGCACCACTTCATGCGCAAAGACCCACTATCACTCCTACTGGCCATGGCGCACAGCCTGCTCACACTCGGTCGGCTGCTCGAACCGGTATCGCCCCTACTCCGACTGACCAAATACTGGACTTGCAAGCCTTGGAAGGCAGCAAGCCTCAGTTGAAACCGGGGAGCCATTGAAGATCGGGCCCTCGCCCATCGTGCTGCATTGATGGAGCTGCAAGCATCTCACGGTTGCCTTCGAGATACGACCGATTTCTTTAACCTACCACCCCAGCCACTATTACAGCTGGCCACGCCGATGGCCCTGTCGCTTGACCATGCCATTCTGTCAATTGAATGCGAGCCTACGAGCTGCAGCCAGGTGAGAGGCGCGAGCTCAAACTCACCGCCTCGCAGGAGGCACTGCCTGCTATCGTCGCTGTACTCGCGGCAATCTATCCCCTACTCCGTCAACCTCTGCCTTCGATATCCAACTGGCGCATTCATCATCCCGTCTGATACCCGAAGCACACAGGATACGACTGAACCAGGTCAACCTGCCCTCGATGCCGAAGGGATTCGTGAAACTCGATAGCTGCTAACCACTAGGGCAGGAACTCGAACCATGATGATGCAAAAAATGTTTTCGTCTAGAGAGAAAGGCCATGCTTCGCTGCGCCACGCAACATTTTCCAGCAAACGACCGCTACCACACATCACCAGTTGATCTCCAACGTTCGCACCCGGCGCATGAGCCATTACGCTCTGGGGGTTTTCAATTGGAGATTCGAACCCAGGTGTTTTCTCGGGCCGCCACGCCTATGTGCAGGGCCAAGGCTCGCCTATCATCAGCCAGTCGCCACGCCTCGGGTGCTACCTCAGATGGCAGCTCTCTTTTCGAAATCCCTCGACGCAAACGAGCGCTCGAAGCGTTGGCCATCGGATTTTGTCTACCGCAACACCAGTCACAGTCCGGTCTATCTGCGCTGCATTTGAGTCTCACCGGAACCATATGTTGGAAACCCGGCCGCCCGAGCAACGCGATGTGACTCGCGCGCTCACCGCCTATGACAACCAGGTTGGATGACTCCAACGCAGGGTACAGGCATACCATAGCCCGCATGCCAAAGTGTCAGGCCTGCGGGGCTGCCTATTTTCGGCTGTTTGCTGGGCGGCAGCATAACGATCATGTCCTACGTGAAACTGAAAATCTGCGATGTTCTGGATTTTACCACGCCGATTGGCGTGGTCAGCTCTGGATTTGCCAGTTCCGGTCCGGCCTTATCTGCATTTCCACCGCCAAGTCCCTTCTTGCCAATCTTGCATCAAGGGAATTGTCGCATTAGCTGGCTCGCACCGCTCCGGGGCGGACCTATCTCTCGTCCCGCCGCTGGCATCCTGCGGGCACCTGGCAAGGCGTTGCTGATCGGCGAACGTCGGCGACTTTCATTGTACTGCCCTGCCAGGGCACACGTGCCATTGATCACCGATGCGTACCTCGCACCGAGCCCGGTGTTGCGCCACTCCAGGCATAATGAGCAGAGTCGCAATCCAGGAAACAGATCTACCGCGAACCTGCTTCGGCCTTGCTCCGGTGAGCGTTCGACTCCCTTCGGCCCGCGCAGGCACAAACGTAACCGGTCTGGATAGCCTGGTACCAGCATAACGATCTGGGCTCAGAGCTTCCGCAAGGTGACTGGATGTCGATATACGCCAGGTGTTGCGATGTTGCTTGGACAGGCATTCGCCGTCGCAGTGCTGTCGTGCGAAATCAGTGCGCGCCAAATACTAGGATATTCAGAGTTCGGCCCCTGCAGTGATCACAGCTAGGCCGGCAATGCCTTCAGCTTCGTTGCTCGGCCTGTCCAGCGCGATTGCGATTCCGGAGGACGCTGCGGCCAAGCGCCTGCTTCGCACTTGACAATCCGGATTTCCCGTTGAGGCGATCCGCCAGATATGTTGGTCAACCTGCATCTGCCGGGCACTCTCCTAAGTCAAAACCGCGCTGCTCGGTGCACCGCGGCAGTTCCTCCTTTCAACTTCACGGGACAAGGAACCTTACTTCGGACGCTGGAGCTCAGTATTCCGAGGAGCTGTCGCAACCTTGGAACGGTTCCGGCGGCTTTGCTTCCATGTAGTCCGGTAAGTCTTAACCGGGCTTGAGCTGATAAATTCTGGGTCATCAGGAGTTGACTCATGCATTTCTCAGGGAAATGGATTAGACAAACCAGGAGCATGATCCAATACGCGTCTCTCATCGTCAATCGCCCGGGATCGGTGCCGGCCGTGCAAAGCCGCTGACCGGATTCTTGCCCGCAACCCCAGAAAGTTTCGAACTCAAGCTAGAAAGAAGCGCATGGTCCTACGCGCCGCGCGCCTTGCGCCGGCAAGAAACCCTGAATCTGGGGACAATCCGCTCAGAGTGGCGGTGGCCTTCCGCGCGTGCTCTCGGAGATGGTGCGCCTTGCAAACCAAGCTATGAGCGACGAAGATCTGCTCTCGCGCTGATAAGGACAGGACTTACCTCGGAAACAAGCGCTTCGAGACGACGCTCGCTGTGCAGGACGCACGCACGAAAGCAGCAGGTCTTATGGCTGTCTCGCGTCTATGTGCTCCTGCTTACTGCCTGGATGGATGGCTCCGTACGGGTTCACCACGCCCTGGCATCATCGCGCTCTCTGACGAGCGAATGGGGTCTACTCAGATGAGCTTGTGAGCAGCCTTCTTCACAACGCGAGACCTTTTGGTGCTGGGCCGTGCAAAAAATTTTTCCAGCTACTATGAGCGGCTTGTCGCCTTCGCGATATCCGGTTCACAGGTCACTGCCCGATGCTGGAGCGCGATGTAACTTTGCTCACTGTCGCTGCTCTAAGGCTTTTCGAAGGCAAGTACGGGTACCTGCCGCGCGGCATTGCTCGAACCTGGAAACTGCGATCTCGCGCGCGCGCAGCCCTGTATCGCCAGATTCGCAACTGCGCTGGCGACGTCCCGCGGGATATTTCCACCATTGGCAGGCCTTACCGGAGACCCGTCGGCGGCTAACTCCGCATTGTGCCGCTATGGCTCTCACGTGTGACATTCTGTTTACTGAATGACTGCCTTGGGGCGTGACTCCTATTGGCGTTAATTACAAACTGGAATGGTGACCGAGCAGGCGCGGGCCCCGCGCTACAGCCCTTCAGCCAGGGGCAAGCAGTTCGAGTACAACGCCGCAGTTCCGGGCCCAGCCGGTTCGATGAATCATACTGAATCTTCAGTGCATGAACTTGTATGAAGTCACTTTTTTCCTCAAAGTCCGACGCTTCTTCCGGAAAAAGCTGGGTGTTGGAGTCTCTGCCTGGTATTTTGCCCTGGCACTGCTGGTTACATGGTTCTTGTCCGGAACCGCGCTCGCGCTGTCAGCTGACAACCCGTTCTTGGTCATCGGCCAGCAGCGGCTGCTGGACCATCAGCCTGCTCTTTCCTGATTCTTGGGGCCTCGTCTACTGGTCTACCGCCAGTTGGCGCTCCAGTGTCGAGAAAAAACACAACGCTTTGAAGATCAAGATTATTCAGGCTCGCCAACAGTGCTCAGGAAACTGATTTGTCGAAGTAGCATCTGGACGCTGACGGGCCGGTTTCAGGAAGCCATTGCGAACTATGCTGTCGCCTCAAGCTAGGTACAGCGGGCCGCAGCGAGCGCGGCGCCGGACTGCCCTGGTACCTTTGTGTGCTGGGCCCGACAGGCAGCCGGAGCAGTTCTTGCTGGACTTTTCCGGCCTTGAATTTCACGGCTGAATCAAGGGGCGACAAGCGCAGCCGGCTCGACCATCCGCGGATGTCAGCCTTGAGTACCGTTCTTTTGCCTGTTACCGACTGGGTATTATCTCGCTGAGCCCCGCCCGGATGTATCTCAGTTGATTACCGCCGGGCGCTTAGATCTGACTAACCTTCGGCGGATAATCGATGCGGGCTGGCGGTCCCAGCCTGCTTGGCCTGCTGACGTAGCGCGACCAAGACCTCTTGTGAACGGCGTGCTGCATCAAACATACCGGCGGACGCTCCTGCGCGGGCAGCGAGCTGGAACTGGAAGAGTCTCGCCCGGCAGGAACCGCCTGCGCTTGGCAAGGAGACAATCAGCCGGCCCCCTCCCCGTTTACCGACAACCGTGACTATGCTTCTTATGAGACAGAACGGCTGGGCGCGGACGTCCGGTTGATTCTCGTCGTAGGCAAAGCGGACGCATTCGTCAGGTTCAATTGAATTCTTCGGGACAGTTGCACGCGAAGAAAGTGACTCAGGTGCTGGGGTGTGAGTTTTCGCAAGAAACACAGGACGGCACCGATATTACAGGTCGTGCGTGGAGCGAATTTTGAAACACTTGATGCAAGCTGGTCAATAGCCAGGTGGTCATTGCGGCATGCCATCAGGAGCGTGACCAACCAAGCGCCGTGGGGCGCATTCTCGACTTCCGCTGAAAGCTTGGGGCCAGATCGAGGGAGATCTGGGCCTGCTTTATCAGCTGGCCTTTGCCGGCAAACGCATCAGCGTGCCCAGCAGCTTCGCGGCTTTTATCTGGACAGCGCGCCGCAGGTTTGCGATTTCAGCGCAAGTCAACCGGCGATCCGCCAGGCGGCACGCAACAGACCTGCCGACCTTCCATGCGCAATGCATGTCGCCTTTAAATCAAGAACTGCTGAGCAGCAGTGATCTTTCCGAAGCGAATCGAGTCCGCTTGACTTAGCGCGAGGGCAAAAGCCATCAACTGGAGCCAGCGGTTGATGTACCCACTGCCCTGGGCTGTTGCTGATCTTCGGACTGTTGTATTGTGGTCTGGGCAGTCGCTTTCCTCAGCAATCAATGAGCGGCTCGAGCAATTGCGCGAGGTTAGCCCAGGCCCTGTACGGGGCGACCAACAGTTGATCCGTAGCGCCGATGGACGCTCGCCTCGAAGTGTCGCCGCACTGGATAGCAGTTTACGCCGCCACCCGACGTATTCCTCGCGTTGATTTCATTGGTGGCACGCTTGCAGCGTGGAGGTTACTGTATCAGGGGGATTCAAGTTCAGCGGCCATCGTGGTCTGATAATAGCCTACCTTCTTGGGAACTGGCAAAACCTTAGCGTCTGCTCCCGGGCGTTGGCGAGGGCATATCTGGAGTCAGGTTCAGCGATCAGGACCAGCCTGGCTTGATCGGGAAGCCCTGTTAGGCAGCTTGCGCGCCTACCTGTAGTGGATATCCTTGCAAAAGAGCGGCGGGAAAAGCCCTATCTGCAGGATGGTTGGCCACGAGTGGTCGTTCTGTCCGCGGCGACAGCGATACCAGATGTCTTTGACCGCCCCATTTTAGCTGCGTTCTGCTCAGCGAACCCTTTTCACGCCCTATCGTCAATGACCAACTGCGTCGCTGGCGCGCAGGAGCTGCGCTCGCGCGCTCGCTGGCCACGTAGGTGTATCGGATGCTCCGCGACCAGGCGCCAGCCTGCCGGGGCCAGCAGCACTTAGTATCGGATATTAGGCGTGGGCCCCGCATGGCACGCTTGTTGGACCCAGCAACAGATAACAGCATACCGGGGTTTTTATACCCGCCAAGGGGCTATGAACGTACCTTTATGGCGAAGGTGGCGAAAATGGTCCGTGAAATCCTCCAGGATAACTGGGTGCTCAGGGTGACAGTGGAGCGTCTGGCGCCAGGCGATCTGGCCGCCTGATGGTGGAAATGGAAGAGATGTTACTTTCCAGGACTTACGACAGCTACTTGGAGCGAAGCCTTGGGCCTGTTGCATTGGAACCTGGCCCGCGCAGGCATTGGGCCGCCACCAACTGGGCAGCCTGACGGGCGCGGAACTCACCCTTTGGCTGCTGTTGTTAGCGAAGTGCGGGACAAACACCTGCTTCAGCGGCATGCTGGACCACCGAGGTTCGTCTCCCGCCGCGAGACCTGAAACCGATAACAGCTCAGGCGGCGGGTGTCCGTGGGGCTCGGCCGCACCGGCACGATTTTGGCCGACCAGCGGCGCCGAACTCTGCTCGCATCCGCTCTCGCTCGCCCATACACCATAGGATAGCCGAATACCGCATCGCAGAAATCTGGCTGGCCAATTCGACGAGTCCCTGCATCGCATGCTGGATGATAGGGCGGGCCGGGGTTCGGAGATGACCAGCGTGTAACAGGCATTGGGACGCATTGAAGTTGCAACTCCAAGCGGTTCTGGCCCAATGCCAGTGTGCCCCAGCAAGACCGCATTTGAAATTGGCCCGCGCACGCATGCAGAGGTCGCAGACGATGCGATCAACCAGCTTGCGCAGTAGCGCTGACAGTTTGCGGCGCCCATTGCCGACTGCTGAAGACAGCATAGGGCGGCGAAGCTGGGATGCTGGTGTTGAACGATGACCTATCAAAATAACCTCAATCAGCGTACCGCAGCGAGCTTCTACGCGGCTTATTACAACTCGGTGGCAAGCGTTTCCTTCTTCGCCGCCAACAGTTTGAAAGCGATGTTGCTACTTGGCGGGATTTCCGCGAGGTTCTTCAAGGCTTCAGGGAACGGCCGACAGCTTCTTTCGACCAGTAAACATTTGCCGGTTTCGGTCAGCGACAACGCCGGCAGCCTACCAAATACGGCGTGTTTGATGCGCAGCCTGCCGACTGTTACGTGATTTTCAACCAGATGGCTACCTTGCAGGACTTTCCGCCGCAGCTTCTTTGCGAAAATTCCGAACGAGCGCAGATCCTGTTCAAGCTGGAGCCCCACTTCTCTGGATCAGGCCTGGGGCCGTGCCAAACTTCGGTTTGGCAATCAAAAGAACATGGAGTAACGGCACTGACTATTAGTGCAGATCGCGTTCGATTGGCCGCTGAGGGACAGGCGAAGGTTCGTTACCAGCTCTGAATGGTGGAAGGATCTCGGTGGGCGCCGCGTTGGTATCGAGCGGAACACCGGCCCTGGTCGCTGTTCAGGCTGCTGGTCTGATGGCGTGGATCACCACAGCACCGCGATGTACTGATGCTGCGAGCCAACCTGGGACGGGGCATGCGCGCCAGTATTTTGCTGCATAGCCAGCGCTCACCCAAAACCCGTTCGATCTGAGCTGCTTACGCGGCTTTCAGCCTGACGCGCGCGGCTCTGATGGAGAGGTGCACATTTGCTCTGGGCAATCACCGCTCGGACGACAAGGGCAAAGTGCGCAAGCGTAAGAAGGGACGCGGTTCTGGGATTTCTGCCGGGAAAACGCGGCCTCTGGGGTTCTTCGCTTTGACCCGGCATGGGTTGGCCATTTCAGGAAATGGGACGCCGTGCTGGCCAGCCGGCTTGATTATCGAAGAAATGCTTTGAGCTTGCCAGAACAATTGAGGTCTGATTGGAGCGGTGCTGGGGCGTACGGCGACTGCCTGTACAGGGTCAAACCGCTGTCGGCCATGGGACATAAAACCGTTCACCGCTTGATCGAACCATGACAGCATTCATGGGGCAAGCCACCCGTTCGTTTTCATTTTTTGGCTTTTTTTTTGCTTGGCGGAGGGGGAAAAAAAAAACGGGGGGGCCATTTCTTTTTTATTTTGGCGGGTCTGGGGGGGGGGGGCCGGGGTGGAACAAGGCCGGCTTTTGGCTAATTTTCTGTTTGGGCCCGCAAGCGGGTTCGTTTTGTTCCAGTTATATCGCCGACCATGCCTGATGCAGGAGTTATCTCTTTTCTT
>Ga0163217_1031630_pt1 | contig 10371 bp, 13 predicted proteins | sample SynspAceP_FD_185933 | JGI IMG/M metagenome (GOLD analysis project Ga0163217, IMG submission 185933) | Saline lake microbial communities from Ace Lake in Antarctica - Synechococcus sp. Ace-P (PacBio error correction) | ecosystem: Environmental > Aquatic > Non-marine Saline and Alkaline > Saline ... | reverse complement strand
CTGGTGGCGCCAGCAGGCCGCCGACAGTGTCGCCCCTGAAGGGCGCCAAGCCCAAGGTACCTTACCGACATATCCCCTCAGATCACTGCCGCATTTGACGCCAAGACGGCAGGGAAACCTGTTGTCGCACAAAACTGGATGGTCGCCGCTGCCAATCCCCATGCTGTTGAAAGAGGCGCAGATGTGCTGCCAAGGGCGGCACCGCTGCCGATTGCGCTGGTCGCCGTCCAAGCGATGCTGGGGCGGTTGAAAACCGCAAAGGCTCGGCCTTGGGGCGGGGGTTTTTGGTCTGTATGACGCGGCATCAGGCAAGCTGACCACACTCGACGGGCGTGAAACCGCACCCATGGCGGTGGACGCCACAGCGTCAGGATGATCAGGGTGTCCCGCGGGTTCTTTTGATGCGAGTCTCGGTGGGCGTTTTCTGTCGAAAACACCGGGCACGCCTGCGTTGATGCCGCTGCACATGAAAAAATGTGGGCTGGCAACCAGCCGTGGGCTGATGCTCGCGCCGTCCATCGCATTGGCCGACAAGGGTTTCGCCGTTTCCCCACGCCTTGCGGGGGCATCGTGGCGGGAGGACGCCGAAAGGCTGGGCAACTTCGGAAACGGACAGGCATCCTATTTCATTGCGAAACGGCACGCCGGGCAGGCCGGAACTGCTGAAAAAACCCTGACTATGCGCGCACAGCGTCGCGGCGCTAGCTGAACGCGGGTGAGCGATGCCTTTTATTACCGGTGACAATCGCCCGTGACATCGTGGCGGCTGTCCAAGGGGCCAAAGGCCAACCCCGGTGTGCTGTCAGAAGTCGATCTGTCGATCTATCAGGTCAAAAGAGGCGCGATGCCGTCTGTGCGCCCTAACCACGGGCACGAGGCTGCGGCATTGGGGGGGGCCGCCCTTCGTCGGCGCGCCTGGCCGTTGGGGCAAATTCTGGGCTGCTTGGGAAAATGCCGGGACTCGGCGCAGGTCCGGCGGAACGCGCAGGTGCTGCGGCTGATCGGCGATGCCTCGCGGCTCGCTTTTGCGGATCGGGCCGCTATATCGCGGATTACGATTATGTGCCTGTGCGGTTGGGCTAGGAATTGTCTGACCCGACTATCTGGCGAACGGTGCCAAATCTGTTTGCGGGCGACGACGCCTGCCCGAAGTGGACCGGCGGGCGCGCCGGCTTTTGATCACGCGCTAAACCTTGCCGATGATATCTCTATCGAGCTTTGCCCTCGACCTCGGCATGTGTCCGATTGTTGATAGCGATGGCAATGTGGCGAGCATGACCACGACGATTGAAAACGGCTTTGGTAGCCGCCTGATGGTACGCGGTTTCTGTTGAATACGACGCGACGGATTTCTCTTTCCGGTTTCGCACACCGACGGGGGTGCGATTGCCAATCGTGTCGAGGCCCGGAAAACGACCGCGGTCGTCGGAATGGCAACCGGACGATTGTGATGAAGGATGGCGCGCACGGTTTCTGGCGTGGGGCAGCCCGGTGGCAGCCGGATCATCGGCTATGTCGCCGGGCGATCATCGCGCATCCTGGATTGGGGCTATGGACGTCAGCAGGCCGCAGCGCTGCCCCATTGCGATTCAACCGTTTCGGTCCCTTATGACTTAGAAAGAAGGCACTGACGCTGCCAAATGACAGATGCGCTAGACAAGCCCTTGGGTACGAGGTGAACACGACGCGCACTGACCTCGGGGCTGCACATGATTTCGATTTTGTGACGACCTGCGCGGCGGGGCAGATCCGCGCCGGAAGGTTATCGCCCTTGGCGAGTGATCGCCCACTTTGACCTAAAGGAAAGACCCATATGCACAGGCCACCGGACATGCCCCCGCAACGAGACGGAATCGACACCGCCTTGGGTATCCTCAAGCAAGCAGATTCGGCACGCAGTTTCAAACCGGTGAGGTGCGATCCTGCGAAACAGCACGGGCACCACAACAACTTGGAATCAGAAATCCAGGCCCCCGATGCGGTGGTTTTTGCCGCTCCAACGATGATTCGCCGCCTGTGGTTTCAAGGTGTGTGCCGGCATAAAGTTGCCGGTCATCGCATTCGCCACCGGCACCCTCGCTTGAGGGGGCACGTCAATGTGCGCCGGGGGGGCGTGTCGATTTGCATCATGACCCAGATGGACCGTTGGGTCGAGGCTCAACGCGGGCGATCTGGACTGTCGCGTCCAACCCGGGTGGACCCGCGAGGCCGCTGAAACACCCATTGCGCGATCAGGGGCCTGTTCTTTCCGATGATCCGGGGCCAACGCCTCGCTTGCGGATGAACGGCCGGACGCGGGCGTCGGCACCAACGCGGTGCGCTACGGCACCATGAAAGGACAACGTGTTGGCCGTAGAGGGCGGTGGATGGCAAGATGGCACCGTGATTCCGCACCGGTGCGCGGGCGGCGCAAGTCGTCTTGCGGGATATGATCTGACACGGCTGATTGGTCGGGGCTCTGAGGGGAACGTTGCGGCGTCATCACCGAGATCACGCTTCAAGCTGCAAGGCATTTCCCCGAGGCGATTAGTTCGGCCCGCTGTCCTTTCCGTCGGTAGAGGGGCGCCTGCGAAACGGGTACAAAGTGTGATCCAATACGGTTTGCCGTCGACGACGGATCGAGCTGCTGGACGCGATGGTTCCCCGTGCGCGCGGGAATGGCTAGCCCCAAGCTATCGCATGCCTGAAACGCCGATGTTGCTGCTTTGGAATCCACGGCTCTTGACTCGGGCGGTGCCGAACAGACGGAAAAACCTTCGCAGGCACTTCCGAAAGAAAACGCGGCACCGATTATCAGGGCAACCACCACGATGGAAGAGCGTAAACAAGCTGTGGCAGGCGCGGCATGATGCCTATTTGGGCGATCTTGGCCCTGCGTCCGGGTGCAAGGCGGTGCCGACCGATGTCTGCGTCCCGATCTCTCAGCTGGCAGAACGCAGTAGGGCAGGCCAACGCCAAGGCCCGCCGAGTTGGAATTGGTCGCGCCCATCGTGGGCCACGCCGGGCGACGGCAATTTTTCCACGCGTCGCTTGCGCTGGATATGGAAAAATGCGGGGGAGGCGCCGCCGCCGAAAGCTTTATCAGCTGGCTCAACGAGATGGCGATCTCGATGGAGGGAACGTGTACGGGCGAGCATGCATCGGGCAGGGCAAAGCCCCTATCTGCGTCAAAGAGCTTGGCGCCGCGGTCGATGTCATGGGGGCCGATCAAACGGGCGCTGCGACCCCCGATAACATTATGAACCCGGGCAAGATTCTACCCGAACCGTTCGCGTGACTGGCTTTAAGCGGCAAAAAGTTCGAAGTTGGGTCCCTGCCTAGGGCAGGGCGCGATGCCTTCCGGTGTGATTTATTGCCATTTGAGCGGGCGGTGCCGCGAGTTTTTTCAACGTTGGTCGCATTTGTGCTGTCTTTGTCGGCTGGCCGTTCTGCGTTTTGCGGGCAAGGGCTGCTTAAATGTCGCTAAGACCTATTCTTTGGCGGAGCATCGGATTCATGAAAACTCAAGTCAAAAGCACTGGGTAGTGGGCGGCGGCGCCGTCGCACGTCGATTGCCTTATCAATCTGGCCCGCGCCGGATGGGGAGATGGATTTGGCTGCTTAGCGGGACCGAGCTGGACGTCCGGCATCTACCATGGCATGCAGCGGGGTTGCTGCCCTATTTTAACATGGTTCCTTTGCCCACCACGGCACTCCATGACTATTTCGATTTTCAAGTTCTATAAAAACGGCTTGAGGGAAGAAAAACCGTCTGAACGCGGGCTTTGCCGTTGGTCGGCAACCTGCGCATGGCGGCAGGACAAGACGCGGCGCATGGACGGAATTACATGCCTCTATGCCTCAACGGCAGAGACCTTGTGGGCGTGCCGGTACACATTCATGGACGCCCGACGAAGTCAAGCAAAAGGTGGCCGCTCATCAAGGACTTGACGATCTGAAAAGGCGCACTGATCACGATACAGACGGGGCTATATACCCCGGCCGATGTCACCATGGCGATGCAAAAAGGTGGCGCGGCCAGCGCGGTGTGATGATTAGCGCCAAGTGGGCAGGCGGATGCGTTTCACTGGAATGTGGGATGCCTGGGAAGTCACATGCACTAAGATGGCAGAACGTGGCGGCAAACCTGGTGCCTACCGATGAGGCAAAGATCGTTTATCACCGGCCGAACAACGTTCGTGACGGCTCTGCAACCACGCGCAGCGGGACGGCTCAGATGCTTGGGATCAAGATGCCTTTGCCATCCGGTGGAAACATTACGTTTATCGTGATGGATCAGGACCCTGAGCTTGGTTCAAGTGGCGCGCCGCAGGCAATCCGGAGCACCGGTTTTGTCGTGACGCCGGACAATGAATGCCTATGACGCGCGAAAGAACGGGGCGGCTGGATTCTGGGGCATCTACGGAGCACGGCGCGCCAGACGCGGTTTGAGTTACGGAGTTGCCGGACAGCTTCCCGGGCCGATCTTTTCCCGCTGGATCTGGACCGGATCGCGGATCAGTAACAAATGGCGGTGGCCGCGAATGGTGCCGTCCTGCGCGAACTCCGGGCCTGAAGGACATTTCAAACGGGCCAATCTGCTATTACGCCTGATGGGAACCCCGCTTGGTTGGTCCCGGCACCGGGCCTGCGCAACATGTGGGCTGGCCGAAGGGTTTTGTTCCTGGGGATTACGCGCTGCTTGGGGGACGGGCGTATTACCTTGCGCAGGATGATGTCGAGGCGAGGCCGAGATCGACAGGCATCACTTGGACCCCAAACCGCTAATGGCGACTGGATGGGACCACCGAATATGCCGCGCGCAAGAAACGAAGAAGCGTTTATGAGCACGTTCTATATTTTCCTGCACCATTCCCGACGAAGAGGCGCCCCCGTTGGCGCCCCTTGCGGACCTCGCCCGCCTATGACCGTCAAGCCGCCCGTGGCGCGCAATTTCGGCCATGTGAATGGCTGGCGGAACGTCCGAACTATTTTGCCCCCAATGGGCTTTGACGATCACGCCAGCCGGTCGTTCCGGCGCGGTGGTGGTGGGAAACATGTGGTAGAGGAAGCCAAGGCGATTCCGCTGACAGGTGTGGGGCTTTTATTTGATGCCCACCGCTTTACCAAGCATCTGGTCAAAGGGCCGGGGGGCGACCGGAATCCTGAGCTGGTTCACCTGTAACAGCTGCCGTCCGTCGGGCGGATTCAACCTGACCTATGCGCTGGACCATCAATGGTACCACGCGCACCGGGAATATACCATTGTGAGTATGGCGCAGGATGAATACTATCTTGTGTCGTGCGGGGGGCATGGGACCGCCTATGACAGCGACTTTTCCTTTCGCAAAGGCCAATGCCGATTAAAGCGCAGAGTTCGGCTATACTCGAATTGTCATGATGTGACCACGCAATGGGGGTCTTTGCCTTTTGCAGCGTCCGAAATCGCGCGACGCTGCTGAAAGAAAATTCAATCAGGATTTGCTGATTCCCGAAACGTGCTCAGCAACAAGGCGTTCCCCTGGCTGACCATGCCGCAACATAGAGCTGGGGAGGTTGCCCGTGCGCTGCCATCCGCGTCGCCTATACCGGAGAGCTGGGCGGAGCTGCCACCACCCGATCGAGATGCAGAACCACTGTTCCACTGCTTGAGAAAGCCGGGCGAAGAAACCCACGGCATTGGAAGCTGGTCGGCGCACGGGCGGCAGAAACTGGTTGCGGGCAGGAAAAATCCTACTCGTGCCTTTGGCAACGAGCTGGGCCGTGATGCGACCCCGCTGAGGCCGACTGCCGCGCTTTGTTGATTTGTCGAAAGAGTTCCCATGGCAAGGACGCGATGCAGGCGCATGGCATCGCAGCAAATTGTGTGACGATCTTGATTGGACGGGCCAAGAAGATGCCGATCCCTGGGGCGCGAAAGTGTTGTACCATGGGGACACACGTTGTTGGGCCGTCGACCTCGGGCGGGTTTCGGTGGCTTTTCGTGTAAATCCATCGGCATGGGGCTATGTCAAACCCGAGATCGCGTGTCGGGACCAAGCTAAGATCAAGATGTTCGACCAGCTGTGGGGACGCCGAGATCGCGAGGACAGTCCTTATGGATTCCAAGAACGCGAGACGAATCCGCCGTGGATGGCTAGAGCCTGACCTTAACCGAGCGGCGGCCTGTTCTGCCGCTCGGCCATGCGCTGCCGATGATGTTTGTAGATACGCAGGGAATCGGGCAGGGAACCGCTCGGGCAGTGGCAGGCTTTCGGAAGCTTTCCGCAGTCTAGCTTGCGTTTGGCATTCATTTCAGGCAGTGTCATCGGCGATGAGCATGCGGTAGTCGTCGTCAAAACTGATCAGATGCCGGTCGAAGGCGCGATCATGCAGGGCGGTTCAGACCAGATTACCGTTCGGGGTAAACCGCTGCGCCTCGTTCTCTTGCCAGCCGAGCAATGTGGCTTGCGGTAAGAAGACGACGCGTCATCGATCCCTGTCAGCCGCGCAGCGTGACCGGTAGTTGTTCAGGATCATTCGCGAGAAGCTTTGACCGGCGGCGCGGCACCACCGCACTTCGGGTGGACCTCTGATTTTTGGCGATCCAGGTCTGCTTTGCGCTGTTCCGAAAAACCGGGCATCTGGGACTTTGGCGGCTCAAGCTGTGCCTTCATAGGCGGCAAATACAAAGGAGGGATCCTCCGATATCGCGCCCACATCTGCCCGGTCCCATTCGCTGACAGATTGGCAAGCCCCTTTTTGCGGCAGCGTTTCGTTCCAAATGCGCGAGGTTGGACGTTTCATCCGCCCACAGATGATGGCGTGCGCCCGATCGTTCGCCATGCGGATTAATTTGCGGATGTGGCCAGAGTGGAAACTTGCCAAAGCGGCAGCAGCAGATACAGCGACAAAAGCCTCTGTTACCTCGTCTTTGCGTCCAGTTTCGACGCGTTCGTCATGTGCCTTGCCATTTCCGCTTGGAAATCTGTGCCAGGTTCACTTTATAATTGCAATGTCCAAAGATGGCTCCCTGATAGATGCTTTCGCGCCCCTTACCGCACCTGACGCCGCGAAAGCCAGTTTTCCCAGCTGGCGGGGCTGCCGGCATAGACATTGATGTCGATGTCAGCCCTGCGCTTCCGGTCACGCGGGCCTGTGCTGGTATATTGCCAGAAGGTTCCGCGTTCATTCGCGGATAATTTTCTCCGGACGGGTGGGCCGGCGGTTTGGAGCGGAGCCGAAATTCCACATCGCGCAGCGGGCCCAACTGGGTTGCGTCTCGTAGAAAATCAGTGCCGTGTAGATAATCGGTTGCTGGCCGTAGTGCGCCCTTGAGGATGCGCAGAAAAATTAGGGTGTTCTGCGTACGGTATCGGCGGGCGGGCGCAGTTGTGGCAGGTGGAGCGAACGGGTTCCACTCCAGATCCAGCACGGGGGCAGCATGCCTGTTGGTCTTGGGCACGTTTTCAATGGAACCAAGGCGGGCCTGTTTTTCGGGTGTCGTGCAGAAAAAATAGTAAGGAAAGTGAAGGCCGCGTGCCACGCCAGCACGGCCTCGCCGTCCCAGTGGTTTTGAAAATCGGGTCCAACAGACGCCGCCTTCGGTTTGCTTGATAAACGCAAAAGCTCACCCCCAAAAACCCGGCTTCGCCCCAGTTCAGAGGCGTCTTTGGAAACGGGCCCGCGTCGATTCGTTGCACAGTGCATAAACGGCGGGCTTTGGCCAGGCCAATCAAACGGCTTGCGGTTTCGCCAAAATTAGCCGCCGGTCACATTCCCCAAGGGGCACAGAGATTTTTGCGGCGCGCCCAGGCCGCGAGAGCAAAGTGCAGATAGCAGGGCGTAGGAACGCGAAGTCGGGGCATGGTCACGGCTTCGTGCGATAAAGGCCAGGATTATTGGCGGCATCTCGACGCAGGTCGATGGGGGCTCAGCGGCAGCATCGCTGAGCCAACGCGTTTGATGTTCGACCGTATTCCTTATATCCAATGGCAGGGTCGGCGGAAACGCAGCTCGGCGTCGAAACCTCAGGTCTCCCTCCGAGGTGAGATGCCATCGCGGCGGAACGGGGCCCATAGAAGATCAACGCGCCGCCGGGGGGCGAGGGCCCAGGCGGCTTCCGGAGATGACCGCTGGGGCCGCGTGTCCGTCGGATCAGGTGCAAAAGGTTGGCAAAAAAATGATCAGGCGTTCTTGCGCTGCAGGCGTTTTCGTGCCAGCCCGTCGCAGTGGCGTCGAGCTGTGCTGGGTTTCGGGCCGACATTGGGCAAGCCGCTTTTGGTGATATTAGGCGTCAATGCTGGCGCGGCGCGGGTCGGGTGCGTGGTCAGTCGGCTTGCCACTGCAGGTTGGCAGGCGCACGGGCAAAGCGAGCCGATATGCTGGCCTGTGCGCTGGCATCTTCGAGCGCACGCCCTTCTTTGCGCCGCGTGTTCGCGCAGCAAGATCACACAAGGGCGGTCTTTGTTCGGTCGGCAGCGGGCGGCGTGCAGCATCGCCGCCACTGGGCGGGGATTCCCACCGCTGGCGGAGGGGGGAAGCTTGCCGGTCATGGGGCGTAGCCTTTCTGGCGGCAGTGCCGGCGACCACATTTCGGGCAGCGGATGGGGTTTATTGCCCAAGGCCGTCAGATCGGCCACCAATTTGCGATGCGGCCAGCGCTGGTCTGGAAAGCCGTATCCGGCCTTGTCCCGCGCTCCAGATAAAATCGGGCATGCGGGATCGGGGCCAAGCACCAGCGTGCGGTCAGGGGCAAAACTGCGCAGTCCCGCCCACGTTTCGAGATGGGTTTGGTGGAAGCGCACGAGCGACCATATTCTGATTTACCGCTCCAGCCCCTCGGCCAGCACCATGTCGTCGGCCCACGCATCATGGGGTGTCGGTCGGGTCCTCTTCGGCAGGCGAGATCACAGCGCGCCCGGTCGGGGCTTGTGCTACCACGTTTCGCCCACGCCAAAAAAACATCGGCCAGCGCGAACAGGTGCGTACCCACCTGGTTGCCGCGATCCGCGCCATTCGACCGCCGTAGGCGGCGTGATCCCCAGTGGGGCGACGCCACCAGAATGGCGATCTGATCGGCCCAACGCTCCGGCGGCAATTCACCAGTTTCTTCGCTGGTAGGTTTTGCGGGCCTGCGGTGACCTCCCACATGTCGGCCGCGTGCGGGCCGCATCGCAGTCACGGGATGCCCAGTGTAAATTGCGCCCGCCGTTGCGCGCAGGTCCTTGGCGAAATCCCTGCAGGCAGGCGGTCGGTATCAATATCATGCGTCGGCGTGATAAGGCCCGAAAAAGCGATCCGTTCCGCAGCGAGGATCGGGACAAGGCGCAGTGCGTCGTCGGGTGATCTTGGTTCAACGCCCCATATGCGCGAGATCGGTTATGAAAAACGCCTCTCCTCGTGGCGATCGCGATTGCATCATCAGACCGCGCTGGTGTGAAGATACCCGCCGCGCGCAGATAGCGATGGTTGGCGCGGTTCAGCGCCTTTGCACAGAGGGGGCACCGTTAGTTCTCTTCGATCAAGGCGGCCAGAGGCGGCCCGAGGGCGTGATAGCCAAGCGCTTTTTTTCCCCTTCGATCACCGTGACTTGGCGTCACCGGACAGGCGCGCCGCTTTTTTTTTTTTTTGGGCGGGCCCCCCGGGAAATGCCGCGATGCCACGCCGATGACAAGGATATCGGAGTGTGCTGTTGTTCAATGTGCGCCCCCCTGTTCCGTTGCTCTGGTTTCCGCTTGGGGGCTGTCTCACGCCCCAAAGCTGTTCGCATATGAGGTGAACACGGGCGGTGGACGGCAACCGCGCGGTTAGGCGTCGTCTTTTGCCACGCTCTGTTGCGCGACCGTAGGCGGGGGCGCGCGTGGATTCATTTCGACAAAAGCCGGCCAAAGCGCCGGATAATTCCCTTGGCGCGTCCTTGCTGCATTCGCGATCTCTGCGGAAAAGCTGAGCATAAATGTCGGCAGCGACAGCGTATCCTGCAACAAAGTGCCCTGACGCCCGCACGCGGCTGTTCAATATAGCTATAGTGGGCTGTCCAATCTCGGAGGTGATTACGCGGATTGCAAAAAGGCGGCGCACCGCGTCACCCCAAACGCTTGACATAAGCAGGTTTCAAAGGCAGGATCGGGGCGTCATGGCAGAGCCTTTCTGCGAAGTTGCATTCAGTTCCAAGAATGGCTGCAAGAATAGGGCGGGGCTGTCCGCGGATTCCGGGGGATCATCTTCGGGGCGGAAAAAAACGGTGGCAGAGCCAACTTTCGGTAATTTGCGGCACTCTCGGCCAATTCCAGCCGTGCCGTCAATTCTCGACCATGGGGGGGGATTTTTGCCCCCAAACGGGGGTTGCCCACGTGTGCTGAAAAAGCGGGGCGGGGCGGGGAATTTCCCTTTCTTTTTCTTTTTTTTTTT
>Ga0163217_1119276_pt1 | contig 10372 bp, 16 predicted proteins | sample SynspAceP_FD_185933 | JGI IMG/M metagenome (GOLD analysis project Ga0163217, IMG submission 185933) | Saline lake microbial communities from Ace Lake in Antarctica - Synechococcus sp. Ace-P (PacBio error correction) | ecosystem: Environmental > Aquatic > Non-marine Saline and Alkaline > Saline ... | reverse complement strand
CTACGAGGGGCTTCAAGCCAGTCGGCGATTCGCCAGCCAGCTGCAGCTGCCCCTCGGCACACGTTCAAAAAACCATGCGCGGCCAGGGGCTGATCGCCTGGGCACCCTGTTGAACGATTTGCTGCCCAGCCATGACCCTGGCCCACCCCGCCGACGACGCGATTACCCCGGTATCCCTCGAGACGAAGCTGCTCGCCAGGCTTTCGCGCTCGCGTTTTTTGATCTCGACGACGCAGAACGGCGATCGGCTCCTCGCTGCGGCATGCAGCAGGCCAACCTTTGAGCTGAAACCGCCGGCTGGAGGAGTTCCAGAGCACCCTCCGATCGTGCTTGCCCATTAGGCCCTCAACGAGCCGCGTCCCCTCCCCCTCGCCTTCGCAGTCTGTTGTGCTCGATCCGGCGGTGCCGCGCTGAATGCGGATACCGCGCCCCTCAGCGGCGGCCGGCCCAGGCCAGTCGCTGGTGGTATCCCCGTGGCCCTGCCCTGGGGGCTGCTGGTGACCGGCGGCGAGCTTGTTGGTCTGTCCACTCAGCCAGCGGCCCGGATACCGAGGCCCACACCCTCCCAGGCTCCTCTGGAGGGGGGAAAAAAAAAAAACCAAGGGCGGGGAACCGGGGGGGCCCCGGTGGGTCCCCCCTTTTTTTTTCTTTGTCGGGTCAGCTCCCAGGCCTGCCCTGCGTTCAGCATGGATGCCGCCACACCGCATCAGCGGTGCAGTTCAGGTAAGCGGCAGCTAGCCCCTTACACATGCTTGCGGATATGGAAGGTTTGCCGCTCCGCCGCCCGCCAACGCCTACCGGCTCTGGCGCGGGTCAACGGCAGGAGGTGGGCTGTTGTCCACTTCATGTGCCCGACGCCAACGCACGGGTCGATGCCGATCCGCCGGAACCACCAGCCAGGCCAGCAGCCTCACCCGTCGCCGTCGAAAGCGCTTGATGCACCGGCAGCGCCCCCAGGTCCACTCTGTTCTGTCCAGCCACCATCTGATCAGCGTTCCGCTAACCGTTCCCGCCCGGCAGCTGCTCCGTGGAGCCTCCCGCCTCCACTCCGACCATCTCCACTTCCCAACGGCGTACTGACCTCGGCACGTCGCCTGGATTCCCCCCCAGCCTGCGGCGGCTTGATTCTGCCGCACCCTGCAGGTGAACATCACCTACGCTGTAACCAGAGCCTGCTCCCACTGTCACGTGGATGGCAGCCCCAGTCCGCATCCGAAAAGACATGGACGACGCCACCTGAGCGCTGATCCCGCGGTGCTGCATGGCGTGGCCTGGGTTCCCTGGATCTCACCGGATTGGTTGCGCCGGAGCTGCACGCCTGGGCTTCCGGGGCTGTCGTGCGCGCCGCCCGGCGGCTCGGCGTGCAGATGTTTGATTCGATCCGCTTGCAACCTGATCCATTCCTGCTGGGTAGCCGGGCTCAGGAGGATTTTCTGGTCTGCGTCTCTGGCGCGAAGGCGCACGGTTGGTGGGCTTCATTGCCCTTTATCTCAAAGAAAACGTCGAGGGAAACAGCGGGGCGGCGGCCGTGTTTGCCCGCAGCATTCGAGGTCTGCGGCGGCTCAACGCTTGGCTACGGCCAGCCTGACAGCGGCTCGATGTCTTGGACTTCGTTACAACCCGTGCAGGGGCGGCGCTGCCCCCGCTCCCAGCAGGCCCTGGAGGCCGATACCGGCGGGTGCTGTGGCAGGAGTACTGTGCGTTGTTTTCAACCGGCTCTACGCCCTTGGCCAACATGCCGAACTCAGCGGTTTTCGGCGGCGCTCGCCGCCAGGCGGCCAGCTCGACGACTATCTCGCCCTTGCTGCGCGCCAGCCACCGGCCTAGGGTCTCTTTTGTGTATTCTTTTTTTGTATTCATAGTTGAGTGCCGCCAGCTGATCAGCGGTGGATTGGCAGGCGGCTGCTCTTATCGGACTGTGACGACTTCAATCAAGCAGCTTGGGCCTGCCCGCCGCGGCGCCACCTTGCGCGATCGTGTTGCAAGCGCGTATCCGCCGGTGATCCGATCCAGGTGGCCCGACCCACTGTCTTCGGCTGCACCGCGGTCAGCGGCTCCAGCTGCGGTCGCTGCCCGGTGAGCGCTGGTTTTGGCGATAGGCGTGTCTATGTTTAATCCGTCTGTTCTTTCTCTTCTGCTGTTGCTGCTGGCCGTCGCCCTGCTGGTGGGCCTTGTCTTTGCGCGGATCTGCAGGCGTTTCCTCAACCTGGAGGCCCTGCGTTCGCCCAGGAGCTCGTTGGCAGACCTGGCGGGTGGCTCGCCCTGCGTGGCGGCGCTGATGATCATGCGGCGGCCCTTATGTGCTGGTGACCGGGGCGTCGCTTGCCTGCGCGGCGGTGATGACCCTGGCCTAGGCGGGCGCAATCTTCGGCTGGCGCAGTGGCACGCGTGCTTGGTGTCGTTCTCCTCCACGCCTGGCGCCCTGCTCTCCTTTTCTGCTGCCGCACACTGTTTGCGCCCATGTTGGTGCAGCGCAACTTCAGCGCCCAAGCTGGCCCGATCGAGGGCGGGCGTTGCGCACGTTGATGCGCGTGCTACCTGCTCAGCCTGCGGCTGGTGCCGGTGTTTCCGTTCTTTCTGATCAATCTGGTGATGGGTCTGACGCCGATGCGGGCCCTCCCCTACACGCTCACCAGCCAATCGGCATTGCTGCCCGGCACGATCGTGTACGTTGAAAACGCGGCACCCAGCTGGCGCGCTTGACGCCAGCCCTCGACGGAATGTCCTCTCGCCGCGCTGCTGGGCTCGCTCGCCCCTGTTGGCCGCCTTCCCTGATCGTCAAGCTGCTAGCTGGGGCCGCTGGCAAGTTAAACGCTGGCGTCTGTACCGCCCCTGGCCGCGGCCGCTAGCACGTTTGAGCGCAACTTGATCGTGATCGGTGCCGGCGCCGCCGGTTTGGTCACCTCCTACATCGCCGCCACCGTAGAAGGGCGCGGGTTGACCCTGATCAAGCCGATCGCATTTGGGCGGCGATTGCCTCAACACGTTTGCGTGGCCCAGCAAGGCGTCTGATCAGCTCCGCCCGCCATGGGCTGCCGCATGCGGCCGCGCCGACCGTTATGGCCTGACGTGGGACGCTGATCCCGAGGTGTCCTTGGCAGGCGGTGCTGGAGCGGTGATTTCGCAAGGTGGAGGGCCCCCATCGCCCCCCGACAGCGTCGAGCGCTACGAGGGTGCCTGGGGGTTTGAGGTGCCTCAGCGGCATGCCCGCCTGCTTCGACCCCTGGGACCGTGGCGGTGACCGCGGCCGGACGGCAGCGAGCGGCGGTCTGACAACCCGGCGCGATCGTGCTGGCCACCGGCGCCCGGCTCGATCTTTGCCTCGATTTTCCCCTCCTCCCACGCATCGAGGCGTGGGGGCGCTACAGCGAGACCCATCGGCAGAACCTGCGTCCTAGTGCGAGCTTGGTTCCGTCGTCCTCCCCGGGATCCTCGGTGCTGGGGGGCGGCCGTCGGCTGTGAACTGCCCAGGCCCTGGCCAGCCTCGGCGCCCGCGTCACCTTGCTGCAACGGGGCGATCGCCTGCTCAGGCGCGAGGACCGCCGAAGTGTCTTGCCTGGTGGCGTGCTGCCCTCGAAGCCGATGGCGTGCGGTGCTCAAGCAACGCCAGCCTGCAGGGCGTTTTGAGAACGGCGAAGCCCTCGTGAGAGCGCCGGGTGATCGAGGCGGATCGGCGTTTGAACGCCTGCTCTGCGCATCCGGCCGCCAGGCGCGGCTGGATGGGCTTCGGCCTCAGTAGCTCGGAATCACCCACCGGCCGGCACGATCGAAACTGACGCCTCCCAACCTTGCAGAACGCTCTACCCCCAACATTCTATTGCATCCGCCGGTTCGTGTTTGCCGGGCCCTACCAGTTTTCACCCCACACGGGCCGCTACCAGGCCCTGAGTATGCCGCGTCAACGCCCTTTCGGCGACCTGCGCCGCTTCCAGGTGGACAACGCGTGTTCCCGCACCCACTTCTGCATCCGCGAGGTGGCCAGAGTGGGGCTCACGGAACATGAGGGCGGCCCGCTGCAGCGTCAGGCGGTGAGGTTCACCCGCTTTTTCCGCTTCGCCGAACTCGATCGCGCCATCATGAAGAGGTGGCACTGCGGGAAGCGCCTCAGCGCCGGTTTTGTGAAGGTGCTCACCCCGCGCTGGCGCAAGCGACAAATCCTGGGGGTCAGATCGTGGGTGACATGCCGGTGAACTGCTGGTTGAATTTCAGTTGCTGCGATGAAGTGGGGCCTGGGCCCTGGGCAAGATCCTCTCGGCAGCATCCATGCGATCCCCACCCTTTGCTGAGGCCACAAATTACGTTGGCGGAGAATGGAAGCGAAAACCATGCCTCCGAACGGGCCCTGCACTGCTGAAGCGCTTCCACCGACTGGCGCCTGCGGCTTGATCGCCATCCTCCGTCCTTCTCCCACCCTCCATCCTTCGTTCCCAGCGCCATGGCCAGGCACCAGCAGCCCAGCCAACACCCTCCAGAGGGCGTTCAGGTAGTTACTCGGGCGCACCCTGGCGAGCGAGCGCGACCTTGCGCCACCGACGCCTGCTTGTTGATGCCTCGTGCGGTGCCCGCGCGCTCTGCGGCCGCTGCTGGCCCGCATCCCATCCCGATGTGTGCTTCTCGCGCTACTCGGCTGCGGCCTGGTGGTGCCGACTTGCTGGAGTGGGTTTGCCCGCGTTGGCTCGGACCTCGGCTGCTGGCACTGGCCGCGACGTTCTACCTGCCTCGCCCAGTTGGTTGGGGCCGACCGGCTCGGTGGTGGGGATCGACATGACCCCCAGCAGCTGGAGTGGCCGAGGGCCCATCGCGATTTCCACGCCGAGCGCTTCGGCTACGCCAACCTTTCCGTTCCTTGGAGGGAACCCTGAGACCCTGCGGCGAGCTTGCCCTGTGCCGGCCAGGCTTTCGGAGCTTGTGTTGTTTTTTCCAAAACTTTTTTTTTTTTTGGGTTGGTGAACCGTGCACCGACAAGCTGCCCAGTGCTTGGCCGGGTTGCGGGCGCCTGCTCAAGCCCTGGGTTGTGCGAGTTCTATTTTCGCCTATGTCTACGCCGATCGGCGACTGTACCCGAAAGCGCTGCTTCCGTTGACCCGGTGCTTTCACGGCGAATGCCTCAGCGGCGCCCTCTACTGGAGCGACTTCCAGCACTGGCCGCCGTGCGGCTTCCCCGATTCCGCGTGTGAGCGGACCGGCCGGCTGGCGATCACCGGATCCAGCCTGGAGCGCGCTACCCGGCCTCCTTTCGCTTTTTTCTCCGCCACCCACCGCCTAGTTCCGCCATCGACGGGCTCGCAGAAGCCTGCTTCGAAGACCACGGCCAGGCCGTGATCTACCAGGGCGAATCGCCGCCCACTCTCACCGTCTTTTCCCTTCGACAAAGCACCACCGCATCGAGGCGGGCCGCGTGTTCCCCGTCTGCGGCAACCACCTCCGATGCTGGCCGAAAGCGCCACGCGCCCCCACTTTCCAGTTCATCGGCAGCTTCGATTCGCCACTACGGCCCCTTCCCCGCTGCGTGCGGCTTCCTTTGACCTTGCGATGCAAGGCTTCTGTTTGCTTCCCTTGACGGGCAGCCTCCACTTCAGATATCTGCCAGCTGGCTGCTTGGAGCGTTCACCCATTCTGGTTTTCCTGGCTGTTCAGGGTCCCCTCGTTGTAGTCATCGATGGTAGGTGAGACGGGTTAGGTGGCGTCGTTTTGAGGTAAGACGCGTGTGTTTCGGCCGGGTGGCTGTGTTGGCTGATGAAATTGAGCACGGCGCTTTGCTTGAGGTTGCCGCGAAAAACTTCTTGTCAGTTTTGTATGGTGCGTCCAGTCTTCGGGCGGAACCACTCGAAGATCTTCGGAGATCGCCCACGGTTGTTCGGTGGGCGCGATCGATCTTGCAAGCCGTGCGGGTCCGCCTGAGCAGAGGGATCCACTTGGTTGTCGAGCTGGGCATCGAGCTGTTTCGCCGTCTGAACGGCTCGCGGCGGCAGGGGCGGGCAACTCACCGCCGCGCAGAACGAGTTGGCTCGGCATGGAATGCGCGGTTCGTTTGTAGTTGTCTTGCGCAGGATGCCTGTGCTCGAATCAGTGATCGAGGGGGTTCATCGACTGCTCGGCCACCGCTGTGGCGCCTCAGGTCCACACCCGAGGATGGGTCGCGGATGCCTGGCCTTGAGCGGTCGTGGCTCGATGATCGCGCGACCAGTGGTGAGGGCGTGTAGGCGTTGACAGCACGCGAGCTGCTCCGACTGCCGTCTTAACAGCTGGCGAAAAGTGGCGGACGGGTAAGGACGGCGAGCTGGTCCACGTAGGCTGGAGGCCTTGGGTTTCTGGTCTGCAGGCGCGGTAATCCACCGACCGCTCTGGCATCACAAAGCGCTCCTCACTTCGGTGAAGCGCTGTTATCGAGCAGGGGGGCCGCTGGCCGTTGAGCTGGCCAGCCCCGCCGCCCCAGTGCCACCGGACGGGCCGGGAGAAACTGGGGCAGCAGGCCGCAGGCGGGCAGCAGGAAGCTGACCTGATCAGGGCCGGCAGAGCCCAGCAACGTACGGCAGGCTGGGGCCTTGGAGAGGAGACGGGGCGGAGCATGCGGGTTCAGGAGACAGTCGGGGCAGGAAGGCCGTTGCAGTTAGAGGCCGTCGGGATTCAGATAGGATCTGATTCAAGGCGTTTTTCTGGAAGTTCAATGGGGTACAAGCGGTGCCAGATCGAGGGCGCTCAGGGGCGGTCCTCGAACAGGAGGGGGGCCCCAGAGCACAGGCGTTTCGGGATCGCTGAGTTCCCAGACCGCAGGCGGGATGGGAGCACGAAGTAGAGGAAGGCGGAGCCGCGACCCAGCCGCGCCCCCCAGTGCCTGTTCGGCACCGCGAAGGGGATCAAGCCATACTGAAATGTACCAGGCATTGGATGTATCGGGGTATGTTGAAGAAAGGCAAAGAACCACCAGGGCAGAACGGGGCGACGCTGCGGGCCCGCAAACGTCAGCAAGCGCCAGCACCGGCCAAGTTGGGCGAGCAGAACAGGGGCGTTCCAGCTCGCGGAGGCGGTCCAGACGGCGCACCAGATGTTGCAAACAGCTCGGCTCTGGCGCTTTCTAACGCAGAAGACGCATTCGGTGGGAACCTCAGCGCGGCAGCGGTTTGGTTTGCAGAACACCAACGCCGGACGCACCATTCGCATCAGCCCCTCAGCGCCCCCACCAAACTGGGCCAGCCCGGGGCGCGCGCCCGCAGCGACCGCCAGGCCAGGAAACCCCAGCACCGGCAGGGAGATCCACTTGATCGCGATGCAATCACGCCCAGCGCAGGGGCGCCCGCCAGCCAACCGGCCGATCGCCCTGGGCTGGATCGAATCAGAACCAGGCCGCCACCAGCTGGCAGCTTAGAACCAAGCTGTCGAAATGCGCCGCTCCCCGCGAGACAGTGTAGGATCAGGGGGTTCCAGCGATACGAGCAGCTCGCCGGGTGCCGAAGTGGCGCGCCAGCAACGCGCAAGACCCCCAGATTCGGCCGCCACGATCGCCAGCTTCACGGGCCAGTCCGCTGGGGCGCCCAGGCCAGCAAGCCGGAAACAGCTAGTTGGTCAGCAGCGGTAGATCGCTGAGACGTCTGGTGGTTGCATCAGCCCCCACCAGGGGAGTGCGCAATAGGGGAACCAGGCGCTGGGCGGCGGTCTGGGCGCCAGCTCGAACGATTGTAAAGCCCAGGGTCTGGGATGTTGCCTTCCCAGATGTTAGCCGCCAGATGTCGTCGCTGGGCTCCATCGGCATGCAGCTCAGCAGCCGTGCGGCCAGCGCCCGCCCCAGAACCAGCCGCCCCACCGTTTTCAGCTGCAGGTTGAGGGCAAGCCGCCAGCTATCACGGCTCGCTGCAGGAAGAAGTGCTGCAGCACGGCTGGATCCGTTCAGCTGCCGTTCGGGGCCATCGGCGGCGGCGCCACTTGATCAGCAGGGCGGCGCTGGTGGGGAGGATCAGGCGGGAGCCGGCGGTTGTGGTGAAGCTGGCGAGGCGGGAGGGACGTTCCATTTCAGGACGATTCGCTTGCGCGATTGCACGAACCGGTTCCGCCGCAGCCGTTGGCCGTTGAGCGAGCCGGGTGCTGAGATGGCCAGCCCGGCCCGAACGCTTCCCCCCACGGGCCGGAAGATTTTGGAGTGGCCGCTCGGTCGGGTTCGGGCACCTTGGCAACTCGCAGTAGATGCGCAGGCCAGGCTTCGATGCGCCCGCACCGCATTCTCTATCGTCAGCCGAAGCCGCGATCGCCCATCTCCAGCGCTGGCGGCTTGCTGCGGCGCATCCAACCGCAAAGGCGGCGCCGAGATTTCCTGGGTTAGCGGCCGGCCCCAGCCCAGCTGGATCAGGCTGTCGCCAGGCGGGTTCCCGAAAGCGTCTTGCACGGGTTGATGACGCCCCGGCGGCTCTGCTGTGCCGCCCGGTTGCCCAGGATCAGGTCCGTGTCGGCAGCCGGCTGCTCCAGCCGGCAACGAGCCAGGTCGTCGCTGCCGTCCGCCATCGCGAATGAGGATCAGTCGATCGCCTCGGGCAAGCTGGGCGAGCCCGCGCCAGCAGGCCGGCCGTAGGCGGCCACGGTTCGCGCATCAACGTCTCGGCGCCGCGGCCGCTGGCCACCGCAGCGCTGGCATCGCTTGCTTGCGTTGGTCGACCCACGCCGGATGTTGGGGCAGGGCCGATCTGCTTTGCAGGCTGGTTTTGATCACCGCAGTCAGTGGTGTTTCCTGCTCGTTGAGTACTGTGAATTGGATTCACATGACGGTGTCGCCACGTTGCCCGTCAACGGTGTTGAAGCGGCTGTGCGCGGTTGGCGTTCATCCGGTAGAACCGTGCACCGCCTGGCCGGAACGCCGCAGGCATAGCAGTCGCAAGCCCCACATGGTAGGATCGTCGGGCAACGATTGGCCGTAGTAAGGCGATTTGCCAGCGCCGGCGCTGAGGTGACCACCCGGGCCGCAGGCAGACGGGGGCGTGACAGGGACCGCAGCGCGCCTGAGAGTTCGACGTCTTCCATCTACGGCTGGTTAGTATAAGCTCGCCGACGCGAATGAAGCAGGTAGCGGACTCAGAAATAATTCGACCTGATCGCCTGGTGGCGAGTGCGCCCAGCCGCTGAGCGCAGGTTCATCGAGTGGCCACCACCGCAGCAGCGCGCCCGCAGCCCGAGAGTCACATCAAAGGCGACCCCAGCCGGCCGGCGATGAGGGGCCTGCCGCACCAGGCGAGCGCGCCCATAGGCAGTGCGGGTGTCATTCGTGGAGTTGGAGAAAGGCAGCAGCGCGCGCTGCTGTGGGCCGCACCGGCATTCATCTGGCGGGCTCAGCCCGCTCTGCCGTCACCAGCGGAGCCATTGCTGGCGGATCGCTCGCCGTGCCATCGTTGCTGCCGCCGTCGACCACGATCAAACTCCGCCCCGCCGCGCTCGAGGCTGATGCCAGTTGGGGCAGGGGCTTCGGATTTTCCAGAGGCCTGCTCATCAGCACCGGGATGACCTCACGCTGATCGTGGCTTCTCCTTCAGCCGTTGCGGCAGGGCGCGAGGCAGCGGATCCGGTTCTGCGTGCGCCCGGATGGCACTGCTTATTTGGTGTGCTTGCGTTTCGTTCACGATCCAACGATTGCTGACCCGCTGCGAAGGGGATGCAGGGAACTACGGCGACGGACGGATTCGGATGGGTTAGGTTGTGATCTGCTGTGATGCCAATCAGGTTGTTGCCCGGCAAGGCTGGTGGTTTTCATGGCGCATCCATTGGGCTGACTCAGTTCCGGAGCAAGCGCTTCATGATCGCTGATCGCCATGCCCTTCCGTTCCGCCCTCGTTCCGCCCGCCTTGGCCCCCTCCGCTTCACTTTCGCCAAGAGCGCCTGAGCTCGATTTCAGTCGTGGCCGTTGGCCAGGCCTGGTGCTGATCGCCCCTGGCGGTCATCGGCGTCAACCGTGCTGGCCGTTAGGCGCCTGGATGTCCCTTGCAGTGGGCCCAGCCAGGCCGTGACCGCCAGCCAGTGGATCAGCAGTGCGGGCCCAAATCGAAGCCGCTGAGGTTGTAGGCCAGACAGGCAGGCCAAACCCCAGCAGGGTGCACTTGCACCAGGAAAACGTGGGGTCATTGGAAAACACCCTCTTGGCTATCGTGGTTGGTACCAGGTTGCGGCCCCCGCCAGGGGGTGGCTAGATCCACAAACAGCCCCAGGCTCAAGGAAGCCCCAGGCGAGCGTGCCCGCCAGGCGCTTCCACCGTCAGCGGATGGTGGCAGCAGGTCGACGCGAAACAACAGTTCTTTCCACCAAGGGCCGGGGGCTATCAGAACCAATCCAAGGGAACGGCGCAACAGGGTGAGTGGCGGTCCCCAGCGCACTCTGCGCAGGAGGATAACCGGAGCGT
>Ga0163217_1115509_pt1 | contig 10372 bp, 11 predicted proteins | sample SynspAceP_FD_185933 | JGI IMG/M metagenome (GOLD analysis project Ga0163217, IMG submission 185933) | Saline lake microbial communities from Ace Lake in Antarctica - Synechococcus sp. Ace-P (PacBio error correction) | ecosystem: Environmental > Aquatic > Non-marine Saline and Alkaline > Saline ... | reverse complement strand
GGGTGCAGGGAATGCAACCCAACGGTCCAGCATTGCCAAGCGTCGAGACGGCAGCGTCCGGGTCACCCACGCTGGCTTCGTCGATCACCCACCGTTGCCGAAGTTACAACGCTCATACAGGGGCCGCTGCTCATCCATCCAACGCTCGCCTGACCTGCAGGGACGGCCGGTGCAGAAATCCGAACTCGGCCTTCGCAGTTGCGTGGTGCTGAAGAGACGTCTTCAATATAAACCATGTCCATCCGTGGTAGCCTATCGCAGGAGAACGCCTAAGGTAACCCGGCGGCGGCCAAGTGACGTTGATTTCAGAACTCGCCCGATCCGCCGCTCGTGTTCACCGCCTTTGTTCAAGTTAAGCGCTACGGCGGCGGTGAGTTCGTACGGCGGTCGGGTGTTGGAAATTTGAGGGTACCTGTTTCAGGAGAGCTATTCGCTGTAAACCAGCTCACAAAATCTCCTCCTGAATCAGGAAAACACGATGCCTCAGTTTACACCCCTCGGCAGCACGCAAGCACTCGAGCACTTTCTTCCAAGCCGATCTCCGCCCAAAGATGAGCGATTGATCTTCATCTGACCCGGGAAAAGGGGGCCGACCGAAACCCGAAATGAGATACTTTGCGGGGCGTTCGCCAGCTCTCTGACTTTTGGCCCAGTGCTCCCGCGAGACGGAACCGAGCAGGACGTGAGGCGGTTCTTCCTGTATCTCAAGAAAGATGATGGCGTTGGAGTGCCTACGATGCGTCCGCGTGGCGCTCTCGGGTGAGTGTCAAGTTCTTTCTACGGGGCCATTACATGCAAGCGGGACTGGATATTGTTCGCGATGCTCAAGCTGCAGAACAATCACGCGCACTCCCGGAGGTTGCTCACGATTGGGGAATTTTTCCCCAAAAAAAAAGGGTATTTCATGACCTGGTCACTTCGCCTGGTCACTTGCACGGTGGCCAGGGAGATCGGCTCCTCGGTGCTGCGCATCCCATCAACGCGAAGGCTTACCGCTGTTTATTCGGACGCAGTGTCCAAACATCCGCGACGTGGTGCTGCGGACCAAGAGCGCTAAAATGCCGAACTCGGGTTCTCGGAGTGCATTCATTCGTGGGGTCGTTTGATCCGGCGGGTCTCGACCACCGCATGATCCACTACGTCGTTCCTGGCGGCGGTGTTGTGAAGTGGTGGTGGGAACATTCAGCGGGTCGGGCACGGCGTGCCAACGGGTTAAAGTATGCTCGGCTCCGGACGTACATCGGGTGGGCGATCAACGACAAGCCGGATCCTGAATGTCGAACGCGGAAACGTTGGAGCGTAGCCGAATCCGCGCTGAGGCAACCGATTCGAACGAAAGACGGTTGTGCGAGGACATTCGGTCGAGAACTTCCTGCAAACACGTGTTGCCGGACGAACTTCATGAAGATCCGTCACTACGGTTGGGATGAGCGGGGCAGCAGATCAGGTCGAGGAAGTGAAGAGTGGCTGGTGTGGTGGATTGATGCTTGGTTGGACGTTCTGGCTGGGCAGCGTTTAACGACCACCAAGCCAACACCGTGCGGTCCCGATGAGAGTGTCGCGTCGTGCGGCGGTTCAATACGTGTTGATCAAGATCACTTACAGTCGTTTGTCATCGCTGGGCCATCAAGCCCGAGAACGGCCCTGGACGTATTCGACAGGTGTGAGGTAGCAAATGAGCGAACCGAATTGACGCTGGACGTGAAAAACAGAACGTCTTCAGGAGGCGACAGCGAATGAAAGTGTGCGCGGAGCATTCCCCAGACGGCCTCAAAAGCAGCGAATCTTGCGAGTACATCAGCGATTCGCAGGACCGCTCGCGCTCAGTCAGTGTCCGCGAGGCACCAGCAAGACTGCGAACCAGCTCAAAACTCGCAAACCCTGCGTGTACACCGGAGGACGAGGCCTCGAAGCAAAAACCATAATGGTAAGCAGTCACCCGGGCTTCCTGGAACATAGGACTGAGCTTCGGCTAGTGCGACCGGTTGGTTCTGAGGTCGCGATGAACGAAGCAGTCATAACAGAAAGGGACTCAAACGTCGCGTTCCGACGCCGAAGGTCAAATCCTCATTGGTTTATCCGATTTTTTTGGATAGGTCACTTAATTTCGAAAAGTCGCTGGGCGAGTGGAGCTAATACAACCCAGGGTTAAAGTTGATCAGTTTGTCATCGCGAAACTGAATAACACTTTGATTACCATCGAGCGTGTAATAATAGAAAACGTCATCCGCATACATAGCCGTCTGGTTTGCATTGGGGATCAGACGGTTTAGTCATTGGAGAGCTTAAGTACTTTGCTTTTCCATTTTCACTTGGGGCGTCAACCTTTGCCCAGCAGTTCCTCTAACTTGCGCTGTTCGTCATCCGAACTTGGACTCGTTGCCGTTAAGCCGTCGCGAATCATTTGTCCTCGTTAGGTGCGCGATTGCGTATTGCAGCCTACGACTAGCAGAAAGAGAGTGAGAAAACGGCAAGGAAGCTGCGAACGCGGTTCAGATTGCCATTTGTAGCCTAAGGAGAAACGGATACGACGAGGGGAAAACACCGGCCATTTCAATCGGATTGACGGCAGACGTCACCGAGTCAGGACGTGACGTTCCATTGGTAAAAGCGTTGCAAGCCCGGCCTTCGTTTGCAGTACGCCCAACATGGGCGTGGATCTTGTGGGTTGAGAGTCCCCTTGTACTTTGTTTCCGGTTTCTTTGAGAGGTTTTATACCAGATGTAAACCACTCGAAAGAAGAGTACGAGGCGAGGGCAACTGACGGCCGAGGGTGAAGACGCGTGGAGGAGGAAGCCTGCCGGAAGCAGAACTTAAGCCAGTGATCCACTTTCGTTTGCTGGACATCTTCTCGCCAAGACCTGCCAGGATCACGAACAGAAACCTCATACGAGGCGACGACTCAGGCGTCGCAGAGCGACCCAACGCTTTACAGCGGGCTGCTTGACCGCGAAGCGAACCGGAAAGAAAGAGCGGAGTGTTGAGGGAGCTTGGGCAAGGGACAGATCACGACTCCTTATTTGGGAGATCTCAAAGGCGTTCACCGTGAGTAGGGCTTGCCCGAAAGGGCGGGGCGGATGTCGGAAACGCATGACGTTGGCGATGAGTAAGTCAGCATCAGCCGTAGTACTGAGCTTTCCGCGTCCCAGCGAATGCAGGAAGGCCTCACGCACTTCACAAGAACAACCCCCATGACCTCGACCGTCCCCAAAACACATAGAAGCCAGTCGATTCAAACACAAGGAGTCGACACACGAAGGCCCCGTGCTTTTCCGGAGCTCCAGTCGGAGAAGACGGCCTCTGGCGGTGATGGAGGAGAAAGTCAGCCTTTGAACTCAACATTCATCATCTCTGATGGAAATGATTTGTTGGGACGAATTCAATATAGGAACGAGCTTGGACGACGTCAAGCCAACAAAGGAGGCCCTGTCCGATGGCATCACCCCTTGGCGAATTCCCCGAGTCCTTCCGGCACCATTGGCCAGAAAGTTCGTCAGCAACATACTGAAAGGACTTATCATCCGGCCTGCCCGGCGTAGTCGATTCCCAAACAGATTGGCCAGCCTGCGGCATCTCGGCATACCTAACGTGATCGAACGTTTGATTCAACAAAGCCATCTTTACAAGTCTGGACCCCGATCTTCGATCCGTCTTTCAGTGAATCGAGCTTCGGATTCCGACCAAAATCGATCTGGCCATGGAGCGACCAGCAGATTCAGCCACACGATCCGCAGCGGCTATCGCTGTGTGCGTGGACATGGACCTTTCGAAATTTCTTCGATCGAGTTTCAGCACGAGTCTTTAATGGCACGCGTTATGTCTCGTTTTTAAAGTTCACGACCGGAGATTGCTTTCAATGTTGATCGGCGCTATCTGGCGTGCGGCGGTGATGGCGATGGTCTCCTCCAACCTTCCGGCCGAAGGAAACCATGAAGGCGGTCCGCTTTCACCTTGTTAGCCAACATACTGTTGGAACGATCTTGACAAGGAGCTCGAAGCACAGGACTGAACTTTGTTTACGCTATTGCACGACTTTCTGGTATTCGTAAAATTCAGAGTTGCAGCCCAGCGAGTTGTTTTGATTCGGTCGAACGTTATCTCACAACGAACTCAAGCTGCGTCGTCAATTCGCGACAAATTCGCGTATGCCGCACCGCTTGGTGTCGATTTCCTCGGCTACCAGTTTCCACGGCTATGGGCGGCCGATTCGTGTTGAGTCCTAGAACGTACTGAAGTTTCCAAGCAACGAGCAAGAGAAATCCTTGAATCGCAACCGCGGCATTTCGATGACGCGGACCGTATGAATGACTTTCGTCTTTATTCTGCGAGGTTGGGATTTGATTATTCGTATATGGAACAAACGCAGAGCCTAGGCGATCACGGTTGGACAAGTGGGCTCGGCGACGAGTCCTGCGCGTGTTACTGGGAAACTAACTGGGCGCTTTACACGCCACCCGGTTGAAGAAAGTTGAAAGCTCTGGAGTTCCGCACGGAAGAAGGCTACCGGTTTGCCCACAGTGGCAAAGGCCATGGCGTCTCTCGATGACGTCGGGTGATTCAACGTGCGATGATCGAACAGATGGCGGACGGCTCAAGGCCTGTTTGTGTAGGCAGACTGATGGAGCGAGCTTGCTCCGAAGCGACGAACGCCAAGTTGCGGACCCGCATGCTAGGTGGTGTGGGAGGGTCCGGTTAACCGGGCCCCTATCCCGATCGGCGTGGTACCCGCCGTTTGGCGTTTCGGGATCCGGTGTGTCCGTTTTCCGGAGTCCCTCGCATGAAACATTTCGACGGGGAAAGTCCATCAAAACAGCTCGGTTCGGCCGTAGTTGTTAGTTCGTCGAGCTTTGTCCGCATCGTTTTCGTGATCGACAAAACAAGATGTAAAATCGCCATAAACGCGTTCTTCATCTCGTTCATCGCTGCTGGTTGGATTGCGAACTTCCAGCGTCCTTCCATTGCGCCAGATGCCCATTGTCGGGTCGTCGGGGCGAATGTAGGTTGTTCGTGTTTTGCGAATCGAGAGTTTGAAAGCAGCGCCGAAGCATCTCGAATGAAACGTGAGTGATTGTAGTGAATCATCGCACCGTTAAGCAAGCATCGTTCTTTGTAGTCGAGAACGAACCTTGTTTCGTGTTGACCAGGTTGCATTCGCAAAGGTCAAGAGCATTTCGGAATCCGGACGTCCGTCGGGGATGAAACCAAGAACTGTTCGTTGAACAGTTGGACGCTCGCTTCAGCCGGGGATGCGCGTGGGCATCTCGTTCGGCCAGTGCAGCGAGGGTGAGAGATTAGGAACGATCAGGGCAGAAGACGTGCATTTCAGCGGGTAACGGTGACGGTAACCGGGTTCGCCGAGTAAAGGACTAAACGATCAAAGTGCGCGTTTGAACCGGCGGCTTCCCGGTTCACCGCTTTGTTCGCTGCGTCTCGTTTCGCAAGTATTCTGGCGAATTTCTGGTATCAAAGGCCCCAATTCGGAATCAGGTTCTTCGTTCGTGGGCAATTGACAAGGCCGTCAGTCGTCTCGAAATTCGACGCAACCGTCGGAGACGCGATTGGCCCACACCCAGTTATTGCCCCCCAGTCTAGGGCTTGTTTGTCCAACGATGATTGCGCTTGAATTCAAACTTTCATTCTCCCGAGGTTGATCGTCTCCCACGCAGAAGTCGCTTGACGGTTCGATGGCCACGATGCTTTTGGCGGCTTCGCGGTTTGTATCTCGTTATTAGAGCTGCGGAAAAACCCCTTCTGACTTCCGTGCGCAAAGATTCGTTGCTCCCTCGAACGTCGCGATCTTCAGCCACAACTGTAAGTAAGCGGTTTGCACCATTCGTGCCACATTCCTCGTCTTCTTCGAGATACGCGATGTCGACGTAGGCAACTTCTTCCGTGGGCTCCACCTCTGAGTTATTCGCAAATCCATCTTACACAGACACTACGGATACGCCACTTCTCTTTTGACACGAAGAAATATCAGGAACGCCATTTCATCATACATAAGCAACGAAGTTAAACCCCATTTCGCCCCGATGGTTAGATCATGACAAAGGACCGCCCGGACCTTTGGCGGGGAGGAAACACATACGACGCAGCGGAGAGTAGTTATACCAAAGCGTTATAATTCAGGGCGAAGAACCCAAGTACACGATGGAGTCGTCACGGGAGGGATGGATAGATGGAAACCATTATTGCCAAGAGACATCTCGAATGGTGGGTCCTGTTTGAGCGGGTTTCTGTTGCAGCGAACGCAACAATCCACGGGGGCGGCCAAAATTTGACCTTGAACTGCGAAAAAACGTGACTAGCCGCCCTCCCGTGCATTGTATGGGTTCCCGCCTTTTCTAATTCCGACGGACAGTATGTCGACAGGCAGTGAAGTCCGCTAGCCACTCGTTAGTAAGTGATGTTCAATGTTAGCGAGTGTATTCGTTATCACCATCGTCTGTTGACCAATGTCAAGGCCCGAATCAACAACTCGGCCGTCGTCACCAATTTTCGTACTCCATCGCAGCTGCCGTGTGGGGATTCTCCGGTCTCGCCAGTCCTACTATTCACCCAACGATCGAGTAGAAACCTGTCGATACTCGAACGGTTCTCGATTGCGCGTTGTCCCTGGGACACTGTTGAAATGAGTGTACGGCCCAATTTCTAAGTGCGAATCCACCAGCGTGCTACGGTGGCAGAGAAAGCCAGCGCCGATCAACACGCCTACCAGATCGTTCGGAGGGAAGGCGTCCAGGAGGACAGCAGGACTCGTGAGGAAGACTTAGTGGTTTTCATGTTGCGGGCGAGTACAAAGCCTGAAGGTGAGTCTTTGTTCGAGGGAACGTTTTAGTAGGATTCATCGAGTCGGCAGGTCCGACTTGTGGTGGCCGAGTTCGGCCTGATTGCCGACTTCGATGCAATTTCATGGTTCTGGCTGGTTTTGAACCGCGGTGAATTCATTCACTCATACAAAGTGTTTTTGCGCGGAATGTCCGAAGGTAAACTATCATCGTACCATGCGACGAAGGATCACACGGGTTGCGATTGATGCTAATAAAGCGAGACGGCAGCAGCGCGAAAGCAGAACCAGTGCGCCGGAGTAGTTTGGCCAGCGCTGATCAACGGTGGAACCACAACAGGCCCCATGCAATCGTTGAATGAAGTACAGCCCGGAACGTTGCCCGCGATTGTACCGGACAAGTAAAGATTAACGAAAAAAGGGGGTCAGGACTCTTTGTTTCGTGGGTCGGTGTGAAAATGGCTTCTTTTTCGGGCGTCGCGTGCTCGTAGCGACGATTCGAGGTCAGGTGACGGGCGATCGACTCCACCCAATTCGGCTTGACGAAACGGACTGCCACGCCGGATCGCCAGCGAAGCGCATCTTACTTTCCTTGTCGTCGACGTCTCATTGACACGGCGAATCCATGTTTAGCCGAACGTGCCAACGGCTATGGGGGACAACAGTTCGTGGGGCAACGGTCACTCGGCTGGACCCAACGGTACAGAGACCCCCACGCCAAAATCCCTCCGCACGCCCGACCAACTCGGCTCGCTGCTTGGCATTGCCGCTCGGACCGTACCGGCAGAGAACGCGGAAATGGCCTCATTCCATGACTGGGAAAACTCTTTGAATTCGGCCTTGGTAAACATAGTCCCTCGCCCGCTGTGTGGTAAGGGGGCGTGGTACCGCATCGTATGCGTCAGGGTGCCCCAAAAAAAAAAAAAAAAATAAAAAAACGCAAGAAATTGCTATTCCTCCATCTTTCGGTCCGTTGGAGCACGAGTGCCAATCGATTCGCGCATTTCAACTGATAAGAAAGAATGCGGCATGGATAGCGGACAAGTCCTTCGGGCAAGGAATATTTTCAAACGCGTCGTTAGTTCGCCTTTCCTTGTGGGAAAATGAGGTTCATCCAGGGAGCGTTCGCCTAGAGGTTTTCCAGCATGACTCAGCGTCCAACGAGATTGGTGCATGAGATGGATGCTGGCGGACTACGTAAGTCGGAAGAAACGCAGTCGAAGCTCTGCCAGAGGTGCCATCGACAAGGGAGGATCTCGGTCGCCAGCGTCTTCCTGCAAAAGCGGGTGCGCCCAATGGTTGCCGACGGTCCTCAGCGGATTCGGTTCTGCAGAGGACGATTTTTCATCAAATCATTGGATACTGCAGCCAATTGCCTTGGGAAAAAACCTCGACTCCTGGGTCGGTGCAACGTTTCCGTCGGATGAACCATCTTTTCTTCGACGCTATGGAGAGATATCTGTCAGGACATCCTCGATGAGACGAAAACGGTCGCGGACGCTCAGACACCCGGAACCCCAACTGGGCTGATGAAATTCAGAGATTTTCGCGCAGGAACCCGCTGTGGCCGAATATTGCATGTGCGCATGCCACATTCCAGATTGAAAATGGTTTTGATTGCTGAGACACTCGAAATGGTGCGTTTGCTCTCAGGACTTCCCTTTTTTTCGGCATCACTGTAGTGGACATTTCCTCTTCGGCAAACCGCGAACAATGGGGAGCTTCAAAAAATCTTGGGTAAAGGATCTTGGGTAAAAGCACTTTTCGGGGGTTGCCTTGACAACTATCCTTGCGGAAAACTCGGGACTCTAGCAGGAATAAGGGGGAATTTGGGAAAACCTATTTTTTCGACCAGGGGCATACTCGGCGGGGCGTCAATCGTCACAATCGGGTTTGTCCGTTTTCTACCGATTGCGAATTTCATGCTCATGTTTCATCCGAACTCACGCATTTCTCGATTTTGCACTGGCACGATGCTGTTGTTGTTTGTTCGATTAATGATTTCGACGACGGTGGTTCCATCATTGCATTGGCGACCGGGGGCCACTCTCGATCAGCCCCCGAACCGGGTCGCGGAGTTCTCGTTGCCCCTCAGGTAATCGGGGGACGTGGTTGTCGTTTCTCGGTACCGGCGAGGCGACGTGACCGTTCTTTTGTTTCTTTGGTTACCGAAGTGTCGCTGGCCAAAAACTGTACGGGTCCGCGGTGGCAGCGATGTCGGACCAGTTTGCTGATGACGGCGTCCGATTCATTGGAGTCAACAGCAACGTTCAAGACTCGATGAACGAAAACTGAGGAGTTTTACAGCCGCCGATTCAACCAACTCCGGTTTCCGATGGTCAAGGACTACGACCGGATCTCGTTCGCCCTGTCCGCGGGCGCGGACTCGAAACGCCCGAAGTCGTCGTGGTTGGATCGTGTCGGTACGGTTTCCGCTATCGTGGCCGAAATCGACGATCATATGAACCTGGCATCGCTCGGGCGGAGCGGGACGCGGCACGATCTTCGTGACGCGATCGAATGCTTGGTTGCAGGCCAACCCGTCGCTTCCGCGGTCACGACGGCAGGTCGGCTGCCTGATCTCGCTGCCACGGGCGTTCCGGCCTCACCTGCAACTGAAACCACCGAGGCGTCGGATAACTTATTGTAAGTGATCGCTTCGGATTTTGAATCAAAACTGTGTCGAGTGTTCATTCGCAGCGACGGAGATCGCGCCGTTTCCATTTGACCGATTCGCGAGGTTGGCCGGATGGGCGGACATTGTCGGTTGGGAAGTCATCGGACAAATGCTTCGCATGCTCGCCCTGCACGCCGCGCCGGGGGGACACGCGGCGTTAAGCCAAACGCTTCGGCAACATGCCCTGAATCGGGACAAGCACTGTTCGCGATTGGGTGACCGCTGGGGCACGGCCGTTTTGGAGACGCGGGTCAGACCTACCCGAAGCGGCCTTACGTTTGTCCACGGATGGGCAATTGCACTTTTGCGCCCGATTCTGTTTCTTGCCGATTGCGTAACGTGCCGTTTGATGTTCCCGGTGCGGCGTGGGTTCGAGGTACCAGTATTACGGGTCGTTGAACCCCGGGGGGAAGTTTTGAAAAGTGATCGTGGGTTCGTGGCCCGCTGGGTATTCCCAGGCAATCATGCGGTCGTACATCACGCGAATCGCCTTCATTTCGGTCCGCCGGACGGATCGAACGTTCATGCAATTCGGAATTGTTGGTCCGGGCCCTATTGGTGCCGGGCCAAACGGTCGGTCGCTGTTGCCCGCAAAGGGGTTATGCGCAAGGGTTGCCCGCCGGATCCAACGAATCGTTTTCCAATGCACTTTACCAAACGCCCCCCACCGGGGAAAAATTCTTTTTCAAAACCGACCATCCACACGGCAATTTTCCGGATTGGGGGTTCCTTTGGCCGGATTGCCCTCCCGAGGTTCACCCACGAAAAGTTCTTCACGGCTCCGGGGGACGACAGGACTTTTGAAATTTCCCCGGCCGCAAAACCCCCCACAGCGAAAAAAAACTTTAAAAATTTTTTTTTTTTTTTTCCGAGGTCGCAAGGGACGAAAAGATCCTTCCTTCCCTTTC
>Ga0163217_1084038_pt1 | contig 10372 bp, 6 predicted proteins | sample SynspAceP_FD_185933 | JGI IMG/M metagenome (GOLD analysis project Ga0163217, IMG submission 185933) | Saline lake microbial communities from Ace Lake in Antarctica - Synechococcus sp. Ace-P (PacBio error correction) | ecosystem: Environmental > Aquatic > Non-marine Saline and Alkaline > Saline ... | reverse complement strand
GAAATCTTCCGCAAGCAAAGGTTAGAGGAAGAAATAGCCTTGATTTTATCACAATAATAGCCCTAAAAAGTGCCACACTTCCGCATTTCAGCGCCTTCGGCTGTACTGAAAGCCCAAACTATGGGACAAATTCAATGTCGGCCCTAGTGATAAATTCATCGCCTTTATTGGGTATCAATAAACTGTTATTAAAGGCGCGGTCGATTTTCACTTCATCACGGGAACCTCAGCAAATAGACAATGAAAGACTGCACCGTTACCCAAAAATCATCTATAGCAGATGAACCCATTTTCGCAAGGCTTTCCAGCACATTGGTCCACTTTTACTCTATCTTTCATTCACACGCTTTCTGTTGACTTCAAGTGCTAACGCGCGTTCTGTAAATGGTTCCTTTCAATGCTTGAGGCAACCATAGTCGCAATGCTTCATACCCACCAGCATCATGGGCAAGACAAATTCACCGCGACGCGAATCATGACCATCTGACCACCAGCGGACTTCAGTTGAGATAACCACCGTGTTCAATACCCATTTGGTTAATAATTGAATGCTGCCCGCGTGTTCAAGGTATAGGAAATAAATTCATCCGGCGGGACAAAACCAGTTTCAGGTGGACCCAACGAATTAACGCTCTGCCTCATGGACAATCGTTGCCTGCTAGGCCAAACCTTAGGCTGTAAACAACAAACAATGACCACTTTCTAAGGCAGCAGGCAAATCCCGAAATTAATCGTCAACTGACGGACGGTGATTTTCATCTTTGTCGATTCAAGAACAACCACCAAGATACTTTCTTCTCGTGCTTTGCAGCAACGATATCTAACCGGCGCATTGGCCTGTTAACCATCGCAGTTGCATGCTCAAAGGCAGTACAGCAATGCCTGAATCAAGACGAAAGTATTGACAAATTCTTCTACTTCAAAACTCTTCGCAGAAAAAACCACTTTTAAATCCGCGCAGTCTTTGTTCTGGAAATGTTGCGTCCGAAAAATAAGGCCAAAAAACTTATCGCCGGTTAAAGGCGCGCAATCATAACAGCGTCGCCACCCCACGCTTAAGGCGCCCGCCACTGTTGATAACAAAAAAACGTTGCCACATCCAAAGCCCAAATCAGATTATTAAATATTTTGAAGTGCGAATGTTAATGAGTATCACGCCCACCTTGAACCTTAAAGGCAAAAGCTTCGCTCAAATATAAAGTCAACTGCACTTGAATTAATAATCCAGTAACTGCATCACGAGAAAGCCCGATAAGTCATTCTTCTTCTCGATTTATAATCGCGTTCTTGCCATCTTTTCATGGTTAGATAACACACCAAATTCACCAACTATTTTTGCTGCCTTAAAACTTGTTCGTTATCGCCCCCAATAACCAACAACGCGCATAAATCGACCAATCGACCGAAATCGCTCGCTCATATTCCGAGCAAGCACCACACCAAAATAAAAAGGCCAACCGCCAAAACACCCGTGAAAATTAAGACCAACTATTACGATACTGTTGTATCTTTTCTATCCAAGGGCCGTAGCAAATGAATGACGCCCCACTGATCCATTACGCCATAGGTCAACACCCGAGTGGACAAATACTTTCATCCGCAGAGAAATAACGCTCCTTCAAAAGGTTTGGTCGATTTACCCATATACCGTCCAAATAAGGGGTTTTTTTCGTATTCTGGTAGTTCGATACACATCAAGCTATGGGTACTCTCTATCATGAACAAAGCTTAATGTCAATCCAGTGACATTCTTAATTGTGCTCCAACGTTTATTCTAGTAAAAACGCCATTAACCGACCCAAGCAATCCACATTCGGCGCTTTAACTGGTACTATACGAGCTGATAGGCGCGATTATCCAAGCATCATATACTTAATCGACGAACCGCCGGAGCGACGAGCCGCAAACACAAAGCTCAGAAATAGTGCCACTAAACATAAACGCTTTTGAGTCGCCGTATAATCCGCCGCCCGGCGACACTAAAATAGACACATCCGCGCTTAATTCGGCACCCATGATCTTTGCCAAAACAGAAGCGGATAGTCCCCGTTTCCTGGTGGCACAGCTTTGCTTAAAACCAAAATCAGAGTCAAATCTATCCACCCCTTTAGTAAGCTGTTGCAGCACGCGCTTCCTAAAAACAAATTTCAAAATTTTACATGCGCGATACCGTTCAATGAGTTCACGCCTTGCCTATAGCTTGTTCTTCTTTAAAGACGACAGCACAGCAAGCGCGCGTTCCCAACTGAGCCAGCCGCAAAGTAACATTCAGACAAAACATAATGAGTTGTGCTTGAAAGCTTTTAAACACCTGAAAATCTCTTTAATACTAATCACATAGACCTATAGAATCGGCTATGACTTAAACTAAAAAAACGCAACGGAGGATCAAGAATAATAGGGTTAATCACTTTTACGCTACATCAGCTCAAAAAAGCACTTGTATATAACTCCAATATAAAAACATATGTTAATCTTTAAAACATTTGTTATGTTGACTATGAAAAAATCAAACTATCGCGTCTTTATGAAGCCATAAAGCTCGATCACTTGCCTCACAGCAAGCCCACTAGCCGACCGGCTTGGAATGAGCAGAGAATCTGTTGCAGGGCACATATGCAACTGATCGGCAAGCTATATCTTAGGAAAAGTTATTTACTCGCAGAGGCCAAAATACCTATTCTCATGGTGGCGCCAACCGTGACATCAAGGCCACAGTAGCGCGGTATAACCACCGCATGATTCTAACCCAGAACCATCAGCCAAAGCCCCGGAACGGCGTAGGCCGAAATATTGCTGAAAATTTAGCACGCCTAGTGAACACGTACATTGATGCATCTATTGGTTGATCAACGTGGCAAATTGGCTAATAGAAAACAAAACTCGTGGCAATGCGAAGAAAAACACATTTAATATCTTGCGTCATGACACCCTACCCGACGGCACCTACTTAGCCATCAATTAAGGACAGTGGGCAGCTACAAAGCCGCTATTGCGACATGCGAATCATCGCACCACTCGAAGCGCCAAAAAAACTCAGCAGTAAACAAGCTTTATGCCAAGCTTGTAGCCATCATTATTGATGCTAACCTTTCCTCGACACCATCGAATGGCTCGCACGAACAATCTCTTTCTGCTTCAACTTGTTCGCTGACGCGTGTCCACAGCGAAAGCAACCTAGATTTACGCCCATATTAGCGAAATTAACCGTATTAAAAGTCAATCAAGATGAAGCAAGAGCCATTCTTGAACTTCAAATGAAACAGACCCCAATAAAACTCGCAAAAAGCCTTTACTTATGCAGCGTTGATGAAAGTATTGCTTAGCTCTAGCAGTCCAAGGTGTTCTTTTTACCAGCGCAGAACACAGCCAACAAAAAATCTGCTACCCGACTTACCGGTCAGCGATACCGCGCTGCAGGAATGCTTTATTGCGGGTATTTAAATGCTTGCAACCCAAAATAAAAGCCCGACCGATTCACTCTCTTTTCCCTAGCTTGCCGGGCGATGACATTAGAAAGCGCTCATGCAAACTACCCAGAACTCACTGTTCAAAACGTCACTCAATGGATAGAGAAAAACTATGAACCAATACCTAGAATTATACACCCTATGTTGCCGCCCGCCATTGCGCGGCAAACCTGTGTTGCCCTTTGAAACACCATTATTTCTTCATGGGTATGCCCCATGGCCACAAAATGCCGAAACCGCTAAGAATAAGTGGAAAACAAATCATTCGTGATAACGCGCAGTACCGCGACCATCGCCATCATTGATGCCGCCTTAAAGCGGGATTAAGCGATGAAGAAATAACCACCTAGCCAACTGGTTGTCTGTAAGAAGTGCTCACGCCCGATTTGCCCTTTTATGCCCCAAAAACAACATGGCGCAACAACCGTAGTCAGCAACAATGATTATGCCGGCAATGGCCGGTATTAAGTGTTTGCAACAGGGGGAAATGCGATGTACATCGAGGCCGCACAGCAAACGTTATGGTCTCAGCAGATTTGCAAGACTTAGCAAAAAACCAGTGTGGCATTGTGTGTGCTGGCGCAAATCTATTTATAGACCTTGCGTTAACACCCGATGAAATATTTAGAGACTCAAGGTGTCCCGGATTTAGTGACAAAAAACGACGCTCTACCCGCTTTATTACTCGTGAGAGCAATCAAACCGTCGACTATAATCTACAATCCGCAAATGACATTGGCGGAATTTCTCAAAGCAAAATGGGAAATGCCAATTGCATGGTGGAGTAGTGATTATTGCCAACCTATTCCAGAAAAGAATTTGCGATGGATAAAGCCCGCGATTGATTCGGCCATCAATCAAGCATTAGCTGAGATGAAAGAAACAAGGGGTGCCGGTAAAGAGTCCACTCTTTCTTATTGGCGCGCGTCGCTGAATTAACGGGCGGAGATAGCTTAGCCAAGCAACATTCCAGTTGGTGTTTAACAACGCTCGCCTTGCCGCTAAAAATTGCCATCGCACTCTAGAAAACACTAAGAAGACAACTACTGCCGTCATCTAATTCTGCCAGTAGTGTCTTCCAATAATCTTATTGGTCGTCTTCGAGGAAGCTCCAAGCGACCAAACCGACTGATTTTTTGACCTTTGAGCCATGTCAAGCGTCTTAACTTGACGAGCACCAACTCTTTTAATGTACGGTAGATAGCGCTCAAATTCCCCTGACGCGCCACCAAGGATGGTAAAACCAAAAACAACGATCAGCGTATGAACACTTCTTACCATTCGAGACACAAAGCCAGCTTTCCCCACCATCACACCATAATTCAGGTCCGTTCCGCCAAAATTAAAACAGGCTTTCTGTCTCGCTCTTTTACCTTTACACCACGCCATTTACGCTGGATTCATCTATCATCGCCGATTCACTGTATGAAACGAGGTTGCACAGAGTTAAAATCAAACTGTTTTTTTCTTCCCACACGCCATCAAAGATCTTAGCCAGTGAGTTTGCAAACGAGCAATAAACCGCGCCTTTCAAAACAGGGGGTCTGATTTTTATAATTATGCAGTCACCACGCAATTAGGATTCACCATCGAACCAACAAATTTGCCAGCCATACTCTTGATGTCCGCTGATGGGATAAACACCAATTCGCTCCCCACACAACGTCCAAAAACCTTGACCGTTTTTCCAACGCGGGGATCACTTCCTTGATTACTGGTCGCTAAAAGTCGGCTAATAATGAATGTAATCGCTCGACCGGAACGGCGGACAAAGTAACTCCGGTTGAATGTCCCAAAATTGCAACGCCATAAAAGGATGGAGTAAGGCGCGGCTTTAAGGTTTTACCGCATTAGATTAGCAAAAACTACTGACTCATTTCGCATACGGTTGAGTTGGCATAAAACCAGAAAGCTCGGGGCAAAATCCGCTAAGAGCGCAAAATTCATACGCGCACGATGCGGGATACGAGGATAAAGCCTCTAGTTATTGTACGTTTGCTTTTCGTATTCTTGCTTTTTAAACCCACGTCGGATGCCATTGAGTTAAACCAAAAGGGGAGATAACGAATTCCTGACCATGAGAACTAAAGTGCGTAACCGTCACCTTTAGGATAAGGAATTAAGCTTTGACGACCCCTCGCAAATCCCCCTAACCAAATCACACCGGGGTCGTCCCACAGATTTAGCCAGCTTGAATAATAATGAATAAAAGAAAATCATCGGAAGTCCTTAATAACCAACCAAAATTGCTTTCGAAAAACGTTCGTAATAAACCCGCTGTTGCTCATTAATAAATGACGTTCGGCCTACGGTTCCAGTCTGCCAAACATATAAGAGTACGAAAATGCAAAATGACGCTCTCTCGCTCGCTCACCTAGCAATGCATCGCTAATCACAGGGTTAAACCGCCTAAAATTTACCAATACATGAGAATAAGCCAAATAAGGTCATCCTAGCGTGATGTTGCTCTTTCGCGCTAAGCAAATGATTCCGCAGACATTACGCAGCAAAATTTTCACGTCCAAGTAGTTTTTTCTCAAAACTATTGGGAGCTGTATGTACTCGCTACACAAAGCCAAAATCAAGGAGTGTTCCGCTTGGCTAAGCCAAAACTCGTTTCGTCAAGCGTGCTGGTTTCTAACGAAGCAAAAGGCGCTTCTCGATAAGGAATTGCTCTGCAATTCGCGGGCCATATAGGCCTTGAGCTTGATAATGCGTTCGTTTGCATACGCGAAAGTACGATAACTGCTTTGCGGCTGGAATTCAGGACTCTGCCCACAACCCTCCATTTGTTCTAGCCATGAGCTTAATGGCGCTTCCAATGCTAAGCTTTCGATGTGCACCATGCCTTTTGCTTGTACGAATAAACAAAGGGCATTAAGCATCACGCAGGTCGCATAAGTAATCGAACTCATGGCGGACTGGCTCAGATACAAGCCATCCGCCGCGCGGCCAACATTGCGCTCTCCAGTAAATATAACAGTCCTTGAGTGGATTTAAGTCAAATGCTGTAATTGCGTGGGGATCATACCAAATTTCCGATTTATTGCCATATGATTAGGCCTTATTAATGCATTTGGCTTTAATGAAGGGGAAAGCCATTAGGAAATCAGAACAAACTTTCTTTTATATTAAGTTATCGTTATGCCAACCGCCCAAGGCAGACTTTGTAACGGGCTCTTCTTTAGCTCCATTACCGTACTGTTTGGGGGGATGTTACCAATCGCCTTAAAAGCTATCAGGGATTTCCGGACCCCCATACACCACTTGGTTACGTTCTCTGTGGGGGTATTCATTTGGGGGCTATGGCAGTGCCAGCGCGGCAAAACTGGAGCAGTTTCAAAAATCTTTCGTAAACCAAGATGGTTTACGCCTGGCAGCGGCTGGTACTTTTTGATTTTAACTACACCACCTCGCTTGAGCTTGATTTTGCTGCCGGTTCGCCCGCAACTAAGTTTCCAAATCGCTCCTATTCTGCATTAGCGGCTTATCTTTTGAAAACACCATTCACTGGGCAAAACAGTGGATGTGTTTCGTTGTATTGGATTAGGCATTTGGTTTTCTTCCATCCTATTTTGGACAAGAAAATCAAGGCTCAATCTGCGGTGGGTTTTTTGCGATTGTACAATGCTCTGCAGCGCGACGTGGTCTATGTATGCGTTATTACAAAAGTCCTTTGTTCCAACGCTTTAGCGCCGTCCAATATTTTATTAGCCAATTATGCCTATGCATTGGTCGTTCATGCTGGCCTTTCGCATCCCCTAGCACATTATTAAGTATTCTTCAGACGACGCTTGGATTGCGCATTTTGCCTCTTCTCAATACATGATTGCTTATGGCCGCTTTTTGCTCAAGCCATGCCGTTATTGGCAAACGTATACAAGAGGAGTGCGTCTATCGCGTTAACACCGTTATGCGTTCATTTTAACTGAGGTTTGTGTGCATTCGCTGGGGGAAAACCGTATCAGTTCATTCCCCACGCTGACTTACTAAGCTTGTTCGGTATGTTGATTCGTGACTCGTTCAGCGCGCCCATTAACGTGCAGTTGATAGCCAAGGTTCAACGTAAAGCCGGCCTTACTTGCAAAACCACTGAGTAACGCTACTTAAGAAAAGCCTGAAGGTTGATAACCCACAGTGCTAAAAGGAATAATCGAGATACCTAAGATGAGAAGAACAGCAACAAGGTAAAGAGCTTCTGCTGGATTTTGACGAGTATGCTGTAGATAACCCAACACCCCACTGCCCAAGCGTAATAGGTCGCATTGTTTGGGCACGAAGAATTGCATCTTCTCGAATTAAAGCCCCAATGCTTTTAATGCTTGTTCTGTCTTTTAACCCAAAGCCTGCCATGATATCTTGCAACGACCTGCATTCGTTCATAAAAATCGATGTCATATCGGTAATAATGACGTATCTCATCCGCCTTTCTTCATCAAGGAACAATATTTAAGTCGAAAAACCAGAGTCGCCATGTCATAACCTTGACGTAAAAAATGAAGCGCTAAAGAGTAAGGAAGAAAGCCAACAATAATACAAATTTGTATTCACCAAACTGGCGCTACTGTTGAGTTTCACTCGACCCAACAAAACTGCTCCTTTGAAGAGACGACAGAAAAATAGCCTTGTACTCGATCCACTCTAGCGCCTCGAACTGTCAAGTTGGTCTTCGCGTTCGACGCCTTCGCCACCAACGCCATGTTTAACTCTTTTGCTAGCTTATGAAGGGAGATTAAGCATCTGACGCGTAAACTGATCGTCTTTTAAAAAACTGTCGATGAAAAAACTTTTATCCACTTTAACGTGTCGATGGCAAACGAACGCAAGTGAAATCTAAAACCCGCATCAACCGTTCCAAAAATCATCCACAGACAAGCGAATACCTAATGTTTAATGTACTCCGAAGCGACTCACCATAAAAGTGCGGCAGTCCCAATGCTCCGTTAATTGCGCTGGTTTCTGTTACCTCAAGACCTTTAAAACACCCTTTTAACTCAGGTACCTGTAAAAGAATGCCTTCCAAAGTTTTGGAGCGAAGCTTTCTCTGAGCAAACTGTATCGGTCCACATTCAACCAGGAAATATTATCTCTTTTAACTGTTGTAGGATACTCACGATAAAGTTCTCCACCTTGCGAAACCCACCATCCAAGTAAGATCATCTATCAAAAACCAAGCGTCTGCTTTTCAACAATCCACAAGGGAGGAAATGACCATGATGAGAGAGTGCCATCGAATTAAGCCGCTTCATTTCATGAAGTTCGCCGGCTTTAAGTGACACCCAATCGGCTGGAAATGTACGTCTATTGCATTGTCTTTGATCTCTTTATTGAACTCAGCGGCAAAGAGTGACGATAAGTAATAAAATCCCCACCGTGAGCCAGCCATAAAAAAAATAAGACAAAACAAAACACAAAAAAATAAAAATTAAAAGGCAACAAAGAGACCAAATGACTCCCAATACAAGCGAAAGCGAAAAAGACCACTAAAACTGATGCCCAGTCATCTAATGGACTCAAACTCCTTAGCCAGCACCGACGATTTATGGCCTATATCGCTAGGACACTACAGTTTGCTTACCAAAATAGTGAGTTCGTATGGGAGTCAGGCGGACAACAGTAATATCTACGTCTACCGCTAGGCTTGGGCGAGCCCCAAACCATTGATACCCAAACCATGTGCCCTTGTAGAAGCAAAAAAAAAAAGTTACTTTTCTCCAAAGACTATGAGAGCGCCACCAAAGAAACAGTTTACGCTCGCTGCTGTCTTTTATTCGATCCACAATCGACGAAAAAATAAGCAAACTCTTGCGCCCGCTAGTTGTGCAATATACCGAAAATCATCGTTTAAAACAGACCTATCTCTTTAAAATTGGTGAATAGAATGTCTTACGTCGAATATTATCAATGTCTTCTTTTTCACAAGAAAGTTTTGCTTGCTATCAACAATGTTGCTTTCATATCTAGCAAAATACCATTTCAATTCCGGTGTTGTGTTAATGCATTTTTTTTGCAGACTCAGATCTTTCTCGTGAAGTTCTTAATTGATAAGGGCATAAAGCCCCCAACATAAAACCACAAAACAAGCTTAGGGAATAGAGAAATAAAACATAATTAAAAGAAACACCCTTTTTTTAGAAAGACATCATTAGTGATACTTTTAAAAACATTAAGCAAAACTATTTCTATTCCATGAACGCTGATATAAATAAAATTTATTTGTAAAAAAATGTTACTGTTATTCAAATAAATTACACACAAGTATTCTTTACACCAATTAAAAAAAAGGCCGCCCAAAGGCAGCCTTTTTTTCATGAAAAAAAACAGAAAATACCAGTGCTCATTTTAAAAATTGAAAATTGCATCTTAGTAATACTTAAACCCCATCATTATATTCACACACAAAATAGTATTAGAATTATATGGGCCCGAAGTTTATTTTTTCCAATCACAAATGGACATAAATTTAACCTACTTTCGACGCCAAATTTAATTCATGATAGATTCCGTCATCCACTACACCGCTTTCCACCATGTAAACATGCGGTCAATCCACATTGACTTCCAAGTAAATCACCGTCATTAAGAACCTGTAAAAACATAATTTTTCATAAAACAAAGCGTTGCCCGCAATTATAATATTCGCCGGTACCAATAAACGTCGTTCGCGGGTGGCGTATTATTCACCATTTTTCCATTGGTTTGTCATTTATCCCAGGTCGATTTTGGAAAATTTTTCGCCCATCATCAAAAAGTAAAAAAAACCTCAGCCAAAAAAAAAGCGTTCCAAACCACCGTCTTTTCCCAATCACCTTCTAAGGCGTGGCGTTTAAAAAGTTAAAAAAAGACCGTATTTTAAAAAAAAAATCCTCCTTTCCTTCCCCTGGGTTGGTGAGGGGTGTGTG
>Ga0163217_1073290_pt1 | contig 10372 bp, 15 predicted proteins | sample SynspAceP_FD_185933 | JGI IMG/M metagenome (GOLD analysis project Ga0163217, IMG submission 185933) | Saline lake microbial communities from Ace Lake in Antarctica - Synechococcus sp. Ace-P (PacBio error correction) | ecosystem: Environmental > Aquatic > Non-marine Saline and Alkaline > Saline ... | reverse complement strand
TGCGCCGAAGAACTGGCCGTAGGGCTGAATCCCGCCTCGTGGGCGCCCGGTGACCTGCAGTTTCTGGTTCCTCATCGAGCCATCCCAGACAGAAGGCGTGGAAGAGATGAGCGAGGCCTTGCACGGCCCCCACAGGCGAGACATACGCGCAGCAGACGGAGAAGGTGGGAAGGCCAACCAGGGGAACCACCGAAGCCAGCACTACGACAGCACGGCGGTCGGAGCGAGGCGCACGGCTTCTTGGACGATTCCTCGAGCAGCGGCCGAGGCCATTCGCCTCCCCACCGACTTCATCGAGGTGCTTCAGCACCGCAGCGACCGCGAATACTTCCTCGGAGAAGGCGAAGCGCGTAATCTGTGACCACATTAGTCGATCGTGCCCCGCTCGAGCCCAACGGCCCGCGTGTTTTGGCTGTTTCCCAGTTGCTGTGGGTTGGCGGCCGGTGCATGTCGTTGAGGATTTCGTCGGAGGGTGTTTACCCCACCGCCAGGCGGCGGCGATCTTCGCGATTCGGGAAGCACTCAGTGGCCTTTTGAGGCCAGCGCGAGGGAGCGGCTCACTCCTGACGGGAATTCAATCATCGATCCACCAACCCACCTTCCGCCATTGGCTGGGGTTGGATGCGACTGGATGTTGTGCCGCGGTTTCAACGCCGAATCTCGCGGATTGATCGCGATCGGGACTTGGTCACGCAGGCGCTGCGTATTTCGCGGGTCGTGGCGGGCCTTCTGGCCGCGCCACGGTGATCGAATCGCCCGTGTGTACCCCCATCGGACGAGATTCCTCGATAGCTTGACGATCTAGCATCACCTATCGTTGGCGGCGAGATCACGCATCATCTCTCCAGCTCGAACTCCTCCAGCCGATTCAGCGAGTCCCGCTCGATCAGGATCTGGCTGACCATGGGGCTGGCCTCTAAGCCGCTCTTGCAAGAAGGCCTGGAAATTCTTCGGGGTTGTAGGCGATGCCGCCACCGGAGGCCGCCGAGCGGTGAAGGGCCGCCGGATGATGCGGGGTCACGGTTCCGATCCTCTTCGCCCACCCGCTCGGCTTCCTCCAGCGAGGAGGCGAGGGCTCGGACGGACACACCGCACGCCGATGCGCTCACTGCCTCCTTGAACAGGCCGCCGGCTCTCTTCCGCCTTTCTGGATCGCCTGCAGGTTGTGCGCCGATCAGTCGGACACCAGAACGCTCCAAGAGGGTTGCCGGTCTTCGGCCAGGGGCCCCCACCGCCAGGTTCAGGGCGGTCTGGCCGCCCATGGGGGGCAGCAGGGGCATCGGGGCGCTCCAGTTCGATCACCTGCCGCACCACGTCGGCGGAGTGGCGGTTCGTATGTAGGTGCGATCCGCCATCTCCGGATCGGTCATGATCGAAGCCGGGTTTGGAGTTCACCAAACACCACCTCGCAAACCCTCATCCCGCAGTGCCTTTGCAGGCCTGGTGCCGGAATAATCGAATTCGCAGGGCCCTGGGCCGATCACGATCGGCCCGAACCCAGCAGCAGATGCGACGCGATCCGGGACCGTCGGAGGCATGGATGGGTGAGGGCCAAAACGGGCTAGCCTCCTCACGCACCCCAGATGGTTGCGTGCTGCGCCTCTCGGCTGGCGTGGCCGATTCGCTAATATGCAGGAGTGCGGACAACCGAGGTTCGCCGGTTTCATGACGCGAACTCCAGCGCCTGACAGGGCTCCCTCCTTCCGGAGATGCAGAGCTGGTAAGGGCTGTTTTGTGGAAAGCCGCCGCTCTGCCGCAATCCTGCCTTGATCTCGATCGAAAGAGATAGGTCGCGATTTGTGAGGATGAGATCACAGTGCGATCTCGAAATCAGTGGGAGCAGCTGGCCCTCGATCACCGCAACCTGCTCTTCGGCACGAGGTGGGCCGGGTGCAGAACGATGCGGTGCCCCGTGGGACGGTTGGGAGATGGCCGCCCTGGCGATCGCCTGGGGCGGTGCGATCGGTGAGTCTCTGGGGCAGGACGCCTGTTGCTGATGATGGGCCATGGGCCTCTCGGATTTGGCCGGCTACCGGCGACTGGTATTCTTAAGACAACCTCTGAGATAAGGAAGCGCTGCAGGACGCCTTGGCCGCCCGACGAGCGGGCCATTTCCCCTGGCCACCCGCTTCGGCTACAGCCTGCCCCACGCTTACAGAGCCTTGGGTGGCGCCCTGAAAAGCGGTGGAACAGACCCGCAAGAAACGCAAAAACGCTCCTCTACGAAGACCGCCTCGAAGCCACTGCGCAAGGAGTTGCGTGAGAAAGCGCGTGCCGAAATGGCCCAACAGCGGGAAGTCGCCAGTCCGTCACCCAGTGAGAACGTCTATGGATAGTGCAAATCAGCTCGCCGGCTGGCTTGCCGAGGCCTGCGACGACCGCAAGGCCGGGATATTTTTGCCTGATCCGGGTGAGAGAGGTGTCGTCACTGCGATGGTTCGTGATCTGCCACTCCGGCCTCTCGTGTTCGTCTGCGGGCGATTGCCCGCTCGGTCGAAGACCGTATCTGGAGCTTGAAGCCACCGCTGCCCCCGCGCGCGCAGGGAGGCGTCGGCGTGGAAGGCCACTGGGGTTGCTGCTCTCGACACTTCACGGCGAATTGATCGATGCCATGTGCTCAGCGCCCGCGATCGTGAGTATTTCGACCTCGAAGACCGTTGCATGGGGTCGCCGCGAAAAGGTTGCCGTTCTTTAAGCTACACAGCTCCTTCCCGCCCGCGACGAGAACTTCCCGCCGCTCTCGCCGGCCCCCATAGGATCAGCCTGCCCGTCCCCACCCGTCCGGTGCGACGAAAACCAGCGGCCCCGTTGCCAGGACAGTACCCCAACTCTGTGCCGTCCTGGGTTTTTCACCCGCCCCATGGCCGGCAGTCAAGGCTTCTGGCCTGATCCGCCCCCTGCCTGTGTTGGCTGATCAGCCTGCCGCTCTCTCTGTTGATTTGCCAGTGGCAGCTGGCCCTGGTCACAACCTTCCCCGGCTCGTTTTGGTGGCTGCCGTCTTTCGCCGTTGCTTGCGCGGTGTTTTGTTGCTGCGTTCAATTGCTGGTTGGAGCTACGTGCACAGGCCGCCTGCGATCTGAGCGGTGGAGTACGAAGAATCCGGTTGGTATGGACGGCAGGTTGTGGGAGAGCCCTGGCCGTGGCGCCAGGCAGTGATCTGCTGGTGGCCCTGCATGAAGTCCGTCCCGTTGCTGGCGGCGGCTTTGAACTGGGACTGGGGCTGGCCGCGGGCTTAATTCTGCTCGGTACCGGGCTCTGCCAGGCTCTTTGAAAAGCCTAGACGATGTGGCGATGGAACCCTGCCTCCAAGCTTTCAGGGCTCACCCAACGCCCTGGGGTCCTCCCCTGGAGGTGCCTGCTGCTCAGGAACCGGCATTGCCGAGTCGGTTGCACCGGGTGCATTGCGGTGCGTCTGCGACCAAGCGCGGGCGGGTATTAAGCGGGCGGGTGACCCCCAGCCAGTGAGCTTCGTGCCGCTCGGCCCTTTAGCCCTTCCAGGGCCCAGATTTCGTGAGCAGCGCGCCGCCGACCAGACCGGCAGCGGTGATCGGGGCCTGGCTGATCGCCTGCTCCTCCATACCCGGCCACCCCGCCAGGCCCGCGAAGCCTTCAAGATCTTCTGGAGTGCCGATCTGGAGGGCCTGAACGGCTTGCCATGCCCACAGCCCCGACCAGGCGCCAGCCCCCTGGAGACAACTTGCTCGGGAAAAACATGGCCGCCTTTCTAGCCACCTTCCGGCGGATGAACTGGGCGGCTGGAGTCTTACCTGCAGACCGGACCCCCCTGCAGCAGCAGTTGCTCAAGCAAGTGGGGTGAAGTTGCTTGGGGCCTGCCCGGGCGGAGTTGGTCGCCGCTCGCGGAATGACTGTGTGCGCCCCCACCCTGCAGATGCAGCTCGCCCAGATGGCTCTGCTGTTCGCTCATGGACCTGGGGCCCTCCGAGCAGCCTGAGCTGGAGCGGCATGAGCCGGGCGATGGCTGCCGCACCCTGAGCTTTTGTGGAGGAAGCTCCAGGCCGCTTCGACACCGAGCTGATGCGCGGCAGCAACGGTCTGGGTTGTCAGCAAGGGTTGGCGCCGAGGGGGATCAGTGTCTGGCCCGGATGGGCGAGGCGCCTGGGCCTGGCGATCGAACGTGGGGCCGACGGCGCAGACCGGGCCCCCAAACAGGCGTGCGGCCGCCTGGCAAGTCTGCTCAAGCAAACTTGACTGGGCTCAGCCCACGCTACCGCCTCACTGACCTCAACTCGGCCAGCAGTGTCCTACTCGCCGTGGCCTGGTTCTGGAGGCTGGCGGTTTGGCAAGGGGAGCTGCGCTTTCGGGACTGTGATAAAGCATTCCAGAGCGGCGGGGGGTAGAGCAGTCTGTAGCTCGTCGGCTCATTACCGTAAGGTCGAGTTCAATCTCTCCCCTTCGGGCAACTCACTTCCCAAACCCCCAGATGCTATGAGGTTCAGCAAATCTGGGTGGCGTCCTTTTTTGATTGCTGGGCGGCTGATGCTCAGCGTGACTAGTTGGCGGGAGTGACTGTGGACGGGCTATGGCTTAGATGGGCTGACTGGAATGGCCTTTCTAGATCGTGCTTGCCATGAGACGAATAATAGTGCTAGCTTGGCCTCTTTCCGATCACATGAAATTGGTTGCGCGCCCTCGCAGGCGAATCGGGTGGTCTTTGAGGCAACCGCAAGTGAACAGCGAATTCTATGTACGTGAAGCTGAAAATCGCGAACCTGAGAGATGATTTTAAATTGGACTATTGATCCATAGCGGCTTCGTTTGGCGGACGTTAAATTCTTTGTTGTTGGCTTCGTGCTTGACAGCTGCTTGATTCTCGACCCCTTTTGATACTTAGCGCGGTTTGATTCTTGATGGCTGTGTTTTATCTCTGCTGGTTTGTTTGCTAGTGGCCTTCAGTTGTTCTCTGCGTTGTTTCTCTGTTGTTGATCTTTGTGCGCCGGCCGGACCCCTGGCCTGCTCCAGGCGTCTGACACTTCGTTGCTGCCACTGGTTGCCTCCTCGCCTCCGGCGACCTTGCCATCGCAACCGACCTCCTCCATCCCCAGGCGAACTCGATGGATTCGATTGCGGTTGGGTTTGGTGGCTCGGTGCCAGCCGGTGGGGCGCGGCGATGGTGCTGGCGGAGGCGGGCCTACGGCGTGCTGGTGGGCTCGAAGCCGGCCCCAATCTCAGCCACATCCCCAGCCTTCGGGCACGTGAGCTCCGCTCAACAGCCTGCGCCGGCTCAGCAAGCTCAGCAGCGGTCTGGCAACGGCTCCCTGAAGGGCCAGCACCCTGGCTACTGGAAAACAACCCCGATCTCTACGTCGACGATCTCCAGAACCCCTACACCACCCCGAAGCGAGGCCCTTTGTCTGAGCCGGGCCGGGCAGGTGGGTGGCCGCCGCCTCACCTGGGGAGGGATCACCCTGCGGCTTCCGACTACGAGTTCAAGGCGGCTGCCCGCGATGGGCACGCCCCTGCTGCGCCCGATCGAAAACGAAGGAACGTTGGCGCCCTATTACGGCCGCCTGGAGCGGGCTGCTGGCGTGCATGGCCCAGCGTGATGCTGGCGCCAGCTTTCCTCAGAGGGAGTCTCTCTTCTGCCGCGCGACTGCCTTACACCCGGCCGGGAGCGGCACCTGGGCCTATAGGGCGAATCTCAGTGTTAAGTGGGATCCTCTGAGGGTTCGTCCCCCTGGCCCTCCATTCCCGTGGTGTTCGGCCTTGGCAAACGCGGGGCGGATGGCAGCAGGCCTGCCCTCCTTCCAGCTCCAGGCCGGTTGCCCTGGGCCGGGCCCCTCGCCCACCGGCCGGGTTGACCGCTGCGGGCCCAAGCAACGCCGGTGGTGAGCCATGTCAGCTGTGATCGCCGAGCGGCCACGTGCGATGGTCGTTGGGTGTTTGTTGAACGGGGATGGATGGCTCAGCGGGCCGCCGGCGGGCGCGCCCGCTCGGCCGCTGGTTGTGCTCTGGCGCTCCACCTCGAAATCGGTTCGCGATCCTGCCTGCACTTCCGTGCGGCCGACCCCCGCAGAGCGGTTGGGTTGGAGGACCCCTCCGGCTGCCTGGGGCGGCTACTTATGGATCACATCTCCGCTGGCCGCTTTTCGCGATCCGGACCGCCAGCCCCCCGCCAAGCCGCCGAACTCTCCGCTGCTGGCAGCGTTTTTCTCCCCAACACCGTGAACCTCGGCGATGGGGCGCGCTTTGCCGTTCTGCGCGGCTATGGAATCTGGGCGGGGCTGCAAAAACGCTTCGACCCGCCCGGGCCGCTTGAAACGGCGCCGCAGCGAAGCGGTGCGGCTTCCTCAGCGGTCTTGCGAGGTGCTCCCGAAGCTCGACAACCGCCTTCACCCCCTTGAACACCGATTCAGAGGGGATGCCTGGGGGCTGCCCACCGCCACATCGACTTTGGCACTGGGGCGAAAAACGAACGGCGGCTGGTGGCCCCAATGCGCGCGGATAGCACATGGAACTGGGGGATGTAGGTGGTGGACAGCCGCGGCGGGGCAGAGTCCGGACCCCTGAAGGACCTTTTCTTGATCCCCTGGGGCCGACCGCTGCTGCGCCGCAACCTGGCCGTGTCCAAACGAGGCGGCTTTCACCGGCTACTACATCCATGGATACTGGGCATGGGGTGCCGACATTGCGAGCGTAAGCGGGCCGGTGAGAGACGGGTGCTCGAGCCCTGTACCGCTGCTTGGCGGGCCCCCAACCTGCTGGCTCACCGATGGGCCTGCTGGCCAGTTTCGGGTTGGCAGAGCCCCACCTCACGGAGATGGCGATCACTGGAGCCTCGGAACGGCGGCTCACGATCTGTGCGCGCTCACTGACGGGGAGCGGGCGACTGGTGTCAACGACCACAACGCCTCTAAGGAGCCGCAGCCGCACAATCATGGGGGCGAACCTTTCACAGGGTTCGGGGGCAAGGAGAGAAAGCCCACAGCGTGAACAATTCATGTCCGCTTCTCTTTTTGTTGCCCCTTCAGCTAAGGCTTCCTGGGCGCAGGAAACAGGACCGTTTGGGTTAGTGCTGAGGTGAGCGTTGCGGTCTTGTTGCCAGCCGGTTCTGAAACAGGAAGCGCAGGCCAGAGCGGGAGCCTGCCAGTCCTGGTATTTGGTCCCAGTGGGGCGTGCCTGCGAATGAACTCCGCATCCCTATCGAGAGCACCTCGGAATTTTCGGGCCTCGAGGGAGGACCAGCTACGTGCCTGTGATGTCGTCGTTGCCCATGGCCCTGATCGAACCGTTGCCCAACTGCCGTTGCCGTCGTTCGTGGCCTACAGCCACAGGACCATGGCCTGGCGTCAAAGCGAACCGCCAATCCCACCGCCCAAACCCACGGCAGTTGAGGAGAGCAGCCAACGTTCATCGACCATCAGGTTCTTTGGCACTTCTCCTCCGCCGGCGTCGATTGGAACATAAGCTGATGGCACGCTGCTGTTCAATAGTTCGCTTGGGCATGAATTTCATCATCAATCCCCAGATGTCTCGCTATCAAGGCACCTGGTTCCGCCGCGTCAACCTGGGGAAAAACCATGCTTTCGCTGGGGAAAACCTGCTCTTTCGGGCTGGTGGGGAAAAATCGACTTGATTGATCTAGCAGAGACCTATCGGTTGCTTGTCTCCTGGGACTCGCCTGGAGTCGGCGACGGTCTTGAGCCGCTGGACCAAGGCTGCGTCGGGCCAGCGATGGTCAGCCTGGGGGTAGGGAGCGTTCGGCCATGTCATTGGCTGTGGTCAGGACTCGGGGCCGTGGCTGTGGCCTGATGCCTCCAGGGTCGGCACGCTCCGTCGGGCTGGCAGGCCCCCGTGCATTCGCGCTACGTCACGCGGTGACAGGGCCTGTTCGACAGCCCCTCCACTGTTGGTGGTGGGTTGGCTGGCTGGGCGCTGCCCACTCGGTCTCGAAAGTCCCCAGCTACCTCAGCGCATCTTGGTCTTGCATGAGGCGAACATTGATTCATCTGGGCTGTGTAGCCTCCGCTAAACCACCTCCGCCAGCCCGTTCCTGGGAAGGTGTCTATCACAGGGGGTCTATGCGCCGACGGCTAGGAGGCCGCAAGGGAAGGTGATTGAGATGTGCTGCGGATGTGTCGGCCGCCACTCCCGCTCCCGGGTGTGTAGGATTGGCGGATGCGGCTGGTACATGCACGGCCGGAGAACAGGAAAGTTGACCGAAGTGGTGAAACACCACCACACGCTTTGAAGCCCAGCTTCGATCGCATGGCGCGCCCGGGTTCCACCTAGCGGGGAAAGTGGACCCCCGAATATCAGGCGTTTTCCCCCCAGCCGAAGCCTCATGCCTTCTACAGCATCCGGGTCAGCTTGCTGACAGTTTCGTAGTTGGCATCCGGTCGAAGAGCCTCCGACCCCACCACACGCAGAGTGTCGATGCAAAGACTGGTGAGGCGTCTGACGGGCGTGGCACGAGGGCGTCACGGATCCTGGCGGCGGGCCGCCTGGATCATTTGAGAATCGTTCTTGCCCTACGTTCGCGGGCATAGTCGTTGCAGCAGGTCCGGTTTCAGGCCGTGTATTCGGTGTTGAAACGGAAGGGATTGTCGTTTACTTTAGGCGTGGCGGCGGCGTCAACCAGCATCCCGTATCTCGGCCACCAGCACAGCACCTAGGTCAACGCCTTGCTCGGCCGCAGGCTTTCGAGGCCGTCGCCTGCAGATTTCGGCCGGGCGATTCAGGTACGCCGTATTCCACCGGTACCTTGGGGCAGGCGCTGGCGCAGCCGGGGCCAGCCGGGCGAACTCATCGACAGCGAAGTCGGTTGCGGCTGCCGTGGCCAACAGATCAGCACACCGATCCTGGAGCCAGATTCCTGCGGAGGAGAGAAGCGAAAGAGAAGCCATTGGGCGGATCGGCCTGCTGGACCCTATCGCCACGGCGGTTGGGCACCATTCAGGCGCTGTAGGCCTTGCGGGCGGAATCTGGGTTCAGGGAATGCGTCGGTGACGCATCGCTTCCAGAGCCGCACGCGCCGGAATCACCAGTTCTCGAGTTCGCCGCGGCTCAGTCCGCTGTCTTGAGCTGGCGGTGTCTAAGCGGCCGGGCATCGATCAGCGCGCGAGCCATCGCACTCGCTTGTTGCTCTGAAGGTGTTTGGGCTGGTGAGATTTCAAGGTAACGAGCGCAGGGCGGCCTCACAGCCATCGGCAGCGATCAGATCGCCGTCTCGGCGTTTGGGGGGGTGGGTCCCACATAGCGGTAGTTCGCTTCGGGCCACCGAGGGTCTCGCTCCCGCCTGTGTGGAACGAAGTACCCCATGCGCAGGGTTCCTTGATGCTCCGGGATGAAATCAGCCAGCGGCCTGGGCAGGCGTTGCTTGGCGAAGCCAGTTTGCAGCCCCTCGTCCCACGTTGGCCTGCAGAACGGCGGCGCTGCCGGCCCGAGGTCATCGAAGCGGTCATGGGGGTTCGGCCCCTCGCTGATTCTCGATGAACCATTGCGCGCGCATGCAGTTGCCAAACGTCGTGATACAGGGAGCCGGTGCGGTCAGGTTCCACGTCGCAATGGAGGGCGCGAGCTCCTTCTCGGCCAGCCCGCAGATCATCAAGGAGCGGACCCTAGCCTTTGTGCTCAAAACGTTGCCGGCCGCCTCGACTCAGCCGCCCGCAGAGCGGGCCGCTGCAGGTCGGGCGAGTTCCATCAAGCGGGCTCGGGTGGCGTGTCAGGCCAACAGAAGCTCTCACCAAAAGGCCGAGCAGCAGGCCGCCATCAGGCTAGGCCGACCCCCATTCAGCTCAAAGCCTCCCGGCCCATCGCGTCGCTCGGGCAGCAGTTCGGGGTGGCGGCCATGCCAGAGCGCCACGATCTGCGGAGGCATGAGCCACTGGCAGGGCCGAAGGCGCCCACGAAGCAGCAGATCGGCCAGCTGAACCAGGCTGGGCCTCGCTGCGGCTTGTCGCCCCGCCAGGACCCGGCCGCGGACCGCACGAGACACCGCCGCACGATCCAGCGGCGGAACCTCGCTGTAGTCGTTCGAGCGGTGTGTGGGCCCACAATGGCAAGCTGGCCGGCGAGGGCCAGCGCAGGCCAGGCCTGTGGTTGTCCCCGGCGCCTGGGGCGAGCAGGCAAGTGTGGCTCCAAGGGCACCAAGCAGGGCCAGGGGGCTCGCTCGGTGTGTGCGCCAGAGCTTTGAAGCCAGCCTGAACCAGCCAGAAGGCATGCGCCATAGGCACCAAGCAGGGCGTGGCCGTACGCGCCTCGATAGATGCTGCGCCAGCGATACTCGGGGGCTATGGATCAGGACCGCAACCAGGCAGGCGGCCCAAGGGTTCGAGGTGTGAAAATGGAACCGACGCCAGGCCCTCAACAAGGGCCTTGCGATCCCACCATACCGAATTAAGTAATCGAAGCA
>Ga0163217_1007629_pt1 | contig 10372 bp, 5 predicted proteins | sample SynspAceP_FD_185933 | JGI IMG/M metagenome (GOLD analysis project Ga0163217, IMG submission 185933) | Saline lake microbial communities from Ace Lake in Antarctica - Synechococcus sp. Ace-P (PacBio error correction) | ecosystem: Environmental > Aquatic > Non-marine Saline and Alkaline > Saline ... | reverse complement strand
AAATTGAAGTTCGGATGATTACTTATTTAATGTTGGTTTTCGTAGGAGCATCACCCATCGTTTGAAATTGCTAACTTTAAAATATTATGGACGAAGTAGAGAAAATATTTAAATGGGAAGAATTGGTGTTGATCAAGCTGACATTGGATCCCTTTATTCTTTGGAAATGATGTATTTGATTTTTTGATCCCGTCTATTGTTAATGAAATAGGGACTGGGATTTTGGGACTTCCAGAAAGCCAGCACATTAAACTATATATGGAAGATTTTGATGGTTTTTATGGAAAACAAAAACCACTTGTTTGTTATTGGCCTATTACTGAATTTCAGATAGTCAAAGGTTTAGTTTGGTTGGAGTTTGTAAGGAAAGAGGGAATTCGGATGGAAGCTAATTTTTTTAATGAGAGAAGTGTCCAAGTAGAATACAGGGAGTTACATCAAATTGGGAAAGAGTTGATTCTAGAGTTGATCGAAATCTATTTCGAATGACCCGAGATATTAATGAAGGCTTAGCCGGAAATGCGCCAGTTGAAAAAACTTCAAGTTCGTAAACGAATATTTCAAAAGACCGGAGATTAAACTAGAGTTATTGCTATTTACTCTGTTCAAGAGATTTTGAATTTTGGATCATATGGATTTGAAAATCAGAGAATAATAACTATATACTTAATTTTGAATGACCTTTGAAATTTATTAGTAGCTATTCCAATTTTTGATTATAGTCTTCCTCATACACTGTATAAATTTTTGATTAGCAAATAGAGAAGGTTTTTCAATTCCTTTGATGAGAAAAATGGGATGTAATCGATCCAAAAATTGGTCATGGACAATTACTTTTAAATATGGTTGTGTATATTAACATCCCGTAATTTTGTTAAGATATTTTATTTGGGAGTAAAAATATTATATATATTGCATCGGATTCTACAAAAAAAATATTAAAATTAAAAAAATGAGAGATTAATCAAAGAAGTATTTGTGACCCTTAAAAAAGGTTGATGGTTTATATTTATGTTAAAGCTGACGGAAACAAAATTGTTTGCACGAGGCGTACAAAGTATAGTGTTACGCAGTTAATCCCAGATCAATGTGATAAGAAATTGGGAAGTGCGGGTACATTTAACGATTGGAAGATTCTTAAATGATTGACAGAGTTAATTCTTTAGTAACCAGGAAATGCATCTGCTGCAAAGGCTTAAGCCGAGAACTTTTTCTGATTCAGAGGAAAGCAAATTATTGGTTGAGTGGGAGTAAGTTAGAGGCCGCTGGGAAAGAACCCGAAAGTGGCATTTGCAGAGAAATCGGAGTGAGGATATCAGACTTTTTATTAATGGTTGAGGAGGTTAAGAATTCGTTCTACCTAAAAAAAGGTTGATCTGCAGTTTTTTTTATGCTTATTAATTCTACTAGATCCCAAAGAGTACACGATTAAAGTTCAATAATAACTGAACAACCGGGGGTGTATTTAAAAACTAATGCGATTGAGAGATTTGGTTAAAGGATTAGGGAGTCGCACTGGGAAATATTAGGAAATTGTATATGTTCTCAATAATTAAGCTTCCGATGTTGATATGCAAAAAAAATCGCATATATTTCAAGAATTGGATAAATAATAATCATGCCTAACTCTTTGGGAAATTGTAGGTTATTATAATAGTCAATATTGACTGGCTTAGCGTTAGCATTAAAATTGGATTTGGGAAAGTTACGGAAGGATGATCATGTGCTTACTCTTTAATCCTTATCCATTTGATCGTTGATTGCTCAATCCTTTTTGGCGAGCAAGTAATTAGTTCGATATTTATTAAACTTTTGAAGGGTGATCAAATAATTATTTTCATTCCGATAAAACAATATTTTAATTTTGGATTTAAAGCAGAGAAGGTTATCTATGTTATCTTTCAAACGCAATCTTTCATCGGTAGAGTACTTAATATTATCGATTCATTTTGACTTTAATCATTAAAAAAAGAAATTATTCTGTCAGAATATTATGTTATTTTCCCACATTTGCTTATCTTTAAGTTCACATTCTCTTCGGATAATCTGATTATTTTTGTAAACATACTTCGTTTTGGGAATTAGCGGATTAGACCCTAAAAAATAAAAAACGATAAGGCATTTCATCTCAAAGAAGGCCAATGGAAAAGTGATGACATTCAGTTAAAGCAGAGGAGGAGCCAAGTATGGGGGGAAGATTGGATCTTTTTGATTTTTTGAAATGTTTTCAAATCCGAGGCATTTGCAAGCCAATTTTCTGAAGTTCATGGCGATTTTGTAAGAATACGCTTCGGAAGAGCCGGCTAATCTATCATAGTTCCCAAATAGACTTTGTGAAATACCCACCCTTAGCAGACGGCAATCTGAATTTTCTATAATTCGAGAGGCTGTTGGACAACAAAATTTCTCTTTCAACTTTCTCAACCAATTTCTGGTCAAAATTGGATACAAAGGAGAAAGTGTTTTGAAGGATGCTTTGATTTTCCATTATTCAGTCCTAATGTTTAAAAGAGCTAATGCTTGGAAGGCGGAAGGGATGTAAATTATCAAAGGATGAATTCCAATCAAGCTAGGACCGAAAAGTTGTAGTTTTTTTCTAAAGTAGGCTCAAGCTGCCCAGAAAATCTTGGATTAAGAACCTTGTTGTAGGGGAGAAGTTTGCTTCGGGATTATAGTACTTGGACGACTTGTAAAGACAATTGATTCCATTGCGTGAGCAGTGGGGGCGATCAAGCTTGTGAAGAAGTAGCGAAGCAGTTGATTACCATGTTCCAGCTTTCTGTTTTTTAAAATTTCGGGAGGCCATGCTACAAAAAATTGGGGATATGAGCTTGAGTTTTGTAGGAGCAGAGGATCCTATAGAATTAGAGTCGCGGAAAGCCTTCGCTTGAAGAGTGGTACGTTACAGGACGAGGATACTGGAACGAAGAGAGATTTCACCATGAAATGCGATGGCGCATTTCGTTTGAGTAAGAAAAATTTTGGTGATTTAGTCGAATCCTTTTCGGGGATGGTGATATCAAAAAGAGGTCATTCGTGACGCCATGGGATGCGTGATCGATTACTTTTTTCCGACGATCCGCTAGTTATGCTTGTGCGTGCAGTTAAGGATTTGCCTCTCAAACTGGATTTTGAATATTCGAAGGCCAGACACCTTTTTTGCTTTAGGTGATAATGCCTCGCGATTGGAAAATTAATTTCCGCTGAGCGAATTATCGTTGAGCTTGAATAAAAATTATTTGGTTAAAAAAGCCTTCTATGGATTTCAAATTGTATTTGCCGGTAATATTGACAAGATTTTTCCAGAAATGGTCGCACTTCAAGGGTATAGGATCAGTGGCAATGGACAAGTCGAACAAGGTAATTCTATAATACGCTTCAAAGTCGTGGATATGTCTGCCAAGTTAGTGATGTCTTATGTGAGATGGGCAGGCGATTGCTTCGATGAAATATTGCTAAGCCGCACGACGCTTCATAATAAAGGTGGTTGAGACATTTCACGGACATGAGGACAAAGGGGCGCCGGATGGTTCCTGAAATCTTCAGACGTTTGAAATTGCAATGGATGATGAATGAAATATGTGCAAAAGTTTGGTTACGCTACATATTACGGCCATTGCTTCACAAGAATGAAGTACTGATTCGCCTTGAGGAGATTACTATTATAGACTGGGGGATGCATCCGATGATCTCTGTGAGCTTTGACCGGGTGCCGATGTGGACCTCGAAGAATAATAAAAAAGATTAAAAGCTACTCAAAAATTTGATAAAGTTTAGACGAGGAAGGCTTTTGGAGGTAGAGAAAAAAAGATCAAATGGAAATTTTCAACCCTCCAATTTTCGGGCCCCCGAGAGGTCTGCAAGTATTCAATCTCGAGCTTCAAATTGTAAGGTGAGATCAAGAAGAATTAAAGAAGGCTACTACTTGGAAGGGCCGAATTCTTAAACAATCCTAATGAGGCCGCGAATTGATGATTGTGCAAATCGCCAAAAGAAGGGGTTGACCCTAAATAAACGCTAAAGAAACAATCAAATTTTAAAAACTACACTAAAAAATGAAGACCGTATTTATTCTCTGTGATTTGTGATTGGCTAAATAATTTCTTCGCCCAAACACAGATTCGGTGCACCAAAATAGATCCCAATACTAAGCGAGGTATTTGAATATCAAGATCAATCAAGCCTTATCATTGGGATTGCTGGTTATTATGACTTCAGGGCTGCAAAGAACAAGTTGTTCAGCTTACTAATCAGAAACCCAGAGATCTTAGGCTATCCGAATTACTGGGGAGTCTATACTTTGAATGAGATGGCACCTTTCGCAGTTTAGTTGATTTGGAATTTCAAGTGAATGAAAAAGTATTGGTTCTTTGGAAATTGCAGCATTTCTTTGAGCAATTAGGAGCTTAGATCGAGCTTTACCCTCACCTTTTTTGAAGACATGTATTATTTGACTTGGAGATATTTAATTTAATTACAAGTTGCATTTAATTCATATACTCAAGAAGTACAAGAGGTTTGATTGGTAAACATGCTTTCTAAAATACCAAGCCAGATGATACAATTGGATTCCAGTTTCTCAGACTGGAACAGAAGTTGGAATAGAAGCGAGGCCTGAACTAAAAGGATATGTATATTTTGGAATCAGGTCTAAGCAGAAGCAAAGTTGGCTTTGAGGAGGCGATCCAGCTTGAAACAAATTTAAATTGGGGCAAAAGAAAATTTGGAAGGCGATGTAATCATTTTATTCGTATAAGTACTAAGACCGGATGTTTTTTAAAAAACAATCGGTTTTATTATGACACTAAAGAATAAAATTTGAGTGCAGTGGTATTAATCAAGGAAAGTTAGCAGGCTGAGGCAGGATGATCTTAGAGTTTAGTGACATTGTCCGTTATTTTTAGTTTATCCGCTTGTACCAAGTGTTTATTTGTTTCGAATGACCTCATGAAAAAGAGCTAACTTTCCTAAAAAATAGATGGAAAGAATTAAAATAAAACTGGTCAACAGATTCTTCGAGACTTACTTCCGTTATTTTTATTCAAAGGTAAGCCATTACAGATAAGATTAAAGATGATCTGAAAAATGACAACATTTGATAACATTAAATAGGTAAGTAGTGTATCAGAGAGAATCGTTTGTTTGGTAGGAATAAGCCAACAGATTATGTTGGATAAAACTGGAATAATATTCACACACAGACCTAAAATATTTTCAGAAGAAAATCAAAATATAGATGTATTAATTTTTGGAACTTAGGGAAAAATAGTTGATGAATTGATGGTTTCAATCATTTTCCAGCACGAATTTTTCGATCCAAAGAGTGCCTAGGTCGGTTCGTTGATTTCACGGTTTCCAGAAATGGGGAAGTTGCGTGATTTGAGCTTATCGCTTGCGGAAGGAATTGTCATTTATATCACCCAGCAGCGTAAAGGGAGTTCAGCGATTCCAAAGCTCCAATTTTGTTTGATCCAGTGGTATAGTCGGATTGATTCTACGCTGTTGAACTTGAGGGATAACCGATCGGAGAGATCCCGTATTTATTTTCCGGATTAGCATCAATCTTCAAATGGAATCTGAACCTACGTTTTTTTCCCGTTGTAGTATTTCCCAAATAAGAAAACTGCCATGTTAGGTTTTAAGCATTAACGATCAGTCAGAAGCTGAGGGCCGTGCGATTAGAGGTCAAGATATAGTTCTATATACCGGAAAGCGTTAGTTCCTAAATTATCGTTTGGTTTTGCCAAAAAAGTAAGTCTTTACTCGCGTAGTTGGGATTGATTCACATGAAAATGATTGTATTTGTTTTTTTGAAATAAAATTGTCTGTGTAACTCCTGGAGCAATTGAACTGGTAAGTTTGACTGCCGAAGAACAAATCCCCTCCATTATACCTAAAATTCCACTATCAGGTTGTTTACACCTTGCAGCTTTTTGAATTTGGCAAATATAGCATCCAGTTTCATATCAAAATTGTTTGCTGCCATTTTTGGTTGGTGAGGAAGAAGAAGTGGACATACGTATCCAATTTTCACATTATTGATTGGTATAAATAGTATCAAAAAATTTTGGGTTCTCTGATAGTTGAACTGGAGTGAATTACTTCAGGTTTTGCAGTTGTATTGATGTATCAGTGCGTATTGTACTGCTATATGTGATGTTAATTGGGGAGGTCGACTTGCAGTCAATCCTAATACTTCTCTAAAATTTTGGACTTTTGAATTTCTCGGTTAATTTATTGCGGTGATTCGTCTCCCGCTACAAAATCAAGGCGGATGCTGGAACTATTTTTTTTGTGTAGGATATGCTGCAAAAAACTATTATCACAGTCGAAATTTTCGGATATAGAATTAAAATTACATAGGCTGCATATAATGAAATTCATTATGAATTGATCATCTGTGTGGGGGAATTAGGATAATTGACAGAAAAAACGCTCTGTAGGGCCTAAACAACAATGCCTCCGAAAATATTTCAGGAACTTGAATCTTACTTATTGAGTTCCTAGATTTCCTAGCCAATTTTATCAGGCTCATCATAATGTTCTAAAAATCCACCTATTACCGCAGGCAATTGCTCTTTGGTCTACAGATGGTATTATTTCACTTATTGACAGGAAGAGTAAAACTGTGAATTAATACTGCTTAGTAGGAATTTTAGATTGAGGGCGTCTTCATAGATAGTTATTTGAATAAGCAAAACGAATTTCTCGGATAATGTTGATTTTTGAGATAATTTAGAAAGGAAGTACCGAATGGAAACATACGTGAGTTTTAATATCAATAGTCTCCCGTTCCCACAGTTTTAGTACTCGATTGGATATTTTTCGAGCCAAATATGATTGTGAGGTGCACATCAAAATTTGCAGTCCCTTTTTTATTGATTTCTTGGAAAAGTTTGAAATCCCATCGGCAACGTTGGGTCTAATTGCCGGTGGCTCATCAGCCAGTTAGGATTGAGGGTTCATTTTCAAAAGTGCTTATGGCAATAACACCAAGCTGCGCGTCACCGCCGGAAAGTTGGTGCACGGGCATTTTATCTAAGCATATTCAAATTCCATGAGCATCAGTACTTCAGCCATTCTTGAATTTGATTTTCAGCTTGTCGAGTCCAACCTGTAGCTTCATTACGAAGGACAAGTTTTTCAGTACAGTCGATCGTTGACAAAGTTTGAAAATCTGAAAGTTTGATTCCGATTTTCCGTTGAGAAATGATTTCATTGGACTTTATTTTTCTAAGATCGGAAACATTTTGCCACTTCACCATTCCCTTTTCTATTCCAATCCGCATAGAGTGTCTTGAGAAAGTGAACTTTTTAAGCCACTTCATGTTTCTCGGAACAATGAGACACAAAAACTCGTGTTAGCTCACTGAGAAATTGACAATTATTAAAGTCGATTTACTCCTGAAAATAGGTGGCTTGATGACTGTACAAACAGGTGTATTGAGAAGTCATTGTAATTTAAAGCTATAAAAGTTTTTGCAATTTTTCGAAAGAAAGTCCTTGATCAACGCTCTCCATTATTCTTCTTTGACATCAGACCAATTTTCATATTTTTCAAAAGGGCGATCTGCTCGGAAATAGGCATTAAAAACAAAGTTTTATTCTCGAACTGAATATATCTGGGATTTTTGCTTTGCCTTTGAAACTTTGATGATATACTAGTAGAAATGGTAAAAGGCTGGGCAGGAGCCAGGCCTGATCAATCTTTGTTTGCCTGCAGCTTTTTGCGTGATCGGTAGGAAAGTAGCAAGAGCCAGAATCTGTCAAAGGGTGTTTCAACAATCCTGTGATTACTTTAATGGCAAGTGACCAAATTCTGCACAACTTTGCACTTACAAGTGCATTGAGTGGCGGAAAACGACGCTGCCGAGTACCTCTTTTTTTAATTGTTAATTTTTGAAAATGTGAACCAATCTGAAGCGATCAATTACATTCCGTCATACGAAGATATTCATCCAAGCGACAATAAAAAAGAGGAACATAAAGAGCTCCCAGCTTTGGCAGCTAAAAGTGGCTTGACCTGCAGAAGAAAGTTCAATGTGCAATTAGTTACGAAATACCTTCACTTTGAAAATATTTTAGTTGGCGGTTTAGCCCATTCCGCTGATATATGGGGGATTTTCACACGATTTTATTCGTGATTTTGGCAAGTCAAGTCCTCTTTTTACAATCCTTTCAAAGATCCATGTTTAGCGATCATTCGGAACCTTACTTTTGTCATTACGATATGCAAATAGCCTTTAATTGGGAGCCTTAACTTTTTCATCGCACTGATGCCTTTTCTTTGGCATAAGGAGGGATGGTGGTCATTCGTCTTAATACAAACTTAGATGTCATAGCTTGCGGATTTCATTCAAGATTTGCAGGTTCGATAAAGAATTTATGTGCTTTTGGATTAATTTAAAAGGGTTAAGAGGATTCTGTAAGAGCCAATAACTGCTATAAATTGGCTTTTGATTTACGCTCATTCTATAAGAGTTTTAGGTATGATAAGTAAAAACAAGTTAGAGATTATAGGAATCGAAACGAGTTAGAGGCCTTCAAAAAAAATAAGGCAAAAAAGAAGCGGCATCGCACCGCTCAACACCATTTACCTTGTTCCTTCGACTGGGGAATTTCAGGCAGGAGCTGGGTTCGTGCGCTAAGTCCACAAAGGTAAATTCAAATTTTATTGATTCAAATACCTAGTAAAGGATTTTAGTACTGAGATTGTATGGCTGATATCAGGCGGAATTAATTTGAATTATGCATGTATAGAGATAGCTTAGTATGAAAAACAATAGGGAACTCGACCGAATCATTCTGCTTGGAGCTTGCATCTGAATTCCAAGCAGGGCAATGGATTAACTCATCTGCAGCCAAAATCTTCGAAAATTTCTTCATCAAAAATTATTTTCTGTTTTTTCAATAATTACATCTGGATGCCAGCGATCAATTTACACAAGTTATCACTGGATTCACTTGGAACCAAAACTTGGTAGTCTTCAAAAAATTCGCTTGAATATTGTGGAAATTCTTTTGCATAAAAATTCTTTAATATTTTCACCCAAAGATTTTAAAAAGTAAATGGATTCAATTTGAATTAGATGCGGTATAATTAATACCCATCTGAGGAGAATTTTTTGAGTGATTTTCGTAATCCATTCAAAAAAGAAAAAAGCATTGAGCGAGAAAGATCTTTCTTCTCGCATAAGTTTTGACTTTTGCAATGCGCTTGATTTTTACTTTAAAATAACTCTCCAATAAGGCGATGATCGTGTACCGTTAGGATTGTTATTGGCGCCTTTACCCTGATAATTATCCATCTATAAATTCCGATTCGACTACTTCCAAAAAATAGCACTCTACCTCTGGACTATTTTCCCAATCCTGATTTCTGATCTACAATTCTGATTATTTTTATTTTTAATAATGTCCGATGGTACAAACAATCGATAGTCTCTCATCAGGCTGAGATTGCCATATCGAAAACCCCGATCTACGCCCAAAAAACTGACTCTTTCCCTGTTGAGCACAAATTCACTTCGTTAATTGTGGTTCCATTCCGGTTTCAGTTTGGCAATTGGAACTTGTTATGTAAATCCAAGAACTACAGGTAGAAAATAAAGTGATAATTTCATAAGGTATTTCGATTGGACAAAAATCTAATTTACGAATTGATGACTTCTTAAGCTTGGACCGGTAGCAGAGAAATAAGTAAGAATTTCTGCTTGCACCAAGTTTTTTCAGAAAAAAGTCAGAATATGCTTTGGTATTAGTGATCCTTTCTAAATTTGTTTTCATAGCTATGAAGACAATAGCAGCAAATTTTGGTGGTGGCATTACTTTTATTTTCCAATTGGAAAGCTAGAAAAGGCTCTTGTCTAAAATTGTGAAAAACCCAACTAAATTAGAGGATTACTGGAATTTCCGCTAAGGCTTTTTTTTCATGAAAAATCCATAAAATGATCAAGTGAAATTCCCCATATTAGAAAAACTCCCATCGCAAACGCTTGGCAGACCAAATTACCCTGTAAGTATTTATTTTTTGCAGATCAAGGGAAGATCGGTTTTTCCAAATTTTTTCCATTTTTTGGCTGGGAAAGTTGCGGAATTACCATGGTCAGGAAAAAACAGGCTTTTTTCATATATTGGCTTCAATCTTTAAAGCCACTGTTTTTCATTCAATGTGGGTTAAATGGTCACTGAACAACTTTCTCTTGGGAGAGTTTTATTGAAACTTTTTTTTACGATGTAAAGGGCCAGGAAAAAAAACCCTTTGATGGAATGCGGTTTAGAATTTGGGAAAGGAAAAAAATTTTTTTGGGATTTGGGTGGGGCCTTTTCTTTGGATTTTATTCCCTTTTTCCTCACCTTTTTTTTTTTTCTG
>Ga0163217_1048763_pt1 | contig 10373 bp, 8 predicted proteins | sample SynspAceP_FD_185933 | JGI IMG/M metagenome (GOLD analysis project Ga0163217, IMG submission 185933) | Saline lake microbial communities from Ace Lake in Antarctica - Synechococcus sp. Ace-P (PacBio error correction) | ecosystem: Environmental > Aquatic > Non-marine Saline and Alkaline > Saline ... | reverse complement strand
GGCTCAGCATTCCATAGTTGGGAGCCTTTCTTTGCACTGTACCTGGATGTGATTTTTTGATCAGCAGCGTACGCATCAAGTGCGCGATGGGATGTGTTGATTCCCGCGATGGGAGTACCTGATCCGGTAATCATTGTGTCGAAATATACTTTCATTGCTAATTCGGAGAAGAAATCCAGCTAGATTGCAGGAGCGTGTCTGGAATTACAAAAGCCAAAGGCCCTTTCGGGAAGGGGAAAAGACATTTTCGCTGATACCAGGAGCGCGGGGTTTACAAATGTTTGGGAGGCTGCCGAAGCCCGTTGGAGTGGTGGAAGGAATAGATCCGAGGTAAAATCGATTTGAGAGTGTTATGAGACCTTTTGGAATGAGGAGGGACTTCCTTTTACTTCTGTTAAGAAGACTCATCGGGCCTTTAGTTGTCGAAGTAAAGCTGGAAAACATCGTCAGCAATTTCTCAGAATAGTTTCCAGGGAATTATGGAAAAAAGCCTTTTTTCGACTTGGATGCCTGTAGGGAAAAGACTCTGGCTGTTGTGGAGGTTCGGATTCCTTACCCCAAGCATTATGGAAGATTGGCGTTCTATTCCCACAAGTGAAAGTATTTTAGAAAAAGTTCCAAAAAATGCTAAAAGCCCATGACTTGCAGTTCAAAATGCCAAGATTTTAGGGCGGGATATGGAAAGGCCGGAAACACTGGTATGAATGGAGGAAAAAAAGCCAGGACGACGCCCTCAAGCGGGGGGGGATATTTGAGTTTGCAGGATGTGGAACCCAAAATAAGGCTTGAATAGAAAAGTAGAGGTTTTTGATTGAGGGGGACGCCATTAGGGGAAAAAAAAAAACCTTTTTTTCTGGTTAAAAGAAGGGAAATAGCGTTCCCGTAGGCTCTGTGTTTTGGCCTTGATAAATGACGGAAAAACTGAGGAACCATCTCTAGTTGTCCAGCGCTGCGAAGCTCCAAAACGGAAAACTCAGCTCGACTCCTCGTGGAGTAGAAGAAAACAATTTAGAAAGAATCTTGATCCTGGAGAAAGGATTAAAGATTTCTCCTTTGCAAGAAACAATAGCTGACGCGAATCAGAATTGATATCTCTTTGTTGAAAGGTACAGGTCCGGAGGGATCGATTGTGAAAGAAGATGTGGAAAAATGCCATTTCTGAAGGGGAAAAGCCAATCAAAGAGATGAAAGGGAAGCGAGGTAATAAAAGATATCGCTGTTAAAACCTGCAGGACCTGGCTTCTTGAATCGATCTCCGAATGGCAGCTGCGCTGCCATGGGAGTAAGGTCCACGGGGAAATTCCCTCATTACTATTTTGGAAAAAAGGGGATGGACATGTTACAAAGGCGATGGATTGGATGAAGCTGCCAATAAGATACCGGTCCGGTTTTGAAAAAACCGCATTCTTTGCCAGTAGCGCTTTTGATCAAAGCAGTAGCCAAAAGCACTGGAATGAAGTTTCCGGCATTCTCAATTCCACTGGGACAAATGGCCTTGGGCGAAAAAAATGAAAATCTAATATGGCTCGTTGGTTTCCTTACGATCTTGGAGGGTATTTGCGTACTAGCAATCTTACAGCGCAGATCAAAAACTGTAGATGAATTAGGAGACGATGAATGATCTTATTCCAAGGCTAGAGTTTTCAAATAGAAGCTCTGAGCTCTAGTCATTTCCACATTTTACCGATCACCAGTTATAGGAGGAAGGTGGTGCCGACAAAGTTTATGGCCGATCTATCCGCCCCAATTGGATTGTCGGTTTTGGCGAGAAAATCACGGTCAACAGCATTTGCGAAGATGGATGTTGGGAATTTTCCGATCGTAGGGATGGTAACTTTTAGGCAAGCAGGACCCATCCGCGCGCTATGGACGGGTTGATGAAGTTAAGTTTTAGGCGGGCGTCATGAGATATTTACCAAAAAATCCAGGGATTTTAAAAATGAACCCAGGAAGAATTCAAAAAATAGTTTGTCAATGCTCCAAAAGGATTGCTCCAGGAGGGACCGATTCCATCCAATTGAATGCCAGAAGAAATATCCCGGAAGCGCTCAATTATTGATTCTTTTGGTCTCCAGGTTATTGTTTCAATCGCGAAAAAAATGAATGTGGGATGTACCTGGATGAAGGATATTGGGACCAAACCAGTAGCTTTGAAATCACTGGTTGGCGCCTATTTGGAAAGAAGTGAATGGTTGTGTTCTGTTTTCAAGTTGTAATAAATCGCTTTCAAAAGGCAATTTTTCCTAAATCCACCATTGCCACGGCAGAATTATTCCGCACTCTTTTTCCAGCAAAGCGTTCCTTATTGGGCGAGTAGTAAAGCGGAAGCGCCCAGGCGCAGGAGCTTCAATGATGATCTTCAATTCGTCTCAAGATCAAAGCGCATGGCGGCGAATGATTGTGGGCTGTCGCAAAAGTATATCTGAAACACTTCTGAATCAAGCTTCAAAATTCAAAACACCCAAAGAGGTCAAAGGCCGTCTGCAATGGTTTTGGGATCCAGTCTGGCAGAAGTTTGATATCGAACCAGCGGCTGAAAAGAGCGGTAAGCGTCATGCCAGCACCAGTCGGGCTTCAAGCTTCCGATCACTTTCGCATCTCTGGATCCCAATGGATGCGTTAGCAGGGCAGTTCCCCCTAGATAACCTCCGCCACACTTGGAGTTCATGATGACTCCCAAAGTTCATTCTGTTCGTGGAATTCTAAAGCGCAAGTTTGCCTGCCTTCGATCACATCCATAAAGTCATTAGAGGAATAATGTCGCGCCGGTGCGTTCACTACTGCTTCAGGGTTTGAAGTGTCCGTGTTTTAGATTCGGGTTTTCAAACTCTGGATTTTCCCTCCTAATCCTTTGACGCGTTTCTTTTTTGATGTCCGGAGCGTTTGAGGGCATTTAAATGGATGGGGGATTCCCGCTACAGGTTTGCCCGCCTCTGGCAAGTGCAGCTGCATTGGATGGGCCCGGTTACTATGGTTGCGGGGACACCTTTTTTCTTCTGTTTCACCCATCAGTTGAGTTTTCATGAACAGCCAGCATTTGGCTTGCCCCACGGAGCTTTTGAAAGCACCGACTTTCTGGAAATTGTCACCCATTGAAAGTTAGACATAAAGATTCAACCAGCGCGCGTTATTGTCCAATGGATTGGTGGACGGCACGCAGTGAGGATTGGTCAGTTATTTATATAGGAAGATAATATAGATTTGATAATACGGACGACTTGCGGCAACCGATGTTCATTTTAAACTCACAGTGAAGGTGAATTACATTCGCTCGGCAGTGTTTTCCTGATAGGATTCAGAAAAAATGGGGAATGAGTGGGATGTTTTACTCTTTTGAAAGTGCGGTATATTTGAGAAGCGAACTATGCAGGAGAAAAAGGGGATGTGAACTTGGTCATAATAGATAAAATTACCTAGGGATCGATGATTTAGTGCTTGATATTTTTAATAACTCCTTTCTAAGGGGGGATGGAAATGATGGAATTTGGGAAAGCCCTTTGAGATTTTGGGGTTTTCCAGTTGATTGGCGAGGAAGGCCACTTACAGTGAAAAAATTGTTACGATATTGTAAAATCTTTTTATGGTAAGCCCTGTCAAATAAGAGTATAGAATACAGTTTGATTTGGTTGTGAAAATATAAAAAATGTTCAATCAGTTTGTGTCTTGATCAGTTGGGGAAGGCTGGGAAACCTTATCGTTAGTTTAAGGCTGGTATTCTTTTGGGGGGAGGCTCATTCGTTGCCTTGATTTATATACAGGCGAAAGCGAGTCGATTGATATGACTGATAGGTCGAAGAATTGAGGAGAACATCTTGATTTTCGTAACACTCACATCCTTTGGAATCGTTGTCGAACTGCGATGTAGTTGTGGACGCAAGTGCGGGTGCGCCGGTTATATGCACCACTGTATGTTTATTCAGAGGAGTATCTACTACTGTTCGATTTTCTATTAGCTTCATGATAACACATTTCAAATTGTGCTTTGCTTTCCTTTTGGCGCTACGATTATGGCCCCCACTGACCTTGTGACTCTGAAATTGGGCATGCGGACTTCGGACTGCTGTGGGACGATGCTTTATTTCGCTCTCTATGGCGCCCAATCTCTCTGACACTTAAATGACCGCGAGTCTATGGATTTCGTATTTGAAGTGGGGACAAATAAAAGTTGAAAGGCAGTGGCAGGACTTGATCTGTCATTTAGTAGGGTCACATATCCTGGATATAAGAATTGGAAGAAATGCTTGGGGCCACCGGCATCTGCATTTGCGCAATTACTTTGATGTCATGGACTAGACGTAGGATAGAGAGAAAAAAGTATGGCATCGCGGATTATTCCTGCATGCACGTCTCCTGTTGGCCAAAACGAGAAATGGGAGCAGAGTTATGGCCTAAATTGGCCCAGATCGGCACTCCGCCAAATGTGTTTAGCTGTGAGTGAGTGATTTTAGAGTTTTTATGAGGCATTTCTGATTTAGGTAGAGGTTTAAGGGCGCCAAGTTCTTTGTACAACGGTCAAAGCCTACCAGCCGTGGAGATTTATCGCGGTCCACCTTTCATCAAAGGACTTGATCAGCAGGACTCAAAACTCTCCCGTGCAGAGAGTCTCCTGACAGTGTCCAGGCACATTACACCCTCATAAAATCCAGTTGAGCTTCCTCATGGCTGGTACAATTCGGTATCTCCTTGTCATTCCCAATCCCTCGGATTAAGCTGCTGTAGCCATAAAAAAAAGTATTTCCAGCCTGAATGGCCATGGTAACCGTATTTTATTTCCGTCGCAGGACTCACGCACTATCAGCGCAGGGTCGATTTGTCGCTTCAGCTCCTGATATTGGTGAAGCCGGCCGCGCAACTTCACTTCGCTGAAGACGTATTTCGAGGGTATTTTTGCAAAGACAAGGATCTATGATTTTAATGCCGTGCCCTTCTCTCGATGATTGTAAGAGCTGGTACCATATATTCCACCAACCATTGGTCAAATAGTCACTTCGCCTTCAACATCGCGTACCACTTACGTAAAAAATTGTGAGGTGGCATCGTTGTTACCAAATACGTATCCACATGGTAATGGGGACTGGATCTTGGAATTTTGCTCAGTTCGCTCTGGAAAACAAAGCCGCCAGTTGACAATACACATCAAAAATCGGTTCCTATTCTCCTGGAGAGGTCGATTTTTGTTTTTGATGGAAGTTTAGGATTAGCTTTTCGAATGAGGAAAGAATGAGATGCGGTTTTCCCGTAAAAAAAAGTTTTGCAAAAGTTCCTCGGTAAAATTGAACTTGTTGTGATTTCGGGAATGGAAACATCTTTGAAGTGAAGACTTGAAATACCGGAATTTGGCCAGATCCTAATCTGTGCCAATAGTTAGTTTCGAGCACTTCCTTCGGAATGCGTCTCTACCATTCAGGTCCAATCGTCGATTGCTCTAAAAAATAAGAACAGTCAACACGCCGTACAAGGTAATCATATGGCTGTCAGCCACTGATTGATCTTTGCGGAGTCTTGATAGATTACTCTGATGAATCTTCCCCAAGGTATCAAATTATTTCTGTTTCATCGGAACCTTGATTATACTTTCCATCGAGTTTTGTGGCTTCAGACCATTTAGTTGGTCGATAAGGGCAAAACTACATTAGCTGCACATACCTGCATCCCTTATCGCCTCATAGACGTTGCATAATCTCTTTGGTTATATATCCCGCCAGCGAGCCTAAATTTAAGCCGTTTTCGCTTAAGCTCATATCCAAAATGCAAAATTTACAACCACGCACAAATTACAGAAGAAGCTTTTCAGTCTCTCTGAATCTCGATGCTGGCTTTTCGAGCAAATAAATAGTCGAGGAAACTCTTGGAAATAACCTGCCACGTATTTTAAGGCAGTTTAATCAACGCAACTCAGCTGTGTATGAAAAAAATCGCCCCACGCAAAGAAAGTCATCAATACAGTCGTAACTGCATTGGAAAGACAGGTCTTCCGGACCCAGAATCCCGGTCCTATTGACGATTTTTGTTTGTGAGAAGAGGGGTACATGCGAAATAATATATGGACTTCCGCCGCCACTGGTCGCATCCTTCAGAATGCATGACACTCTTGACCATAATAGCTCACCCGGGAAATACTTTTGCAGAGACGCTCTCGGCCAGACACGGCCCAGTAAGGGACACCAGGCAAGAAACTGGTAATTGTGAGGGATTTAAAACATACAAAGACCAATGCAGGGTATTTTATTACCCCCGGGCAACTCAGCCCATTATCATTTCCTAGTCCATTTGGAAAGCGACTGGAAGTGGAATTCAAGTAATGATCAAAATTGACGTATTTAAAGCCGGCAGCGTTGATGAACAATACCGGATGTGCATGAAAACTCTAAATCCATCCGGCCTTCGTGCGATATAGCGCTTATGACATCAAGTTGAATTCGCCCGAGGCTCGCCAATTGTCTCTTCCAAGTCTGCATGGAAAGCGAGGCTGATGACAAGCGTGAATTTTTTTCTGTTATCATAGATCTCAGTTAACGAAGAATCTGCTACCCACAGAGTTGTACACAGGAGAATTCCGAAAGAGGTCTCAGTGGTGCGGGGCTTATCAATAGTAACTATTCTTTTGATCGGAAGAAGAGATTTACTGGCATTTTGCATTAAAACGCTGTAGCGGGTTTGCTTATGAGTTTGGCTAAAGGAACAGTACTGGCATTTCATTATAGATTACTTCCAGGGATGGCACAGTATATGCATGAGGTTCGTAATTGTGATGATTGGCGAGAGTACTGAGTAATTGGAGCGTTAAATGAGCCTGCCCAATTAAAATTATTAAGTACAATTAAAGAATTAATATCTAGAAACCACACAAACGGTACAATCTCCGCAGATTGCAACCTAGAAGGAGCGGGGCTGAACATAAATTCTCCGGTTTGACCATCCGCTGATAACGCACACCCCTTGTCTGCGCATAGTATTTATCTTTTGAATACCATGTGAAGCCTCATGCGCATTTTCAAGGGTGATCATTAATGCGAACCGTTGGCAACAGCGCCCGGCATCTTTATGTAAAATATGGTAGTTATTGAACAATATGACAATGATGAAACCGGTCATATAATGGCTCCAAGTACATATATCGTCATACGGTTCAGCTCTTCATTTTGTGGCTTTGGAAAATTTTTAAATTTTAATTCTAAGGCTGAATCACTCCTTACCTTCACACTTACGAGGCCTTCACATAGAAACTTAGCATAAACCCGCCACTGGTGTCAAAGTAGGTGCATGCCTCTGTCCCCCCGTTCCTACCTCGCGGTGCTCGACACAGCGCGTTACTCCCGATACAGGTATAGCGGCTCGGTCGCTGTGGATGTGATTTCATTTTTGCTCATATCTGCACTTGCCTGCGGGGGTGATTTTTGACCAAACTTAGCCATTTCTACGCTCCACGACCAAAGGTTTCGTCTCTCACACATAGGCTCCTTGCTCCAAGATGATGCAAACATCACAATTTATCCCCCATTTTACCTCGAGCCTTGATCGGAAGTTCCGGACCACATATCCGAGTTACCGCCGCTAAACGACGTACTTCTGACCACTCAGGCCTTTGCAAAAGGAAACTCTTTCTCTCGAACGAGCTTACCTTGGTACCCTTGGCCAGAAAACATTAGCACATAAATTTTTTTGGAACCATTGTCTTCAGCTATTAACATTTGGATCCGCACCCGGATGCGCCCGTCTAATCACAAGGCTGACGAACCCTTGTGACCGGGTCTTTGGAGTCTGATTTCCATAGCTTCCAATAGCCCGAACGCCCCATTCACGACAGCAGGGCTAAGGACTTTTTGAAACACTTTTACTTCCCTTACATCATGCCATTGAACGTTTTGTGATATCAATTTCACTTGGTAGAGCTTCCTTCTAGTATCTCTGCAAGTCAATGAGAGTCCTCAACTCTCAGATAATGTCGAAACCACTATTCCACCCGTTCGAGCTTTCAAAAGCCTCTCATATATACTGGAACTTCTCTCACGAATACTATCTGACTCCTTACCGATCTGGCTCCGACATGAGTGATATATTAATGCAATGGGCCACGCCTTCGATCTCGCCTGCTCTCTGGCCGCTCAGTCTTCCCGGACTTTTGGTCAAATTCGAAGACAAAAAAACATGCAACCAGCGTAGACCGACTCGATGGGAACGCCCACACCTGCAACTGTATTCGACGTTCTCGGTGGAATTGGAATTATAGATTCCGAGGGGTCCAACGGGGCCCCACTTTAACTCATGCTGCTCCTGCATTTCCTGCCCAAGCTCAATGGCTTGGCCGTCGGGAGAGCCTGGCGAGCAAGTATTTACTCAACAATCGGGTTGCATGCTCCAGCTCAGAACTTATTTCTCCCTTGACAATTTTACTTCCAGTCAGGGAAACAGAAGTGTACTATGCAATTTCGGCCAGGATAGATCAATTACTCCTTCTGGAATGACCGTGATGCCAGTATCGATCATGACCGGCTCGAGCGCCATTCCATCCGGCAGCTTATTTCCTTTTAAATCAATGGAGCATTTCCATCGGTCTCCCTGCGGTCGCGACAGAATATAGTCTGCTGTATTTCAAACGGTCCGACTGCAAGGAAGAGACTTCGCTACTCTTACGACAGAATATACTATCCCATCATATCATCCTACAGGCCGTAATTAGGCTTGTCTTTTCTGCTGGAGGATATCTTATAAGAGTGAATGAGGGCAATCCTTAGGCTCTACGGTGGGCTAATACTTCGTCATCCTTGACTAAATCCGTGGATCCGGTAAAGTTTCTCTATTTTATATTCTTTGCAAGACATTTCCTCAGCCTCTTACTAAGGATTACTCCTGATTGGAGGCTGTAATAAGCTTTTCAGGCTGAAGTCATAAGTCCTCTTCCGAATTGGGTCGATTTTTGATCTTGGGTCTGAAAACGAAGATCTCTTTGGTGCATTAGGCTCCTTTTAGCAATCTTTGTTAGATTCTACAAACCTCACGTATTCTTATTCCACCAACGCAGAATTTTGCATACTGCCGATCTACTCACCGAGTCTTTCTCGGCATGCTCGTACAAAGGAACTTGAAGTATATGAAGTTATTGAGTACGATTAGGAGTCTAAAATGTCATGCGCCCCCAGTCCTCGACGCAGATGGCATCCTTTGAGCGTTTATCCTAGCCCAAGCTCTTGAGGCTCGCCTGGTCAACTAGCTCGTTCAATTGGTTTATATATACCTTCTCGATAGCAATAAATACTACACTAACTACAGGTACCGCCAACTTCCACATGTCTTTATAGCATCTTGCCCAATTCGCCAAAGGTATTCTTCGTTGCTCGTTACGCCGACGCGTGTCCCATCGCCCAGCGCGAATACACGGTCGAAAGATATGTATTAACCATGCATTGATCCTTACTATAGATAGGATGTAGGTTGGGAAGATTCAGTGTCATTTTTGGCCGTGCAGGCGAACTATACCCTGGCAATTACTCCTTGGACTATATTTTAAGGCCACCGGTCACATCAATAGTTCGATGGCTCAGGTTGACTATTCCTTCGTTGTAAGGGGTAGGAATAAAGCTTGGATTTACCTTTTTCACATACCTTCGTGGCGCATTACACATATTTAAAGCAATGTGCATCCAAACTTAATGATTGGCATTTATCTGATGCGATACTTTAGCTCTTGATAAATTATGGTCCCCCAGTTAGCTATAGCCACCGAATTATGTGATATATACTCACAACAAATGTGTCTGAAGTTGTGGCGCTGTGAGCATTCAGATTTGTAAGTGTTCTCGTTTATTGGTTACCTAATAGGAACTAAAGATATAAAAACCGCCAATGAAATATTTATTCAAATATTAGGCGGTAGCATAAAGTTCTGGTGTGTTTAAAATGACTTCATGAAAAATTATGGTTAGCACTGGTAGGGATGGGTAAGTACGGTCGCATTGTACTTTCTGCCTGGAAGCAAGGAATTATGGAATAACACTTTCAGTCTTGGATTATCTCTCTAGATAAAGACACAATAAAACTTTTCCCTGTATAGCCTTGAATGAAATCGAATTTAAACCGGTTACCAAGGAGTGTACTTGCATGAGAAGGTTAAAATCGCACATTGACTACAATTAGTGTTATAAGGTAGATGCATCTTCTATTCTAAAGGTACTGTGGAACCAAGTATTAACCCACACTTGGCCGCCTTTAAGTGGACGGAATGCGCACTTTGCTATCATTCCTGTCTAATCCATCTTTTTGGTCCTAGGTCCCTTATCAGATTTTTTTCGACGAATGACTTAAACTAGCAGACTTTTCACATAAAGGCTAGGGAATGCCGCTGTAAAGCCTTGGGTGAAAAGGGCTTTCGATTT
>Ga0163217_1009951_pt1 | contig 10373 bp, 10 predicted proteins | sample SynspAceP_FD_185933 | JGI IMG/M metagenome (GOLD analysis project Ga0163217, IMG submission 185933) | Saline lake microbial communities from Ace Lake in Antarctica - Synechococcus sp. Ace-P (PacBio error correction) | ecosystem: Environmental > Aquatic > Non-marine Saline and Alkaline > Saline ... | reverse complement strand
GTCGGGGCTTTTTTGCTGTTGGCTTTGTGTAGGGCGGCCTGTTGTGTTGATGAAACCCGCGCGGTTTCACCTAACTCGATTCATGCGAAAGAAACCTGTCTAGCGGCAGGCCTCTTTTTCGGGCCCTTGCATCGCACGGTAGACTGCAGTGCTGTAACCACGTTCGGCGGGTTTCTCCCGTCCCTACGTCCTGGCTGTCCACCGGTGCTACGCACCAGCTACAGCACCTTGGATAGTTTCAACTGAAACTTTGTCTTTTGCAGAGACAAAATCTGTTATTGGCGGCAGACGGCGAGCTTGCGAATATTGGAAGAAAAGCGTTGCTCAGTCTTTACTATCCTTTAAGCCCCGTCTCGCTCTGCATCTCGGTAGGCTGCAGACCCCCCACCTCGTGGGGGATGAACTTCAGTTCTTGCTGTCTTGCCCTTCTCTCCTGTAGGCTGCGAATGAATACCCGCGGCGGTCTTCATCGCTACTCGATGGGGTGACTGTGCAAAAAGATAGGAGGGAAACCATTGTCTTGGCGGCGGGCTTCTGGTTTGTGGCCTTTGAAAACTTGGATGGTGTATTACCCGACACGCTAGGTAAATCGACAGCCGTTGAATAAATAGCCGCGGTTGGGTGTCCGCTATGCATTTAGTTCGGTGGTTCTTCCCGCTCTTACGTCCTATCTCTAGGAGAATGCTAGCCACATGTGCCTTTATTTTTGGCGTCTTGACGCCAATGAGACACGCCGCACGGTTTATGCTCGTCAGGTAGCCAGTGGAAAGCTACGTGTTGCCTGACGCGCGTTTTCGAAGATTCCGCCTGGTCGAATGGCCAAAAAAGCGGAAATTTGACCCGCTCACGTGACCTCTTGGTTTCTCATCCATGGAACAAAGCGTCCGGGCGGAGTCGTTTTTTGATATTCTCAAAGGCCAATTCGTGGTTTATTTCAGTTATGATGATTTAGGCGCTGCGTCGAACGGAGCATCGCGGTTCCTCTTCGAACAATCTCCCAGTTGTTGGAGAATTGGAAAGCACAGCAAATGCCTTCGCCGACTCCAGATGACTGGCGGTATGCATGAGATCTTCAAGAAGTACGCCGCTTATCTCGCGCCTGCTCGCGCGAAGATGCCAATAGGAGCGCGGCGGTGTTTATAGAAGAGGCGAAAAACTCGCGAAGAATCAAGCGGCACTGCACAATGCACAAACAATGGAGAAACGGCCGCCGAGAATGGCGATATACGCCCTCGCAATGCGAAGCCTAATTGAAGCTGGGTCTCTTAAGCTGCTTTCGCGGGATCTGAAGAAAACCAAGATTTCCACGGTATTTTTTCTCGTCATATCTAGGGTGTTTAGTGTTACGGTATGATGACGGAGCAACATATTGTTGTATGTCAAGCTTAGCCACAGATTTAAAGTAGTCCTTTTATCGGTTTCACGATAAAAGGATTGTTTTTTCTCGTACATCATGAGGTACGAAGGCTCTAAATGGTGAAGAAAATGCTGCAGCTGCTCTCTTAGTTAAGGTTCTGGTCCTGGTGTGTGCTCTTCGCCGCGGTTTCTTATTCGGGCAGGTCGGTAAATCGTCCCAGCACCCAATTCCGCCCGCCTAAGCCAACCGTTTCATGTAAGACTTTGGTAATATGAGGCAATGAATGTTAAGGCGATGTCTTCCAGTTGGTGGGAGCGGGGGCCGAATTTCGTATGAGCTAAAGTCAAGTTTCCCCAAGTAATTTCGCAGCTCGCGCTTCTGGAGAATGCAACTGGATGCCAGGCGGCCTTAAGACCCCGCGCGAGTTCTTTGTGTGTGCGCTGAGGTCTGTGGTGAGTTCATTAGTTAGATACAGTAACTGATCGACGTGCTCGTGCGTTCTCCGTTGTTCCGGACCGGCCTGCGAGTCCACGCCAGACAGGCTGGTCTGGCTTTCCATGGCAGTGCGCTCGAGACCGCTGGCACTCCAAGGAAAAACAGCGGTAGATACTTTGTGAAGCTTCATGGCCGACCTTTCGATAGGAACCGCTAAAGGTCATCCCCTTGTTTCTGTGTATCCGATGCTCTCTGGCCGGTTTGCCGTACAATACCAAGCCCAAGCCGGTCAGCATATCTGGAAATGAGTAACGCTGTCCGTAATAGGCTTCTACACTCCGCAGACGGGTGGATCGGCCCCGAAGGTGAGTAGGTGTGCATCAGTGTCCACCTGATACTTGTTGGCCCGCAATCACTGATAGTCGGGCCGAACCGGGAGATGCGCGTGGCCTTGGTGAGGACGCTGGTTCAGAGGGTTCGTTAGAGCGGTATGTGACTACCGGCCTCATGAGTTACTCACCAATGGGCGTAAACTATTAGATACAGTGTTTGACACCTCGTACATTAATCAATTACAAATCGCGTTCGGTCAGTTTTACCCCGGACGTTCAGAATTCCAGCAGGCGTGTGAGGATCTGACACTCTGGAGACTTGCCACCCCAGATTGCGCGACACGCACAGCAGCCCAGCGGACGCGAGTACGGCGTCTAGCGGGCCGTTAGCTTTGGGATGTTTTCCTTCCAGTCTTGTGTTTACGTCCGTGCAAGTGGGTTGGACATGTTCAATCGCGCCGTTACTGCTTTCGCCGTGCGGTGAGTGGGGTCCCGGCTTCTAATGTATTTCGACGGAGCGTCTAGGACTTGCCTTGCTGGGTAGGTTGATCGGGGTTCTGTGTGCGGCGGTTTGCCAAGGGAATGGGTTCAACATTCCGGTTGGCTCTTTGTTTACTTTGCTCGAAGATCTAGTGGCACGGACGGAGTTGAACCATTTCCGTTAGTTTTCGTTCCCGGTCGGTGAACTCTGAGACGCGGCCGGGTCATGATTTGCTCACCAAGCCTCCGCGACGGTGATTTTCGCGCCGAGTGTATTGGTGTCAAAACCCCGTAGGGGCTCCAGTGTTTCGCTCCAGAAGCCAATCTAGATATGCAGAGCCCAGAGGCTAAGTAGCCGACTCGCGCTCAAGGTATACCTCCACGCCCGCCAGCTCGAGTTGCAGTGCGCTCGCGTGAGAGTGATCCTACATATCCGCATGGCGCGTACTGCGTCGATTGCGTTAGGCCACAAATAGCGCTCAGGTCTTAAAATATGCATTCGAGAACCGACTAGGCCGAAGTTTTTAACGCTGGCGCGTGATTTTTAAATTTTCGTACTTTTTCCTTCTGATACTTTTTGGGTAACATAATGGAACTGGTTGGAACCTGTGGGAAAGCAGTCAAACTTCCCTGGGCGGTTGCCCATTGTGTGCCAGGGACACCGGTGAGGCTGTACTCGCACCTGTTCACTCTGCTTAGTCCGATTGCATTCTGAAATGGGCCGCACATGTTATGAAATAACGCGGTCACGTTCTAATGTGTCTTACTGTCTCAGCCGGATTGCCGGTTCTGCCGCGCCTTCGTTCGCGTGACGACGCGTCAAACTCGTTATAGATTGATGTAGTTTATCGCCGATGCTGGGCGTCGCTCCTATTCGAGCGCTTAATTCTGTAGCTCACGGGTCAGCGCCCAATGCGGCCGGGAGGTGCGTTCACCGTTCCGAAGTCCGGCGGCGATGAGGATTTTTCCGCGACGTGCAAAGAGGAAAAGCAGCGGTGTCTATATGGCGACAGCCAGTGTGAACATGCACCAGTTTGCACAAAGCCTTACTGGCTAGAGAAGTCTGGTAAACGCCAGTCGACGCCGCCCAAATGCCCGGTGTATCGCGAGAAACTTCGGTCGTTGTCGTGAGTTGAGCCGATCTATCACCGTCCAGGTCAAAGTGCTTGTACGGCTCCTTAAAGCTCGCACGGCGCAGCACGAAAGGCAGGACCGGCATAACCGCCAGGAAACCGCTGCCTTAAAACCACAAGATTCGTTATGTCATTATTTACTCCGTCATTGTCTTTTGTGAGGACAGAGTGAAAGCTATCTAATCACTAGGAGAGTCTCGACATATATAACTTGTGGATTTTACGTTGGCCGTTCAATGCTAAACGTTATCCATATCACCAGATAGGACAAATCTGTGCGCATCTGAGGAGCAAACCTTTATATGATTCGTTGACGAAATGCGGAACAAATCGACCAGGTACAAAAAACAAAATACAGGGAGATGCAGCGGCCCACGGCGGCCGGGGTCGTTTAAGTTGTATGTGCCAAGGCACGAATTCGGTTCCGGTATGGCGCGTTTATAGCTATCATATCGCTTAGCCGCGTCTCTCGCGACTCTCGTGCCTAGAAGAAAGTCGGTTATCGAGTGATATTAGCCGATCTATGTGTAACGCGACCGTGCCATACGTGTGGGTTCCAACTACGCATTATCCAAACCAAATGGCCGACGTGCCGCTGTGCTCGTTGGCGCGCACGGAACCGCGGCGGCGTCTGCCTTTTGGTACATGGATTCCATTCGTATGCGAAGGTAACTTCAGATAAGCGTACGTGGCCTCAGTGCGTTGCGGCGCCCCGTTACGCGCGCACGCACCAAATTTCTGATGGAGGTTCATAGCGGTTTCTCGAGACCCCCTAGTATACGCAGTGATCGCGCTGTGCTCGAAGGGGGCGCTATTTCTGACTCTCAGAATTCGGAACTTTTGGTGACAGCGGTCAAAATTGTTGACCACCAGAATATGAGCCTCTGCACCATGCTTGACGGCGGATAACATATCCGGCCAACAGAAAAGTAAGCGCGGCTTCTTGCGGCATTTATAATGTCAAAATTAGAATCTAACGTGCGTTTTATTGCCGCTTGGCGTCTTTTGCAGGAAAGTAGCAGGCGAAAACTCAAACGATTCAGTTTCTCGCCACACGTCCAGGCGCCCTGGTTCAAGCGACCGGTAATGCCGAATTTTTTGACAGAGCCTTGTCTTATTTGGGAGAATGGTATTACGTTAAATAAGAAGACGCTATATAAAAGTAACGGCTCCTTGGGTGAACATGTATTATCCAATAGAAAAATTCACTTATAAATAATGAAACGACCTACATGACCCATCAAGCATAAAAATCTACATAAACCCCTAAGTTTGCCATGGCGTTTTCTTTGCCCCACGGTTTTTTGGCTACTGGCTGGATAGTTTGCTGTTTGCGGCTTGTTTGGCTTATGTGCCTTTGCGTATTCGTTGACAAGTTAGCGACGAAAGTTGTTCCTTTGTATATATGAAGAAAAAAAGCGGGGCGTTAAAACGTGCTCGCTTAAATATTCAGCACTGTTTTCCAGAAAAGGTCGTTAGAAGAGCGAAAGAAACCATTTTACGTAAGAGTTTTAGGAAACCGCTGCTCAATTTTGTTTTGCGTACGGTGAACTGTTTGGTATTTCGTAGGCGATAAGTATAAAAGCCCGCCAATGAGATCCATTGGGCGGTTGGAATCCTGTTTCCCTTTGTTGGGATAGAGGCGAAAATGTCATTTACCTTGGTGCCGCATTGCTGGTCCCATTGATTACCACGGTCAATGTTTTAGCCTCGCTTGCGTTACACAAGTGACAACCATTTTATGAACCTCAAAAAAATACCCATTAACCGATTTGGCTGATGCACACCCAACGTAGCAGTACGGACCGTGGTGTTGTTTATCCTAGAAGTGCAGGCAGTCAAAACCCTTTGCTGTCAATCTGTTAAAAAGGTTACGTAGGTTATTACCTGCCTGATGAAGATCTAGGAGCACCAGCATTCGGTTTTTGTGCCCCTTTTTTTCGGCGCTGAAAAAAGCCACCATGGAAAAGGGCTTGGGTAAACTAACCCAAATTAACCAAAAGCCAATACGTTCCTATGTTTCAAGCTATAACGCAAAAACAGGCAAAGTTATGAACTGCATATCTTTCCAGCGCTTGAGAACTTTCCCTAACGGGGCGATGACACTCAAGATGCTATTGTGATGAATAAGGCATTAGAAGCCCATGATTGAAAACTCATACTGAGCAGTAATGTGGATTTTGGAGTTTGCTGCGTAGCCGGCCTGATGGCAACTAAACTTTATTATTATTTTTAAAAAGTTAAACGGCATGATTTCTTTTAGTATCGATTTAAAATGGAGCCAGATATGTCTGGAGCGCTCAACCTCCCCTCATGATTTAGACATTTCATGCGGTTAAAACAGCTACCTTACTTCTCCTTTCAAGATGCGATCTGCTCCGTCTTTAGAAACGGTCTCGAACCTTCTATACGATTTAAAGAAGGACGCTTGGGACAGACCAAACGGCGGTGGCGACGAACGGCGTTGCCAGGTAAAAGGGCTTTCGTGTCATCGCGGGTTTAGTGCCGATAAGAACCCATGTGCATTGCAAAAGGCGGTGTGAATTTTGGCGCATGTGCCATGGGGGCCTGTGATATTTTGGTAAACAGCTCCTCTAGTGTTTACGTCGCCTAGCCGCCGCAACAGCGGGAGTCCGCCCATGAGCTTGCAGTAGTGCAGTGCCCTCGAGCGTTCCGCAAAGTGCGTGAATGGCCTTCGCTCCCAGTACGGGGCGGTAGTGTGGTCTCTTGGTGGTTTCACTGTCATGCCCAATTAATCCGATGGCGGCCCACCTCTCAGACTAATTTGTGCGTTTAGTTTATTGTTTATGAAAAAGACGGTGGCACCGGTTTTGGTGGTCTTGGCGGTGTGGGCTTGTGATCATGACGCCTATTATGGCTTTGGACGTGGCAAGACTGTGTTCATTGCTGGCCACCGAAGCGGCCTCTACCGATATCTAAGATATTGGGGCCATGCCTCGGTGTTGATTGGTTACCTTTTGGTTGGGCCGAAGTGCTATTATTGCTCTCCGCCTTAGCTAACATTGCCATGGTGCTGAGAGTATTCTCTATCTAAAATCACTCCGCGAGTGAACCTTGCTCGGTGTGTGGCGTTGTCAGTTAAGTTTTTGGACGAGACCTTTAACGAAAGGCCGCTTCGAGCGTGTCCTTTAGCATGATGAAGGAGCCGTGGGGCGACGCCCTACACGAACAAGCTTATTTGCCTTATATTAAGAGGCGTCGTAAAAAACCTGCCTTATACGAGCAGCAAGCGTGACTTTCAACCCAATGCACGTCGGTGGGGATCGCACGCTTAATGTTGAATGTTAATCTTGGTGTTCGACCGAGTTACGCACTTTGGTTTGCAAAAGCGGCTTAGGTCGTACGGAATCCATCTTTGATGGGATCACTGCCGCGGAGTTAACGCTTGGGGACGTTATGAGACCACAAGATTAATTGATCCTGGCAGTGAAAAGAGGCCCAAGGTTCAATCCGACTATTACATCTAGACATCGAACAGAGTATGGGCTTGCTGGGGGTCTGGTGTTATCGGGCTGAATGATATCCCTCGCGCTTACGAGATTATATTGCGCGTTCGTTGCTCGTGTTCCAGAACGGATACTCAAGGAGGAACATATTTTGGAATCAATACGCCAGCCTGGGTTTTGGTTGAATGTACGGTAGATGCTTAGGCCTCACGTTGAGCAAATGTATCGAGGACACACATTAGCGCCCGCCATACATAAGCATTATGCCGATAGCGAGGTCGTGTCGCGTTCCAGGCAAACACGATTTCCTCCCAATGCCCGGACAGTTTTCAGGAACTCTACTCAGTTGACTTCTTGAGATCATGCCAGGGTGTGTATAGACGCGCAGACTCTGATCCTCTCCGATACTTTGAAAGCGCCAAGTAAGAGATTTGTTTGCCAACGACGGCAAAGGCCTCATATGATACATTTACGCATATTGCCGTTTAAAGAACGTTGCTGATGCCATGTGTTTGACGTATTTAAGCAAGCAGAGCAGAACAAGCTGGCGCATGGTGAACACCCTTGCCTTATGAGTGAAAATAGGCGACATTTTCGGCGACAATACCGACGGTATCGGGCATGGTTTCAGAGACATAACGCATAATCATGGGCACAGCATTAACGGCTAGGCGGCGTGTTTGATTTTAGGGCGCTGGCCGGCGCGGTGCCGTTGGTGTGCTTGAAACTCTTTATCTAGAGAACCCAGAATATGTCCACCATGTGCCAATTCGTACGGTCGAATAAAGCGCAAGGCGTTGGCCGAAGCATTTTGATTGTTCTTCAGCCTCGACTTTTGAAGGTTTAGAAAGGCGAATTCGATATTCATAATAAATGGTTACATCGGCGAGTTTGTACCGGTAGTCTACCACCGTTAAAAAGACGACATTAGCGGCCCGAAAAAACAATGGTGTTTACGACATGATGTACGGCCAAAGAAGCGCACGGTGTTCTGCAATGGGCTATGACCATGGCGGCAAAGGAGCAGACGTCTTGATGTTTAGTGGGTCAAGCCGGCTCGAAGCGTTTTTGAATAACTTCATCATGGTGCAGTCCATTTATCGCTAAGTCGTCACGCGTTGGCGTCCTGATACCGCCAGCCTTAGTTTGCCTGATGCGGCAATACAAATGGAAGCCAGTCTGATCAGTAAAATAAGCGGAACGAAAGGACACCGTTATGCAAGAAAGACCCGTTCATGGTTGCTTCATGTGTTCCTGGCGCTTTGATGAAATCAAAAGATGAAGCCAAGTGGGGCAGGCGGCTATGGTGAGAAACGCCGTGTGTGGCCGCTCCCATGGGCGCCATTGTATCTCGGCCAATTCAGATAAAGCCCTCTCGATGCAGACAGCAAAACCGCGTATCGCACTCGGGCTGATGGCCGCCAGGCTGTCCACCATTTGCTTCGCGGGGTATTGAAAGAGGCCGACGCGAGGTGGAGACCGGAGACGCACGGCACTGGCTGGTATCCAGAATATTTACTGGTGCCATGTACGTGTGCGACGGAGTGTATGACCGCGTCCCGACTTGCTATTGCCCCAACTTATTTCGAAAAAACCACTCTCAAGGGCGGAGTTTTGTCTTTGACTTTGGGTCATGGGACGGACCGCCTAGCCAGCGTTTACGGCATGGATCTATTTTCCTAAAACGTATTTTTGGGCGATTCCCTTCTCCCCGGTAACAGGTTTCATATATTTTTCTTCGCCTGGTCGATTCTCAAAAAGTCGCGGGATGATGTTCAGTTTCTCATTTGTTACCCTGCGTGCGATTGCTGGAGTTTGATGACACAAGCAATAACCAAGATTCCGAGCTTCTCAAGCTGGCATCTGTTATTTTACCAGAGGCCAGAACACGCCGCCCATTATTTCGCGCTCGAAACCAAAGTACGTCCTCTGGCATCGTTATTTTCCTGGTCAGTTTCATTGGTCCAATCGTGACTTATGCAGGATAGCATATAGGAACATTACTTTTCTACTTCTTCCTCAGCGCCGCAAACGCAAAGCCGCGCGTAAGTGAGACGAGACAAAGCGTTAGCCAATCAAGGAACTTAGCCAGCTCTCATTACTCGAACGCTAGTGGCAATGAAACTGACGACGCTACCGTCGGGCCGAGACTTCGATTTCTTTTTTCTCTGTGCCCTCATCCAATCTCCGACGTACGCTGCAGAAAACGCGGCCAGCAAGGTTATTTACGCCTGTGGAGTTTTTCGGCCAATTAAGCCGCACCACTTGTACAGATGGGCGAGGAAAATTGTTTTTTGGGATATCGCGAAGCTTACCGAAGTGTGAGGAGAAACGATCGCGCGCTTCATGGTGTTTCTTCGACGAATCACTCATTTATACGGTGCCGTTAATTGTGGGGTTGTTCGGCGAAGAAGTTGGATTGTTTGCACTTTTTGAAGCGTCGCCTCCATTACCAGCACGTGGTATTGATATATTTGCCTTGAAAAAAGGCTTACAGCACTTTCGATAGCGGGCACGCCGCAGGAAGAAGGGGGAACACAAAGAGAATCTGCCGCCTCCTTCTCCCGAGGACCTCGACGCTGCGCTCGTCATCGCGACTGAACATGCGCCCGTTTCGTTTAGTCATAGCAATTCATTACATTTGCCCGGGATGATTGTGATTTTTCGTTGCTGATGGGTACTGCAATGAACAGGCCCTGGTGGCGACCTTTGGTTTACGCCGGTGCTTCGAGTATTATTCTCAAGCGAGTGCTGGAATTTTTCCGATCGAGGCCGCTGTGTGATGCCGAATATTGCTTGACCAACGCCCGTTTCTTCCTCTTTTGCAATCCGCGTTGATTACCAGGCACACGACCGCCAGCACGTCCTGGGTAAGAGGGAGGGTTGACTACGTTCGATCTCTTCCGTTTGTGACGATGACCGCTGCGCGGTTTTGGGCGAGAAACGGCGTCGTCGCGGGAGCCCCACCACTTGCATTGGACGGCATCTCCAGCGGGGGCTTGCTGGTCTGGGCAGCAGCCACCTTTACCGCGGATAAAACGCTGTTGCGGATAGGCAACGGGCCAGAAGGCAATGGGGGTGTGTCGAGCAAATGGCTTCCAATTTATTCGTCCTGAGCCTCCTCGGTTGTTTTGCGTTGCCTCACAAGCGGGGGGACGGGAGGCCAAAC
>Ga0163217_1117820_pt1 | contig 10374 bp, 8 predicted proteins | sample SynspAceP_FD_185933 | JGI IMG/M metagenome (GOLD analysis project Ga0163217, IMG submission 185933) | Saline lake microbial communities from Ace Lake in Antarctica - Synechococcus sp. Ace-P (PacBio error correction) | ecosystem: Environmental > Aquatic > Non-marine Saline and Alkaline > Saline ... | reverse complement strand
TGTACGGCAGAATATTCGTTAACACCACCAGCCCCAGGTTAGTAATCAATCTATTTGGCATTGCTTTCGTAATATATTTTTCCTCGGGGATCCCCAAAATTCCTGGCCATGTCCACCCAGTTATTAATTGTGATTGCGAGTGCGACAGCCAGCTATCCTTAATCCAAACTTTAACATTAAGTCTATGGATTCTGATAGGTTGTACTTTAAAATTTCTGTCCGCTTCACTTTCGGCTCAGTTAATATGGAATCGATTTTAAGTCCACATCGCCTTGAGCCCCAATTTCTATGGCATCATAGCTGTATATTCCTTATATCAAGGTCACTGAGGCTCCAAAAAAGTTTTGTTGCTTCTTTTGAAAGTCATCTGAATGTGTACTGAGCACTGCCGCTGACCAGGCCTAAATTGATATTTAAATGCTTGGATGGTCGGTAAAAGTTTCCAATGCCAGATTCCGAAGCAAATATTAAAGCTACCTTTTAAAGAACTCGAATAACCTCCGTAACGGTTCCAAACCGTAGTTTTTATCGTCATCCAAAATTTTTGCTTTTCCTCCAGCCCCAATCGGCCAAAAGTGCATAGATCATTTCGTTGTTTTTTTCTATTCTCGGGATCAAAGCCAAAGCTACAAGGTTTTTTTTTATTACTTAAAATTAATGCTTCTCTGGGAGCTTTCGCATTAAAAATCCAATACCCGTTCAAGGTACCTTGCCAACCCATTTGGGGATAAAGGAATATATCCATTGTTTTTGCCAAAAAAGCCAATCGTACATTTTTCCATGAATAGGAATTTTCCAAAAAGAGCCATTGTATTCATTGGCATGTCGAGATCAGTAATTTATCATTCCGTTTCCGCTCATCATTGCCTGATAATCTTTCGGGAGGTCCAGAACAAAATTGCCGTTTATCGCGATGATAGGGGAAGGGTCCATCCCTGCATATAACCCAAGACTGCATCCGGATTGGTTATTTGCTATGGTCCTAGCGGCCTTCCATAGCTTGGCCAGTTTCGTTATGGGCCACTTCTGGATTATTGGACAAAGGGGGAGTCCATTTTCAATTAAAGCTATCTGCAAATAAATTCCACCCTTCCCAAATTCTTTTTCCCATTCTTGGATGTTAGTTTTCCAATTTTTTTTAAAAATGTTCACTTTTGGTGATAGAATCTGTACTTTTCGTTACAATCCACCCCAGCCTAATCCCTTAATTCTTTCATTTGGATATATGTCTTTGCAATCCTTTGGCAACAAACCAGCAAGCATGAACAATGGGCTGCATATTCCAATTTCCCTCATTCGGTCTGCATTTTATGGGCCGGCTTAATTTGTTTTTTCAAAGAAGAAAGGAGGAGACCGTCCCAACTCCAAGTATTCCCCATTCTGTTTCCAAGGTAAATGGGCAGTCCGAGAAAATCCAAAAGCTTCATCTCCTTTAAATCCCAATTTTTTAAAGGTTCGCCGTAAAATTGCCCTCGTGATGCGCCAGCTTTAGGGGCATATTCATTCCGTGAAGGGCACCAATTCCAATCCTTTCCCACGTTCCAGCCCCAATACGGGCGGTAGTGTAGCCATGGAGTAACGTGTTTAAGTGAATACCTGATAATCTGTTTTAAAATTTGGGCCCCAGGTGGTAGTTGTTTGTCGTATAGCTCGGCCGGTACTATTTCGGAATATAGGATATTGTAATCAGGGACCAATTATGATTGGGAATGTGTGGCATTTTTTAAATAATTCATACGCCTCTCTGGTCCCAATGGCCGTGGCGAAGTTCCAGTTACTACATTTTATTGTTTCTGAACCTTACCGGTGATGTATCCAAGGTATACCTTTCGAAGTGAAAATCTAAATAATAAATTTGGAGGCATTTTTCAGCCCTAGGGCTCTACTAAGAACATCTTGGCGGTTTTACTTCTTGGCAGTTTCCGTGTGATAGAGGATCAGGAAAAAATAACATTAAGATGAGAAAATTTGCAATGTGTACTTCATAAAAATTGTGTTGATCTTACAGTCTAAAGAATCAGTACTTATTTGGGTAGTTTTCCCATAAATATTCTCCTTCGAATACAATTCATTGATTTTCCATTGGTCCGTTCAATGGTATTTTAGTATTGGTCTTGTAAGGAGGTAGGGATTGGACAATATCGCCGAACAATATCGTGATAAATGGGCGCTTCTTCTTCTAAGGACATTTTTCAATCATCAGACCCACCATCCTTTGAACCGAATAGTCAATTATTTATAATTTCGTCCCTAGGGTCTAATCCTGTGGAGCCCTGGGATGAACCTACCCTCGCATGGATGTGATAATATGCTCAATAGGCTTTTCACTGCTCTAGGTTTTGATTTTTCAATTAGATTCTTCCCAACAAACCAACTGTGATAGTCGGAAAAGAGTTGGTGCTTCAGAAATGGATATCTTCTAAAGGCAACAGCGTGGCAGGCAATGAAATCGGAACGATGGTTTCTGTGGGCAATTCATAATCCCAGTCTCAAAAGCTTCTATTTTAGGGCCATTCAATCAACCAGTGCATTTTCGGCGTTGTAAAGAAATATCCCGTAGCAATTCCCTTCAGGGGTCGGCTTTCCACTAGGATGTATAATGCCGTTTCAAATCTATTTTTTGATGTTTTTCAAAATTCTTCCTGTGTTTCCAATGTTGGGCAACAAATCCATTTCCAAATCACTGCAATGTGAAACAAATTTCTTCTTTTTTAACACCATTTAAAGGAAGGTCTATATCTACACCATGTACCCGGCCTGCTTTACTTTATTTAGAAAATACGGGACCAAGATTAATCTGAACTTCCCCACGGGGTATATTAATTTAGAATCATTATCTTACATATTTTATTCTCTTTTTCTTTCCCGTATGATCTCCCTGTTCCCTTTTCATAATCGACATTTTTTTTGGGTCTAAAGTTAAAATTCAATGCTCTACGCTGTGGCTGTGGATTGCCTTGCTAAAATGAGGGTTGTTCCGTTCATGAAGGTACATCGCCAGAAGTAAGGGATACTTTGGGAGCTTTTGAGGTATCGGGGTTCGCAAAATAGGGCCCTTCGTTGGCATGTTTTAGGTGCAGAATTGGTTTCCCTCTGTTTTGGGAATAAAAACACAGCAACCATTTTTTTCGAACACCTCATCCAAAGCATCCAACAGCTAGCGGATCTTTGTCTGGCATATTACAATTGCAGGCGTCCTGATGCCATGGAGTTGGTGTATTGGTGTTTGGATCTTATTGATCATCATGTCAAAATCGTGAGGTCAATGTCCTCCCAAAGGTCTTTGCCATGTGAGCTTTTTTTAAATTGCTGGTTTTCAGCAATTCCGAACCGAGCTACTGAGGTCTCATTATGTTGGGTAAATACGTTCAATTTTTTTGTTGGGATCGACTTCTACGCCGCGTAGGTCGCTCCGCAAATTGGGCTGTTTTGACCTTGTCGCTGTAATAATTCATAGTATATGGTCCTAAGTGCGGTAATCCATCCGCGTTGGGAAAGGTTACGGCTTTCAATTTTAAATATATCCCGTCCTTTTTGCTTTGTTTTTTTTGTTTCCATATTTCAAGTTTATAGATTCCAAATATGTAATTAAATATACTAAAGTCTTCTAATTTTATACTATATTATTTTTGAACAGTTTTTTATGGATTTAATTACACAGGAAAGAAAGGGATTTAATCTGTCGAAGAATTTTGGCAAAAAGGGTTAAGGGTTTGTCCTTGGTCACTATTCCTATAAGGAGGTAAAAGCTGGTTTGACAGGGACATCGATCACCAAAGTGTCATAGAAATCTGTTTTTGTATTGAAGGGAACAATTATTCCAGATTGGGAGCAATATACACTTAACGGAAATGATATTTTGTGGTGCCTCCGATTACCGTGACAGTACGGAGGAATTTCTGTAAGGACTTAAAGGAAATTATTTTTGGCTTCGATGTATCGTGGATAGCATCGTGGGAACTTTGTAACATGCCCAAAAAACCAGTCGGATTTTTTGCTAGATGCACTACTGAGATAAATCCGATATATATTTAAGGTCCCTTTAAATAAATATATTTTGGAAAAAATTGTGGGACATTTGGGTATAGGAGCTCCCTATTGTGATTAATGGTAGCTAGATTCCAATTAATTACATTATTTGGAAACCCCCGTTATCCATTTTAACAAAAAAGAATTGTTAGCCAGACATGAAATAAATACCAACTGGTAAACTATATACGACCAAATATCTTCTTAGATTATAATGTGGATGAGAATGGACGAATTTAGTGGGAATGTAAAGGGTACACCTTAAGGTTGTTTTAAGAGGAATAGGGATGAACCAAAAGGAAATTGTGATAGAAAAAAGGATTGAAAAAGGGAAAAGTAGATTGCTGAACAAAAAACAGATTACTGAGGTGAATTGTCTGGTTTTGGTTCACTCCAAATATTTTGACAAAAGTTTTAAGAATTTTATGGTGCTAGCCATCTTAGAAGATGAAAAGTAATAATGGCCAATTAATTTAGTATTTAAAGTATATAAAATAAGGAAATAAACGGTATCAAGATTTTAAAAAACTAACTAAATCATTTTATAGATAACTAGAGGAATTTAATGTGAAAATAAATTTTAAAAAAAATATAATATTTTAGAATAATTTAGATATTGAAATATTATGGAGATAATTAGGTAGTTTCTTGTGTGCCTAAAATAACCTGAAAAACTGATATTTTTGAATTTTTTATTAAAATGCTTAGAATTTTTTTTTTTGTTTTTTTTTATGAAGACATTTATATGTGGTTCTTATTATTTTCAGATGATTGATATCTTATTTTAAATATATGATTGCTATGTTTTTTATATGTGTTTTATTTGTGGTTTATCTTTTTTGTTATTTAAATAATGTAATTTATGATATGATTTATTAATATGATGTTTTATTTATGTTTAAGTTATGTGTTTATTTTTTTTATGTAATTTTTTTTTATTGTGATGTAATTATGTTTAAATGTAATAATGGTTTAATTTAATGTTTATTTTTTTTTTTAATGCTGATTTATGTTTTTAATGTATTTGTTTTAACATTTTTTATGTGAATCTTGGTTTTTATTTATAGTGATGATTTTTAAATTTTTTTTAAGTTTTTATGCTTTTTATTAATATTTAATTTTGTGTTCGCATGTGAATGTTTGAACTTTTTTTATGCTTTTTTGATTATGTATAATGTATTTTTTTTATTTTTTTTTACTGTTTAATTTTTTAATATGATAATTACAATTAAATTATTAAAAATTTTGGTTTTATTTATTGATGTATGATGTTTTTTACCTCCTACCTTTTGCTCTTACAGCCCCGATCGACAATGGCGAAAAAAGAGAACCACAATAAAACGCCAATTACAGCAAAAGGCATTGCTGCCAACCTGTTTCCACGTCAGGCCCGCTATAGCTCAAATGCGCATGAGCACCGGGCCTATAAACCAGCAATAAAGGAATGCTGCCATATATGCTGCAAAGCGCAGTGGGCAAGACAGAAGCTTGAGCAGAACGCTCTCCGCGAGCAGGGCCGTTTGCAATAGCGTTTCTGGTTTATAATTCGCCACGATCCGGCAGCGCGGGGATCAACCCCGTCAGAAACGATCAATCCTGCACAAAAGATTAAACGCCCCACGGCTTCAGCCAAACCCGTTTAAACCTGGGCTTATATATGGCCGTTGTCTCAAGAAAGCCCGCCCCGGGCGTAGGAGCCATGCCACGCGGCAGATGCGCGTTTACTGGGCAGGAAGCCAGATGCTTGCAAATCCCCATGCCGAGGGTTGCCCTAAAAAAACAGGCCCGTCGTCGCCTGCGGCCGTCCCGTTGCCTCCCATCGCGGTCAGGCCCCGCCCCAGACGATCGCGAATGACGACTGAATATCCACGAATTAGCTGGGCAAGGAGACCCATTGGAAAACTGCGTGGGCACTGAAAGATCGCGGAACATTAGAATTAAAAACGCCTCGGCTGCGGGATTTCAATCACCCTTATCGAACCGGGCCGAAACTTCCAGAGCCGCTTTTCAAGAAATCCAGCTAGAATACAGCCGTGTCTACGAAGGGCCTTTTAGTGAGGTGTTATGGCGATTCCTAAGCCAAAGAGCATTATCTTTTAAGGGCATTTCGGGCTCTACGGCGGCCTAAAGCGCCATAGAGCAATTCCGCGTCGGTGAACGGGGAGCCATAGAACATGCGGGGCGACGTTAATCCTGACAAACCCGTCTTAACCGAGACCAACTATTGTCTGCAGTTAGACAATTCGAAAACCCTTTGCGATCCGCAGCATCAAAAAGCAAACTCAAGAATGCGCCCAAATTACTACCGCAGCGAAGGGGGCGTCGGTTGTATCGCTCAGGGAACCAAGTCGGGTTATCACATCAGGAACAAGAAGTCTGGAAAATAGCACCGCCTTGTCGTCAGCCATACCTGGTCTCTGTTTCGAAACGATATGAGACAAACGCACGGCGCAGATGTCGAAAGGCCTGTAGCGGCTGCCGACAGATAGGGATGCAAACGCGATGCCCCGATAACAAGCGGGTTGCCGCGTAAGACTGTTACGAGAATCTCATCAAAGTTATCGAATGAGTTCATATTCGCAAAATCCGGTCGCGCCGTCTTTGCGGGCGACGAAGTAGAGGGAATGTCATTAACCTCCTGCGGATAAGGATCGACAAAGGCGGCCGTTGCGTGTTTTCATCCAGAACAGTATGATCGTCCATGCTATCCATTGTATTAGGCGGGCTGTATCTATATACCCAGACTGTGAGAGGAGACGGGTTTTATGTACCAAACTGTTCCGCGATCAGGGGGGAAAGGCCAAGCCCCTTTGGCTGTATACCTTCGGCATTTTCTTATGACTTTTGTGGCTGCGGGAAATAAGCGCGGCCTTCTGGCCTCCATCGTCAGGTCGCTTTTTGACGTTCGGAATTCGTTTGCGCCCAGTTTGCCCGACGAGTTTCGTCGCCGCGCGCCTTTGATATGAAGATCGCCATTAGGTCTGGTGCGAATATTCATACATTTCGGCTGTTGGTCAGCCACCACTGGCAGGCAGCCCAAATGCGTCAAACAACCTAACAGCCGCCCATGCGCAACGCGGTTGCCGATTAGTCGCGCCAAGCGTAGTTTTAAGAAGCATCTGGTTGGAAGTGCCCCCCAGGTGCCAGTTCGCACCAAGCCAGATAGTCGCCAAAAGCGTAAAATGTTCAGATTGAGCCCGATATAGAAACCGCATATGTCGTTGTTTTCTCTTCTACCTCGCGGCCAGTTGTAGTCGGCGCGCTTAAGAATTGGTGGAGTAGTCGTATCTACCATGATGAGGGAGAATAATTCATTAGTTTTTCCTTTTTTTGTTTCTCTATATATCTCTATCTCTTGTTGTGCAATTAATAATTGCGGCGCGTGTCTTCCACACGTCGCGTGCTGACAATCTTGCCCGTTCGCGGACGACGGAAACTTGGTCCAGATACGGTTCGTTTCGAATGTGGTCCCATCCTCCACGCCCCGTAAAGAATAGCGAGTGTTGTAGACGTGGGACGTCTCCGCAGTCGCCTCGTCGAGCGCGGCGTCGGTAGAATAGGAACTTTTTTCTTTTCTTTTGACCCAATCATAGGCGTTTTTGCATTGAAGGCAGCGCTTTCTGCGGGCCTCGGCGAAGGTGCGCCCCCGTGTATTTTATACATCTCATTGAAATTCGTCACTGATCATACGCCGCGGCTCCTTCAGGTCGGGGCACCATCGACCGTTCAAGATAACTTTCCCACAATCGCTTTTGCTGCAGCTACGGGTCGATGTTTCTTCATGTCGTTAACTTCTTTCTCAATGTCTGTGTTGGTAAGGGGAGCGCGCAGGTCGCAGCGGCAAAAACTTTGCACGACAGCGATGCCCAGCGCGTTCAGCGTACGCGTGTTCTGCCGTTCGCTTCATTCCAGTCCGCTGGGCGGCATCTGGCGGTAACGCGATTTGGCTAGGCGCCTCGTCGAGGGTCAGTCACCGGTCATTGGCGTAATACATATTCACCCCGCAACATCACTTCCCGCAGTTGGTGTCTATCTATCTCTGTTTATTCGGCAAACACAATCTGGTAGCGAAGCGGGGTACGCAGCGGCGAAAATATGAGTGGCGAGATAGCCAGCGTCCAGGAACAGCATGTCCGCGGCCCATCATCTTCCGCGATCATGCCACATTCTTGAGTGCCCCATAAATCCGCCGCGCTTGCCTGTCGTCGGCCATTGGCAAAAGCATCACGGGTGGATACCATTTCTTTGCTGTCGCATTGCCTTGTCCCGAGCTTAACGTACTTTCCGCGAGCGCATGGCTTCGAACATGATTGCCATCCACATTGTATTCGAAGCATCCGTTCCGACGCCGAGTGGGGTTACACCGCTGTCCAATAAGCATTCGTACAGGTGCGATGCCAGCACCCGAGCCGAAAGTGCTTAAGGGGGTTATGGGCGAGGAATACACGCTCATGGGGGCAGCAAGAATGTCGGCTTCTGAAGCGCGATGATAACCAACTATCTGACCATGTGCAGCACGAAGCGGGGGCTTAGAACCTGTAAACTGTTCCAGTGTGCCGCGTAAGGCTGGTGCTCTTATTTATCTCCGATGTTGTGCTTGGTTTACCCTGTAAAACAGGCGCGTTCTAGCCCAATTATTGTGTTTGTCTTAGAACGGTATTTCCCATTGCTTGCGTGCAACGTTTGCGCATGATGCCAGAAATGCATGCTGAACAATAGCAGCGGATCGTTGGCCCATTGCCCTGGTCGGTACACGCTTACCCGATATGGCCATCGTCGCGAAGGCCTTTTTGCTATAACTGCTCATAGATGTCTTGCCAGTCCGGCATTGACAAAGGCGGCACGATGTCACGCAGCGGGGGGGGGGGGGCGGTCAAAAAAGCTCCAGCAGTCCTTGGGCAAGGCCTGATAGTATTCGTCGTTTTGGTCTGCGATATGCATTGGCGGCAACGACGGCTCTTAGGCCTGCGCCGCTGATTACGCCTCAGCAACCGCATGGATACCTTCAAACGTCGGGCCCTGGTAGCCTGATGAACAGGTCAAAGAATTCTGTGCACAGCCTTTGCGCGATTAATTCAGCTGCGCAGAGTTCGGCTGCTTGAGCGCAGATCATCGGCACTGCGTGAGGCATTCAGCCAATGCTGAACCCGCAAAGGAATATCGGTTCAAGCGCTCAGATCTTCTCATGTTAACAACGCCATCCACGCCCAAGCGCACCGTGTGAATGGTGTGACCGTTCACGAGAACCGGAAATGATAAGGCTGACGCGCTGACATCAAATGCGGCTTGCATCTTCGGGGCCATCGCCATCTGCGAGTAGGGCCGTGTATCAGGCATCCGTCACTTAAGGATCGAAACATCTTTCGAGGTTTTCTATTTGCTTAACAAGAAACTTGAGCCCACCCACAGAGCCAAAGAGTTGATGCTTGGACATACAGATATCCTGCCAAAACAAGTGGGGGGAAGAAAAGCTTCAAGAGTAAAAACCTCACCGCGACAGGGCAAATCACCCGCCGCAGTGAGGTTAAGCGTTAGTTAATGTCGTCTCAAAGCTTTGCGCTCATCGAGCGGAGGAAGTGAACGACCGTCGAAAATCTTTGACGCTTCTGGGGCAGGCTTTGCCATGAGTCTGAGTTAGGCCTTTTGCAACGATCTCGAGTGAGAGCGGGTCAACCGTTCGTCCACAAGGTCAGCCCATGCCGATTCCGCGACTTCGGGGGGCGTTCATCAGATTGGTTAAACGCCAAAATTCCAACGCGCGCGTTTTCCAGATCTGGGCGAATGATCTCCACCAGATTGTCATACGCCTATTGACCGCTTTGCACCGAGGGTATCTTGATCCGGCGGATGCCTCCATGTTCGCTTTGTTGCACTGCGCGCACCAGCCCTGCTCAAACGGCTTCTGGGGTTTTCGGTCAAGCAGTTCACCGCGACACCATTCATGCCGTTGGCGTAAAGGTCCATGCCGTAGTCTCGAAGTTGAACCAGTGTAGTCGTTCTCCGGCGTCTGGCGGTTTGCAATCAGGTTGAACCAGCTTGATCGAGGTAAACCGACTGAATTGCCGCGCCGTTAAATCGTATATCCCCCGCGGGATCATCATAGGTTCCTTGCAGTTTGGTGCCATGCTATTATTTTTCTGCGCGGCACTTTATCCAGGTCAATGGCCGTTTGATCTCGCGAAAAAACTAGGGAAGGAGCCGTGTTGTCGGCGCTTGCCCTGAGCCATCCCCCAAGCGCTTACCTTCCAAAAGTTCCGAAGGGCTTTTTCAATTCCGGCAGGATTTTCCGGTGTCTACAATCGCGAAAGGGGCACGGTTCCATAATGAATAGACCAGTAAACAGGT
>Ga0163217_1027318_pt1 | contig 10374 bp, 12 predicted proteins | sample SynspAceP_FD_185933 | JGI IMG/M metagenome (GOLD analysis project Ga0163217, IMG submission 185933) | Saline lake microbial communities from Ace Lake in Antarctica - Synechococcus sp. Ace-P (PacBio error correction) | ecosystem: Environmental > Aquatic > Non-marine Saline and Alkaline > Saline ... | reverse complement strand
CCGCAGGCAGTCCGCAAAAACGCACCCGAAGGCATCACAGGATGCGCTGCCGGAGCGGTCAGTTCTGGCAGTTTCTGGCGAAGTGCCGCTATACGAGAAGACCAGACTTGCCGTAGGCGTTCTTCACCTCACCCAGCGATCAGGCCGTAACGGATTTCACCTCTCCACATTGACGGCGTTGCCATTGAAGGACAAGCGCTCTGCACCGGCCAATCATGCACCGGGACAGTGATTGCATGTACGTCGCCCACGGGTTCAGGATGATTATCTCCTGCCTTGCGGGAGTGACAGCGAGCCAGATCCGGATCTTCCATGCGAGCGCCGCGGGCGCTTCCGAATGGTCGCCATTCCAGCGGCCACGTCGGGGTTTTCAGGTTGCAGCGGGCATGTCATTGGTCCGGAGGCCCAGCGGACGGGCATACGTGTTACATCCCGCGCGTCGAGCTGCAGCCGAAACGGAAACCGAGAACATTTGTCGCGCGGGAGGATGTTTCGATCGAGCATCGATCCCCGGAAGGACCGGGCGTACGCCCAGTTTCCAGCACCTCCAGGCCGGCTCTTCGCGGGTCACGACCAGCAGTGCTCACCGTCACATTGATGCTCACTGGCATTCTCCGAGAGTGGAGACGCGAACGTTGATCGAGCCTCCGCGGTGTTTGCCCTCGTATGTACTAGTAGTTTCGGGTGCGTCGCTCCATCGTCAGGTGTCCAGAGCTCGCATCGACTGAAATCCGACTCGGCGGCAAAAAAGACCGCAGCAGGCCAGAATTCACGTTGCGAACCGATATTTCGCTCGTACGTCCGCTCTCTCGGGCAGCAATAGGTGATCATGCTCCGCAGCGCGCCGAGTCTGATGTGGACCAGCGTGCAGGCCCATCATCCATGACCTCGAGCCGAGGATCCGTGCTCGATATCTGCGGTCTCCAGAGCCGAGAAGCCTCGATACCCCTGTCATGACATAACTGGCCGTTGCGGTGACTCCAGGCCGCTCATCGGATCAGCCAGGGCCGCCTCTCCACCTCGCCGAGGCGCCTCTCGACACGCGCTCGCAGCTGTGAGTGTAGTGCCGCGCCGCCGTCACACTGAACGGCGTGCTGTCGCGCGCTGTGCGTGCGCTCTCGCGCGTCTTCGTGCTGCCTGGCGATACGGATCTCGCGCGGGTGATACATCGCGCTTACACTTCGAACGTGGCAATGCGAATCTCTGCCGGCATGCCGGTGGTATACGGTCGCTGTCTCAGCGGCACGATGTCCTCGCTCGCTGAGCACTCGCCCAACGTCAAACCAGAGCGTCCGTGGGCCCAAGTGCGAATCCTCGGTTCAGGCGCCTGCGGCACAGCATTGACGAATCGCCAGCACTCCGCGGGTGACCTTATATGCGTAGCCATCGGGCTACGGCGCGTCACTTGTGCACTAGCGTGGGAATATTTCAGAGCGACGTGCGCTCCATTTGCGTTACCCACGGCGTCCGCGTACGCCGCGAGTGCTACGCCCTCAAGCTGTGCTCCAGTGGCACTTTTTGCGTCACTCCCGCCGGGCTGACGGATCTATGTCTCGGACGCGTCGTTATCAGCCGCCTGTGCCTCCCCGCATCGGATTTGCCGATGGCCGGCACGTCTAGAGCAGTGACTAGTCGCTCTCGTACCTCGAGAGACGTTCCGCTGCCCATTTATGCGACTCGAGTCGCATCCGTTCGCATCTCGAGCACGACCCCAGTTCCCATCGCGCCCCTCTCACGAGTGACGTTGTCGAGCCGGCGCCAATTCCAGTTCGTCCTACGCTTCGTCACCTGTTGGAGTGCTCCTTATTGCCTCATTAGACCTCGGCAGCTTTCGGCGCCGCCGTACGGTTCCGATTGTGTGTAAGGTATTACTCGCGCGACCCCGCTCTCGACCGGACGAGACACGGATGCGTGCTGGTTGTGCTCTTCATATCGACGGGCGTCTCCGGCGTCACTCTCGGCTAGAGCGCGCGGCGAGGTCCGCCCGGGTGTGGGCGAGAGCTACCAGCACGAGGCCGGAGTCGCGTTGGAGCGCGTTGCTCAGCTTCAGCTGTCTTATTGCTCCGCCGTTGCTCATTCTCGCAATGCGGCAGTTGTAGCTTTTGGTGACTCTGCCATAGTGGATGGTAAAGTACACAGGAGTTCGGACAGCCTCTGAGGAGAATTTGTGCGCTCGCCAGCGCCAGACCCGCCACCACCTGGTGTAGCGCAGCCCCGACCCGGACCGGCGTCGCTTTGGCAGCTCTCTATATCGTTCTACGGGCTGTCTGGTCCGACGCAGTAGCTAAGACGCGCCGCTCCACACAGGGACCCAACGCTCAGCAACTCTCGCGCGCCTCCGAAACATACCGCAGTTCCTTGCCAGTGTGGATGAGCTAACTCCCGCCGAGCGCTCAAGACATAGTTCGGGTGTAGTTACCCGTCATTAACCAGACGACACGCTCTCTCTCCGGAACAGCCGAACATCTCCGACCTCTCTCGGCCGACGCGACCCTGCGCACCTCATGCGTCATCAACCGCGTTCTTCTCCGCTCGAATTTCTGCTGGTGCAGGAGCGGCGCACTCCTTCTCACGAAAGTAGTGCGGCCTTCGGAAGTGCGCAAGTTGAAGGACCGACCAGGCCGCACAGAACAAATAATCGTGCAAGCGCTGCACGAGTGGTGGGCACTCGCACGCATACACACGCTGACTGCGAGCCAATCCGGCGACCGGCTACGACATCTCGTCGCGCGGAACTTGCACACGCACGCGCCGGAACAACTCCCGTTGCTGTTGCCTGGCAGGTGAAACGCTTGCAATGTCATGACCGAAGGCTGTTCCATCGAGGACCACCGTCAGAGGCCGCTGGAATCGCGGGGTTGTCCTGGGATTCATTGCTCTCCGCAATTTGTTGTTTCTCGCCCGCCCGCGGTAGCGCGCGCATTAGGCAATTCAAGAATCACGCACACACGCAAATCGAATCGGCGAGTGAGGCCTGCTATACAGATCAACCCCGAGGATCGCGAGCAAGACCGCTCTCTGGCATGCCGTGTGGATGGATCCGCGCCCACCACAGACTCACGGCGGCGGCGAACCAAGGCCTCGTGTGCTGAACCCCAGTTCACAGGCCTCCGAGGAGCCAATCGGCCAGCGGCTACCTGCCCGAGGATGAAAAGCAACGCATTACGTCGGATGCAGTCTAGTCGAGCGCCGAACGCGACGGCGCTCCGCATGGGAACAAATCCTTAGCTGGTTGCCGAAAGAGCGATGCGGGAAGGCCCGGCGGTCAATCGGCTCTGGACAGACCGTTGCGGGACGCTTGCGACCTGCAGGCTCGTCGGAGCGTTACTCCGCATCTCGCAGCCGCGCGGCACCAGACACTACGTGCACTGCGTCCACTACAACGGTCGGACGCGGGCTTTCGGTCGCGCGGTCCGCGTGACCGCACCATACTGGTCGACGGCCTAGCATCTGTGACGGCGAGTGCGTGACAGAAATGCCACTCGCGATGATGTGCGGCCGTGGCCTATTACAAGAACCATTTCATTATATAACATATGCGGCGATACTATGCCCGGATGTGCTCTCAAAGGTCGGCAGGACAAATCTGTCTAGAACGCGAACTTGTCGACACGAATCACCAGTTCACCTCTGCGGCGTGCGCGGTTATCTCGCTGGTTATCTAGTGGTAGCCGTTCGCGAAACTCCATTGCGTCGAAGATCATCTCGAAAAGTCCTATAAGCGTCGCCGTGCACATCGCACATAAGGTGTATGAACGGACACAGAGTAGTCGACTCACAAGGATAACAGCCGAGCGCGTCTTGCGCAATGTCGCGCGCACCTCAGAACACTTCGGCGCCCCCTCGCAAATTTACATGCGCAGAGACTCGCGCGCGACACACGGCACATTCGCTCTAAGTCGCGGCAACCCCGCGCTAGAAAGACTCGATCTCTCGTGGTGCCCATCAGCAACAAAGAAACGGGCCGGTCAGAGAGCACAACCACTGACACACTCACCGTTCTTTTTTATGATTAATGGTCTTGTTCGGCATTTGACCCGTGTCTTGGATTTGGTTGTGAACGACCATCCCGTGCGCGACGGCGTCTTATCTGACTCGATTTGTGGCTGTTATTGAACGTGTTGTGTCTCGTTTTTTTCTCTCGTCTTTACATTGTATATTTTTTGTGAAGAAGCCGCTCTGGTTGGTTTGTGATTCAAGGAACATAGTGCTTGCGTTCTACGCATCAGGTGTTTCAATTCTTCCTTCCCCACCGCCTCACTTGATATGTCCTTGAAGATTCTGCGCGCCTGTCCCGTCGGTGCGTCCGATATGGAACTCTCGTAGAACGCGCCGGGGAAACCCTGGCTGTCACGGCGCTGTCGCAAGCAACAAAGAATATGTCGAGCGGGTGTCGATGTTCGGAGACACCACTTGCGGGCTTCGGGGATGTGCTGTTCTCGAGACACGCAACCAAAATGTTTCCGCTGGACCTGGCGCCATTTACGTGTCACGAAAGGAAGCATCACACACCTGAGCCGGCCGTTCTTCCGGTCTTGAGACCGGAGCAAGCGCCACGTTCATCACGCCATCGGTCAGTAGATCGCCGTCGTGCTCGCAGCGGGATTGGTCGTTCGTCTCCCACGCGGGTCCATGCCGAGCGCCCTTCTCATAAAAGGCGGCGGCTTTTTCCGGATCTGCGGGACGGGACAGGGCGACGTTGGCGAAGTTTGGCGGACATTTTCGCGTCTTTTTCTTGTCATGGGCCGGGCTTGACCCGGCATTCTCCGGCTCCAGCCGGCGCACGATGGATGCCCCGGATCAAGTCCGGGCATTTGGACGGAAATTTACCACGCGCGGCTTCGCGCCGATCAGCACGAAGGGCCACGGCGCGGGCTGTTCGGAGCGTTGGACCAAAGGCGTGGTTGAGTGCCGCAGCTGAACGAGCACGTCGCCAACTTCCATCAGTCGATCTCGCCCTCTGTCCATCACGCCCAGATCTCGCCCTGGATGACGATTGCGTTTAGTCGTGCGTCTGGGTCTCGTGCATGGCCGCGGTTTCGGCGTTCGTGGTCGGTGGGCGTCACCGCTGCCATGTCCTTTGAAGGCCTTTCACCACATGCGGCATTTTTCCGGCGTCGTCGGGCGGAAAATCGACGATGCGGAAGGACCGTACCCGAAGGCTGGTCGCGTTGGCTCGAGCTGAATTCCGCCCAGCCGCGTGTCGGTGTTTTTCCGGTTGTTGTCGCGCGGCGCGGGGTGTCTTTGCCATGAGCTCGCTGCAGCGTTCAGTTGCGGCATAACTCCACACATTGGGGAGGCCCGTCCTGCCAGATGGATTGGACTTTCCCCGCGCGTTGTGGCCGGTGACGATCCTGCGGAAAACTGCGTGTCATGATGTTCCCCCGTTTTTGCTGGGGAAGCTTAGGCGGGAAATCGATCTTGCGGAGAGTCATGCTCTTTGCCTGCGCCCTGTCAGTCGGCCCAGACCATGCGTTTCGTGCAGCCACTGTCGTTCCAACCGGTGGGTTGCGCGCGGGCATTTTCGCGCGACCTGGTGCTCACAAGAACAACACGACCCGCCGAGGAGCACGCCATGAGCGACGGACCCAAAACAATCCGTCCGGGCCTGCCGGCGACCCCGCCGTTACAGGCCTCTCGAAAAGAGCAGTCGCGGGAATACTACAGACGAAAAAGGGCCCGAGCTGGATCTGCAAGGTACTTCAAGACCGGAAGGCGGACTGGAATTTGCGCGAGGCCGGCATGGAAGGCCATCAGGCCCATCTGCACGGCCGACCCAGGACTCCAGATTCGCTTCACCGGCCTGCTGAAGGCCGACGCAAGACCGCCGCGCGGCGCGATGGCGATGATCGGACGCGCGGACCAAGGCGGCCGCCGAAGCCTGGAATTCGCCGCCTTATGGCTACGCAAAAGGCCGGCGCGTTTGCGAGCACCTCGGTGACCCGCTGGTCGTCGTCCGATGGATTCTGCGCTGGGGAACACCATCCGCGCACGAAGGCTGGCAGCAAATTCGCGATCACGCAATCGACCGGCCCGGAAGCCAAGGAGCGGCGCGGGACGCGGTGGCCCGAGCGCATCACAAGTTCCAGGCCTGTTGATTGGACGCTATGTTGGGCGCGCGGCCCGATGTTCGATGATTCCGGCCACCCAGATGACGGGTCCTTCATGATCATGGAGTTTCCCGACCTCGCCGCCTGCGAGGAATTTCTTGGGCGGGGAAACCGCTGAATTATGGCGGCTGTTTTGCCGAGGTGACCATCGGAGCGCTGCGCTCTTGGCGCGACCCTGAAATTTACTGGAAACCGGGCAACGACCTCGTCCTTCGACAAGCTCAGGATGATGCTTACGTTCAGGCTCAGGATGAGGCCATCCACCACCTTCATGCTGAGCCTGACGAGCATGAGCGGCGGCCTGATGCTGTACCTTGATCCCAGTTGGACGCCATCCTACGAATCCGGTACATACTCCAAAGAAAAAAGAGTTACCGATCCGGGGGGCTGGACCATATCTTGAGCACACCAACGCTGTCATTGTGATCGCGAATGACATCCGTTGTGCGTTTGGGACGCCTGCGCCAAACCATCGCGCAGGCCTCGCAGACGGCCAGTTTTCAATGAGGCCGGGCAGTCTGGCGGGGCTGCGAAACCAAAATCCGCGAGCTGGATTTGCGCCCGGATCTGGTGCTGCTCGACCTGCACATCCGGCATGCGCGGATTCACCGGTCTGGCCTATCTGCGTTCCCAGTTTCCGAACGCCGGTCGCGATGATTTCCCGGCCACCACCGATCCCCGCATCATTGCGCCAAGCCATGAGATTACGGGTGCCTCCGGTTTCATCCCCAAATCAGCCTTCGACCGACGAGTACGGCTCTGTCCCGTGAACATTTTCTGCCGGAAATTCCTGGATACCGGTGCGGCTGGACGACATCCCCGACACGACCGCCGAAGACGCATTTGCTGGCCGGGAGGCGACTCGGCCACGCTGACGCCGCTAGCAGCTTCGATGTGCCTTTGGGTATGCTGAATCAGATGGCAAGCTGAACAAAGACAAGATCGCCTTAATGACCTCGACATTTCCGAAAGCCACGGTTCAAAATCCCACGGTCTCGCGATCCTGCAGAAGCTTGAGCAACAGCCGCGGACCCAGGCCGTGATCCTCGCCGGGACGCCTGAATTGGAAAGACCCGCGCGCGGGACATGCCGGCGGACTGATGCGCCAATTCAGGAACGCCTTACGAGACCGAACTGACGCGCCGCGGCGCGCTGGGCCAGCCATGCGGGTTCATCAGCGCGCCACAGGCAGCCGGGCTTCATGGTTTGGCGAGCAAACGATTATGGCCGCGCCGGGCGGCCCTCGCCGCAGGCTTCTTGGACGGTCGGCCGCTGTATGATGATCGCGGGGGATCACCCGCTCGAACACGCCGCAGATTTCCGGTCACGACATCGGGACCATGTCATTCGCCGCCCCAGATGATAATCGCCACGATAGTTCGGCGGCATCATCCCGCATGGCGCGGCGCCATTCCTGGCCTGCGGCAGCCGTGCTGACATTCGCATTGCCAGCGCCCAGCAGGGGCCTGCATTCCGTCACGTATTATCGGCGTTGTCATCGAATGCACAGGATCACCGCCCGCCAGGCCCCCAGTCGGGAAAAAATGCGGGCACGGGTCGCGGCCTCCTTCGACCGCGAGGTCGGAAATGCCGCGCGGGGGACGGTCACGGCGAAGGTTGAACCCTGTCCGGCATCCGACCGAACTCGATCACTGATGACCGAGCAATGCGGGCAATCCGCTCCACGATCGCGAGGGCCGAGGCCCAGGCCCTGTCCTGGGCTTCGCATGGGGCAAAGCGGTGAAACTCCCGAAAAGACCGCCTCGCGGCATGTCTTCGGGAATCCCGGGCCCGGTAATCGCGCACCGGCGAGCTTTCAACCGGTCGCCACCCCACGGCAGGGCCGATCAGGACGCCCCACCCGGAGGGGGCTGTAGCGCAAGGCGTTCGGACAGCAGGTTCTGAGGTATCGCGGGCATGGCAACCGCCGGGTCAAGCGCACGAAATGCGCCGAGGCCACCACGCGCAATTTCGATATCGCGATCCTTCGGCCACAGCCGGCGAATCGGGTGCCGAGCGCCCTGCAGCAACTTCGTCAATCGGAAATCCTCGATCTGGGAGTTCGGACCCCGCCGGCATCGAGCTTTGAAATATCCAGCAGCCCCGGCCCAGCAGATCCTCCACGTCACGGAGCGAAGTATCGACCCGCCCACAGTTCCGGCCGCTGTTGTGGTCGCAGTCCCGTTCAGACACGATTGACCAGGAAACAACCGCGCCGCGTTGAGCGGCTGCAGCAGGTCATGTGGCCGCAGCCAGAAAGCGCGTCTGCAGGATGCCTGCTGGGGCCGCATCGAGGCGCGCGCAACTTGCTCCGTTTCAGCCCCATCAGGTCACGCGTGCGTCATCCAACACGCCAGCTCAAGATCGCGCTTGGCTTCTTCGAGTTTCGCGGGAAGCCCCGCACCCGGGTCGGTGATATCATCAAGCCGACACCGCCACACCGCCCGAAGGCATTCGCTTGGTGGCGGCACCTCCAGCCCGGTTTGCCGTCTCGAGACGGGCGCTCATAGATGGCCGGCTCGCCGCGGGCGGTACTGGGTCAGCAGGTCATTTGGACGATGGCCCCACCTCGCCCGGCCATATTCGCCATGTTCCGGCACTATGGCGGATTGCATGTCTGTCCAACCGGACACCGACGGCGGCCAATTCCATGTTCGGGCAGGCCCAAGTAGTGCGGAAACGTCGTTGAGCCAGGCCAGACGCAGGTTTCTCATCGAAAAATCGCGATGCCCTGACCGCAGGTTTCTCCACCGTAGTCTGGAGCAGTTCCCGGTATGACTTGGATCGCGGAACTGGCATGTTCGAAGCAGCAGCATCGCGCTTTTGCATGTCGATATTCTCGCCGGCTCCATCGACAGGGCGATATACCAAGCCGGGCCGAGGAAGCCCCGATTGGCGCTGGCGAGCAACCCGCTCGGCAAAGCGCAGCGCGCCGGATTTCCACCGGCGTCATCCCCAGAGCCGGATCGCGTCGGCGAAGATACTGGGCGAAGCGCGCTCGGCGGTCATGTACCCAGATAGCGCCCCACCAGAGCTTCGAGATCACGCACGGTCAGGAAGCCGCTCATGGTTCCGGGGCCGGCGTCGCGGGAATCGCTGCCATCACCCGACAAAGGCGCGCCGCCTGGCCGCGCTCGAGGCACGCCCGGGCGGGCTCTCTGAACAGCGAAAAGCACGACAAAACAGGAGAAATATTTTCGCGCCCAGACTTCCAGACGACCCCGTGGGTCAGGGGGGTTCCAATGGTCGATTCGAAACAACGCATGGGGCCGCAGGAATGCGATGCCCACCGGCCCGGGGCAGAGAGCAGCGTGTTCGCGGGGGGGGGGGGGGGGAAAAAACCAGGAACTCGCGGCAAAGGTTGGCAGCAGCAATGTGTTAGGCCCAGGGACCAGCCCGCCGGCCAGGAGAATCCCGCCCGAGCGCCCCCGGCGGGCAGGCGCGGGCCAGAAAATGCCGCCGAAGATTCGCGGCGCAAAACTTGCGCCAACCCCGGCGAAGGATATCAGTTCCGATCGACGCCAGCGGCCCTTGCCCCTCGCCCGCAACCGGTAATAGGCAAAAGGCCAGCAGCAGGGATCGCGATCATCGTGAAAAACGGCGGATGTTCAGGAGGTGTCGCCCCCCACAATCAACCATCGCGGGTTTTCCCGCCGCGGCCAGTAGCGCAGGAAGATCGGGGTGAAACACCATCGTTGGACCAACCATTGGCGCCAGCGCACGGTCGCGATTTGATCACCATTCCCCGGGGGCGCCGACAGGCCCGCCAACGAAGACAAGCAGCGTCAGGGTTTTTTCCTGCTGTGGCCCAACTCGGCAGAGGATCAAGCCACGAAAGAGGTATTCCGCCATCCACCGCCTCCGGCCTGAAAACAAGCAGGAGGACCAGCCACGGGGCCGATCGGGATTCACGAAGGATATTTGATGGCCCCCACCAGATAGCCGGGAAAAGCCAGGGCCGCCGCCGCCTGAGCTGCGCGCTCGTGGCACATTCTCCACCCACGGCCACGGTGGAAAAAAAACTGGCCCCGGGGGCAGGGCACGGATGATCGCCCACCAGTGAAAGGCCAGGGGCCGTTGTGATCGTCAAAAAAAACCAGGTCGGGGAAACCCATTGGATTTATTTTTCGACGGGGCAAAAAAAAGAATTCTTCCCGCGAATTCTTTCGGCACAAGCCAGCCCGCACCCCCGCGCGGGGCCAGAATTTTCGCCCGAAAAAAAAAACCCGGGCCGGGAAAAATTTCCTCTCCTGGTGCTTTTGGT
>Ga0163217_1115952_pt1 | contig 10375 bp, 10 predicted proteins | sample SynspAceP_FD_185933 | JGI IMG/M metagenome (GOLD analysis project Ga0163217, IMG submission 185933) | Saline lake microbial communities from Ace Lake in Antarctica - Synechococcus sp. Ace-P (PacBio error correction) | ecosystem: Environmental > Aquatic > Non-marine Saline and Alkaline > Saline ... | reverse complement strand
TATACCAGGGTGCTGTTATTAGTATGGATTGGCAGGCAGCGCGTCCAAGAAAATAGTATGATGCCGCAAGAAACATAATCGCTAGTTCCTATTCATGGTGTTAACTTAATTTATCTTAAGGAGCCTTTGTGCCTTTTCCCTTATTATGTTTATCGTTATTCCCTTCATTGAGATTCATGTTGATTTTCGAGAGTGGATGTGGACAGATTGTGGGCTTTACTATCTTGTTTGGTTGTCGGAACCGCGGTGCTGGATCATTTTACTTAAACGGACAAGGTTTTATATTTTTGTACTTTGAGCGCTTTCAAGAGCGCTTTGCAAAGGGCGGAGATCCCGCGCAAGAATCCTATGGAGGGCATGTGACGCCTTTGCTGGTGCGTTGTACTGAACCCAGGGGTCTTACGAACGATAGGCTTTTTCGATTTGCTATTCCCCCTTTTCGCCGTGCGATTGCGCAAAGAAACGGTTAAGTCAGGGAAGTTTGTTTATGGGAGGCAGCAAGGGGGGGGCTGGTTTCAGCAAGGCCCGACCTTATGGGGCCTCAAGGCGATACGTGTTGACGGTGAGTTTCGTAATGAAACCCGTCCCATTTACGCAACCTTGAGATAAGATCGGCGACATAAAGGTTTTTTAATTTGTAGAGGGCTTTTGTGCATATTTTTATGCAAGCATTGAAAAACTTTGATCCAACCCCATTAAGGCACCGGCTCGTCATAAGTGACTTAGCCAAAAAGCAAGCAGATGGCGAGGTAGCAAAACTAAACAGCGGCTCTATAATCAAATTCAATTCATAGCACTTGTTGCGAAATTCAAAACGTGTTCGGGAAAAAAAGTAATGAAAATCAGACTTTTGCAGACCGATCGTAGATGTGCGACGTAAGGAGAGCGGAGACAAGACTGCAGGGGGGATCGTTCTACCCGGATTCAGCGCCGAGAACCTGCGCAAGGCGAAGTCATTGCCGTAGGTTCCAAGTGCCGTATCCTCGGAAAATGGTGAAAGCGCCAATCGACTTGAAGGTCGGCGCAGTTAGTTGTTTGGTAAATATGCTAGCAAACACCATCAAGATGGACGCTGAAGCAGTTCTGATTCTCAGTGAAAGTGAGATTTACGGTGTGGTCGAGTCTGATCCACGCACGTTAACTCCTTTCAACATCGAAATGTAATTACAGAATATAGGATTGAAATGGCAAGATGTAAAAATTCGGTGACCAGCTCGCCAAAAATGCTGAGGGTGTCATTCTTGCTGACGCCGTTAAAGTCACGCTCGTGCCCTAGAAGGCCGGTAATGTATGTGCTAGACAATAATGGCGGCCCGACTATCATTAAAGACGGTGTCTCTGTTGACCAAAGAAATCGAACTGAAAGGGCAAGTCGAAGAATATGGGCGCACAGATGTGTCAAAGAAGTAGCTTTCTCAGACGTCTGAAGTCTTGCTATGACGGAACAACGACAGCAACTGTACTGGGACACAGCCATCTTGAACGAAGGCCTTAAAATCGGTTGCGAAGCTTGAATTCAATGGATTCTGCAGCGTAGGCATCGAATTCAAGCAGCTAAGCGATCTAGAAGAGATAGTAAGCCTTTCTATTCCCTTGCGATTACAAAAGCGATTGCACAAGTCGAGTACGATCTCGCAACTCTGATGAGGATATCGGTGCCATCATCGCGGAAGCGATGGAGAAAAGTTGGTAAGAAGGGCGTGTCCACTGCTTGAGGAGGTTCTGGGTTTGATACGGTGGATGTAGTTGAAGGGATGCAGTTCGATCGCGGTTACCTATCTCCTTATTTCATCACTCTCAGGGACAATAATGAGCCGCTGCGTTGAGAATCCTTTATTCCTTCTAGAGGGATAAGAAATCTCTAATATTCGCGAATGTTGCAGTCCTTGAGTCCGTGGAAATCGGCCGCCAATTGCTTAGTGGTAGCTGAGGTGTAGAAGGACGAAGCACTTGCCACTCTTATCGTTAAACAACATTGGCGGCCATCGTAAATGTTGCTGGCGACTAAAGCGCCCAGGATTTGTGATCGTCGTAAGCCATTGCAGAGGACATCGCGGATTCCTTACTGGCAGGCACAGTGGTTTCTGAAGAAGTTGGACTAGACTTAGAGACTACAAACGGTGACATTTCGTTGGTAGTTGCTAAGAGTGTTGTCTTGTCTAAAGGAAGAATTACAACAATCATTGACGGTGCTGGCTTGTTGATCAATTTAATGAAGGCCGTGTGTCTCAGATCGTCGTCAGTAGAAGATACTTCTTTATTACGCATAAAGAGAAACTGCAAGAGCGTGTGGCTAAGCTTGCTAGGTGGCGTTGCCGGTATCAAGGTTGGCGCAGGCACTTGAGATGGAAATGAAGAGAAGAAGCACGGTAGAAGACGCTCTGCCATATACTCAGGCAGTTGTGGAGAAGGTGTGTCCCTTGGGCGGGCGGCGTTGCATTGATCCGGTGCTTGCAAAAAGTAGAAGGCCTAAAAGGTGATAAATGTACGACCGAAACGTTGGTATCGCTTTGTTAGTTGCAGTGCCGTAACAGCTCCTCTTACGTTCAGATCGTACAAGAACGCTGGTGATGAACTTCAGTTGTCCTCGATAAAGTGCGAGCAAGCGAGGCAATCAAGGCTATAACGCTGCCATGGCGAACTATGTCGATATGATCGAGCTAGGCAATCATTGACCCTGCGCAAAGTGACTCGTAGGCTTCAGCGCGGGATCGTCGCTGGTTGTGATCACTACTAGTGCATGATCATGTGACATCGCTAGAGAAGCGCCGTGTGCCCTGATATGGTGGCCATGGGCGGAATGGCGTAGTTTGGTGGAATGGGCGGCATGATGTAAGCGTCCCGACTTAGTTCCATTAAGTCTCAGAAGGCCCGTAAGCCTAGGTGTTTACGGGCCTTTTTTTTATTTGCTAGTGCGGTCGCAATGCAGAAGCAAATGGGTCAGAGTAGTATTTATCTATTAGCCGCACCAAGCCAGACCCAATCAGACGAAGGCTTAGACGATGTTCTTAGGTCAAATATCGTACATGCGAGAGCATTGCAAGGTAATTTCTGCGACAATATGACGTATTTTATCGCAATCAATTTTTATAGGGTGAAGCATGCGTTTTTTCGCAAACAAGTGAGTCAGGGTGACATTGGTCATAGAAGGGTTTGCAGGCTCTCAATTTTTTCTGCTGCCTGGTTTTCCCTATCAGCAATGCGGACGAGACACTTGCGCTGGCGAGGAAATCTGCGCTTGCAAAACTTGCTGCGTAGCCCACGATATTGTGCAGGAGCAGCGTCTATGAAGAAATTAGCCTGCTTTAATGCATCTGAATTGCAAATCCATAGGTCAGAGAGTCTTGCTGGATTACTCTTGCAGAACTCAGAATCGAAAAATCCACTACACTCTGCGTGGTCATTCGGCAATGCTGGGGCAATCGCTTGTTTGAAAGTCGGGCAATTCTGGCTGCTGGGAGTTGTCAGGGGAACTATAACGCGACGAGTAAGTACCGCGCTGGCGGATAGTCGGCACCTACTTCCCCGTAGCCGGTAGAGACCCTGCAAAGGGCCGCCATTTATTGAGTTCTTATGAAGATTTACATCACCCGGTCTTAGGGATAAGAAGGGCGCGGTGGCACTGCGGGTAGAGAACTATTTGCAGATGACTGCACGCTTCGCCCCAAGCCGAAATTCGTGGAGTTGTTCTCGGACCACCCGTGGGCCTATGCTTTCAAATGCGGCTTTCCGAAATCAGTGGCTTAACCTGGGCAATCGCAATGGTGAGATTGGTGCGCTGGAAAACTGTTGGTAACAGAGCCGGATGTAGCATCACGTAATCAAGCTATCGCAACCTATTGGAGCTATCATGAGAAAGTAAACCGCCGCATGGGTCTGCGTTCTCTACCCACAGACATTCCTACCAGCCACGTTATCGCGCCCGACTTCTTTGAGCTGCATCCGGATGCGCCAATAATTCATCGACAATCTGGAATTGTTAAGTAGTCATCGGCGACATCCTTGCCTATCGGAAGGTAGAAGACCGTTATGGAGAAATTAGCAACTGGCCGATACAGATTACACCGACTCAAATAGCAACTTTCGCGACGAACGAATTATCTGGTCTACACGCTACGAGGTGGATCTTACAATGCGGGGCCTGCCCGGGGTGGCCTGATTCGGCGGACGAACTGGTCCGGGAAGCAGTCGGAGAACCCCCACATTAGTATCGGTTTCGCAGCCTGATCCTCAGTAGGGTTGTTCTGGCTTCTTTTAAGTGCGCAGTGCTCGATAACTTGCACAGTTAGTCGAAACTCGTAACATTTATGTACTGAAGTAACCAAGGCTCAAATGAGCATTTCTAAATCAAGACTCATTTGATAGGTTAGTGATTTACCGAGTAAGTGAATTCAAATTAGCCATCCCAAGAGGATATGGAAAATGATGGTATCAAAAAGTCTTAAAAAAACTTCCTAGTTTGCAGCTTCCCAGCACTAGCAGTGCGCAGGACGCCGCTACACACCGCCTACCTGTGATTCCTAAACTGTTGAGCGATTCTATAGTCTGAATGATCGGGCTCCAATGATCCAGAGTTGGGCAAGTTTGGCAATTCTCCTGAATTATCGAGACACCCTTGGCATAGGTGGGGTTGTGTTAGCGGCGTAGGGCGCATGACACTAAGTGCTGGAATAGCTGCAAAACTGAAGGTTAAGCGTTTTTTAGACTTTTGTACCAGTCATTTCTATCCTCTTTTGAGGATGCTATTTGAATTCACTACCGGTATTACTAACTTCTAAATTCAAATGAGTTGATTAAGATATGCTCATTCTGCGCCTTTTTGGACTTTCAAGTACAATAAATGTTACGAGTTGATCGACTAAATGTGCAAAGTTCTATTTACGAGAGCACTGCGCACTAAAATGAAAGCGCAGAAGAAAGAAGCAACACCTACTGAGGATCAGGCTGCGAACCCGATAACAATGTGGGGTTCTTACCGACTGCTTCCCGAGACCAGTTTCAGGTCCGGCCGATCAGGCACCCCGTGCAGGTCCTCGCGGCCATATTAGGATGCCACTCGTAGCGTTGTAAGTACAGATAATCTGTTCGTCGCTGAAAGTTGCTAGTATTTCGCTCCGGATTTGTATGTAATTCCTGTACGGCCAGTTTCTTATTTCCTGCATCGGTCTTTATTCCGGATAGCAAAGGATGTCGCCGATGTATATTTTAAAACAATTCCAGATTGTCGATGTATAAGCTGCATTCCGGATGCAGCTCAAAGAAGCAGGCGCGCGATTACGGGGCTGGTGGAATGTCTTCTGTGGGTTAGGAAACAGGACTGCCATGCTGGCGGTTTTATTTTCTCATATGTTAGCATCCAATAGGTGATGACAGATAAGCTTGATTACGTATGTAATTCCGGCTCTGTTACCCAACAGTTCCAGCGCACCAATCTTCAAACCAATTGCGAGCCCAGGTTAAGCCACCGAGTTGCGGAAAAGCCGGCATGAAAGCATAAGGGCCCACCGGGTGGTCCGATAACAACTCAATGGATTTCGGCTTGGGGGCGATAGCGTGCAGGCATTTGCAACAAGTTTCTCCTACCGCAAGTGCACCGACGGCTTCTTATCCGAAGACCCGGGTGATGCTAAATCTCAATAAGTACTCAATAAATTGGCGGCCCTTTTTGCAGGGCTTCTCACGCTAACGGGAGAGTAGGTTTGACCGACATCCGCCACAGGGCGGGTACTTATCCTGTCTGCGTTATAGTTTCCCCCTGACAATCCCAGCAGGCCAGGATGCCGACTTTCAAACACGCGATGTTGGCCCAGCATTGCCGAATGACCGGCAGATGTGGTAGTTGTGGAGTTTTTCGCATTCTTGGAGTATCTGCAGAGTATCAGCCAAGAACTCTCGACCTATGGTGCAATTGTCAGATGCAATTAGCAGGCTATTTTTCTTCATAGACGCGCGCCTGCACAAGATATCGTGGCTGCAAGCAGTTGTTGCAGCGCAGGATAATTCCTTCGCCATCGCCAGTGTTCTTAGGTCCGCATTGCTGATAGGGAAGGAAAACAGGGCCAGCAGAAATTGAGAGCCTGAAACCCTTCGATGACCAAGCACCCGCTGACTCACTTGTTATGCCGGGAAAAAAACTGAGCCTTCAACCCTATAAACTTGATTGCGATGAAAAATACGTCATAATTGTCGCAGAAAATTACCCGTTTGCAATTGGCTCTGCCGCAGGGTACCGATAGTGACCTAAGGAAATCGTTCTATAAGCTTCGTCTGATTGGACGGTCTTGGCTTTGGTGCGGCCTAAATAGATAAAACTACTCTGAACCCATTGCTTTTGCATTGCGGACCGCAACTTAGCAGAATAAAAAAAGGCCGTAAACACCTAGGCTTACGGGCTTCTTGAGGAATTAAATGGAACTAAGTCGGGACGCTTACATCATGCCGCCCGAATTTCCACCCATTACCGCCATTCGCCATGCCACCCATATCAGGAGCAGCCACCGGCGCTTTCTTCTTACGATGTCACTGATCATGCCACTCACAGTAGTGATCATCAAACCAGCGATGATCCGCTGCCTGTAAGGCACTACGAAGTCACTTTCGCAAGGGTCAAATGATGCCTAGCTCGATTACATAGCCGACATATTGTCGCCAAGTGGCAGCGTTGATTACCCTGATTGCCTTTCGCTTGCTCGCCACTTTATCGAGAGGACAACTGAAGGTTTCATTCACCAGCTTTCGTGTACGATCTGACGTAGAGGAGCTGATTACGGCAACGGCCAAACAACCCAAAGCGATACCAACGTTTGGTCGTCATTACCACCTTTTAGGCCTTTCTACTTTTTTTGCAATGCACGGATCAATGCAACGCCGCACGCACAGGGAGACTAAACCTTCTTCCACAGCTGCTCACGAGTGAATCGAGCAAGAGCGTACTTCTACGCGTGCTTTCTTTCTCTTTCATTTCCTCTCAGTGGCTGCGGCAACCATGATTACCGCAACGCACCAGCAAGCTTAGCCACCGCTCTGTTTGCAGTTTCTTCTTTATCGTAATCAGAAGAAGTATTCTTCTAAAAATTTTTTTTGTTTTTTCTGAAGCGGTATTGAGACACACGGCTTCGATTAATTTGAATCCCAGCACCGTCAGTGATGTTGTATTTCTCTTTTAGACAAGAGCAACAATTAGACACTACCAGTGTTCAACCGTTGTAGTTCTAGCTTAGTTCCAACTTCGTTCAGAAAACATGTGACGCACAGTAGATCGCGATGTCTCTAGCATGGCTTTACGCGATCACCATCTGGCGCTTTAGTCGCAGCAAACTCTTTTACGCTGCCGCGCATGTTGTTAACGAATTTAGAAGTGGCAAGTGCTTCGCCTTCTAAACATCCCATCGGCAACCACTGAAATGGACGGCCTTGATTTGCGACGGACTCAAGGGACATGGCAACATTTCGGAATATTAGAGATCTTCTTATCCAACTAGAAGGATATAAAGGATTCTCAGCTCAGCGCTCTTATTTTGTCTTGATTAGTGATGAAATAAGGAGATAGAGTAACCGCGACGAACTGATTCCTTCAACTAGCATCCATCCGTTATTCAAAGCAGAAACCTTCCTCAGAACAGTGATCAGCTTCTTTTACAAACATATTCTCCATCGCTTCCCGATGTGGCCCGATATCATCATTCAGAGTTGGCCAGAGATCGTACAGACTTTGTGCATGCTTGATCTGTGCAAAGCGATAGACGCTTACTAAATTCTCTTCTACATCGCTTTAAATGCTTTATCGATTTGCACGCTTGAGATCAGTTGGATTCATTGCTGCTGCAACGGATATTAAGGGCCTTCGTTCAGATGGCTCTGTAGCAGTTCGTTGCTGTTTCGTTGTTCGTCCACCGCCAAGTCAGACAGTCTGAAGAAAGTATTTTTGCATCTGTGCCCCATATTCTCGAACTTGTCTTTTCAGTTCGATTTCTTTGCAACAGAGACACCGTCTTTAGTTGAATAGTCGGGGCGCCGATATGATTTGTCTAGACAACATTCGGCTTTAGGGACGGCGTGACTTTAACGGCAGTCAGCCAAGGATATTGACACCGTTCAGCATTTTTTATGGCGGAGCTGGATACAGCGAATTTCTACACTTTAGCATGTTCATATTCTATACTTCTAATTAATGTTCGATGTTTGAAAGGAGTTTAACGTGCGTGGATCAGACTCGACCACACCGTTAAAATCTCACTCACTGAGAATCAGAAGCTCTTCAGCGTCGAGCCTTGATGGTGTTGCTAGCAGTAATTTACCAACACTTTACTGTGTCGCCGACCTTTCCAAGTCGAGTGGAGCGCTTTCACATTTCGAGGATTTACGGCTTGGGACCTACGCAATGGATTCGTCCTTGCGGGCTTCCGGCGGCTGATCCGGTAGACTTTAGAACGATCCCCCCTGCGTCTTGGGTTCCCTTCTTACGTGCACTAACGACTCGGTCTTGCAAAGGTCTGATTTTCATTACTTTTTCTTCCTGAAACGGTTTTGATTCGCAAAAAAAAGTGCTTTTGATTTGATTTTGATTTATAGCCGCTTGTTTTGTTTTGCTTTACTCGCATCGCTTTGCTTTTTGCTAGGTCGTTATGACGATGGGTGCCTTTTAAATGGGGGTGTGGATAAATTATTTTCAATGCTTGCATGGATAAAATAATTGCCGAAAAGCCTCTACAACACTTGTAAAACCTTTAATCCCTGCGTATATTTTCTTTCAGAGTGGTCTGGAATTGTTGTGGACAGGGTGTTCTACCGACTCGTACCCCAGCTTCTGGTCCATGCCGGAAGGTGCTCTTATTTTCTGTTATGCGCGATATTGTCAAAGCGTTATGTATCGCCCTTTGCCTAACGCTTTCTGTCGCGTTAGGCGGTGCTACCTCAGGCCCAGGAGTCTGTGTGGCTTAGCCGTATGACCCAGTCTGCTCCGCCCTCACTCCCGCGACCGTTACTAATTATGTGCCCCGCATGCTTCTCCTTATTCTAACCAAACTTCCCCATGACATTAATGTTCCCCAGTTTCTCTTTTGCGCCCCCCCCAATCGCTCGATGCGATTTAGGGGCAGGAATATATGCACGAGCCCTAATCGCTGGTTATCCATGTTTAGTGGGGAACCTGGGTGTCAGTAACATACCGCCACCCCCCAGCCCAAAGGCGATCTGCATGGTTTCTTGCCCTTGGCATTTCTTGCGCGGGGCATTTCCCCTTTGCCAGAGCTCTTGAAGACGCATTCAAGTCTACTAAATTGTAGTTTATATTAAAAATTGTCCCTAGATGTCCTATGAACCCGCCGTGTTTCCCGAATGTCTTACCACAAGATCGTCGTTCCGCCCCAATCTCGCTCATCACTCTCAAATACAACCATTAGATCTCACTCCGCTCAGGAACCCTACCACTCCCTCAACAATTATAAGGTAAAGCACAAGCTCCCTTAGAGTGGGTAAACTTAGAGCTTCAGCCTATTAGTGTTTCTAACTATGGCGATTTCTTGTTCTCTGCCGGTTCATCATACTTTTTTTGGTACTGCCGAATTTGCCTGCCATCATACTAATAAAGCAGCCTGGGTATAACCATAGGGCGTGCAGGACTTAAAAAACAATGCCCCATCGCCGTCTGGTAGTCGACTATGCCGCGTAATGGCGCGCCAAGCTTTGTACGCCCGAAATTGCGGAAACGATACAATTCTGCGTTATTGCGTTTCCCGTAACGTTGAGGACTGTTGAAATATGAGATAAAAGAGATTAAAGCGACTGTGGCAAAGCGGCGCTATGATTATCCCAGCAACGGTCACTCCAAATAATAGTTTCACGGGGATATAGGCCCTGGTTAGAGGAGCGCCTAGGCACCGCGCATAGATACGTGCGCTCTCCGAACGATGTGCCCCAACAATTAATGCGGACTCCCCTACATCAACCCCTTAAAAAAATGACTCCAAGCGTGATTAACCCCAACGGCGCCCCCAGGCCAAGCTAATTAGTAACGAACATGTCTTATCACCACACGCGAACACAACACAACTTTACGAGTACGAGCCCGCGAACATTTCATATATGCTTAAGCACTCGACTCTCCCTGCGCCTAGCATAACGACTCCGACCCCACACATGGGCCTCCCCTAACGTGGAAAGAACAAGCCTGAGTAGGTGAGCACAAAGGGATCCGACGAATCCCCAACTTAAAGCCACACATTTTGTCGAGTGGAAGAATTCGGAAACACAAAGGGCGCTTCCAATTTTAAGATTTATAACCAAGTTGGTGACACGGGGAAATTACGGAGCCTAAATGTTCGGGGACGTTTGGGGGGGCGCCTCCAGATTACGGCTTTATTTCTAGGCCCCAACC
>Ga0163217_1085552_pt1 | contig 10375 bp, 13 predicted proteins | sample SynspAceP_FD_185933 | JGI IMG/M metagenome (GOLD analysis project Ga0163217, IMG submission 185933) | Saline lake microbial communities from Ace Lake in Antarctica - Synechococcus sp. Ace-P (PacBio error correction) | ecosystem: Environmental > Aquatic > Non-marine Saline and Alkaline > Saline ... | reverse complement strand
GAGTCTAAATGGTGACCGTGCCGGACGGTCGTCACAGCCACCAGAGGCCAGGCCGCACGAGGAAAGGCCTGCTCGGCATCAGCCAGCCCTCTTCCGCTCCGCCACCCGTCGTCGCCACAGCTCCGACCGGTTTCCAGTTACCGCCGGGCGGGTTGCCCAGCAGCAGGGCCTGAGGGCCAGGACCCAGCAGCAGCGGCGCCACAGACGCCGCCAGTCAGCGGCGGCGGGCTTGCCCCGAATTCAAGCCCATTGCCTTGCCCTCCCCTCAGTGGTCCGTGGCAAGCTGCCCAGGCCTCATCAGCAGCATATTCAGGTCGGAGGTGAGGTTGACGGAGCTCAGGCCTGTTGAGTGGATCTAAGAACCCATGCTCCGACCGAACACGCCCTCAGATCTCAGCGAAGCATCTGATCGGGCGGAGACTGCGATTCAACGGGAGACCTCTTCATTGTTGGCTGAGCCCCACTGCCCCAGCCCGGCGCAGGCCGGGGGATGGAGAGCCGCTCGAGCCGCGTGACCGAGCCCCAGCCGGTGGCCAGGGCAGGGACAGGGCGCCGATCAGGAGCTGTCGCAGCGATGATCTCAGAGCATGGCACGGCTGGTGGCAGGGCCTTGACCTGGAGCTGAGCCTTCAAGCAGAGCGCATTCAGGGCTTAGCTGGCCGGTCTAGCTCGGGAATCCGTCTTGGCGCATACTGGCACCAGATCGCATACCGGCGACAAGGCTCTCCGTGGGACGTTCGCCTTCGTGGCGGAGATCGCTGGCGGCGCGGCAGACCACCTGGCTAGTGAAGTAGGACCCCACGGAAGGGGGTCCCCTGCATTCAGCGCGTGCAGATTTGTCGCGGTCTCGTGTGACTGCGCAGCAGTGATCTGTTGAAGAGCTTCGTAGAGTGAGAAAGTGCCGGGTTGGGCTGTGATTCAACACTCATTCGGAAAGCGGTGAGAGGCATTTCCGCGCCAGCAGACATTCTGTCATACACCTCTCCGAAAGATTTTCGAAAGACACCCCTTTCTTCTTTCCTCCTAAAACATCCAGCGCCACGCCACCAAGGCGTAGCCGGATTTCAAGCCCCATTCAGGTCCCAGGTTGTCGATCAGGGCCACCCCGGCTGACATTTCACCAGGATCACACCCCGGCTCTATGCAGCTGATGATGGCACTGCTGGAATGTATGCTGATGGCGTTTCCTAGGGCTATATGGGAGAACCATGGCAGGGACGATCCACATCACTGAGGTGAGACAGAGGTGATGCCGCGATTCATGATGTATGGTGAGCGCCCCTCGCGAATCGCCCATGCGCCGCTCATCGGTGGTAGGGGGTCGTAGCGACAACCACCATGCCGGACACTCGCGCAGGATCCTGGCCCACGAAATCCGCCGATCTTGCCCCGTTCCCCACATTGCCGGCCGTCTTTGTCCTTTGAGGCATCAAGCCCACGCAGGTCCACCTCATGGGAGAAAGATTGAGTTCCCGCACCGGTGTTGGAACACGAGCGGTTGCACATGGCGATTTCCGGAAGTTCATACAGCAACGCCACGGGCATTTCGACTTCTGGCCACGCGGCGTTTGGGTGGTAGCCTATGGGCACGCGGGTCACGGCCCATGCCAAGATCGCTGCGCCGCTTCGAGCTCCACGTTGTTGCTACGGGTTGCAGCGCCACAGGGGGCCAACCAGCTCGACGCATCTGATCTGGCCAAGGGATCTCACTCAAGTTACATGCTCCTTGTCAATCATCCCCGCTCTCCAGACCCTATCATGACAAACACCACCAAAGCCCGCGCCCATCGCGCCGTAGCGCTGTTATCGACACTCAGGCGAAATTCAGAAAGCGCAGGATTCCAAGACTCGGAGCTGCATGGCGCGGCTGGCTAGGTGCGCAGGTCGTAGGGCTTGTGTCATAGACAGCACAGGAGCACTGCGTCTTCTGCATGGAAATGGCGTGCCATCAAAGGGTCGTGGGAGGGACCTAGCGAGCCATCCACACCCTAGTTCAGCTCAGCCATCGCACCAGCGATCGGTTCGTTTCGGCGGCCTACCGACTTCTATCTTGCAGTCTAGGTTTCCCGGTTCGGACGGCGCGTGGGATCGGACTCTGCGCAGCGCGAGTCTCAGCCTCTGAAGCGTACAGACCAGGCAGGGTGGCTCCTGTGTGCAGCTGGTTCGTGCTTTGCAAGCGCGCACCTCAACCTGCACGTTGAAACGCATGGCGGACAGGATCTTCGCAGGATGATGGCCTCAACGCCGGGGCCAGCCAGGGCATGGCCAGAAACCGTGAGGTGATAGACCTGTGATCGAAACAGTGCCAGCAAGCAGTTCGATACTAAACAACTCTCTCTCTCCCTATTACGGAGCCGACTATTCGTGCTGTGAGTCATGCATAGTCGGCTCTTCAGCGAGTAACCTCTGGGACTATTGGCCACTCTGTATCATCCCGGCACCCGCCCTAGAGCTGTTTCTCAGAGCTCATTCACGTTCGCCGGATGACAACCCCACGGCACGTTCAGCGCCGGAGGTGCGATTGCCCACAGCGAACCTCTGTTCCACCGTGCTGGCCTGAGCGATCGGCTGGCCAGGACGAGACCAGTTCAATCCGACTGTTTTCCGGCGACTCAGCAGTGGCGCAGGGGCGATTGCGACCGTTTGGTCTTGGGCGACGGTTATGCCCTTGTCGCACGCCTCACCGGCAACGGAGTACAACCAGCAGTGCCAGTTATTGGCATACGCACAACGCTACGCGATGGCCGGGCCCATTTCCGTGTCGAAGGGCGTCTTCGAGGGCAGCGCTGGGGAGATTTGCAACTCAATATAGGCGTGGCCTCTCACCGCCCTTATTGCCGCGGCGGCTGATGGACGCGCGTGCTGACGCTCAGCGTAGCGACGAGTTCTGGCTCAGTGAGGGTTCATGCAACCGCCCTTGGTGAGTATTTCCACTCCCACGTCGCTGCTTTGATGTGCTGATGTCCGCGGGCGATACCGTGCGCAGGCCCTGGTTAATTCGCTGAATATTCCCGGTCGTTCGTCCGACATCTGCGGACAACCCGGCTGGACGACTGCACACGCGTGCCCGTCGTTTTGCGGGTGGTCATGGAGCTTGCTTCAACCCGTCTGCGTCTCCGCAGGGAGGCCACCGGAGTGCTGTTTGAACGAACTGCAGATGATCACGTGTCACGCTGATTGAGCGCACTTACCGGACAGTGGAAATTGATCCGGGCCTGGAGTTCAGCGATTTCAGTTAGTGGAGCTGGCGGAGTGTTTCGCCACGGCCTCCTTCGCTTCGGTGCGCCAATGGATGCGCGTGGGTATTTCAGACGCATAATTCAGACAGCGACAACCTCGGCGCGCAGGATTGCTTCCCCCTCCGGGCACTAACGCCGTCGGCCCTTCGGGCTTCTGGAACACTCATGTTCGCTCTCTCCAGCCCTGGACGCGGTCGGCTGTAGCATTTTTCATTCTTCAAACCAACCGGTGGCAGCGAAGCCAACTTTATCAGATGTTTGAGGGGCCTCCATCCGCTTGCTGCATCGATGCAACACCGAAGCCCTGGCCGCGCGGGTGCTTCAGATCCCGATGGCCATTCGCTTTGAGCTGAATGACCCTTGGAGACTCGAGGCTTCATGTGGGCCAACAACCTCGGACTTGATCCTCTACGACCCACGACTTGTGAGACCCCGATGCTTACTGGAGCTCCTTTGGTTTCTTCCTTTCCCCAAGGACTTGATCTACGACCCGATTTTTTTTTCGCCCTGTAGGCTGCCCTCTAGACGAAGTATCGCCGGATGACGCAAAAGCCTTACTGTTCGATGTGCGATTTAGAAGACTGTGAGTGCATGGAGCCCCATGACTCTGACGATGCCGCTGTTACAAAGCCTCACCGGTCGTCTACATCTCCATCGACTTTCAGCCGTGCGCTATTTCCATCACTGCGTTGTGCGTAAACAACTGCCCATGATGCCACGACCAACCGGCTGGGCGGAGAGTTTTCCGAGCGATCCCACATTTCACAGAACATAGCTACTTACCTCATGGCGACAGCCGCGTGACACCGAAGGCGATTGTGAAGCGCGGTACAGTGTCCCCAAGATCACGCCCCTCGGCGCGAGTGGAACTGTCTTGGAATATTCTGCGCCTTCGCACCTATCAAACAGCGAGCAGTTGACACCAGCCTGATCGAGGAAATTGCAGGATTGCATGAGGAAGGTGAGGTGTTCGAGCGATCCCTTCATGACGAAGCCAACTAACTGGTCCGGCGTCCATCTATGACGCTGAAGCACCACGGTGGCTCTCTCACGCCTTCGGTGGCGCGGTGTTCCCCACTTACAGCTAGTCGGTTTGAGGCCCGACTCGCCGGTGTCTCGGCGCGGGACCCCCGGCTCTCCGAATCCTTAAGTGCATTACCACCAGTCACTTGTGATCTGCCTTTTCGCGCGTCTCCTCCGCTCTGACGTGACTCGTGTTATAAGCCTACGTGGCGCGGCCGATCGCAAGCTCAGCCAGGCCGGTGCAACCCGATTGTGCCCCTCTTGGCTACGCATGCGTTGTCTACTGAGCGCAGTTTCTCGTGGCCTCCGAGATGGATTGTGCGGGTGTGGGATCAGCTCCGCCACCAGATGGGTCCAGCCACCGTTCGCGGGCGGCCCCGGGGCTTGTTCGGGATTATAGCAGGCGGCTCGTGGATTGCATTCGCGAGGAAACAGCGTCTTTGTGAACAGGCATGGTGAGGGCTATCCACTTTTCGCTACTGCCTCAGCACTTACTGTACACAATCGAGGCCCAGAGCCGCACACCTGCAACGCCCAGCTTTCGTCCGGCGCAGAGATTGTTCAACGGAGCGTCCAGACTCCACCTGTGTGCTCCTTTTTCTCGATTCATGTGGCCCCAAGCAGGGGCAAGGGCGAGTTGTCATCGTGTACTGCCTCTGGTTATTCGAGAGGTGGAGCCCTGACCGGCTTGGTCATACGTCCACCAGGGTTCCGTGGCGTGAGTGTCTACACTGACGCGATCGGCCTCACGCGCGCTTAGGCGGCTTTTGCCGGACAGCTCACAGCAATCTCGCGCGTTCGCGCGTCCGCGAGCTTTGCGTCTCCCAGTGCAACTGCTGCCGGAGAGAGATCTACTTATCCCGGCCACGTACGGTGTATGACTTGGCTCAAGCGAGATCAGCGACAGCTCATGATGCAGCGGTTCATGATGATTTGCGGCATCCAGGCGTCCTGATCCGGCCACCAGCACAGACAGTTGACGGCTTCGGTCGGGATTCGATGGAATCAGGCGCACTCATTGCTGTTGAAGAGTATCAACCAGATCACTTCATGCTGCTGGATGCGCCGAATACGCTTTTACATACCCAGGCGAGATGGTTTTTGATTAGGGAAAAGCCAAGAACAGCAGCCCTTTCGATGAGAGTGGATAGAGATCAACACCCTGAAAAAGTCTGGCGGAGCTGGGGAGCATTTGGATCCTTTACAGCCCCAAGCACCAATGGGGACTGTCCCGTAATCGCGGGCTCGCATCGCCGCTACCTAACAGTGAGGCCATCTCAGATGTTGCGCGATCAATCGGCGGTCCTGCAGCTACGATAGTACTCCTTAGCGGAGATTAGCCGGAAATCACGCCAGGACGACGGCTAGAGCTCTCGTTTCTTTTATTGCCGCGCAGGTTCGAATGACCCGGGCTTGCTTTCGAAGTCCGCGGCAGGGTCGGTTCAGGATGATTCGCCCCGGACCAGGGGGTGTGCCGTATGACCCCAGAACGCCTTACCTTGCATCTGGTACCTACTTCCGACTGACACCCGGCCCTGCGATGGCTTAGTTTCGTTCGCACGTGTCTCCTGGACTGTTTTCTTCTCCGTTTTTGAGCTTCCACGAGATGGCGGCGTCCGCTATTAGGGAATCCCTCCGTGGATATTCTCTCCGCCGAAGGCTGCGAGGTTTCCGCATCAAATGTCGAATCGGACCGCTTCAAACTCGCTTCACCACGCTCTCTAGACTCGTGCGTGATCAGTAGAACTAACAGCCCCCTCACGTGAGTAATCGGGCGCTTGCCTAAGCCGCCAGCGGTTAGTCCGCTCATACTGGCCGGTGTGATTCGTTTCTAGATATAGATCTTAGGTCCTCTTGGTCCGCCCACGTTCACTCTAGGTAAGTCCGGGCCTGGATGGGAGCCTACCGTGAGAGAACCCTCATACTTACCTACATGATTCTCGCACGCCTGGAATCCAGATTCGGCCCACAACCTGTATAATTGCAGGCAATCCTGTTCCAGTCGTGTGGATGAGTTGGCGCCACGCCATCCGTTGGCCCAGCACGGTCAGGGACTATCTGGCCGACTTTTTTGCTGCACCTTGCGGGGTGGTAGTGCTCTTCAAGGTGTCCTTTTGAGGGCCTACCGCGGCCCAATGATCCCGGTAGCATATTCGAGCCCCATTGCTTCGCGCTCTTGTGCTTAACGGCTAAGAATCAAAAGTGTGTGTGACGGGCGAAAGATCTTAGTGAAGGAGTGTACAGCCGTCTCTGGTGTAGAATGCCTCCACGACCTGCGTGACTTGCTTCGAGGCCTGTGGCCCTACTTGCTGAGTTGCTAGGACAGAATCTCAGTGTCCCATTGCTTCCCGGCTTCGTGCAGATGGTTCGCTTATCTGTCCAAAGCGCTCCACTATTTTTACCCGCGATGCCGGGCCCTTCCCACGGTGAGGCAGCCCGGAAATCTTGAAATTGAGTTTTTCGCCCTCACTCCTCACGCTCGTGGTCACCATCCCGCTCCTCTATCCGATATGACGATGATGACTTTCGTTCTTGGAACCTTGAGCCTTTTTACGGGGTGCCCCCGACCACCAAAGTTGTGGCTATGGTTTGATCCCCTCGCCGCGCAAGCTCTCGTATAGCACAATTCGGCCGGCAAAATCTCAAGGCACTCAAACGCCATTCTGTGGAGTCTGTTTTACCGCAGAGGCGGGATGTGATCGTGCGATAGTCATTCAATTACGCATACTCTAGAACCCACCTTTAACACTGTCGCTGACAGTTTTTCGCCGCGTGTGAGGCTCCTTTGCGCTAGGCGTGAACGATGCTGCACACCAGGCCTCGTCATCATCACCTCCCTACTCATTTCTGCGCGCCCAGCTCTCGGATAATCGCCATCGTGCCGCTTCGTCGCATATCGTTGGCTTCATGGATCGCAATGCCGCAGGCACAGAACGGCAGGTGGGAGACGCCGCATATCGAGTGATGCGCGAGACCGAGGGCCATTCCCCGGCGCGTTGGATGGTCAAAGTCGCTGGTTAAGCATTGGGGTCGTCTCGATTGGTCCGTGGTACATACCCTGCCAGAGACTTTTGTGTGGTCCTGATGTGTAGATGCGGCATATTCTTTGCGATCGTTCAGAAATACGCCAGAGAAGTTCCAGCTGTACCACCGACTGTTTCGTAGAGACAATGTTCTTTTGTTGCACTCTCGTGGCTTATCCACACGTCCTCCCGACTGACGGCTCGGCGATGGGCAAGATGACGATCAAGACGCTTGGATCGCCTCGTATGAGCCCTCCAGAAATGGCGTCGGAGTGTATCAGCGCCCTGCCTGAATTTACGCGTACGCTCATGTTCAGAGTTTCCAGGAAGCGTGATACCTCCGTGCAAGCGCTCCACCTCTCTTTTTTGCTCGGATAAATTTTAGGGCACTCTCGTGGAGTCATTGATTCCGTTCAGGACGATCACCACGTCCTAGTCGAAACTCGGGAGGTCTATTTCAATGCACATTTCTGACCGTCGGGACAGAGGCGGGCGCCAATTAGCTCGTTGTGCACGGTTGCCTCGTGTCATCTCGGTACGATGAAGTTGCCAGATCATGTTCGCAACGGCGATCAAACGCCACATACGCCGCCTCCTCTGAGACCGTGTGCAAGCCTGTATACACGCTCATCGCATCGTTAGCTCGTCGCCACAGGTGCGCTGGCTGCGCGCTCAAGCAAACTCCCCTATCAGTCGACGTCTGGCAGTGTGGTCGCCTAGACCGTGTCCATGGAGTCAGGTTTATTGTCTGTTCGTGTCGGCTCCCACACACAAATCCCGCTATCCGCCAAGCTCCAGGGCTAGAACGCCCCCGGAATCGGCCCCTGCCAAGAGCGCCAGACGACATCGCCTCAGCGGGCCGCTCACCTTCATGCGCTTCACCGTAGTCGGCAAAGTGCGGAGGCACTGGCTCGCCATGGAGAACCAGGGAGGGCGAGGGCCAGGGCGCGGGGTGCGCACCAGTCACGTTTCGGTTGCCGTTCAGAGGGGATTGGCATCCGCCTACCACTGCAGGTGTCTGTGTCAGCTCACTCTCAGCCGGCAAGTGCTGTTCTGTCGACAAGATCGACTGGTTGCTGGAGCAGATTCTTCCTAGGAACAAGCTGAAAAAGGGCCATAGAGAGCGTACTAGGCCGGCTGGGGAAAGGGCGTCGAAACTATAGGACCCCACCAGCAAGTCCACATCGGTGTCTCAGCATGTTGCATGGCCACGCGGTCCCCATGGGCCGAATAATCGGAAGGGTTGTGCACGGGCTCGAAATGCGGCGCCACTACGACGGCTCGCCGCGTGTGGCGCGACTAACTGGGTGCCAAGTCAACGGTGTTTCTGCATACCTCGGAACGTCAATGACCGTAATGGGAACCGCTCAGGACGTGGTTCTGGCAAACTAAGGCCTAAAACCGCCATCCGCCCAAGCCGTCCGGCTTAACACCCCCCCGGGAATCGGCCGCATATCCTACACCTCTATTCACGGCCTTTCTCATCGCGTGCTAAGACCCACTCCGGGTCCAATGTTGCCGAATCTACGTCTTACCCACGGAACAGCAGAAGACAAACGCGTTCGAGTGGTGATCTCAGCCTCTGGAAGCCGTCGTTAACTTATGCCGGGTTAAGCCATTCAACTCATTCCTATGGCCTATCCCCGCGGCTCTTGTTGCCATGCCTACCCACGAGCGGGATTGATTCTTTGAATCAGGGAAAAGCAAGATATCGGCAGTTTTTCGATGAGGCCGTCCGGGTGATGATGAAACATCTGAAAGATCCCGCATCCGGCGTGAACCTGCCGACGTGCATCAAAACTCTCCTAGAGTCTCAACTGACTCACTGAGGGCACGATTAGCGGATCACGCTCAGACGACTGCGCTTATTGCCTCATTCTTGCCCGCACGTTCGAGCTGCGGTGTTCGAATAGTCTTGTGGGAGTGGCCGTGCTGAGGAGGTGTCGCGGACGGTGCGTCGAAAGGCCAGGACCTTCTCTGGGGCACTTTCGAAGCGTGTACTCATCCCAGGGCCCGGGAACCTGTTACAGTTCGTTTTTGAGTGCCTCTTCAATGCGAGAGCCCCATGGATCAATCATTTCGCACGTACACCCCCCAAGGCTAGTGCAGTGTGGTGTGAGGACCGCTAACCGTTGTAATACCTGTCTTCAATGAGATTGCCACTGTTGCTCCGGTCAATGCGATCGTGCGGCGATCAAGAATCTGAGGAACTTCATGTCGAACGGGGCGCTCTCTACAGCGAACGCGTACTAAACCTTGCTACGGTTGCCAGCCTTGACCGGTACGATGCAAGAGGAACCTATCGCAACTCGGCTACCGGCAGCGTCGTCCTCCCTTACTATCACTAGTGGCCTTCCGTTCTGCCGGACAGCGCTGAACCCAAGCGCGTCCCAATGCCGAATGAGCCCCCGACCAGAATGCAGACAGTTGCTATGCGGAGTTCAGGGATCATGGGCAGGATGTGCAGCTGACACATCGTGACCAGTGGGTGACCGTCAAAACGCAGTGGAAACTCCTCAGCGAGAAACAAAGATGTCGCTCCGCAGGATTTGCTACTACCGGTGCTACTCCAAATGTACTCGCCCTGGCTTGCGGTTGACGGTTTCTGATGGTATTTGAAGGCCCACATAGCCGCCTTCTCTCAAGGCTGGCTGAGCACGGCTGTACACAGATTCCATGGAACCTTACGGCTTTCCTCCCAATTCCTGACGCCAGCGGCTGGCCAGCGGCCGGGAAGATCCTGTAAATTCTGAGACCCTTCCACACTGCCACCGCCAAGCTGCGGATTTAGAAGGCCCCCGGAATCGCCCGCTGCCAGCCGCAAGCGAATCGCCATCGGGGCGTTCCGCCTCTCGTGGCCTACACTCGTAGTCGGAATAATAGGCCGAGGCACCAGAAACGGCAGCGTTGCACCGCACCCCGCGCCTGTTCTCCTCCGCTACCAACAATCAGCCACCGGCTAGCCGCACTGCGCAGGGTGAGCATCGAGGATCAATATTAACGTGGCCGGTTGGATTGAGGCTTACCGGGTGAGAGCTCTGGCTCTCCCAGGTGGAACTCGCAGGTGGCGAGATGTCCGTTAGTCGTCTG